>JAAIGF010022631.1_pt1 | contig 308447 bp, 300 predicted proteins | sample 6487441 | NCBI WGS metagenome assembly JAAIGF01 (sample SAMN13974129, study PRJNA590717) | phyllosphere metagenome | biome: pepper field; feature: multiple bacterial spot infested pepper fields; material: pepper leaves; isolation source: leaves from pepper fields | host: Capsicum annuum ... | reverse complement strand
GGCGGCGCATGATTGGAAAAGTGCAATGAATCAGTTTGCGATTCTGTACGGAGATCGGTTCACCAGGCCAACCTGGTGAAAATCAGGGCCTGCCTGGCGGCAGGCCATTACCGGCCCGAACACAAAAAAACTGACAGTCCCCATCGCCGGCAATCTCAGACACTCAACCGCAACGCCAGCGCCACCAACGTCACCAGCAACACCGGTACCGTCAGCAGCACCCCAACCTTGAAGTAGTACCCCCAGCCAATCACCACCCCCTTGCGCGCCAGCACATGCAGCCACAACAAAGTGGCCAGGCTGCCGATCGGGGTAATCTTCGGCCCCAGGTCGCAGCCGATCACGTTGGCGTAGATCATCGCCTCGCGCACCACGCCTTGGGCCTCGCTGGCATGAATCGACAATGCGCCGATCAGCACGCTAGGCAAGTTGTTCATCACCGATGACAGCAACGCGGCAACAAGCCCGGTACCGAGCGTCGCGGCCCACAGGCCTTGCTCGGCCAGCCGGTTCAGCAAGTGGGTCAGCGAGTCGGTCAGGCCGGCATTGCGCAGGCCGTACACCACCAGGTACATCCCCAGCGAGAACACCACGATGTGCCATGGTGCCTCGCGCAGCACACGACGGGTCATGATCACATGGCCACGGGCTGCCACTGCGAACAGCACCAGCGCGCCCGCGGCGGAAACGGCACTGACCGGAATACCCAGCGGCTCCAGCACGAACAACCCGGCCAGCAGGCCCAGCAACACCACCCAGCCAACCCGGAAGGTCGCGCGATCACGGATGGCCAGCGCCGGCAGCTTGAGCGCTTCGCTGGTGTAGCGGGCCGGGATGTCGCGGCGAAAGTACAACCACAACACCAGCAGCGTGGCGGCCACTGCCACCAGGTTTACTGGCACCATCACGCTGGCGTAGGCGTTGAAGCCAAGCCGGAAATAGTCCGCCGAAACGATGTTCACCAGGTTTGACACCACCAGTGGCAGGCTGGCGGTATCGGCAATAAAGCCGGCGCCCATCACGAAGGCGAGGGTGGCGGCAGGGGAGAAACGCAGCGCCAGCAGCATCGACATGACGATCGGGGTGAGGATCAGCGCCGCGCCGTCGTTGGCAAACAGTGCCGACACCGCAGCCCCCAGCAGCACCATGAAGGCGAACAGCCGGCGCCCATCACCACGCGCCCAGCGAGCCACATGCAGGGCGGCCCATTCGAAGAAACCGGCTTCGTCAAGCAGCAGGCTGATGACGATCAGGGCGATGAAGGTAGCGGTAGCGTTCCAGATGATGGCCCAGACGGTGGGGATGTCGTGCAGCGACACCACGCCAAAAAGCAGGGCCAGAACTGCACCAAGGCTTGCGCTCCAGCCAACGCTGAGGCCTTTGGGTTGCCAGATGACGAGGGTCAGGGTGAACAGGAAGATCAGTGCGGCTGGGAGCATGAAAATCGGGCTCTGGGCATGGAGGGTATGTGGTCAATGTAGACAGCGAACAAACCGTTACTACAGGGTAGGTCGAACAGGCAGGTGTCTTATCCGGCCTGGTCACGGCAACCGCTCTGTCCCGCGTTTCAGCAAAGTTCCGTTACAAACATGTAAACTTCGTAAATAAGATTTACTCTCATTTGTGGGCCCCTATATTTACCACCCCTGTTGGCCGCCAAACTGTGTTTGTGGGGCCGGTGGGCGAGTGCTCCCGGTTTCCGACAGGGATGTGCCTTTTCGCTCATGAATCGCAGGAGATGTACCCATGCAGTGCAGAACTTCACCCAACAGCCTGGCCCTGGCGTTTGTCGCGCTGGCGTCGCCGGTCATGATAGCCACTGCGGCAGAAGCCGAGGAGCAGCGTGCGGGTGAGGTGCTGGAGGTGCCGGTGGCCGACAACGCGCTGGTGATCCAGGACACCCTGATCACCGCTGAGCGTGAGGCACGTCAGGCACTGGGTTCGTCAATTATCACCGCCGACGACATCAAGCGCCACCCGCCGGCCAATGACCTGTCCGACATCATCCGCCGTGAGCCTGGGGTCAACCTGACCGGCAACAGCGCCAGTGGCGCGCGCGGCAACAACCGCCAGATCGACTTGCGCGGCATGGGCCCGGAGAACACCCTGATCCTCATCGATGGCAAACCCTCCAGCGCGCGCAACGCCGTGCGCTACGGCTGGAACGGTGACCGCGATACCCGCGGTGAAACCAACTGGGTGCCGGCCGAGGCCGTCGAGCGCATCGAGATTCTGCGTGGCCCGGCCGCAGCACGCTACGGCTCCGGCGCCATGGGCGGGGTGGTCAACATCATCACCAAGCGCCCGACCGATGCGCTCAAAGGCAGCGTCAGCCTGTACACCCAGTTGCCCGAAGACAGCGCCGAAGGCGCCAGCCGCCGGGCCAACTTCAACCTGGGCGGCGGCCTTACCGACAACCTTGGCTTGCGCCTGTACGGTGGTCTGGCCAAGACCGATGCCGATGACCTGGACATTAACGCCGGGCATGCCACCAGTGCCTTGGTGGCGGGCCGCGAAGGGGTGCGCAACAAGGACATCAACGGCCTGCTGAGCTGGAAGCTGAACGACGAGCACCGCCTTGAAGCCAGCGCCGGCTACAGCCGGCAGGGCAATATCTTTGCCGGCGACACCATGAACAGCAACGGCGGCGGTGACGTCGATTTCGTCTCCAGCCTGTACGGCCACGAAACCAACGTGATGCAGCGCAGCACCTACGACCTGACCCACCTGGGTGATTTTACCTGGGGTACCAGCAAGACCACGCTGGCCTACGAATACGTGCGCAACTGGCGCCTCAACGAAGGCCTGGCCGGGCGTACCGAAGGCGCGCCCAGCGATGAGGGTGGGGCCATGTCGCGCCTGCGCAACACGCGCCTGAGCAGCGAAGTGAACCTGCCGTTCGCCATGGGCAGCACCGAGCATGTCCTGACGCTGGGTGGCGAATACCTGTACGAAGCGCTCAATGACCAAGGTTCATTGCGCCCGCAAAGCTCCGACCCTGGCAGCGATGGCGGGCTGGTCGGCTTCGATCGCAGCAGCTCGAAGATGACCGCGCGCAGCTATGCGCTGTTCGTCGAGGACAACATCATTGTCGGCGACACTACCATTACCCCAGGGCTGCGTTTCGACCACCACGAAACCTTCGGTGACAACTTCAGCCCCAGCCTCAACCTGTCGCACAAGCTGACTGAGGCACTCTCGGTAAAAGGCGGCATTGCGCGCGCCTACAAGGTGCCGAACCTGTACCAGTCCAACCCCAACTACCTGCTGTACAGCCGTGGCAACGGCTGCAGCGTGCAGCAGACCAACAACGGTGGCTGCTACCTGCAGGGCAACGCCGACCTCAAGCCTGAGATCAGCATCAACAAGGAGATCGGCCTGCTGTACGACCGTGGCAGCTGGCGCACCAGTGCGACTTACTTCCGCAACGATTACAAGAACAAGATCATCGGTGATACCGATGTGCTGTACACCATCGGCACCGGTAGCCGCGTAACTCAGTGGGACAACGCCGGCAAGGCCCGCGTGGAAGGCATTGAAGGCAACTTCTTCATCGAGCTGAGCCCGACCCTGGACTGGAACACCAACCTGACCTGGATGCTCGACAACGACAACCGCGAGACCGGCGAGCCACTGTCGGTAATCCCGGAATACACGGTCAACACTACCCTCGACTGGCGTGCCACCGAACAACTGTCGTTCCAGGTGGCGGGTACTTACTTCGGCAAACAGAAATCGCCGACCTACAACTACCGTACCCAGCAGGACTACGACAAGGCCGCACAGGAAGACGTCGAGGCCTATGGCCTGGTGGACGTGAGCGCCGGGTACAAGTTCAACGCCAACTACGACGTGCGGGTGGGGGTGAACAACGTGTTCGACAAGCAGATCCTGCGTGGCGGCAACGCCAGCACTTCGGGGGCCAATACCTACAACCAGCCGGGCAGGGCGGTGTTTGCTGCGCTGAATATCAACTTCTGACAGTGGGGGCCGCTTTACGGCCCGATCGCGATACAAGCCCGCGCCTACAGGCGATTCGCACCCCCTGTAGGCGCGGGCTTGCCCGCGAAGGGCTGCAGAGCAGCCCCCAATACCCCACAGGCCAATGCCAAGGAGCCCCCGATGCTCAAAGCCCCCGCCTGGCTGCAGATCCTCTCCCGCAGCGCCGCCGCACTGCTCGGCGGTTACGCCCTGAGCTACGCCGCCACTGCCTGCCTGGCCCGCATCCTGCCGCTGCCTGCCACCGACGCGATCATCGTCGCGACCCTGCCTGCGTTCATTTTCTACACCGCCACCATCCTTTGGGCCTTCGCCAGCCGTGATGCCTCGCGCGCCTGGGCACCGCTGGCACTGGCCGTGCCCCTAGCCCTGGTCGGTTTCTGGCCGCAGATACTGGAGCGCCTGGCATGAAAAATACCTTCACCCAGTCGATGGCCTGGCTGCACACCTGGGTAGGGCTGATCTTTGGCTGGCTACTGTTCGCCATCTTCGTCACCGGCACCTTGGCCGTGTTCGACAAGGAACTCAACCACTGGATGCAGCCGGAAATACCCGACACCCAGGTGGCCCAGGCCGACGCTGCCCGGCGCGCCATCGCCTACCTGCAGGCCCATGAGCCTCAGGCCGGCAACTGGGGCATCAGCCTGCCGAGCGAGCGTTCACCCGGGCTGCGGGTATCCACCGGCGAACGGCGTCACGGTGGGGGTGTGCAGCTCGACCCTCGCAGCGGCGAGGTGATCGACGTGCGTGACAGTGTCGGCGGCAATTTTTTCTTCCGCTTCCACTTCACCCTTGACCTGCCACGCAACTGGGGCATTTTCGTGGTAGGCGCGTTGGCACTGGTGATGCTGGCAGCGCTGGTTACCGGCATTGTCATCCACAAGAAGATCTTCAAGGAGTTCTTCACCTTCCGGCCAGACAAAGGCCAGCGCTCCTGGCTGGATTTCCACAACGCCAGCGCGGTGATGCTGCTGCCGTTCCACCTGATGATCACCTACACCGGTCTGGTGATCTTCATGCTTGTCTACATCCCGGCAGGGGTCGATGCACTGTTCGCTGGCGATACCCGCGCCTACTTCCAGGCCCAGAGCAATGCCCGTCTGGAACAGCTCCGTGGCCAGGCCAGGCAACCCGCAGCGCTGGTCGATGTGGCGCCACTGCTGGCCCAGGCCGAGGCACGCCTGGGGCCACTGGGTGGTTTGAGTATCCGCAACCCCAACACCACAGCGGCGCGTATCGAGATCCGCCCCGAGCTGGGTAACCGCATTGCCCTGGCCAAGGGCCAGGCCATGGTCTTCGATGGCGTCAGCGGGCAACTGCTCAGCGACGTACCGCAATGGCATGCGGTACCGCTCACCCAGCGGGTGATGGTAGGCCTGCACTTCGCCCAGTTCGGCGGCTATCCGATGCGCTGGCTGTACTTCATCTGCGGGCTGGTCAGCTGCCTGATGATCGCCAGCGGCTTGGTGCTGTTCTGCATGAAGCGCGGGCGTAAATACACCACTGCCAGCGCAGCGGCTTCAGCGCGACGCTGGTACCGGGTGGCCGAGGTGTGCAATGTCGGCTTTATCAGCGGCCTGCTGCTGGCCTGTGTGGGGCTACTGTGGGCCAGCCGCCTGCTGCCGGTGGAATTGCTGCAGCGGGAAAGCTGGGAAGTACGTGCATTCTTTGGCGTATGGCTGCTGGCGCTGCTGCATGCGGGTATCAGGCCGGCTCGCCGGGCCTGGGGCGAGCAGTTGCTGTTGGCGGCATTGCTGTGCATTGGCCTGGGGGCCTTTGGCGGCCTGGACGACACGATGCGCCTGGGTGTTGCCACATGCGCGCTGGTTTTGGGGGTATTGCTCGGGTGTGTGGCCTGGCGCGTTCGGCAGGCGCAAGCGGTACCACAGAAGGCCAAGGCAGGGCGGCGTGCGGAGGCCAGAGCATGATGATGTGGATTACAGGCGGGATGCTGTTTGCATACGCCGGCATGCTCGGGCTGTGCCAAGGGCTGGAGCGGCATTACAAGCAGGTGTGGAACCGGGCCTGCCCACCCGGGCTGCGCATCACCTTGCGCGCTGCCGGGTGGCTGGCGTTGCTGGCCAGCCTGGTGTTGTGTGCCCAGGCCTGGGGCTGGGCGATGGGGCCGGTGGCCTGGTTGGGTGCGCTGTCGCTGGCGGGGATGCTGCTGGTGATGTTGCTGCCATACTGGCCAAGGCTGGCGGTGGGCATGGTGCTGGCGCTTCCCATATGGAGCGGGGTTCAGTTGATTACCTGCTTCTGAGCATGGCGCGCTCCTGCACACGGAGCGCGCGCTCCTGAAAGCGCTGCACCTCCTTCCTGAGAGACGGGCCAGTGATCGACATTGTTGCAGCCAAAACACTCGCAGCGTGCTAAACCATGCGCCACCGCCCGCAATGAGAGATACCTGGTGAAAGCCATCCGCCTGACCCTGCTCTGCCATGCCTTGACCCAGGCCCAGAAGACTGGATACCTGCACTGTGCAGAAGACGGCATCCTGCCGCTGGCGCAGCCGCCTGCTGTCGACCTGTCAGGCGTGCAACTGCTGACGGCGCCAGAACGGCGCGCCTGCGAGACGGCGGCCTGGCTGTCGGGGCCGGTGCAGATCGAGCCGGCATTGGCCGATTGTGACCTGGGGTGTTGGCAGGGCATGGCGCTGAAGCAGCTGCAAGCTGAGCAGCCGCAGGCGTTGGCCCACTGGCTTGAGGATCCGGCCAGTGCAGTGCATGGTGGGGAGTCGTTCACCGCGCTGTGCCAGCGCATGGCGGCCTGGCTGGCGACTTTCGACCGGCCGGGCAAGTGGCTGGCGGTCACTCACCCGATGGTCGTGCGTGCGGTGCTGGTGCAGGTACTGGGCTGCCCGATGAGTGCCGGGCAGCGTATTGATGTATTGCCGCTTTCACGCCTGGAGCTGAGCTTTACCGGCCAGTGGCGCCTGCGCCTGGGGTGAGTCTCAGAAGGCCAGCTTGTAGCCGATCAGCAGCAGCATGGCTGCCAGGCATGGGCGCAGCACACGGTCGGAAATCCGCCCGGTAAGGTGGCTGCCCAGGTAGATGCCTGGCAGCGAACCCAGCAACAGGTAGCCCAGCAGCGACCAGTCCATGTTGCCCATGCCGGCGTGGCCCAGGCCTGCTACCAGGGTAAGTGGCACGGCGTGGGCAATTTCGGTACCGACCAGGCGGCGGGTGACCAGGAACGGGTACAGCAAGAACAGCGCCACGGTACCCAGGGCGCCGGCACCGATGGAGGTAAGGGTAACCATTACCCCCAGCACCACGCCGGTCAACACGGTCAGGATATTCAGGCTGCGGTCGCTGAGGTGGTAGTGGTCACCGGCATGGCGGCTGGCAAAGGCCTGCAGGCGCGATTTGAACAGGATGGCCAGTGCAGTCAGGATCAGCACTACCGCAAGGCCTTGCTTGATGATGGCGTTGAGCGCCGAGGTATCCGTGTGCAGGGTGCTGAGGAACCACAGGGTCAGCGCTGCAGCTGGCACGCTGCCGAGGCTGAGCAGGCCGGTGATTTTCCAGTCTATGTTCTTCTGGCGGGCATGTACCCAGACACCACTGGCCTTGGTGATGGCGGCATAGAGCAGGTCGGTGCCGACGGCAGTTGCCGGGTTGATGCCAAACCACAACAGGATCGGGGTCATCAGCGAGCCGCCGCCGACGCCGGTCATGCCGACGATGAAACCCACGACCAGTCCCGCAATGGTGAAACCAAAAGAACCTACATCCATACGCTACTCGACTGCCCATCTTTGCCCGTTATCGGATGCAGCAAGCATATAGATTTTTTTATAGCCAAATAGACTTGTTCGTTATTAGGTTATAACCGTGTGCGGCCCTATGGATCAACGATCGGTCATGACGACCATCACATGCGCATCGCCACCATCAGCGCTTTCAGACAGGTAGATATGCCCCACCTGGCTATCGAAATACGCGGTTTCCTGCGGCCCTATGCTGACCGCTTCACCGGTCTCGAACTCGATGCGCACACGCCCGCTCAGTACCAGGGCGAACTCTTGGCCGGGGTGGCGGATAAAATCGTCGAACTGGCCGCGTTCGCGGGCAATGATACGGGCATAGGCCGGGGTCATGCGCCGCTCCGGGAAATCGCCGGCAATCGGGTAATAGTCGTAAGTGCCCGTCGAATAGCCTGCCGCATCGGGTAACGAATCGACCACCACAGTCACCGGCACCGGGGCACTGACCGTGCCGCTGGCGCGAAACAACTGGGCAATATCGACGTTCAGCGCCCGGGCGGCGGCAGCGAGTTTTTCGTAGCTGACCGACACCTGCGCCAGCTCCATCTTCGACAAGGTGGACAGCGGCACGCCGCTGGCTTCGGACAGTTGCTTGAGGGTCATCTGGCGCGCCTTGCGCACCTGGCGCAGGCGCTGGCCGACTACGGCACGGTCAAGCAGGGGTAGGGCTGCGGGCATTCAAAGCTCTCGGCATGCGGCATTGGTCGGGCATCTTACCTTGGGCCCTTGCGTATTTCTAAATTCTCATATATTAGAATTCTCATAAATGATAATTCGCCTGGCAGGAGCGTGCATGACCCCGACTTACGACACTCTGATCATCGGTGCCGGCATTGCCGGTGCTTCGCTGGGTTATCGCTTGGCCGGCCAGCAGCGAGTGCTGTTGCTCGAACGCGAGTCACAGCCTGGCTACCATTCCACCGGGCGTTCGGCGGCAATGTTCATGGAAGCCTACGGCACCCCGCAGATCCAGGCGCTGACCCGCGCCAGCCGGGCGTTCTACGAAGCGCCGCCGCAAGGCTTCTGCGAGCACCCGCTGCTGGAGCCGCGCGGTTGCCTGTATGTGGCCAGCGTGGAGCAACGCGAACTGCTTGAGCAGACCCACGCGCAAAACCTGGCCAACGGCACCGAGGTCAGCCTGCTCGACTCCGACGCGGCACTGGCCTTGGTGCCCAGCCTGCGTGGCGAGGCCCTGGCTGGCGCAGTACTGGAACCCGGTGCAATGGACCTGGATGTGCACGCCCTGCACCAGGGGTTTTTGCGTGGATACCGCGCTGCCGGCGGTGAACTGCGTTGTAATGCCGAGCTGATCCAGGCCTGGTACCTCGACGACCTGTGGCAGGTTGAGCTGGGCGATGGTAGCCGCGTGCAGGCGCGCCAGTTGGTCAATGCCGCAGGGGCCTGGGCCGACCGCGTGGCCGAGCAGTGTGGTGTGGCGCGCATCGGCCTGCAACCGTGCCGCCGCAGCGCTTTTACCTTCCCCGGCCCGGCCGATCAGGACTTCGCCCGCTGGCCGGCGGTGATCGGCGTTGACGAAAGCTTCTACTTCAAGCCCGATGCCGGCCAGTTGCTGGGTTCGCCAGCCAATGCCGACCCGGTCGAGCCGCAGGATGCCGCGCCCGAGGAGTTCGACGTGGCGTTGGGTATCTACAACATCGAAGCCATGACCACGCTGGTGATTCGCCGCCCCAGCCATACCTGGGCAGGGCTGCGCTCGTTCGTTGCCGACGGCGACCTGGTGATCGGTTTCGATGTGCACGCACCCGCGTTCTTCTGGCTGGCGGCGCAGGGTGGCTATGGCATCCAGTCGGCTGCGGGCGCTTCGCGCCTGGCCGCCGACTTGCTGCTTGGCCAACCCCTGTGTCCAGGCCTTGTCTGCCAGGGGGTGGCGCCCGAGCGCCTGTCCCCGGCCCGTTTCCAACAACCCTGAAAGGAACACCCCATGAGCAATGACATCCAGCGTTTCCCTAGCAGCCTGCCGTTCCCGTTCTCCCGCGCGGTGAAGGCCGGCGGTTTCCTGTTCCTGTCTGGCCAGGTGCCAATGAGTGCCGGCGGCGAAGTGGTGCGTGGTGATATCCAGACCCAGACCCGCGCCGCCTGCGAGCGTATTGCCGAAAGCCTGGCGGCTTGCGGTGCCCGGTTCGACCAGGTGGTAAAGGCCACGGTATGGCTGTCTGACATGAGCCACTTTGCCGGTTTCAACGAGGTGTACAAGGAATTCTTCGGCGCGGCGCTGCCAGTACGTTCTACCGTGGCCTCGGCGCTGGCGCTTGGGGTTGATGTCGAAATCGAAGTGCAGGCGTTCGTCGGCAACGCCTGAACCCTTGCAGGTGCGGTGGCAGTAAGACAACAACAATAAATCCAGAGGTTCACATGCAAGAGCAACTGAAGATTGCCGGCGCATTTGTCGGCGTGATCGTGGGGGCGGGGTTCGCTTCAGGGCGGGAACTGTTGTTGTTCTTCGTCGATTTCGGCCTGTGGGGGCTGGTGGGCGCGTTGGTCAGCGCTGCCTTGTTCACCTTCCTCGGCATGGCCCTGGCGGGGTTGGGCAACCGCCAGCAGGCTACCTCGCACAAGGATGTGATCCAGGCCATCTGCGGCCGTCACCTGGGCCTGTTCGTCGACTGGCTGATCACCTTCTTCATGTTTGCCGTCACCGTGGTCATGCTGGCCGGCGGTGGTGCGTTGCTGGAGCAGCAGTTCGGCATTCCGGCACTGACCGGCAGCGTGCTGGTGACGCTGGTGGTGGTCGGCATCGTATGCCTGGACGTGCGCAAGGTGATCCTGGCGATTGGCGCCATCACGCCATTACTGATCCTGGTGGCATCGGCCATCGCGCTGTATGCCGTGTTCAGCCGCGAGCAGAGCTTTGCCGCACTCGACCAGCTGGCCAGCCAGCAGCAGGCCGGTACCCACCACTGGTTGCTGGGCGCGTTTCTGTATGTGTCGTACAACATCGTGGCGGGTGCGCCGATCCTGGCCATTCTGGGCGGCTCGGCCAAGGGCGAGAAAACCGCAGTGTGGGGTGGCTTGCTCGGCGGTGCGGCGTTAGGTGGCCTGATGCTGGTGATGAGTGCCGGGCTACTGTCGCGCCTGGACAGTGTGGCCGACTTGCCGATGCCGATGTTGTCGATTGCCAACGAAGTGTCGCCTTTGCTGGGGCTGGTGATGTGCCTGATCATCTTCGGCATGATCGTCAACACCGCAGTAGGCACGCTGTTTTCGTTCCTGTCGCGGCTGTTGCCGACAGGTACGGCAACGTTCCGCTGGGGCTCGGTGGTGACTGGGGGGGTGGCGTTTGGCTGCAGCCTGGTGGGGTTCATCAGCCTGGTGGGGGAGGTGTACCCGTTGTTCGGCTACCTCGGCTTTGTGCTGATGGCCGCGGTGTTGCTGGCCTGGGTGCGGCGAGGCAAAGCTGTTGAAGCTGCCGCATAAGGGGTTGCTGCGCACGACTCAAGGCGGCTCCCACAGGCGAAATCCGTAAACCTCTGTGGGAGAGGCCTTGTGTCGCGATTGGGGCGCAAAGCGCCCCCAGAGCAATCAGATCCTGAAACTGCCCACCAGCTGCTTCAAGCGCCCGGCCTGCTGGGCCAACTGGTCGCAGTGGCGCAGGGTTTCGTTGAGGTTCTCCACCCCTTGCTGGTTCAGCGCATTGATCTGCGTGATGTCCAGGTTGAGGCTTTCGACCACGGCGGTCTGCTCTTCGGTGGCAGTGGCCACCGACTGGTTCATGCCATCGATCTCGCCGATGCGCTGGGTCACGCTGGCCAGGCGCTCACCCGCCTGGTTGGCCACCTGTACGGTCTGCTCGCTCGACACCTGGCTGGTATTCATCGTGTGCACCGCCTCGCGCGAGCCCACCTGCAGGCTGGTAATCATGCGGTGGATTTCTTCCGCCGATTCCTGGGTGCGGTGCGCCAGGTTGCGTACCTCGTCGGCCACCACGGCAAAACCACGGCCAGCCTCACCGGCACGTGCTGCCTCGATCGCGGCGTTCAGTGCCAACAGGTTGGTCTGCTGCGAAATACCCTTGATCACGTCGAGGATCTTGCCGATCTCGTCGGTACTGGCGTTGAGTGTTTCGATCTGCGCACACGACTCGCTGATGCGCTGCGACAGGGCAGTCATGGCGCTGATTGCTTCTTCCACCACTTCACGGCCACCGTGGGCTTGTTCGCTGGCACCGCTGGCATGCTGCGAGGCATCGGCGGCATTGCGGGCGATCTCCTGGGTGGCGGCACCCAGTTCGTTGATGGCCGCCGCCACGCTGTTGGTGCGCATGCTCTGTTCTTCGGAGCCGCTGATCGACGCATTGGATGCGCTGACCACTTTTTCCGACAGGTCATGTACCAGGCGGGTGGCAGACGACACCTCGCTGATCGAGGCATGGATACGTTCGACAAAGCGGTTGAACGAGCTGGCCAGTTCGCCGAATTCGTCCTGGTTCTGCACAGTCAGGCGGCGGGTAAGGTCGCCTTCACCCTCGGCGATGTCGCGCATGGCGCGGCCCATGGTCGTCAGCGGGTTCATCAGCACCGGGATCAGCAGGCCCAGCAGGCCGGCGATGGCGGCCACGGCGATCAGCATGGCAATGATCGCCGAGGTGCGGAACTGGCTGAGCGCGGCGTAGGCCTTGTCCTTGTCGATCGACAGGCCGATGTACCACTGCGCCGAGGGCAGGCCGGCCACCGGGGCGAACGAGATGATCCGGTCCTGGCCGTTGAGGGTGACATCCTGCATGCCGGCGGCAACCCGCAGGTTGCTGCCCGGGTAGATGTCTTTCAGGTTCTTCATCACCTGGTCTTTGTTGGGGCTGACGATCACCTGGCCATTGGCGTCGGCCAGGAAGGCATGACCGATGCCGCCGAAATCGACCGAGTTGATGATTTCGACCAAAGTGTCGAGGGTTACGTCACCGCCGACCACACCGATCAGGTCGCCATTGCCCTTGCTCTTCACCGGGGTGGCGATGGTGACCATCAGGCCACCTACAGCCCCCTGATACGGGGCCGTCAGCACGGTTTGCCCGGCGCTGGCGGCGGCGCCATACCAGGGGCGCTGGCGTGGGTCGTAACCGGCAGGCATCTGGGTGTCCGGTCGCTGGGTGAATACACCGTTGGCCTGGCCCAGGTAGGTGAACAGGAAATTGCGCGTGTAGGACGGCTGCTCGATCAGCCCGGCCAGGGTGTCGCCGGCACCCTGCTGGCCGATGTCCTGGGCCAGGTTTTCCAGCACCAGGATGCGCCCGCTCATCCAGTTCTGCACGCTGCTGGCGGTCAGTGCACCGGACTGTTGCACCGAGGCTTCGATGTTCTGGCGGATGGTGTTGCGTTGCAGGTAGTCGTTGTAGAGCGTGAACAGGGCGAATGCCAGGACCACGACGCCGCAGGCGCTGAGCAGGATCTTGTGGCGAAATTTCAGGTTCATGTTTCGAGACCTTGAGCCAATGAGGGGAGGGCGCAGTGCGCTTATGACGTGCTGCGGGGCCTATCGACCGAGATATCGGCTCAAGCGGTAAAAGATTGAAGCGCTTACAGAAATTTCTTACAGGTGTTTCGACAGACGGCAATCAGCGGTTGGCCAGTTGCTCGATCAACAGCCTTGCGGCCTGCTGCTGTGGCTGTTGTTTGCGCCACAGGATGTGCACGGGCAACTGCAGTTCATTGCGCGTGTTGCGAAAGTCAAGGCGTACCAGGCGCCCCTCGGCCAGCAGCGGCGCCACCCGCGACAATGGCAGGTCACCCCAGCCCAGGCCGGTTTCGACCATTTGCAAGGCCAGGTCGAAGCTGTCGGTGGACCAGTGCGCGGCACCGATCAGGGGGCGCGGGTCAGCCAGTGGCAGGTCGCGGCTACGCACCAGGATCTGACGCACCCGGGTCAGGTCTTCAAGGTCGTGGATGCGCCCTTCGCGCAACGCCGGGTGGCTCGGCGACAGGGTGGCCACCAGCGACTCCATGCCGATGTACTGAAAACCGCGGCGGGCATCCACCTGCAGGCCGGCGAAGGCCACGCAAAGGTCGGCACGGCCGCTGTCCAGCAAGTGCAGGGCGTCTTCCTGGGGGGCGCTGAGCAGGGCGATGTCGAGCAACGGGTAGCGCTCACCGAGGTTGGCGATGGCGGCCAGCAGCGGGCGCTGGTCGATGTCGGGCACTACGGCCACGGTCAGGCTGCTCTCCAGCCCTTGGGACAGCTCCAGGGCATGTACCTGCAGCAGCCCCAGTTGCTCGCCGATCAGCCTGGCGTGTGGTTCCAGAGCCATGGCCTGCGGGGTGGGGCGAACTTCGCGCGGGCCGCGCTCGAACAGGTTGTAACCCAATTCCGCTTCAAGGTTACCGATGGCCATGCTCACGGCCGACGGCACGCGCTTGAGGGCGCGCGCGGCGGCGGAAAACGACCCGTGGTCGAGCACGGCGAGAAACAGCTGGATGTTGTCGCTGGAAAAATTCATGGCAGCCTCCTGTCAGTAGATCTGACAGCTGCTGACTTTTGCTGTCAAGCAGGGTGAAGCATGATCGCGCCCCATCGCTACTGTCATTGGAGGTAACCGCGGTGCAGGGCTTGAAACGCAAACTGGTCTACGTGACTTTCTATGAACTGATCGGGCTGTGCATGTCGACCTTGGGCCTAGCCTACCTGTCGGATACCCAGGCGTCACATACCGGGCCGCTGGCGGTGATGATCACCACCATCGCCATGCTCTGGAACCTGATCTACAACACCGTGTTCGAGTACTGGGAGAGCCGACAGGCCAAGCGTGGACGCAGCGTGGCGCGGCGGGTGGCGCATGCCATCGGCTTCCAGCTGACGCTGGTGGTGTACCTGATCCCGCTGATCGCCTGGTGGCTGGACATGACCTTGATGGAGGCGTTGCTGGTGGACATGGCGTTCATCGTGCTGGTGCCTTGCTACACCTTTGCCTACAACTGGGCGTTTGATCGATTGTTTGGCTTGCCGAGTTCGGCGTTGGCTACAGCGTGACGTAGCCTGGGCCGGCCTCTTCGCGGGCAAGCCCGCTCCTACGGTGGCAGGCGAATGATCAAAGGTTCTTGCTGCTGCTTCATTTGCTGCTCCACAGGTTGTTCAACCGGCCGCGGTGCACTGGCCAGCAAACTGTCCTCCACCTGCCCGGACAGGTAGTACACCCCCGCCATGGCCCCGCTCTGGCGGTTCTCCATCAACTCCTGCCATTCCTGGTTCAGCGCCACGTTGAGGATCACCCGCAACTGCTCGACCATCTGCGGGTGGTCGCGGTCATGGGTCATCATCCCGTAACCGGCAGCGGCAATCGAAATCATCGCCCCGGCCACCTTGCCTACTGCCGACGCCACGGCGCTGGCAATACCTCGCGGGGCCAGGGTGGCACCGAGCTTTTCGCTGGCCTGGGTAGCGACCGAGTTCAACCCGACATCGGTCCTGCCAGGGCCTTTGCTGGCTTGCTGGTGCAAGTGCTGGCGCATGGCTTGCCAGGCCGGCTGCTGGTCCAGCGACTTGGCCCGCAGCAGTTGGTACAGGCTGGCATTGCGCGCATCCGGCGGCCCCAGGTGGATGGCGGGGATACGGTTCAGGCGCTGGCTGATTTGCTCGGGCGGTGCGTTGTAACGGCTGATGATTGCCGGCAGTTGCTGGCCCAGTAACTGTACGTAAAGTTCGCAGGCGCGGTCGCGGATGCCTTCGGGGTTGATCTCTTCGGCCACCGGTTCGATTACCCGTGCGTGGTACTGCTCTTGCAGGTACAGGGCAAGGCGCTTTTCCGCAGGTTCCCGTCCTTCGCCACTGTCGAGTTTGTACCAGGCCACCTTGAGGGTCAGCCACTGCTGGGTCCAGTAGCCGGTGAACCAGGGGATGAAGTCGCTTTCGGTGCGTTGCTGCACCTGCTCCTTCCACACCCGCATCGAGCGCCGGGCGTAGTCGTTGGCCGAGCCGGCGGCGCCGACCGACGCGTCGATCAGCTCCTGGTCGATACGTTGCCAGGCGGCTGGGGTGAGTACAGTGGGCGGCGGCGGGGCAGGCGGGCGCTTGCTTGCGCAACCGCCAAGCACCAGCAGAAGGCACAGCAACAGAAGGGCCCGAGAACTCACGCGACCGCCTCCCTGGTAGAGGCTGGGGTGGTTCTCGCAGTATAGGGTGACGCGCGAGGTGCTGTCGTGCACCCCATCGCCTGGTCATCTCGGCCCTACAGGGGCCGCGTCTGCATGAACGACTATTCCAAGTCGAGCTTTTCTTCCAGGCGGTCCAGGTGCTGGTGCATCAAGCCCAGCGCCGCCTCGGCATCGCCTTGTTCCACGGCATCGATGATCGCGGCATGCTCTTCCCATGCGCAGTGGTCGCAGCACGGTGATTCGTAGCGGGCAATGATCAGCGAGGTCATCGGCACCAGGCCATTGAGAAAGCGTGCCAGTGGCGCATTGGCCGCCATTTGCGCCAGTTTCAGGTGAAACTCGCCGCCCAGGCGGATCGCCGCGCAACGTTCGCCACTTTCATGGTGCTGGCGCTCGCGCTCCACCAACTGCCGCAACTGCCGTACCTGCGCCGGCCGGGCGCGCTGCGCAGCCAGGGTGATAAGCGTGGTTTCGGCCAGGCGTCGGGCGCTGAGTACCTGGCGTGCCTGGTCGGGGTCGGGCGCCGCCAGGTGCGCGGTGTGGCTGGGGCGTTGCACGACCACCTGCTGGTCTGACAGGCGCCCGAGCACACGGCGGATCACTGTGCGGCTGACCCCAAAGGCATGGCCCAGCGCCTGTTCAGGCAGCAGGCTGCCGGGTGGCAGGCGCTGTTCGAGAATGGCGTCGAACAGCCGCGGGTAGATCTGTTCGGCCGACAGGCGGGTTTCGCCAGCCGCGAGCAGGGCAGGCAATTGGGGGGCGGCGTTCATGGTCGCTCTCCTCGGGTCATGGATGCGGGTGGTCGTCCGGGATGTTCAGCGGGATGCTCATGCGCGCGCCCTCGGCAAGAATGTGCTGGCGCATCTGGGCACTGGCCTGGGCGCTGTTGCGCTCACGTATGGCGCGCACCACGGCCTCATTTTCCTTCAGCCGCGCGGCCAGGTGCTCGGGCGAGTTGCGCAACATGTCGGCACTCTGCTTGAGGGCATTGCCAGTCTGCTGCACCACGCTCTGGAAGATCGGGTTGGTCGTCAGGGCAAACAGCGCCTCATGGAAGGCGATGTAGGCCTTGACCCCTGCTTCGCTGTCATCGGCCTCCAGCGCTTCGCGCATGTCCATCAGGGTCAGGCGCAACTGGCCGATGTCCTGGCTGTTGGCCGACTGTGCCACCAGGCCGACGATGAAGGGTTCGAGGGTGTAGCGCAGTTCCAGTACGTCGGCCAGGCTGGCTGCCGCGCTGCTGTCCAGGCCTGGCTCCTGGGCGGCGGCGTCGGCATCCAGCACCAGCACGCCCTTGCCAGGCAGCGCGCGCACCAGCCCCAGAGTTTCCAGCACGGTTACCGCTTCGCGCAGGCTGGGGCGGCTGATGCCCAGTTGTTCGGCCAGCTCGCGCTGGCCTGGCAGCATGTCACCGCTGCGCCACTGGCCACGGGCCAAGGCCTGGCGCAGTTTTTCCACCACTGAGTTGACGACGGTCGATGAGCTGATCACGGTTCGCTCCTGGAAGGGCCGGCATCAATGCCGGCCGCGTTCGCTCAGAATTCCTGTTGATGGGCGTTGGGCTGCTTGCGTGGTGCGGGAGCAAAGCCGGGTTTGCCAGCGAGCACGTTGTGCGCGCGCTCCAGGTCGATGTCTTTCTCCCAGCGGGCGATGGCCACGGTCGCCACGCAGTTGCCAATCAGGTTGGTCAGTGCCCGGCCGATGCCCATGAACCAGTCCACTGCCAGCACCAGCACCAGGCCGACCACCGGAATCGCCGGCACAGCGGTCAGGGTGGCGGCAAGGATTACCAGCGCCGAGCCTGGGATGCCGTGAGCACCCTTTGAAGTCACCAGCGACACCAGCAGGATGGTCAGCAAGTCGGTCATTTCCAGCGGCGTGCCGGTGGCGTTGGCGATGAACACGATGGCCAAGGTCAGGTAGATGGAGAAACCATCGAGGTTGAACGAGTAGCCGGTAGGGATTACCAGGCCTACCGTCGAGCTGCCGATGCCCAGGTGCTCCAGCTTGCGCATTATCTGTGGCAGCACGGCGTCGGAAGAGGCAGTGCCGAGGACGATGGTCAGCTCTTCACGCAGGTACTTGATCAGCGGCAGCAGCTTCAGGCCCGACAGGCGCATGACCGTGCCCAGCACGATCAGCACAAAGCCTGCGCAGGTCAGGTAGAACAGCGCCACCAGCCCGCCCAGGTGCTGCAGCGATTCCAGGCCGTACTTACTGGTGGTGAAGGCGATGGCGCCGAATACACCGATCGGTGCCAGGCGCACGATCATGCCCATGATGCGGAAGATCACATGGCTCAGTTCGTTGATCAGCCGCGAAATGCCGGCGGCCGAGTCGCCCACCAGATTCAGTGCACTGCCGAACAGCACCGAGAACAGCAGCACCTGGAGGATGTTGTTGTCAGCGAAGGCGCCGATCACCGACGTGGGGATCAGGTCCATGAAGAACGCCGTGGCGCCATGGATGTGCTGGCCACGCTCGGCCAGGCTGCTGGCGTCGGCGCTGGACAGTTGGTCCAGGTGGATGTTGGCACCGCTGCCAATGCCGCTGCTGAAGGCGAATACCAGGCCGATCACCAATGCCAGGGTGGTCAACACCTCGAAGTAGATCACCGACTTCAGGCCGATGCGCCCGACCTTTTTCAGGTCGCCCGCACCCGAGATGCCGCTGACCACCACGCAGAATACGATCAGGCCGATGAGCATCTTGATCAGCTTGATGAAGCCGTCGCCGAGGGGTTTGAGTTGCAGGGAAAGGTCGGGGAAGCTGAGGCCGCAGGCGATGCCGAGGGCAAGGCCAAGCACGACTTGCAGGAATATCGAACGCGAGCACCATTTGAGCATGGGAGGAGTCTCAGATCGGTGTCCTTGCTTCGGTAGCCGCACGGGGCGAAAGAGCGCAGGACTTAATTATTGTGGTCTTACCGGTTTGTTCAGCGCGAAGCCATAAAAGCGCGAAAAATCCCTCTTTGCAAGGATTTTTGGCCTTACCGGTCTGACCAGTTATGGGGCAATCCGGCCTGCCAGGCTCTAGTTCGGTGCGTGCCGTGAAAAGGATTTGCGCGAATCAGCTCAGGGCTTGGCCAGTGCCTGGTCAACCGCTGCAATCAGCTTGCCAAGATCTTTCGGCGGGGCGTTATGAATGACACCGAACAGGTAGGCGCGCTGCTCCTCTTCGTCGTCCGGTTCGGCGAAGAAGTCCTTGAGTTTGATACCCAGCACCTGGGCAAACTCCATCAGGGCATCGATGCTGGGGGTGTAGGTGCTGGTTTCGAAACGGCTGATGGTTTTGGGGTCGAAGCCGGTCCGTTCGGCCAGTTGTGCCTGGGTCAGACCCGCCAGCTTGCGGTAGCGGCGCAGGGCGATACCCAAAGCTGATCTCGTCATCACTTAATTCCCATTTAGAATCAAGAACTTAACGATATCTATCAGCATGGCGCAACGCCATGATTGATCACCTTTGTTTCATTTTTGTGATGGTTTTCGTAGAATTCTCGATATGACCGGTAAGTCATCGGCACCTTCCCTGTGTCGTTTGGCCTCGTGCCCCAACGGCTGGAAGCACATTTGCCAATTGGAACGGATCGCCAATGATCGGTTCCGGTGGCCGTCGATGAACTGAGCACCGGCACGTCAGTGAATGGAGTCTCATCGTGCGCCTCAACCTGCCGGTAACCCCGGTCGAGCAACGTTTCCCCCCAGATCAGCGGCTGATTTCGGCCACCGACACCGCCAGCCTGATCACCTACTGCAACCCCGAATTTGCCGCCATCAGTGGCTACAGCGAGGCCGAACTGATCGGCAGCCCGCACAATCTGGTGCGCCACCCGGACATGCCACCGGCGGTGTACGAGCTGATGTGGCGCTACCTGAAGGCCGGCAAGAGCTGGATGGGCATCGTCAAGAACCGCTGCCGTAACGGCGACTTCTACTGGGTCAATGCCTACGTGACCCCCATCCTTGAAGGTGGGCGGGTGGTAGGCTATGAGTCGGTGCGGGTCTGCCCGACGCGTGAGCAGGTGGCGCGCGCCGAAGCCCTGTATGCGCGGCTGCGCAACGGCCAGGTGGCGCTTTCGGCGCCGCGCCGGCTGGGCGAACTGGCGCAGGCCCTGGCCTTGCCCGTGGCGGGTGGGCTGATGGCGATGGGCGCCAACCAGTTGTGGCCCGGCCTGGTGGGGCAGGGGTTGACGTTGGGGTTGTTCGTGGTCAGTGGCCTGTGGGCGCGCAATGCCATCGGGCGGCAATTGCAGCGCGTTGTGCAGGGCGCCGAAGGCACCTTCGCCGACCCGATTGCCGCCTTGACCTACAGTGACCTGCCGGGTGCTGCCGGACAACTGCAATTGATGCTGATCAGCGAGGAGGCGCGCTTGAAAACCGCGTTGACACGCCTGAGTGATCTGGCCGGGCAAATGGCGGTAGCCGCCCATGATGCTGGGCAGTTATCGCGTAGCACCGAGTCGGCACTGCTGGAGCAGCGGGCTGAAACCGACCTGAGCGCCACGGCGATGAACCAGATGGCCGCGTCTATCAGTGAAGTGGCCAACCACGTGCAACTGACCGCTGCCGAAGCGCATACCGCCCACCTGCTGGCCGAGCAGGGCAGCCAGGTGGCCGATGCCAGCGGTGCGGCCATTCGCACCCTGGCGGGCACCGTAACGCAGATCAATCAGGCGGTCAGCCACCTGGCGGGGCAGACCGGTGCCATTGCCGACGCCACCGGGATGATCCGGGGCATTGCCGAACAGACCAACCTGCTGGCCCTCAACGCAGCCATCGAGGCGGCCCGTGCGGGCGAACAAGGGCGCGGCTTTGCCGTGGTCGCCGATGAAGTACGTGCCTTGGCCGACAAGACCCGCCAGTCGACCCTGCACATCCAGGCCATCATCGATGCCCTGCGCAGTGGCGCCGAAGAGGCCGTGGCGATTGCCAGCCAGGGCATCGACGGCGCTGAGCAGGGGGTTGCCCAGGTGCAGGAGGCTCGCCAGGCGCTGCATGGCATTCGTGACGCGGTGCAGCGCATCAGTGACATGAGCCAGCAGATGGCGGCCGCCTCGCAGCAGCAGTCGGCGGTGGCCGAAGATGTTTCGCGGCAGATCAACGGCGTGGCCGGTATTGCCCAGCATAGCGCCCACAGTGCCAACGCTGCCGCCTCGCGCGGCGCCGAACTGGAACACGTGTGCGCTGGATTGCGCGCCCTGGTGGAGCGCTTCAACCGCTAAGGCAGGATGCTTTATGGATGACAACTATCGCGCGGCCGTGGACGCGGCCGCCATCTTCTCCGAAACCGACCTGTGTGGGAATATCACCTACGTCAACCAGCAGTTCTGCAGCATTTCGGGCTACAGCCGTGAAGAGCTGCTGGGGGCCAACCACCGCATCCTCAACTCCGGCCTGCACGAGCCGGCGTTCTTTGTCGGCATGTGGCGGGCCTTGGTCGCAGGGCGGGTATGGAAAGGCGAGATTTGCAACCGGGCCAAGGACGGTTCGCTGTATTGGGTGGACAGCACCATGGTGCCCTTGGTCGACCCCTTGACCGGCCTGGTGCGCAAGTATGTGTCTATCCGCTTTGACGTCACCGAGAAGCGCCAGTTGCTGCATACCTTGCAATGGCGCGTGGGCCACGATGTGCTCACCGGCCTGCCCAACCGCGCTTATCTGTCCGACTTGCTGAACCAGGCCCTGGCCTATTCGCGCCGTGAAGACGTGCCGTTGGCCGTGTGCATGCTTGACCTGGATGGTTTCAAGGCGGTCAATGATGGCTACGGGCATGCCGTAGGCGACCTGCTGCTGGTGGAGGTGGCGCAACGCTTGAAGAACATCCTGCGCGGTGGTGATGCCGTGGCACGCTTGTCGGGCGACGAATTTGTGCTGATCCTGCGCGATGTCGATGATGAATGCCAGTTGCATGCCGCCCTGCGCCGCGTACTGCGCGCTTTGGCGGCACCCTGCGTGGTGCGTGAGCATACGCTGTCGCTCAGCGCCAGTATCGGTGTGACCCTGTATCCGCAGGATGACGAAGACGCCGACACCCTGGTGCGTCATGCCGACCAGGCCATGTATGTGGCCAAGCAACGCGGGCGCAACCGCTACCACCTGTTCGACGTATCGCAGGAGCAAGAGCTCAAGGCCACCCATGAGACGGTGGCACGAGTACGGCGGGCCTTGAACAATCATGAGCTGCGACTGTACTACCAGCCCAAGGTCAACCTGCGCAGCGGCCTGATTCTAGGCTTCGAGGGGTTGCTGCGCTGGCAGCGGCCAGGCCGCGGGGTCGTGCCGCCCGGCGATTTCCTGCCTTGGGTAGAGCAGACCGACCTGATCGTTGAAATCGGCGAGTGGGTGCTCGAACAGGCGCTCAGCCAACTGCAGGCCTGGCAGCACCAAGGGCAGCCCTGGACGCTGAGCGTGAACATTGCCGCCCGGCATTTGCAGCGCACTGACTTTGCCGACCGCCTGCAGCAATTGCTGGCAGCGTACCCAGCGGTAGACCCGTCGCGGCTGGACCTGGAAATCGTCGAGTCAGTGGCGATCGACAACCTGCAGCACGTCAGCCGCTGCCTTGATGCCTGTCGCGCGTTGGGCGTGCGTTTTTCGCTGGATGACTTCGGCACCGGTTACTCGTCGCTGAGTTACCTTAAGCGCTTGCCGACACAGACGATCAAGATCGACCAGTCGTTCGTGCGTGACATCCTGCACGATCAGGACGACCTGGCGCTGACGGCGGCAGTGATTGGCCTGGCCCGGGCGTTCGGCCGCGAGGTGATTGCCGAAGGGCTGGAGAGTGTCGAGCACGGTCGGGTGCTGATGGGCCTGGGTTGTGAGCTGGCCCAAGGCTACTGCATTGCCCGGCCCATGCCGGCCGCTGAGGTACAGGCCTGGGCGCAGGCTTATCGGCAGCCGCAGCAGTGGCGTGATCCTTGATCGGGATCAGCAAGGGTTATTAGTAAATACCGGGCAAAAAAACGGCACCTGCCTGAGGTGCCGTTTGCGCTTCACGCCCTATTACTTGTGCAGTTCTTCCGCCGCATATAGCGTGTTTTCCAGCAGGCATGCCCGGGTCATCGGCCCTACGCCGCCCGGCACCGGGGTGATCCAGCCGGCGCGCGGCAGGGCGGTCTCGTAGACCACGTCGCCGACCAGCTTGCCGTCTTCCTGACGGTTGATGCCCACGTCGATGACGATGGCGCCTTCCTTGACCCACTCACCCTTGACCAGGCCTGGCTTGCCGGCGGCCACGACCACCAGGTCGGCGCGGCCGACATGGCCGGCCAGGTCTTTGGTGAAGCGGTGGCAGACCGTCACGGTGCAACCAGCCAGCAGCAGCTCCATGGCCATCGGGCGGCCAACAATGTTGGAAGCGCCGACGATGACTGCGTTCATGCCGTACAGGTCCTGACCGGTGCTTGCCAGCAGGGTCATAATGCCTTTCGGCGTGCACGGGCGAAGCAGCGGAATACGCTGTGCCAGGCGGCCGATGTTGTACGGGTGGAAGCCGTCAACGTCCTTGTCAGGGCGAATGCGTTCCAGCAGCAGCGAGGCGTCCAGGTGCGCCGGCAGCGGCAGTTGCAGCAGAATGCCGTCGACGGCCGGGTCGTCATTGAGGCGGTCGATGAGCTCGGTCAGGGCTTCTTGTGTGGTCTCGCTGGGCAGGTCGAAAGCCTGCGAAATGAAGCCGACCTCTTCGCAGTCCTTGCGCTTGTGCGAGACATAGACTTGGGAAGCGGGGTCGGTGCCGACCAGGATCACCGCCAGGCCCGGCGTACGCAGGCCTTGCTGGCGACGCTCCACGACACGTTGAGCGATCTGCTGGCGCAGGCTGGCGGCGATTGCCTTGCCATCGATTAGGTGTGCAGTCATAGACGCGTGATTAACCATCGAGAAGGAAACAATAAAGAGCGCGTATTCTCGCACGACACGGGCCAAGGGCAAAGGCGGGTGGTCGGGCAAATCCCCTAACCCCTTAAATAATTTAAATTTTTTTGAAAAAGGTGTTGACGACTTTCGGGGTCGCCTATAAGATTCGCCGCACTTGTCGGGCACAGCCTAGCACTGGTTGGCTAAGTCGGGCAGAATGAGTGGTTTGGCAGTTACCTGTTAAATGCTTGTTCGGTTAGGCGTCAAGCTTATGCGCCCGTAGCTCAGCTGGATAGAGCATCCGCCTTCTAAGCGGATGGTCGCAGGTTCGAGTCCTGCCGGGTGCGCCATCAGGCAGCTTTGGCAAGCAAGTAGGTCGTAATGCAATATGGTGGGCGTAGCTCAGTTGGTAGAGCGCTGGATTGTGATTCCAGTTGTCGTGGGTTCGATTCCCATCGTCCACCCCATATTCTTCGAAGGCGCCTCGATAGCATCTGGCGCCTTTGTTTTAAGCGTTACGCGGACGTGGTGAAATTGGTAGACACACTGGATTTAGGTTCCAGCGGCGCAAGCTGTAAGAGTTCGAGTCTCTTCGTCCGCACCATGCTTCTGTAAGGTTGTACCGCAGCATCGCAAGACCGCAATATGGTGGGCGTAGCTCAGTTGGTAGAGCGCTGGATTGTGATTCCAGTTGTCGTGGGTTCGATTCCCATCGTCCACCCCATATTCTTGAAAAGGCGCCTTGATCGAAAGATCGGGCGCCTTTTTTGTTTTTTGGGTTTGTGGTGCCAGGTGCGCGAGCTCCTTGTGGGTGCGGCGCGAAATCGAGGCGTCTCACATCCCGCCCCCCCCTTGTAATCCACTGGTGGCACCCCAATAAAAGCTGTTAGATTTCAGCCGGTTGAAACACCGGCCCAGTTGGCCGGCAGAGGAACAACCCGATGATTGCAAAAGAAGCCCGTCAGGCCTTGGCGCTGCAGCGCTTTGCCGAAGCCAATCCACAGCTGCTCGAGGAAGTCCGCGAGCTGGATGCGCGCGAGCAGGCCCAGCAGATCGAGTGGGCGTTCGAAGATGCGGCCCAGGAGCAGGGTATTCAGCCCTGGGAGCTGGCGCTGCAACTGATCGCCGAAACCCCGGAACAGTTGCAGGCCATGCGCCTGGAAACGCACCGCGAGGTGGCCGAGGCGTTGGGGCTGGAGTGGGAAGAGTACTGTCAGTTCAATGAAATCGATCCTGAATAAAGGAGGCGAATTCGCCACTGGCAGTTGTTTGACAAGTTATTACGGCTGCACTGCGCCATGGGCATGGTGCGGCTCTAGGTGAAGCAGGCCCGGCGGCACGCCGTGCGGGCCTTGAAAGCTAATCGACCGGCGTGGTCTTTCGTCGTCCCGAGTGGGGTGACTTCTGTCGCGCGACTCACTAGAATGCTTGCCCTTGATTCTGGAGTCGGGCTAACGCCGGCTAACGTCTGTGCAACGAGGAATATCCATGCAAGTTTCTGTTGAAAACACTTCCGCTCTCGAGCGCCGCATGACCATCGCCGTTCCGGCCGAGCGCGTCGAGAACGAAGTCAACAAGCGTCTGCAACAGACTGCCAAGCGCGCCAAGGTTGCCGGCTTCCGCCCAGGCAAGGTGCCTATGAGCGTGATCCGTCAGCGCTTTGAAGCCGATGCCCGTCAAGAGGCCTTCGGTGACCTGGTTCAGGCGTCCTTCTACGAAGCCATCGTCGAGCAGAAGCTGAACCCTGCTGGCTCCCCTGCCGTAGAGCCAAAGTCCTTCGAAAAGGGCAAGGACCTGGAATTCGTCGCCATCTTCGAAGTATTCCCGGAGTTCACCGTGGCCGGCCTCGAGTCGCTCAACGTCGAGCGCCTCAGCGCCGAAGTGGCTGACGCCGACCTGGACAACATGCTGGAAGTGCTGCGCAAGCAGAACACCCGTTTCGAGGCTGTCGAGCGCGCCGCGCAGAACGACGACCAGGTCAACATCGACTTCGTCGGCAAGGTTGACGGTGAAGTGTTTGCCGGTGGTTCGGCCAAGGGCACCCAGCTGGTGCTGGGTTCCGGCCGCATGATCCCAGGCTTTGAAGACGGCCTGGTCGGCGCCAAGGCTGGTGAAGAGCGCGTTGTCAACGTGACCTTCCCAGAGGACTACCAGAACCTGGACCTGGCGGGCAAAGCGGCCGAGTTCACCATCACCGTGAACAGCGTTTCGGCTCCAGTGCTGCCAGAACTGAACGAAGAGTTCTTCGCCCAGTTTGGCATCAAGGAATCGACCCTGGAAGGCTTCCGCGCCGAAGTTCGCAAGAACATGGAGCGTGAACTGCGTCAGGCGATCAAGACCAAGGTGAAGAACCAGGTCATGGATGGTCTGCTGGCAGCCAACCCGATCGACGTGCCGAAAGCCCTGCTGGAAAACGAAGTCAACCGTCTGCGCGTGCAGGCTGTTCAGCAGTTCGGCGGCAACATCAAGCCTGAGCAACTGCCAGCCGAGCTGTTCGAAGAGCAAGCCAAGCGCCGTGTAGTGCTGGGCCTGATCGTCGCCGAAGTGGTCAAGCAGTTCGAGCTGAAGCCGGACGACGCCAAGGTTCGCGAGATGATCGAAGAAATGGCTTCGGCTTACCAGGAGCCAGAGCAGGTCATCGCCTGGTACTACAAAAACGACCAGCAACTGAACGAAGTGCGTTCGGTTGTGCTGGAAGAACAAGTTGTAGATACTGTTCTGCAGAAAGCGACTGTGACCGACAAATCGGTCTCGTACGAAGAAGCCGTAAAACCAGCCCAGGCACCTGCCGAAGCCGAGTAATACGTTTTCTCTCGTAGGAAACCCCCACAAGCCAGCCTTCGAGCTGGCTTGTGCGTTATCAAGCCATGACTATTTGGGAGTGAGCGCAGGACATGTCCCGCAATTCTTATATTCAGCAGAGCTCTGACATCCAGGCCGCAGGCGGCCTGGTCCCGATGGTTATCGAGCAGTCCGCCCGTGGCGAGCGCGCTTACGACATCTACTCGCGTCTGTTGAAGGAGCGAGTGATTTTCCTGGTTGGCCCGGTAGAAGACTACATGGCCAACCTGGTTGTCGCGCAGATGCTGTTCCTCGAAGCGGAAAACCCGGACAAGGATATCCATCTCTACATCAACTCGCCGGGCGGCTCCGTTACCGCTGGCATGTCGATCTACGACACCATGCAGTTCATCAAGCCGGACGTCTCTACCATCTGCATCGGCCAGGCCTGCAGCATGGGTGCCTTCCTGCTGACCGCAGGTGCCAAAGGCAAGCGTCACTGCCTGCCGAACTCGCGCGTGATGATCCACCAGCCGCTGGGCGGCTTCCAGGGTCAGGCCACCGATATTGAGATCCACGCCCAGGAAATCCTCAATATCAAGGCGCGTCTGAACGAGCTGCTGGCCTACCACACCGGTCAGGATCTCGAGACCATCAAGCGCGACACCGAGCGTGACAACTTCATGAGCGCCTCGCGCGCGGCCGAGTACGGCCTGATCGACTCGGTCTACGACAAGCGGCAACTGGCCTCCTGAACCGGGGTGCCAGAGCAGGCAGGCGCGGAATGCGCCTACCTGCGGACTTGAAAAAGCCCGCAATTGCCTTCATCTTGTGTTGCAAGCCTACCGGATTGGATCGATCGAATGACTGACACCCGTAACGGCGAGGACAGCGGCAAATTGCTCTATTGCTCCTTCTGCGGCAAAAGCCAGCACGAAGTGCGCAAATTGATTGCCGGGCCCTCGGTATTTATCTGCGACGAGTGCGTCGACCTGTGCAATGACATCATCCGTGAGGAGGTGCAGGAAGCCCAGGCCGAAAGCAGCGCGCACAAATTGCCTTCGCCGAAAGAAATCAGCGGCATCCTGGACCAGTACGTCATTGGCCAGGAGCGCGCGAAAAAGGTGCTGGCCGTAGCGGTATACAACCACTACAAGCGCCTGAACCAGCGTGACAAGAAGGGTGACGAAGTCGAACTGGGCAAGAGCAATATCCTGCTCATCGGGCCGACCGGCTCGGGTAAGACCCTGCTCGCCGAAACCCTGGCACGCCTGTTGAACGTACCGTTCACCATTGCTGACGCCACCACCCTGACCGAAGCCGGTTATGTGGGTGAGGACGTCGAGAACATCATTCAGAAGCTGTTGCAAAAGTGCGACTACGATGTGGAAAAGGCCCAGATGGGTATTGTCTACATCGACGAAATCGACAAGATCTCGCGCAAGTCGGACAACCCGTCCATCACCCGTGACGTTTCGGGCGAGGGCGTGCAGCAGGCACTGTTGAAGCTGATCGAAGGCACCGTGGCTTCGGTACCGCCGCAGGGCGGCCGCAAGCACCCGCAACAGGAGTTCCTGCAGGTTGATACCCGCAACATCCTGTTCATCTGCGGTGGCGCGTTCTCGGGCCTGGAAAAGGTCATCCAGAACCGCTCCACCAAGGGTGGCATCGGTTTTGGTGCCGAAGTGCGCAGCAAGGAAGAAGGCAAGAAGGTTGGCGAGTCCCTGCGTGAGGTCGAGCCGGACGATCTGGTCAAGTTTGGCCTGATTCCGGAATTCGTCGGCCGTCTGCCGGTTCTGGCAACCCTCGACGAGCTGGACGAGGCTGCTTTGATGCAGATCCTCACCGAGCCGAAGAACGCACTGACCAAGCAGTATGCCAAGCTGTTCGAGATGGAAAGCGTCGACCTCGAGTTCCGCAGCGATGCGCTCAAGGCCGTTGCACGCAAGGCCCTGGAGCGCAAGACCGGTGCCCGTGGCCTGCGTTCGATCCTCGAAGGCGTGCTGCTCGACACCATGTACGAGATTCCTTCGCAGAAGGATGTCAGCAAGGTGGTGATCGACGAGAGCGTCATCGAGGGCACCTCGCAGCCGCTGATGATCTACGAGAACAGCGAGCCGCAAGCCAAGGCCGCGCCAGACGCCTGATACAGGCAATGGCCGGTTGATGGTTGCAAGCATGAGGGGGCCTACGGGCCCCTTTCTGCTTTTCCTGCGCTAGCGCTTGTAATTTGCCAAGCCTACCCCCACATTAGGTCAAAGCATCATTTCCACCGGTTTCCGGCCATAAGGCCGCTGTAGAGGCGAAATCATGAAGACCACCCTCGACTTGCCTCTTTTGCCATTGCGCGATGTCGTTGTTTACCCGCACATGGTTATCCCGCTGTTCGTGGGGCGCGAAAAGTCCATCGAAGCCCTCGAGGCCGCGATGACGGGCGAAAAGCAGATTCTCCTGCTGGCCCAGAAGAATCCAGCCGATGACGATCCGGGCGAGGACGCCTTGTACCGCGTCGGTACCGTTGCCACTGTGCTGCAACTGCTGAAGCTGCCTGATGGCACCGTCAAGGTGCTGGTCGAGGGCGAGCAGCGTGGCGCCGTTGAGCGTTTCACCGAAGTAGAAGGGCACATCCGTGCCGAAGTTTCCCTGATCGACGAAACCGACACCGCCGAGCGCGAGTCGGAAGTGTTCGTGCGCACGCTGCTGTCGCAATTCGAGCAGTACGTGCAACTGGGCAAGAAAGTCCCTGCCGAAGTGCTGTCTTCGCTGAACAGCATCGAAGAGCCGGGCCGCCTGGTCGACACCATGGCCGCGCACATGGCCCTGAAAATCGAGCAGAAGCAGGAAATTCTTGAAATCGTCGACCTGACCACCCGTGTCGAACACGTGCTGGCGCTGCTGGATGCCGAAATCGACCTGCTGCAGGTTGAAAAGCGCATTCGCGGCCGGGTCAAGAAGCAGATGGAGCGCAGCCAGCGCGAGTACTACCTGAATGAGCAGATGAAGGCCATTCAGAAAGAGCTCGGCGATGGCGACGAAGGTCACAACGAAGTCGAAGAGCTGAAAAAGCGCATCGAAGCTGCTGGCCTGCCCAAGGATGCCTTGACCAAGGCCCAGGCCGAGCTGAACAAACTCAAGCAGATGTCGCCGATGTCGGCTGAAGCCACCGTGGTGCGCTCGTACCTCGACTGGCTGGTGCAGGTGCCGTGGAAGGCTCAGAGCAAAGTGCGCCTGGACCTGGCCAAGGCCGAGGAAATCCTTGATGCCGACCACTATGGCCTGGAAGAGGTCAAGGAACGCATCCTCGAGTACCTCGCCGTGCAGAAGCGCGTGAAAAAGATCCGTGGCCCGGTGCTGTGCCTGGTGGGCCCACCAGGCGTCGGCAAGACCTCGTTGGCCGAATCGATCGCTGCTGCCACCAACCGCAAGTTCGTGCGCATGGCCTTGGGTGGTGTACGTGACGAGGCCGAAATCCGTGGCCACCGCCGTACCTACATCGGCTCCATGCCAGGTCGCCTGATCCAGAAAATGACCAAGGTGGGTGTGCGCAACCCGCTGTTCCTGCTCGACGAGATCGACAAGATGGGCAGCGACATGCGTGGCGATCCGGCCTCGGCGCTGCTGGAAGTGCTCGACCCGGAGCAGAACCACAACTTCAACGACCACTACCTGGAGGTCGATTACGACCTCTCGGACGTGATGTTCCTGTGCACCTCGAACTCGATGAACATCCCGCCGGCGCTGCTCGACCGCATGGAAGTCATCCGCCTGCCGGGCTACACCGAGGACGAGAAGATCAACATCGCGGTCAAGTACCTGGTGCCCAAGCAGGTCAAGGCCAACGGTTTGAAGAAGGAAGAGCTGGAGGTCGATGTCTCGGCGATCCGCGACATCATCCGTTACTACACCCGCGAAGCCGGTGTGCGTGGCCTGGAGCGGCAAATCGCCAAGGTCTGCCGCAAGGTGGTCAAGGAACATACCGGGCAGAAGCAGGTCAAGGTCAAGGTGGCCAGCGAGCAGCTGGAGCACCTGCTGGGTGTACGCAAGTTCCGCTACGGCCTGGCTGAGCAGCAAGACCAGATCGGCCAGGTTACCGGCCTGGCCTGGACCCAGGTGGGCGGTGAACTGCTGACCATCGAGGCTGTGGTTATCCCCGGCAAGGGCCAGTTGATCAAGACCGGCTCGTTGGGCGATGTGATGGTCGAGTCGATCACCGCCGCGCAGACCGTGGTGCGCAGCCGCGCCCGCAGCCTGGGGATTGCCGCCGACTTTCATGAGAAGCACGACGTGCACATCCACATGCCTGAGGGTGCCACGCCGAAGGACGGCCCAAGTGCAGGTATCGGCATGTGCACCGCGCTGGTATCGGCGCTGACGCAGATTCCGGTGCGTGCCGACGTGGCCATGACCGGCGAAATCACCCTGCGCGGCCAGGTGCTGGCCATTGGCGGGTTGAAAGAAAAACTGCTGGCAGCACACCGCGGCGGGATCAAGACGGTGATCATTCCGGAGGAGAATGTTCGCGATCTGAAGGAGATTCCGGAGAATATCAAACAGGATCTTCAGATCAAACCGGTCAAATGGATTGACGAAGTCCTGCAAATTGCGCTGCAATACGCCCCGGAGCCCTTGCCAGATGTGGCTCCTGAGATTGTCGCGAAAGAGGAAAAGCGCGACGGCGATGCCAAGGAAAGAATCAGCACGCATTAGTAGTTTTTGCTTGGGGGGCTTTCCTTGACAGTTTTTTCGAGGCCTTGCTATAAAGCGGCACGTTATTGTCAATAAAGCCTCCCAACGTACGTTTCATAAGCTTTTCATTACATACTTAGAAACAAACTCAATAGAGAAATAAGGGGACTTAGAGTGAACAAGTCGGAACTGATTGACGCTATCGCCGCATCTGCAGACATCCCGAAAGCTGTAGCCGGCCGTGCGCTGGACGCAGTCATCGAATCCGTCACCGGCGCCCTGAAGCAAGGTGACGATGTGGTACTGGTTGGCTTCGGTACCTTCTCGGTCAAAGAGCGCGCCGAGCGCACTGGCCGCAACCCGCAAACCGGCAAGGCAATCAAGATCGAAGCCGCCAAGGTTCCAGGTTTCAAGGCAGGCAAAGGCCTGAAAGACGCCGTCAACTAAGTCGTCTTTCAGCCGGACCTGGCCTGGCCAGGCCCGAGCGCGCTGATGGCGGGGCGCAAACGTTCCCGCCTGACACGTTTGCTAAGCAAAGGCGCATCCTCGGATGCGCCTTTCTTTTATCAGGATTCTACCCACGCTCCGCGGTTGTCGACGCAGTGGTACAGCCGTTTCTGGGGGACGCATGCTGCAAAATATCAGGGACAATTCACAAGGTTGGATTGCCAAGACCATCATCGGGCTTATCGTCGTGTTGATGGCGTTGACCGGCTTTGAAGCCATTTTTCAGGCCGCCACCCATAGCCAGGACGCCGCCAAGGTGAACGGCCAGACCATCAGCCAGAATGAGCTGAGCCAGGCGGCAGACATGCAGCGCCGTCAGCTGATGCAACAGCTGGGCAAGGATTTCGACCCGGCGCTGCTGGATGACAAATTGCTGCGTGACGAGGCCCTCAAGGGCCTGATCAGCCGCAAGCTGTTGCTGCAAGGCGCCGAAGATGCCAAGTTCGCCTTCTCTGAGGCCGCGCTGGATCAGGTGATCCTGCAGACGCCGGAGTTCCAGGTGGACGGCAAGTTCAACGCCGACCGTTTCGACCAGGTCATCCGGCAGATGGGCTACGGCCGCATGCAGTTCCGCGACATGCTCGCCGAGGAAATGCTCATCGGCCAATTGCGCACCGGCCTGGCCGGCAGCAGTTTCGTCACCGACCAGCAGGTCGATGCCTTTGCCCGCCTGGAGAAACAGACCCGCGACTTCGCCTCCTTGACCTTCAAGGCCGACCCGGCCTCGGTCAAGGTCAGCGACGAAGAGGTCAAGGCGCATTATGACCAGCACGCCAAGGAGTTCATGTCGCCTGACCAGGTGGTGATCGACTACATCGAGCTGAAAAAGTCGGCCTACTTCGATCAGGTCAAGGTGTCCGACGAAGACCTAAAGGCCCAGTACGAGAAGGAAATCGCCAACCTCGCCGAGCAGCGTCACGCTGCGCACATCCTCATCGAGGTCAACGACAAGGTCAGCGACGCCCAGGCCAAGGCCCGTGCCGAAGAGGTCGAGCAGCGCCTGGCCAAGGGTGAAAACTTTGCCACACTGGCCAAGGAGTTCTCCCAGGACCCAGGTTCGGCCAATAACGGTGGCGACCTCGGCTTCGCCGGCCCGGGCGTTTACGACCCGGCGTTCGAAGAAGCGCTGTACAAGCTGCAGGATGGCCAGGTATCGGCGCCGGTGCGCACCGAGTTCGGGTACCACCTGATCAAGCTGCTGGGTGTGCAGGCGCCAGAAGTACCGAGCTTTGCCAGCCTGAAAGACAAGCTGACCCGCGACCTGAAGACCCCGCTGGTCGAGCAGCGCTATGTCGACGCCAGCAAGCAGTTGCAGGACGCTGCCTACGAGGCATCCGACCTGGCCCAGCCGGCCCAGGATCTGAACCTCAAGGTGCACACCTCTGCCGCCTTCGGCCGTGAAGGTGGTGAAGGCATTACCGCCAACCGTTCGGTGGTGCAGGCTGCGTTCTCCGAAGAAGTGCTGGATGAGGGTGCCAACAGCACCGCCATCGAGCTCGACCCGGAAACTACCGTGGTACTACGCGTCAAGGAACACCGCAAGCCAGAGCAACTGCCGCTGGAGGCCGTAGCCCAGAATATCCGTGAGCACCTGGCCAAGGAGAAGGCGACTGCCGAACTCAAGGCCAAGGCGGACAAGCTGATTGCCGGCCTGCGTGACGGTTCCATCGCCGCCGGCAGCGTGCACGAAGGCCAGGGCTGGAAAGCACATGAAGCTGTCACCCGTGGTGAGGACGGTATTGACCCGGCCGAACTGCAGGCGCTGTTCCGCCTGGGCAAGCCGCAGGCCAAGGACAAGCCTGTGTATGGCAGCGTGGTGCTGCGTGACGGTAGCCTGGTGGTACTGCAGCTCAAAGGCGTTAACGAAGGCGCTACCGCCACCGATGAAGAGAAGCAGCAGATCCGCCGCTACCTCGCATCGCGTGCCGGCCAGCAGGACTTCGCGGCCTACCGCAAGCAGCTGGAAGCCAATGCGGACATCACCCGCTACTAAGGTGATCGTTGCATGAAGAAACCGGCCGCCTCGTGCGGCCTGTTTCATTTCTGTCGCCTGCACTAGCCTCTTCGCGGGTAAACCCGCTCCCATACAGGACTTGAACCGTTGTCGTACCTGTAGGAGCGGGCTTGCCCGCGAAGAGGCCGGCACCAGCAGCACAGGGTCTAGCGTTTCACCCCTTCATAGCTGTCCAGCGTATCGCGCGCAATCTCCCGCCCCAAAGCGATCAGCTCCGGCGCCTTGTAGAACTCGAAGAACCGGCACACCCGCTTGGGTACGTTGATCAGCACATCCGGCGGGTAGCCGGCGATCTTGTATTGTGCCAACGATGTCTGCATGACCTCGAAGCTCTGGTTGATCAAGTCCAGCAGCGAAGCGGGCCCGACGTTATCGATGATGAACGAACCGGTTGCCGACTTCGGTGCACCCTCGCGCTCCGGGGCCGCCGCCGGTTGCTGGTCTTCCGGGGCTGCGGCGTCGTTCAGCCACGGGCTTGGCGGTGCCAGCCCTTCGGCGACGATTTCCTGTTCGATGCGTATCAGTTCCTCTGCCGGCTTGCGTCGAAACGGCAGGCGTGAACCCAGTGAACTAAGCAAGGCGTCGAAGCGCATCTTGAACGCTGCCGGCCGTTCGATCACTGGCAACTGGTACTGCTTCTGATTGGTGGCGTTGAGGTTGACCGCAATGATCAGGTCGCAATGGCTGGACACTACCGGTACGATCGGCAGCGGGTTGAGAATTCCGCCATCGACCAGCATGCGGTTGCCTTGCATTACGGGTGTGAACAGGCTGGGGATGGCCGCAGAGGCTCGCATGGCCTGGTGCAGGCAGCCCTCCTGGAACCAGATTTCCTGCTGGTTGGTGAGGTCGGCGGCAACCGCCGTGTAGGGGATGCGCAGTTGCTCGATATTGATCTCGCCGACGATCTTGCGGATCTGCCCGAACACTTTGTCGCCGCGAATAGCGCCAAGGCGAAAGCTGACGTCGACCAGGCGCAGCACATCCAGGTAATCCAGGCTTTCGATCCAGTTGCGATAGTCGTCGAGTTTGCCGGCGGCATAGATGCCACCAATGACCGCACCCATGGAACAACCCGCAACGCAGGCGATGTCGTAACCACGGCGCTCGATTTCCTCGATCACGCCAATGTGTGCATACCCCCGGGCTCCGCCCGATCCCAGTACCAGTGCCACGCGTTTACTCATGAGCATTCCTCGGCCAGTGCCACCATGGTTCTACAATGCACCCATCGCTGCCTGTGCTTCAATGTAGATCGCGCTGAGCTACTGTATTAAAGCCGGTGAGGCAAAGCCGGCAGGGCAGGGCACTTTTCAGCTGCCGGGGCGTCGAACAGCCACTGTTTTTTCCATTGAGGTATTACTGATGAAAGCCTGGATCTGCCTTCCACTGATTGCCCTGGCCCTTGCTGGCTGCGCGGGCAAGACGGCCTACCGAGAGAGTTGTGCGACCCAGCTGGATGCCGCCTGGAAGGAGCTGGACCTGGCCAAGGCTGAAGGTTTTGCCGGTGCCGTGAGTTATTCCAAGGCTTTGTCGCTGCTGACCGGGGCCAAGACCCAGCAACAGTTCGAAGGTTACGAAAGCTGTACCAGCAAAGCCGAGAAGGCGCGCTTCTACATTCGTGAGTCCCGCGCGGGCCGGTGATCAAGGAGCGTTTTATGTCTGCCATGCTCGACCATGCCGTTGCCCAGATACTGGCCTTGCAGGTACGCCTGCTGGCCTGTCGCGAACGCCTGGCAGCCGATACCGACGGCGAGGCCCTGCACGACCTGCGCATCGCTGTGCGCCGTTTGCGCAGCCTGCTGCGGCCACTGCGCGGGTTGCCGGGCGTGGAGCAACTGGAGGACGCTGCCAGTTCGTTGGGGACCCTGACCACGCCGCTGCGTGACCGTGAAGTGTTGGCGGCCGAACTGATAGGTCGCGGTCACGCCGAAGCGGGCCAGCGCCGCCTGGAGGGGCGTGGCAGGATATTTGCCAGTGTCGCTGCCAGCCCGCAACTGACCAGGGTGCTGGCGATTGTCGACGCATTCCCGCTGTTTCTGCGCGCCGCCGGCCGTGAAGGCCTTGTCGAGTCGCTGGACAAGCGCATCGACAAGCGCCTGGTCAAGCAATGGCGAGGCCTGAGCGAAGCGCTGCAAGACCCGGCTCACGATCGCCACCGTCTGCGCCTGCTGATCAAGCGAGCACGTTATGGCGACGAGGCCTACCCACAGCTCAATCATGCCAGTAAAAAGCTGCAGCGTTTGCTGAAACGGGCTCAGAGCGACCTGGGGGGCTGGCACGACCGTCTGCAATGGCTGCTGCAGGCACGCGAGCATGCCGACCTGGCCCCTTGCAAAGTCGACTGGGAGCAAGAGCTGCACGAGGCTGAGCGCCAGTCGGACCTGACGCTGGACGCCCTGCAACAGGAGTTGGCGCGGCGCTAGCCCGAAAAATGACCGAAATGCGGGCTGATCGCCCCGGGTTTGCTGGCTAGGATGGGCAGACCCTTTTTCGCCTCAGGCAGGAGCCGGCCCATGAATTTCAACCAACTGCTCGACGCTGTGCGGGCCAACCCCGATGCCGTCAGTGTTCCGCCCAGCTGGGCCCAGGGGCGCGCTGCTTTTGGCGGGCTTATGGCGGCCATGGTGTATGAAACCATGCGCCAGAAGCTCTGCGACAGCCGCCCGGTGCGCTCGCTGGCCATCAGTTTCGTGGCGCCAGCTGCGGCGGATGTGCCCATTCGTTTCGAGGTTGAAGTACTGCGCGAAGGCAAGGCCGTCAGTACCTTGCTGGGGCGCGCGGTTCAGGGCGGTCAGGTGGTGACCCTGGTGCAAGGCAACTTCGGTGCAGGCCGGCCTTCGGCTGTCGAGGTGCCGGCGTTACCGGCGGTGGAGATGAAGGCGCTCGAAGACGCGGCCCCTGAGCTGCCCTATATCAAGGGCGTGACCCCGGAATTCATGCGCCACGTGGCCTTGCGCTGGGCGGTGGGTGGGTTGCCGTTCAGTGGTAATCCGTCGCGCAAGATGGGGGGCTGGGTGCGTTTGCGCGATGTCGCTGAAGAGCAGGTCAATGAAGCGCACGTACTTGCGCTGGTGGATGCCTGGCCGCCGAGCCTGATGCCGTTTCTCAAGCAGCCTGCCGCAGGCAGTACGCTGACCTGGACCATCGAGTTCATCCAGCCCGTGGCCCAGCTGTCGACCCTGGACTGGTGCCGGTACTGTGTTGAAACCGAGCATGCGCGGGACGGTTATGGGCATGCTGCGGCAGCGTTGTGGACGGCGCAGGGTGAGTTGCTGGCACTGAGCAGGCAGACCGTCACCGTGTTTGCTTAGCAGGCAGGCACCCTCCACTGAAAGAGCGGGTTTATCGAGGCGTCGAACCGCCGCGCATGCGGTGGTGGCGTCAACGGCGAATGGTGGGTGGAAATTGGCAGGCAGGTCTGGCCCTTTCGCGGCTAAAGCCGCTACAGGGGCTTGGGTTCAATGGCGGTGCTTATGCCGCTCGCGCCAGGCCTTCCACCAGGCGCCGCTCAACACAAAGCGCGGGAAGGTGATGAACTGCTCGGTCAGCAGCCGTTGCACGGCATCCTGGCGGTTGGCGAACGGCTCGGGCTGTTCGGCCTCCAGGCGGTGGCCCTGGCGCTGCAGGCCCAAGCCGGCAATCAAGGCAATGATACCCACCGCGATCTGGCCCAGATCAAGGCCGAACAGGCCGGATAGCACCAGCAGGGCACCCAGGATGAACAACGGCACGGCAATCAGGTGCAGCACCAGGTTGGCTGGGTGGCGGTGATTATGGTGGTAGCCACGCCATTGCCAGGCGGGCAGGTTGGGCAGGCGTTTGCTCATGGGCTGTTCCTCATCATCATGCCCAAAGCTTAGTGCGGCCCCCGGCCGGGGGCCAATCGAGGCTGGCTATGATGACTATAGCTTGAGCTGGCCAATGGCTTTGTTCAGCTCGCCAGCCAGGGTCGCCAGTTCGTTGCTGGTGGTGGCTGAACCCACTGTCTGTTGCACAGTTTGCTCGGTGACATCGCGGATGCTCACCACTGCACGGTTCATTTCCTCGGCCACCTGGCTTTGCTGCTCGGCCGCCACGGCGATCTGGGTGTTGCTTTCGCGCATTTGCGCCACGGCGCCGGTAATTTCGGCCAGCGCTTCACCGGCGTCCTGCGCCTGGCGCACACAGTCGTCGGCCTTGTACGAGCTTTCCTGCATGAACTCCACAGCATCGCGGGTACCTGCCTGCAGGGCAGAGACCATGGTGGTGATTTCGTCTGTGGAAGTCTGCACGCGCTTGGCCAGGTTGCGCACTTCATCGGCTACCACCGCAAAGCCGCGGCCCAGGTCGCCTGCACGTGCGGCTTCGATGGCGGCGTTGAGCGCCAGCAGGTTGGTCTGTTCGGCGATGCTGTGGATCACACTGACGACGCCGTTGATTCTCTGGCTGTCTTCGGCCAGTTGGCGAATCATTTCGGCGGTTTGCTGTACGCCGCTGGACAGCCCGGAAATCGAGTCCTGCACCCGGCTGACCACCTCCTTGCCGCTACCGGCCAGGGTGTCGGCGGTTTGTGACAGGTCACGGGTAGCGCCGGCATGCTGGGCAATGTGGTGCACGGTTGCCGACATTTCGTTGATGGCGGTAGCCGCCTGATCGGTTTCGCTTTGCTGGCCAAGCATGCCGTGGCGCACCTCGTTCATGCTGGCGGCCAGGCGTGCGGCGCCCGAGTCTAGCTGTGCCGCTGTGTGGGCGACGGTACTGACGACGCGGTGGTAGGTAGCCTGCATGGCGTTGAAGGCGCCGGCCATCTGGCCGACCTCGTCGCCACAGGCCAAGGGTACGCGGGCGGCCAGGTCACCGGTCTTTTCCACGTGCAGCATCACATCCTTGAGGGTGTTGAGCTGGCTGAGGAGGAAACGTATCAGCAGTTGCGAGGCGCCGAGCATGGCCAGCATCAGGATCAGCACACATAGCGCGTAATTGCTGAAACGGTCGAAGAACACCTGACGCAGGCTGGGCGACTGGGCCAGAACGGCCATTTGTTGATCACCGTTGCGCAGCACCTGCGCCCCCCGTAGCGGGTTGTCGCCAAGGATCCAGGCGCTTGGCAGTTCGACCCAGCCTTGTGCGTTGCGCAGTGTCTCGAGGGGTTCGCCGGCGAAGGTCGGGGTTTGCCCGGTTGACCAACTGATGACATTGGCCGGGCGCGGTAGCGCTTGCCCGGCTGGCCAGGCGGCCAGCAGCTGGGCTTGTGCGGCCGCCTGTGCCTGTGCCGCTTCGGCGCGGGCGCGTTGCTCCAGGTGGACGGCGTACAGCACCAGCAACAAAGTCGTGACAAAGGCCACCGCGTTGACGGCCCAGAACTTGTACTTCAGGGAAACATTGCTAAGCCAGGCACCCATGGGCAGGTCTTCTCTGAGTTGAGCGGAAACAATATTGGCAAGGTGCCATCATTGTGCCTGCTCAAGCCAGGGCCTTTGTTGATGTGTATCAAGAAAAAACTGCCGCTTCAGAGCTGGAAAAAAGCCCGCGCCGTCGCTGTGGTATGCGCCGCCGCGAACTCGATCGACTCACCCCGATGCAACGCCACTTCGCGTAGCACCTCCGGCAAGAACGCTGGCTCGTTGCGGCCGTTCTTCGGCTTGGGCCGCAGGCTGCGTGGCAGCAGGTAGGGCGCATCGCTCTCCAGCATCAGCCGGCCCACGGCGATGTTGCCCACCAGTGGGTGCAGGTGGGTACCACGGCGTTCGTCGCAGATCCAGCCGGTAATGCCGATGTGCAAGTCCATGTCGAGGTAGGCGAACAGCGCCTCGCGCTCACCGGTAAAGCAGTGCACCACTGCAGCGGTCAGGTGGTCGCGGTAATCCTTGAGGATCGCCAGCAAACGCTCGCTGGCATCGCGCTCATGCAGGAACACCGGCAGGCGCAGTTCGGCGGCCAGGGCCAACTGGGCTTCCAGGGCTTTTTCCTGCAGGGGGCGTGGGGAGAAGTCGCGGTTGAAATCCAGGCCGCATTCGCCCACGGCACGCACACGCGGTTCCCCAAGCAGTTGGCGCAGCTGGCGTTCGCTGGCGGCATCCCAGGCCTTGGCATCGTGGGGGTGAACACCCGCTGTAGCGAACAGGTGCGCACCGTTGGCGTCCAGCTGCTGGCACAGCTCCAGCGCTTGTTCGCTGACCGCCAGGCTGGTGCCCGTCAGCACCATTTGTGTCACCCCGGCCTCGATGGCGCGCTCGACAATGGCTGCCTGTTGGTCGTGGAAACTGCTGTTGGTCAGGTTGACGCCGATATCGATCAGTTGCATGGTGTTCTCTCGTGCCGCGGGGCGGCCAGCATAGCAAAAACCGGGTTTTTCTGAAAAAACCAAGAACTTCATGCTGTTGCCGTGGTCTTTTACCGTCATTTATCACTTGGCGGTGCAACCCATGGATGCCGCCCACCGACCATGGACACGCTTTGGCATGCCGCGATTCTGGCTCACATTTCTGCTCACGCTTGGGTTGGCATTGTCGGGCCCGGTTCAGGCGCGAGTGCCGGGCCCGCAGCAGAACATACCGCCTGCCAAGGTCCGTGACCTGCAGCAGATTCGCAGCAGTAAGGTGCTGCGGGTGCTGGTCAACCAGAGCCGCAACAGCTCTGGTGAGGTCAAAGGCGAACCGATCGGCATCGAATACTATCGGCTGCGTGCCCTGGAGCATTTCCTCAATGCCCGTAGCGACGACGATCAGCAGATCCAGCTAAAGCTCATACCGCGGGCCAAGGAGCAGTTGCTGGGCGCCCTGGCACGCGGCGAGGGTGACCTGGCTGCGCCGGGCGAACTGCTTGACCCCGGCACTGTGCGCGGTGTCAGCGGCAGCGCGCCGATACTTGACCAGGTGCCGTTGACGTTGGTGGGGCGCAAAGGCGAACGCAGCTTCAGCAAGCTTGAACAGCTGTCCGGGCGTACCGTGGCGTTGACCAGTGCCAGCGCCGCCGGCCCGTTGATCCAGCAGGCCAATCAGCAACTGGCGCTGCGCAAGCGGCCACCCATCAAGGTGGAATGGGTCGACTCGACGCTGGCCGTGGAGGATGTGCTGGAAATGGTCCAGGCCGGCATCTACCACCTGACCGTGGTCGAGCAGCCGATTGCCCGGCGTTGGGCGCGTGTGATGCCACGCCTGCGCCTGGACAACCGGGTGCACCTGGGGGCACCCCAGGCCATGCGCTGGTACGTGGGGCGTGATGCACCGCAGTTGCTGGCTGCGGTCGATCACTTCCTGAAGGGGTACCGTGCGCCAGACAACCAGGATGCTGCTTTCGAGCGCATTTACCGCCGCCAGTACCGTGTGCATAACCCGTTGGCCAGCAAGGACCGCCAGCGCCTGGCATCGGTGCGGGCTGTGTTGCAGAAACATGGTGAGGCGCAGCAGATCGACTGGTTGAACCTGGCCGCGCTGGCGTTCAAGGAGTCGACGCTGAACCCAGGCGCACGCGGCAGCGGGGGCGCCCATGGTCTGATGCAGATCACCCCTTCAGCGGCCCAGCGCGTGGGGGTGAGCAACACTGCTACGGTGGATGGCAATGTCCTGGCCAGCGCCCGCTACCTGGCGCTGATTCGGCGCAAGTTCTTTGCCAGCGCCAGGATCAATGAGCGTGAGCGCATGGCCTTTGTGCTTGCTGCTTACAACCTGGGCCCTGAGCGCGTTCAGGCCATGCGCGCCGAGGCCCGACGGCGCGGGCTCAATGGCAACCAGTGGTTTTTCCAGACCGAGCGCATTGCCATGGAGCAGGTGGGCATGGGGCCGGTCAATTTCGTCAACAGCGTTAACAAGTACTACCTGGCGTTCAACCGCGAGCGTGCCGCATTGGAGCGTGTGGCCAAGCGCTGACAAATCGATTATATCGATTGCTTTGTTGGGTTTTTTGCGATTTACATATCTGTTTAATTGATTATGATGGCGCCCATCCCAACACAACTTCTTCGCTTAAAGGACGCTTCCACATGAATACCACCTCCCTCAAAGCCCTGTTCTCCACCCGCGGCGGCACTGGCCTCAGCGTTATCCGTATCCTGGTTGGCATCATCTTCATGGCGCATGGTGCGCAAAAACTGTTCGGCCTGTTCGGCGGTTACGGCCTGGAAGGTACCGGCCAGTGGATGGAAAGCATCGGCCTAGCCCCGGGTTATCTGATGGCGCTGCTGTCGGGTAGTGCCGAATTCTTCGGTGGCCTGGCCTTGGTGGTCGGCCTGCTGGCTCGCCCGGCGGCACTGGCGCTGAGTGTAACCCTGGTGGTAGCGATCTTCTCGGTGCACATCGGCAATGGCCTGTTCATGTCCAACAACGGCTACGAGTTTGCCCTGGCGCTGCTGGCCGGTACCGTTGCCGTGATGATCGAAGGCGCTGGCCGCTTCTCGCTGGACCGCCTGATCGCCCGGTAACCAGCTGCACGCTGTGAGGGCAAGCCGCAAGCAAGAGCGGGCCATTATTCGGCCTGCTTTTGCTTGCGGCTTGCCGCTTGCAACTTCAGGCTCATCGCTCTAGCATACCGCCTGCGCCGATTTAAACAGCTACTTGCGGGGCGCAGGAAAGCCCCATCACCGGGTCGTCCGAAATACCGCTAAAACGCTGGTTCGGTGACGCCTCCCACCGCTGCCCAGCGGGATTCGCGAGGCGGAGAAAAGCTTCATGAGTTGCCCACGTACCAGTGTCTGTTTGAGCCCTTTGCCTGCCAGCCAGGCGTCCCGCACACCGCGCATCCTGCTCGGCGGCCAGCATCAGCCCACCCTTTTGCGTCACCTCGAAGGCCTGTCCCGGCGCAAGGGCGAGGCGCGTGCGTTCCTGATCCAGTTCGCCGATGGCGCCTGTAATCTTGCGCAGTATGGCAATGACCGTTTTGACCTTGCCGTAATCCAGGCGCCGGCGCCGCAAGAGGCTGCCGAGGCTATCGGCCACCTCACCCGCATTGCGCGCCAGGGCCTGATTACCCGCCGCTAAGGAGTGCCTGTTGAGCACCAACATCATCACCACGGAAGGCCATGAGGCACTGAAGAAGGAGCTCGACCACCTGTGGCGGGTGTATCGGCCGGAAATCACCCAGAAAGTCGCTTGGGCGGCGTCGCTGGGTGATCGCAGTGAGAACGCCGACTACCAGTACAACAAGAAGCTGCTGCGCGAAATCGACCGCCGGGTGCGTTACCTGCGCAAGCGTCTTGAGGATGTGAAGGTAGTGGCCTATTCGCCGCAGCAGGAAGGCAAGGTGTTTTTCGGGGCCTGGGTCGAGATCGAGAACGACGAGGGCGAGACCATGAAATTTCGCATTGTGGGTTACGACGAGATCTACGGGCGCAACGACTACATTTCGATCGACTCGCCCATGGCCCGTGCCTTGCTGAAGAAGGAGGAGGGCGACGAGGTGTTGGTGCATACGCCTACCGGCGAGGCGACCTGGTATGTGAACAGCATCACCTACGGGCAATGATTATGAACTGGATGTGCCGACCTCTTCGCGGGTAAACCCGCTCCTACAGGTAATGCACAGATTTCAAGAACTGTGCGATCCCTATGGGAGCGGGTTTACCCACGAAGAGGCCGGCACAGTTATCACTCAACCCTCGCGCAGCACCGCCAGCGGGCTGGCATTCAACGCCCGGCGCGTCCCCAGCACTCCCGCACCGCCGACCAGCAACGCCCCCGCCAGAGGCAACACCAGCAGCCACGGGTGCGGGCTCCATTGCAAGTCGAAGGCATACCGATAGAGCACCAAGGTAATCAACTCACAGCCCACCGCTGCCAATAGCCCGCTGGCCGCGCCCAGCAAACCGAACTCGATACGCCGTGCCTTCACCAACAATAGCCTCGCCGCGCCCAGCGCGCGCAGCAACGCCCCTTGGCGAATACGCTCATCCAGCGTCGCCTGCAAACCGGCAAACAGCACCGCCAGCCCGGCCGCCAGCACGAACAGCAACACGTACTCCACGGCCAGGGTCACCTGGGCGAGGATGCTGCGCAGTTGGTCGAGCAAGGCATCCACCTGCAGGATGGTCACCGCCGGGAATGCCCGCGACAGTGCCACCACCTCCAGGTCATGGCCCGGTGCCAGGTAGAAGCTGGTCAGGTAGGTAGTCGGCAGCCCTTGCAACGTGCCAGGCTGGAAGATCATGTAGAAGTTTGGCTGGAAGCTGTCCCAATGCACGCTGCGCAGGCTGGATACCCGGGCTTGCCGCTGCTGGCCGCCGATGTCGAAGGTCAGCAGGTCGCCTGTCTGCAGTTTCAGGCTGCTGGCCAGTTCGGCCTCCACCGACACACCGGGGATTTCGTCCCCGGTTGGCAGGGCTTGCCACCAACTGCCCGCTGTCAGTTGATTGCCCTCGGGCAGTTCGGCTGCCCAGGTCAGGCTGAGGTCACGCTGCACGGCCCGCTCGCCTGCCGAGTCCTTGCTGACGATCTGCTGCACCGGGTGCTGGTTGATCTGTACCAGGCGCCCGGGGGTGACCGGGTAAAGAGGTGCCGCTGTGGCATTGACTTGCTGCAGGTGCCTGGCGAAGGGGTCACGGTCGTCCGGAAGGATATTCAGGGCGAAATGGTTGGGCGCATCCTTGGGCAGTTGCGCTTGCCAGGTGTCGAGCAGTTCGGCTCGCAGCAGGGCGACCAAGGCCATGGCCAGCAGGATCAGGCCGAAGGCCAGGGCCTGGCCGGCGGCTGCCGTGGGGTGGCGCAGCAGTTGGCCCAGCCCCAGGCGCCAGGTGAGTGGCGCCCCGGCCAGCAGTTGGCGCAGGCTGCGCAAACCCAGCAACAGCAGGCCGCCGAGTAGCAGCGCAGCGACCAGCCCACCGCCGAGCAGGGCGAATGTGAGCAGCAAGTCGAGGCTCAGGCGCCACATGATAAGGCCCAGGGCGAACAGGGCGGCGCCATACACCAGCCAACTGCTCGGCGGTATCGGCAACAGGTCGCGGCGCAGCACGCGCAGTGGTGGCACCTGGCCCAATGCCGCGATCGGCGGCAGGGCGAAGCCAGCCAGTGCCACCAGCCCGGTTGCGATGCCAGCCAGGGCCGGAACCACACCGCCGGCCGGTACCACGCTGGGCAGCAGGCCATGCAGCAGGTGGAACAGGCCCAACTGGGCCAGCCAGCCGAGCAAGGCACCGGCCAGTGCGGCAATCAGGCCGAGCATGGCCAGTTGCAGGCAATACAAGCCCAGTGCCTGACGCCGTGACAGGCCCAGGCAGCGCAGCAAGGCGCTGGCGTCGAGGCGACGTGCGGCGTAGCGGCTGGCCGACAGGGCCACGGCGACGCCGGCCAGTAGCACTGCCACCAGGCTGGCCATGTTCAGGTAGCGTTCGGCCTTGCCCAGGGCGCCACCGATCTGCTGGTTGCCATCGCGGGTGTCACGCAGGCGTTGATTGGCGGCCAGGTCTTTTTCCACGGCCTGGCGGTACTGCGCCAGTGCCTCGGCATCACCACGCCACAGGTCGCGGTAGGTAACACGGCTGCCTGGCTGGATCACACCGGTGGCCTCCAGGTCTGCCAGGTTGATCATCACCCTCGGGGTGAGGCTGTAGAAGTTGTTGGCGCGGTCCGGCTCATAGGTGAGCACGCGGCTCATGCGCAGGGTTTTCATGCCGACGTCGATGCTGTCGCCTATCGCCAGCCCCAGTGCCGCCAGCAGGCGTGGCTCGACCCACGCCTCGCCCGGTGCAGGCCCGCCACCCGGGGTTTCTTCGGCATACGGCGCCGGGGCGCTGCGCACTTGCCCGCGCAGCGGGTAGGCGCCGTCGGCCGCCTTGACGCTGGACAGCTGGATGCCGGTATCGCCACCGACCACGCTGGTGAACTCGACCACTTGCGCATGGCGCAAGCCCAGTGCCTTGCCGGCTTCGAGCTGTTGCTCACGGGCCGGGGCGCTGCCTTGCAGCACCAGGTCGGCACCGAGGAATTCGCTGGCGCGCAGTTGCATGGCGCCATTGAGGCGTGCACCGAAATACCCGATGGCGGTGCTGGCCGCCACGGCCACCAGCAGGGCAAAAAACAGCACGCGCACTTCGCTGGCGCGAATGTCGCGCAGCAACTGGCGCAGGGCCAGGCCGCACAGGCGGGACAGCGGCAGGTGGCTCATCAGGCTTCCACCGGTGCCACAAGACGGCCTGCGTCCAGGCGGATCTGGCGCCGGCAGCGGCGGGCCAGGCGTTCGTCATGGGTAACCAGCACCAGGGTAGTGCCACGCTCCTTGTTCAGCTCGAACAACAGGTCGCTGATGCGCTCGCCGGTGTGGCTGTCGAGGTTGCCGGTGGGCTCGTCGGCAAACAGCACGGCAGGCTGTGCAGCAAAAGCGCGGGCGATGGCTACCCGCTGCTGCTCACCCCCGGAAAGTTGCCGCGGCGTGTGGCTCAGGCGCTTGCCCAGGCCGACCCGCTCCAGCAGGGTGCGTGCGTGTTCACGGGCATCGCGGCGGCCGTCCAGCTCCAGCGGCAGCATGACGTTTTCCAGGGCATTGAGGCTGTCGAGCAACTGGAAAGACTGGAACACGAAGCCCACATGTTCGGCACGTACCCGGGCGCGCTGGTCTTCATCCAGTGGCCCCAGGTCGTGGCCGGCAAGGATGACCTTGCCGGCGCTGGGCTGGTCAAGGCCGGCCAGCAGGCCGAGCAGGGTCGACTTGCCAGAGCCCGAAGCGCCGACGATGGCCAGGCTGTCGCCCTTGGCCAGGTCGAGGGACAGCGCGTGGAGGATGGTCAGGTCACCTTCCGCGCTGGGGACCACTTTGCTAAGGTTCTGAGCAACGAGAATGCTGGGGCCCATGGAGAATCCGATGCGAGTGTGGTGGTTGAGTGCCGGTCTGGCCTTGTATTGCCTGGCCCAGAGCGCGGTGGCGGGAACATTGCTGGTTGTTGGCGATAGTATCAGCGCCGGTTTTGGCCTGGATAGCCGTCAGGGGTGGGTGTCTCTGTTGCAGACACGCCTGAAGGACGAAGGTTTCGATGACAACGTGGTCAACGCGTCGATCAGTGGCGACACCAGTGCAGGTGGCCAGGCGCGGCTGCCGGCGCTGCTTGCAGCACACAAGCCGAGCCTGGTGGTACTGGAACTGGGCGGCAATGACGGCCTGCGTGGGCAGCCGCCCGCGCAATTGCAACAAAATCTTGCCTCGATGATCGAAAGCGCGCGCCAGGCTGGTGCCAAGGTGCTACTGCTGGGCATGCGCCTGCCGCCCAATTATGGTGTGCGATACACCACTGCGTTTGCCAAGGTGTATGAACAGCTGGCGGCCGACAAGCAGGTGCCGTTGGTGCCGTTTTTCCTCGACGGGGTAGGGGGTGTACCCGAACTCATGCAAGCCGATGGCATTCACCCGGCCCAGGGTGCCCAGCAGCGACTGCTGGAAAATGCCTGGCCAGCGATAAAACCCTTGCTGTGATGCTTTAAACGGGGGCTGCTTTCGGCTAATGTTGCGCCCCCCGTTTCGAGTGCCCCCGATGCCGCGCCCTGCCTGGTCCCTGTACGCCTACCAACTGATCGAGCCTGACGAGCAGCTCGACCTGTTCGCCTGCCAGGAAATCCGCGTCCACCTGGTGGCCCGCCAGCTTGAGCTCGGCGTGCCTGTTGACCGTACCTTGTGTGGTGGTCTGCTGCCCGCCCAGCCGCGCTGGTCGGGTGTGCCGCGTTCCATCTACCGCGATGGCCGCCTGTGCGACCTGTGCCGTGCCATCCTTGATGCCCAGCGGCGCGGCATGCGCCCTGTGTGGCCGGAGCTGCATGGCAGCTGAACGCCAGGCACCTTTCATCATCTGAAACGCTTGCTTCACGCCAATGCCTCCCGCTTGCATCGGCGTGGGTGTACAATCGGTCCTCTTGACCCACCTTTCGAAGGATTTACCGGATGTTGCCGCGCTTTCCTGCCGTCACCCGTAGCCTGTCCCTGGCCGCCCTGCTGGTAGCGGGCCCCGCTGCTGCGCTGGAGCTGCCACTGCCACCGCCCGGTGAAGACATCGTCGGCCAAGTGCATACGATCAAGGCAAAGTACGAGGACACCTTCGCCGACATCGGCACTGCCAACGACCTCGGTTACCTGGAAATGATCGCCGCCAACCCGGGTGTCGACCCTTGGCTGCCGGGCGCCGGTACCGAAATCATCTTGCCGACCCGTTACATCCTGCCGCCGGGGCCGCGTGAAGGTGTGGTCATCAACCTGGCCGAGTACCGCCTGTACTACTACCCGAAAGGCCAGAGCGTGGTGTACACGTTCCCGCTGGGTATCGGTCGCGAAGGCTGGGGCTCGCCGATCGCCAACACCAAGATTACCGCCAAGACGCCGAACCCGACCTGGACCCCACCCGCCTCGATCCGCAAAGAGCACGCGGCAGATGGTGACATTCTGCCGGCCGTTGTTCCGGCGGGCCCGGACAACCCGCTGGGGCCGTTCAAGTTCACCCTGGGTGTACCGGGTTACCTGATCCACGGTTCGAACAAAAAGTTCGGCATCGGCATGCGGACCAGCCATGGTTGCTTCCGCATGCTCAACAACAACGTGCTGGAACTGTCAAAGATGGTGCCGGTGGGTACGCCGGTGCGAATCATCAACGAGCCTTACAAGTTTGGTATCAGCGGCGGCAAGGTCTATCTGGAGGCGCACACGCCGTTGGATGACCAGGGCAACCCTTCGGTGGTCGACAAGCACACTGCCGTTATCAACGCCTTGCTCAAACGTGAAGACCTGGCCAATAACCTGCGCATGAACTGGGACATGGTGCGTGACGTGGTGGCGGCCGAAGATGGCATGCCGGTAGAAATTGCTGTGCCGGTCGAGAACCCAGGTGCTGCACCCTTGGTTTCGAGTATGCCGGCAGAACTGCAGTAAGCGTTTAGCGGCACATCCAGGCCCGCCTTAGTGCGGGCCTTTTCGATTCTGCCTGGTGTGCCTGCCTTGTTCGCAGGCAATAAAAAAGCCGACCCACAAGTGGGTCGGCTCCTTAACAATCCGTGAGGATTATTACTTGCGGCTGGCTTTGTCCAGCATACGCAGAGCGCGCTCGTTGGCTTCGTCAGCGGTCTGCTGAGCCTTCTGAGCGGCTGCCAGTGCGTCGTCAGCCTTACGGTAGGCTTCATCGGCACGAGCTTGAGCGCGAGCTGCTGCGTCTTCAGTCGCAGTCAGACGAGCTTCGGTTTCTTTGGATACGCTGCTGCAACCGGTAGCCAGAACTGCGGCCAGAGCCAGAGCAGAGAATTTCAGAACGTTGTTCATCGTGTTCCCCTTCAAGGACTTTCTATTAAATAGCCATCTCTCGGAAAAGAGAAACTGGCCGGCGTACATAGTACTCATTACTTGTAGTAAGTAAACTGACTCAGCGCAAGAACTGCAAAAAAAATGTTGCTTGACGCCGCGCCGACAAGATTTGCGACGTACCTGTGAAAAAAATGTGCAGGGTCCGCAAGCGATTGTAGTACAGGAACTTTTTTGTTGAACTAAGGGTGACTTTAACTGTCATTCGGCGTCTTAAGCCCTAGAGCACAGGGCGGCTGTAGCGCAGGCAGGCGAAAGTCGCGCTGATGGCGCACTGGCCATTTTTAACCGTTGCCACCTTGAGCAATCCTGCTTGCCACGCCTACTATCTTGTGAGTGCCAGAAGATCCGAACGATTGCAATCGTCCAGTGGTCGAAGGGGCAACAGGTGGCGTAGAGGATTCTGTGCCGGATAAACCACCATCGGTTAAGGTATGGGTCTGCCGAGAAGACCTGCGAGGAGTAGTGATGAGCGAAGCGTTGACCATCCACCATGACCAGGCCGGTCATCAGTTCGAGACCACCGTGGACGGTCATCGTGCCTATCTGACGTACATGGATCTGGGCAAGCAGACGCTGGACATCTATCGCACCTTCGTACCCAACGCCCTGCGCGGCCGCGGCATTGCTGCCGCCCTGACCGAGCGGGCCCTGGAGTATGCCGAACAGATGGGCTACACGGTGATCCCGTCCTGCTCGTATGTTGAGCGCTACATGGAGCGCCAGCAGCGGCATTCGAGCAAGGTCTGAATCTGCAATGAAAAACGGGGCCCTCAGTGGCCCCGTTTTTTATGGGTCAATCAACCACGCTTACGCTGTGGCAGCACATCCTTCAACTTGGCATGCATGCTGCGCAGGGTCTTTTCGGTAGACGACCAGTCGATACAGGCATCGGTAATCGACACGCCGTACTGCAGCTCTTCCAGATTCTTGGGAATAGACTGGCAGCCCCAGTTCAGGTGGCTTTCGACCATCAGGCCGATGATCGACTGGTTGCCTTCGAGGATCTGGTTGGCGACGTTCTCCATCACCAGCGGTTGCAGGGCCGGGTCCTTGTTGGAGTTGGCGTGGCTGCAATCGACCATGATGTTGGGCTTGATTTTGGCCTTGGCCAGGTCCTGTTCGCACAGGGCAACGCTGACCGAGTCATAGTTCGGCTTTCCGTTGCCGCCGCGCAGCACCACATGGCCGTAGGGGTTGCCCTTGGTGGTGACGATCGACACGCCGCCTTCTTGGTTGATACCCAGGAAACGGTGCGGCTTGGACACCGACTGCAGGGCGTTGATGGCAACGGTCAGGCCACCGTCGGTGCCGTTCTTGAAACCAACCGCCGAGGACAGGCCCGAGGCCATTTCGCGGTGGGTTTGCGATTCGGTGGTGCGGGCACCGATAGCCGACCAGCTGATCAGGTCCTGCAGGTACTGCGGGGAGATCGGGTCAAGCGCTTCGGTAGCGGTCGGCAAGCCCATTTCTGCCAGGTCCAGCAGCAGCTTGCGGCCAATGTGCAGGCCATCCTGGATCTTGAACGAGTCATCCAGATACGGGTCGTTGATCAGGCCTTTCCAGCCGACGGTGGTACGCGGCTTTTCGAAGTACACGCGCATGACCAGGTACAGCGTATCGGACACCTCTGCGGCCAGCACTTTCAGGCGCTCGGCGTATTCGTGGGCGGCTTTGATGTCATGGATAGAACAAGGGCCGACCACTACGAACAGGCGATGGTCCTTGCCGTCGAGAATATTGCGCACCACTTCACGGCCGGCAGTCACGGTCTGCAGGGCCTTGGCGCTGAGGGGGATTTCCTTCTTGAGCTGATCAGGGGTGATCAGGGTCTCGTTGGAGGCAACGTTCAAGTCATCGATCGGTAAATCAGCCATCGTGTTACTCGTCAGGTCACGGGTGCCGGCCGCCAACTATCCCCGTGCGGCCCAGCAGCAAGAATAATCGCAGCGGGGAGCCGAACCTTAGCGCGTTACAGGTGGCGCGACAATGGGCTAAGCCCAGTCATCGTGGGGTTTTTCCCTGATCGGGCAGGTTGAGTGCGAATGGGCTGCCCAGCGCCGTGCAACCTGTGTAAAAAGAGGGCTGACTTTGAATAGCTGGAGATGGGCATGCATCCACACACACCACGCATTGGCATCATCGGCAGTGGCGCCATTGGCGGCTTCTATGGGTTGATGCTGGCCAGGGCCGGTTTCGATGTGCATTTTCTGCTGCGCAGCGAGTACCAGGCGGTTTGTGAGCATGGGCTTGTACTCGACAGCGCCGAGCACGGCGCGCTGCAGATGAAGGTGCAGGCCTATGCCAGTGCCGCCGACATGCCGCCCTGCGACTGGCTGCTGATCGGTGCCAAGGCCACCAGCAACGGTCAACTCGCACCGTTGATTGTCCAGGCCGCCGCACCTGGCGCCAGGGTGGTGCTGTTGCAGAATGGCCTGGGCGTGGAGGAACAACTGCGCCCGGCCTTGCGCAGCGACATGCACCTGCTCGGTGGGTTGTGCTTCATCTGTGTCAACCGCCAGGCGCCCGGGGTAATCCGTCACCAGGCACTGGGGGCGGTTAACCTGGGTTATCACAGTGGGCCGGCCACTGATGGCGGCGCCGCGTTGGTCAGTGAGGGTGCCGGTTTGTTCCAGGCTGCAGGGATCGATTCGCAGGCCATGCCGAACCTGGCGCTGGCGCGCTGGCAGAAGCTGGTGTGGAATGTGCCCTACAACGGCCTGTCAGTCCTGCTGGGCGCCAGTACCACGCCGTTGATGGCCGACCGTCATAGCCGCGAGCTTATCCAGGCCTTGATGGCCGAGGTGGTGCAGGGGGCTGCGGCGTGTGGCCATGTTTTGCCCGAGGGCTATGCCGAGCACCTGTTCCAGGTGACCCAGCGCATGCCCGACTACTGGCCCAGCATGTACCACGACCATGTCCACAAGCGCCCGCTGGAACTGCAGGCCATTTATGCCGAACCGCTGGCACAGGCGCGTGCGGCTGGTTGCCGCTTGCCGCGCATGGAAATGCTGTATCAGGCGCTGAGTTTCATCGATGGCAGCGGCCGCCCCGGCTGAGGGCAGCCTGACCTCGGTTAAGGCCCCAGCCCGCGCCAGACGGCAAAGCGTGCGTCTGTTGCGCTGCTAAGCTGAAGCTTGCTCTGCCGTTGCGGCAGTCGAGGAGGTCGAATGATCCGCTCCATGCTGTACGCCACCGACCTCGGTGTCTACGCCCCTTTTGTGATGCAACACGCATTGGCGCTGGCGCGTACTTTCGGGGCCGAGTTGTATGTGATCCATGCGGTCGAGCCGATGGGCCAGTTCGCCGAATCCCTCCTGCAAAGCTACCTCGATGAGCAGACGCTCGACCAGTTGCACAGCCAGGGGGTGAGCACGGTGATGGCGAATATAGAGCAGCGTGTGCTGGAAAGTTTCCGTGATGAACTGGGTGAGGAGGCCGACCTGGCAGTGATCAAGGCTGTGCGGGTGCGCCAGGGTGATCCGGCACACGTGATCCTTGAGCAGGCGCAACGGCTCAGTGTCGACCTGTTGATTTTCGGCAGCCACAGCGCTGGCGCCGGTGTGGATGTACCGCTGGGGCGCACGGCGGTGCGGTTGCTTCAGCTGTCGCCCGTGCCGGTGTACATGGTGCCGTTGGCGCAGCATTTAGGGCGTAGGAAATCATGAAGCTGGCCGTAGGCCATTTCCAGTGCACGTAACAAAATAGTTCTAGATTTATTTCCAGAACCACTAATATAGTTATATATCGTCGCTGCCTGCTGCTGCGGACTCATCGCTGAACCGAGGGAAACCTATGAAGCTTCAACAACTGCGCTACATCTGGGAAGTGGCGCACCATGACCTCAACGTCTCCGCGACGGCGCAAAGCCTGTATACCTCCCAGCCAGGTATCAGCAAGCAGATTCGCCTGCTCGAAGATGAACTGGGTGTTGAAGTCTTTGCCCGCAGCGGCAAGCACCTGACCCGCGTTACCCCGGCCGGTGAGCGCATCATCAATACCGCTGGCGAGATCCTGCGCAAGGTCGAAAGCATCAAGCAGATTGCCCAGGAGTTCTCCAACGAGAAAAAGGGTACGCTGTCCATCGCTACCACCCACACCCAGGCGCGTTACGCGTTGCCTCCGGTGATCAGTAGCTTCATCAAGCAGTACCCGGAAGTGTCCCTGCACATGCACCAGGGCTCACCTATGCAGATTGCCGAAATGGCCGCAGACGGTACGGTCGACTTCGCCATTGCCACCGAGGCACTGGAGTTGTTCGGCGACCTGATCATGATGCCATGCTACAAGTGGAACCGCTGTGTGGTAGTGCCACAAGGCCACCCCTTGGCCAAGCTGCCGAAGCTGACCCTGGAAGCCGTTGCCGAATACCCGATCGTTACTTATGTGTTCGGTTTTACCGGGCGCTCGAAGCTGGACGAAGCCTTCAATCACCGCGGCCTTACGCCAAAAGTGGTGTTCACCGCAGCGGACGCCGACGTGATCAAGACCTATGTGCGCCTGGGGCTGGGGGTGGGTATCGTTGCAGGCATGGCGGTGGACGCCAAGCTCGACAGCGACCTGGTGGCGCTGGATGCCAGCGAGCTGTTCGAAGCCAGCGTTACCAAGATCGGCTTCCGTCGTGGCACCTTCCTGCGTGGCTTCATGTGCGACTTCATCGAGAAGTTTGCCCCGCATCTGACCCGCGAAGTAATGGCCAAGGCCATTCAGTGCCATAACAAGCAGGAGCTGGAAGAGCTGTTCGAAGGTGTCGAACTGCCGGTGCACTGATCCAATAATGCTGGGGCCGTTTAACGGCCCCAGTGGGAGCGGGTTCACCCGCGAAGAAGGCTTCGCGGTTGTATGGCACCGGCTTCGCCGTTGTTCGCGGGTAAACCACATCAGGCCTTGCTGATCAGGTTGCCCGCGTGCAACCCACATTCCTTCTGTGTCGACTCTTCCCACCACCAACGCCCTTCGCGTTCATGCTGGTTCGGCAGCACCGGCCGGGTGCACGGCTCGCAGCCAATGCTGATGAAGCCACGCTCATGCAGGCTGTTGTAGGGCAGTTCCAGCATGCGGATATAACCCCACACTTCTTCACTGCTCATCTGCGCCAGCGGGTTGAACTTGTACAACGTGCGCTCGGGCGTGGAGAACGCGCTGTCGATTTCCAGTGCTGCTACCTGGCTGCGGGTGCCGGGGCTCTGGTCGCGGCGCTGGCCGGTGGCCCAGGCGCTGACGGTAGCCAATTTGCGACGCAGAGGCTCGATCTTGCGGATGCCGCAGCATTCGCCATGGCCGTCCTTGTAGAAACTGAACAGGCCCTTTTCCTTGACGAACGGGTCGAGCTTGGCGCGGTCAGGGCTGAGGATTTCGATCGGCAGGTTGTACTGCTCGCGCACCTGGTCGATGAACCGGTAGGTCTCCGGGTGCAGGCGACCGGTGTCGAGGCTGAATACCTTTACCTGCTTGTTCAGCTTCCAGGCCATGTCGACCAGCACCACGTCCTCGGCGCCGCTGAAAGAGATCCACAGGTCATCACCGAAGTGCTCGAACGCAAGCTTGAGGATGTCCTGTGGGGACTTGTTGGCATAGGTCGCGGCCAGGGCGGCGACGTCGAAGGGTTGGCTCATCAGGCGGTTTCCATCTTGGCTGTGGCGCTGTGCGCTCGTAGTGGGGTGATGGTAACAAAAAATCGCGGGCTAGACGGCTTGATATCGGCGCTGGCCTATTCGCGGGTAAACCCGCTTCCACAGGGACGGCGCGCATCTGCGGGGTCGCGTGATCCTTGTGGGAGTGGGTTTACCCGCGAAGAATCCACCGCCGATTACAAGCCCTGCAAGGTCTGCATCAGTACTCGCACTTTGGCTATCGACTCTTCATATTCAGCCTGCCACTCGGAATCAGCCACCACGGCACCTCCGCCCCAGCAACTGACCTGGCCGTCCTTGACCAGCAGGCTGCGAATGGCAATCGAGCTGTCCATCTCGCCGCGCACATCCACATACAGCAACGAGCCGCAATACAGCGCCCGGCGCGCCGGCTCCAGTTCGTCGATGATCTGCATGGCGCGAATCTTCGGTGCGCCGGTAATCGACCCACCGGGGAAGCTGTCGCCGATCAGGTCGAGGGCATCCTTGTCGCTGGCCAGTTGGCCGGTAATGCTGCTGACCAGGTGGTGAACGTTGGGGTAGCTCTCCAGGCTGAACAGCTCCGGTACCTTCACTGACCCGATCTTGCAGGTGCGCCCCAGGTCGTTGCGCAGCAGGTCGACGATCATCAGGTTTTCCGAGCGGTCCTTGGGGCTGTGCAGCAGCTCCTCGGCATTGCGTGCGTCTTCACCTGGGTCGCTGGCGCGCGGACGGGTGCCTTTGATTGGCCGGGTTTCCACCTGGCCCTGGCTGACACGGATGAAGCGCTCGGGCGAAAAGCTTAGCAAGGCGCTGCCGTCAGCCAATTGCTGGTAGCCGGAAAACGGCGTGGGGCAGGCCTTGCGCAGGGCCTGGTAGGCTCGCCAGGGGTCGCCCTGGCAGGGTGCGCGGAAGCGTTGAGTCAGGTTGATCTGGTAGCAGTCACCGGCCTGGATGTAGTGCTGTACCTGGTCGAAAGCGGCTTTGTACTGTTCCGGCTGCAGGTCACCAGCCATTGGGGCGAGCAACTGGAAGTCACCGGTTTCGGTGCAGTGACTGCCTTCGAACAGGCTGGTCAGGCGTTCTCGCTCGTCGCTTGCCAGGCTCGGGTGGAATACCAGCTGGCTGGTGCCGTGCAGGTGGTCGCTGACCAGCGCCCAAGCGTACAGGCCCAGTTGCGCGTCAGGCAGGCCGAGGTCGTCCACAGCCAGGCTTGGCAGGTGTTCCAGTCGGCGGCCGAAGTCGTAGCTTAGGTAGCCGATCAGGCCGCCGGCAAACGGCAGTTCAGCGCCCTTGGGCAAGCTGGCGTGGCCCAGTTGCGCCAGGCCGGCACGCAGGCGCTGAAGGAATGCGCGGCCGTCTTCATCGGGCTGTGCTTGCAGCTGTTGCAGCGGCCAGGCGCTGAGCAGGTCGAAGCGACCGCGTTCGGCGCCGGGGCGGGCGCTGTCGAGCAGGATCGCGCCGGGGGCCTCGCGCAGGTGGGCGAAATAGGCAGCAGGGGCGGGCTGGTAGGGCAGGGGGTGCAGCGTACAGGTCGGCATCAGTGTGGACGGCGATGTAAAAGCGAGGAGGGCGATTGTAGACCTGTGTAGGAAAAGCGCCTAGCACTGGGCGCGACATTCAACATTGTGTTTTATGCAGGGGCCGCGATGCGGCCCCGGCAATTCAGCGGTTAGGCACGTGCCCGAACAACCCCTGTGCTACACGAACGCGCTGTTCGGCATTTTCGGTAATGCCGTCCTTCGCCAGTGCTTCGATGTGCGCTTCGATGGCGTGGGTGCGCTGGGTAAGCCCGCAATCGTTGGCAATCTGGATATTCAGGCCCGGGCGGGCGTTGAGCTCCAGAATCAGCGGGCCCTTGTCCTGGTCCAGCACCATGTCCACGCCAATGTAGCCCAGCCCGCACAATTCATAGCAGCCGGCGGCCAGCTTCATGAAGCCGTCCCAGTTCGGCAGTTGCACGCCATCCACCGCGTTGGTGGTGTCCGGGTGCTTGCTGATGATGTTGTTCAGCCAAGTGCCGCGCAGGGTCACCCCGGTGGCCAGGTCGACACCCACGCCGATGGCGCCCTGGTGCAGGTTGGCTTTGCCGCCGGACTGGCGGGTTGGCAGGCGCAGCATGGCCATGACCGGGTAGCCCATCAGCACGATGATGCGGATGTCCGGCACGCCTTCATAGCTGATGCTCTTGAAGATCTGGTCCGGGGTCACCCGGTACTCGATCAGCGCGCGGTCGCGGTGCCCGCCCAGCGAGTACAGGCCCGTGAGGATGCTGGAAATCTGGTGTTCGATTTCCTCGTGGCTGATGATCTTGCCCGACACCGTGCGGTAGCGGTCTTCAAAACGGTCGGCAATCACCAGGATGCCGTCACCGCCAGCGCCTTGCGCTGGCTTGATGACGAAGTCGTTGCGCCCGCCGATGATCTGGTCGAGCTTCTCGATCTGTTTTTCGGTCTCGATGATGCCGTACATCTCCGGCACATGGATGCCGGCCGCCAGTGCGCGTTCCTTGGTGATGATCTTGTCGTCGACGATCGGGTACAGGTTGCGCTTGTTGTACTTCAGCACATAGTCCGCGTTGCGCCGGTTGATCCCCATGATGCCCCGGGCCTCCAGGGCTTTCCACGTCTTGATCAGGCCAAACATCAGACGTCAGCCTTTTTGACGAATGCCTTGAAGCGCATGAGCTCGGTCAGGCGGTAGCCGCGGTAACGGCCCATCGCCAGCATGAAGCCCACCAGAATCAGCAGCACGGCCGGGAAGGTGAACACGAAATAGACCAGCTCCGGCACCATCATCAGCAGGTGCGCCAGCGAAGCGGCGAACAGGGTGCCGATGGCCACTTTCATGGCATGGCCGCCCCCGCGCTCTTCCCAGGTGATGGACAGGCGCTCGATGGTCATGGTCAGGATCACCATCGGGAACAGTGCCACTGACAGCCCGCGCTCAAGGCCCAGCTTGTGGCTGAACAGGCTGATGGCCGCGATCAGGACCACGACGAAGGTCAGCACCACCGACAGGCGCGGCAGCATCTGCAGCTTCAGGTGTTCCAGGTACGAGCGCAGCGACAGGCCCAGGGCAGTAATAACCGTGAACAGCACGATACCGAAGCCCAGTTGGGTTTCGCGGAAGGCGAGGGCGATCAGCACCGGGGTGAAGGTACCCAGGGTCTGGATGCCGATCAGGTTGCGCAGCACCAGGATCACCAGCACGCCGATCGGGATCATGACCATGATCATGAAGGTTTGCTGGGTTTGCAGCGGCAGGCCGTACAGCGAGTACTCGAGGAAGTCCGCGTCGGTGTTTTCGTCGGTCAGCTTGGCCAGGCGGATGGCGTTCATCTCGCTGTTGTTCATGCTGAAGGTGACGTTGGCCTTCTTGCCGCCATCGACGGTGATCAGGTTGTCGTCACCGGTCCACCACAGCAGGCGGTCGCTCGGCAGGCCCTGCTCGCCAGTGTCCGGGTTGAAGTACAGCCAGTCGTTGCCGTTGAAGCTGCGTAGCCACAGTTCCGGGGTTTGCGGGGTGTCGGCCACCAGGCGGATGGTGTGCACCTTCTCCATCGGTACGTGGGCAATCGACAGCAACAGGTCGATGACCTGAGCCTTCTTCATGGGTGAAGTGTCACCGGCCAGCAGCAATTTGACGTTGTCATCGTTGAGGTTGTTGACCCGCTTGATGGTCTCGCTGACGAAGGTCTCGACGTCGGCCGAGTGCTGGCGGATCGGTGCCATCAGCGCTTCGGCGGCGATCTTCTCGGGGCCCTCAATGGCCAGGCTGTCACGGAAGGTCGCGCCTTTTACCGTGGTCTTTTCGTTGCTGTAACGCTTGGTCAGTACCAGGCGGTAGTACAGCGTCTGGTTGCCGCTGGCGCGGCGGGCCGACCAGGTGACCTTCCGGTTGCCGTCGGCACGGTTGACGCTGACCCCGTAGTTGTTGGAAATGAAGCTCTCGTTGAGGCTGACGTAGTCGCGGTTAAGCGGCGGCACGAACATCTGCACCTTGACCGGGTCCTTGGTGCTGGCCACGAACTCGACCTTGGCGTCGATGTTCCACAGGTCGTCGGTTTCATCCTCGGTCACCGGGATGCCGAGGACGAAGATCTGATAGGCCGTGACCGCCACGCCCAATAGCACCAGTACGGTGATCAGGACTTTCAGATGGAGGGTAAGAGAGCGCATCGGGATTACTCTGCTTTGGGAGCGTCGGTGGCACAGGCAGGTTTGCCGGCCGCGTATTTAAGGCTTGGGTCAACCAGCGCATCGAAGTGCTTGAGTGCCTCGGAGCCGATCAGCAGCGGGAACTGGAAGGCGCTACGGTCGGTGAGGTTGACTTCGATGGTGCGCAAGGCCTGGCCCATGCAGATTTCGAGTTCGATGACCGGGCGGGCGGTGTAGGCCTTGCCCGATTCGGCATCGTAGTCGCCGGCCCGTCGCTTGATCTTGCTCACGCGTGCCAGTGGCCGTTCGATCGGGTGCGAATGGGCGGCATCGATGGCCAGGTAGAAGCGCACCCAACTTTCGCCGTTGCGCTTGAAGCGCTTGATGTCGCGGGCGCTGAGCGATGCGGTCTTGGCGCCGGTATCGAGCTTGGCGGCCACTTCCAGGTCCAGGTCGCCCAGGCGTGCATATTCGTTGAGACCGTACACGGTCTTGCCCGCAGCCTGGCCAAGGGCCGGCAGCAGGGTGAGGCATAGCATCATTAAAACGGGTGTAAGTCTCATAATCCTGGCGCGGTGCAGTGCAAGGTTCTAGGCAAGGTTCAGGTCAAGGTGACTGGCAACTACTGCGCAAGCTCCTCGTTCATCTGTCAACAAGCATGAATGCATGACAGACAGGCTATCCATACCCCATCGGAGGCGCGGCATTCTATCACGCCGACGTGTTGACGCCAGCGGTGCGCGATCTGACAGCGCTTCGCCAGCGTTAGTTCGTTCTTAGACGATTGTCGACAATATTGATTTTGTCTTTGACTTGAAGGGTTGGTTTCGCTAATTTCTGGCGAAGAGATTTTCAAGGTGTCGACAATATGCAAGAGCTTTCCACCCCCAGCCCGGTGTTGGCAGACGAAACGGAAACCTTGTCCGAAAACGTCTTCCGTCGCATCCAGGCGGCTATCGTCAAGGGTGAGATCGCCCCCGGCAGCAAGATCTCCGAGCCGGAGCTGGCCCGCACCTATGGTATCAGTCGCGGGCCGCTGCGCGAGGCTATCCACCGCCTGGAGGGCCAGCGCCTGCTGGTGCGGGTGCCACATGTGGGCGCGCGCGTGGTGTCGCTGAACCACGCCGAACTGATCGAGTTGTACGAAATTCGCGAATCGCTGGAAGGCATGGCCTGCCGCCTGGCCGCCGAGCGCATGAGCCAGGCCGATATCGATGAGCTGCGCCGGGTGCTCGACACCCACGAGCGCGATGCCGCGTTCCAGGCGGGCCTGGGTTACTACCAGCAGGAAGGCGACTACGACTTCCATTACCGGATCATTCAGGGCAGCGGCAACCAGACCCTGGTCAAGATGCTCTGCGGCGAGCTTTACCAGCTGGTGCGCATGTACCGCATCCAGTTCTCGGCCACGCCCAACCGGCCACGCCAGGCCTTTGCCGAGCACCACCGCATTCTCGATGCCATCGCCGACCGTGACGGTGAACTGGCCGAACTCCTGATGCGCCGCCACATCGGCGCGTCCAAGCGCAATATCGAGCGTCATTATCTGGACGCCCACAACAACAGCCCACGAGGTGAGAAATGACTGTGAAGAGCACACCAGGTCAGCGTTTCCGCGACGCCGTAGCCGCTGAACACCCGCTGCAGGTGGTTGGCGCCATCAACGCCAACCATGCCCTGTTGGCCAAGCGCGCCGGCTTCAAGGCCATCTACCTGTCCGGTGGTGGCGTGGCTGCCGGCTCCCTGGGCCTGCCAGACCTGGGCATCAGCGGCCTGGATGACGTGCTCACCGACGTGCGCCGCATCACCGATGTGTGCGACCTGCCGCTGCTGGTGGATGTCGACACCGGTTTTGGTGCCTCGGCCTTCAACGTGGCCCGCACGGTACGCTCGATGAGCAAGTTCGGTGCAGCGGCGATCCATATCGAGGACCAGGTGGGTGCCAAGCGCTGCGGCCACCGCCCGAACAAGGAAATCGTCACCCAACAGGAGATGGTCGACCGCATCAAGGCCGCCGTCGATGCCCGTACCGACGACAGCTTCGTGATCATGGCGCGTACCGACGCCCTGGCCGTCGAAGGCCTGAACGCTGCCTTGGACCGCGCCGAGGCGTGCATCGAGGCGGGCGCGGACATGATCTTCCCGGAAGCCATCACCGAACTGCAGATGTACAAGACCTTCGCTGACCGGGTGAAGGCTCCGATCCTGGCCAACATCACCGAATTCGGCGCCACCCCGCTGTACACCACCGAAGAACTGGCCTCGGTCGATGTGTCGCTGGTGCTGTACCCGCTGTCGGCGTTCCGCGCCATGAACAAGGCGGCCGAGAACGTGTACACCGCACTGCGCCGTGATGGTACGCAAAAGAACGTGATCGACACCATGCAGACCCGCATGGAGCTCTACGATGCCATTGGTTACCACGCCTTCGAGCAGAGCCTCGATGCGCTGTTTGCCCAGAAAAAAGGCTGAAGCGGTGCTGGCTTCTTCGCGGGTGCACCCGCTCCCACAGGTACGGTGTAGTACTTGATGCCAGTGAGATCCCCGTGGGAGCGGTTTTACCCGCGAAGAGGCCGGTGCAGGTTTCAACGATTAGCCAGATTTCCATAACAAGTTCAAGAAAGGAGAAACACCATGGCCGAAGCAAAAGTACTCAGTGGCGCAGGCCTGCGCGGCCAGGTGGCCGGCCAGACCGCACTGTCGACCGTGGGCCAGGCCGGTGCCGGCCTGACCTACCGGGGTTACGATGTGCGTGACCTGGCAGCCGGTGCCGAGTTCGAAGAGGTCGCCTACCTGCTGCTGTACGGCGAGCTGCCGACCCAGGCCGAACTGGCCGACTACAAGCGCAAGCTCAAGGGCCTGCGCGACCTGCCCCAAGCCCTGAAAGAAGTGCTGGAGCGTATTCCGCGCGATGCTCACCCGATGGATGTGATGCGCACCGGCTGCTCGGTACTTGGCACTCTGGAGCCAGAGCTGACCTTCGAAGCCCAGCGCGACAAGACCGACCGCCTGCTGGCGCTGTTCCCGGCGGTGATGTGTTACTGGTACCGCTTCACCCACCACGGTGTGCGTATTGACTGCACCAGCGACGAAGACACCCTCGGTGGCCACTTCCTGCACCTGTTGCACGGCAAGAAGCCGAGCGACCTGCACGTCAAGGTCATGAACGTGTCGCTGATCCTCTATGCAGAACACGAGTTCAACGCCTCGACGTTCACCGCCCGCGTGTGTGCCTCGACCCTGTCCGACCTGTACTCCTGCGTGACCGCGGCCATCGGTTCGCTGCGCGGCCCGCTGCACGGTGGTGCCAACGAAGCGGCCATGGAGTTGATCGAACGCTTCCAGAGCCCGCAGGAGGCTACTGCCGAGCTGCTGCGCATGCTTGAGCGCAAGGACAAGATCATGGGTTTTGGCCATGCCATCTACAAAGAGTCCGACCCGCGCAACGAGGTGATCAAGGGCTGGTCGAAGCAACTGGCCGACGAAGTGGGTGACAAGGTGCTGTACCCGGTTTCCGAAGCCATCGACAAGACCATGTGGGAGCAGAAGCGTTTGTTCCCCAACGCCGACTTCTACCATGCCTCGGCCTACCACTTCATGGGCATCCCGACCAAGCTGTTCACCCCGATCTTCGTCTGCTCGCGCCTGACCGGCTGGGCGGCGCACGTCTTCGAACAGCGTGCCAACAACCGCATCATCCGTCCGAGTGCCGAGTATGTCGGCGTCGAGCAGCGCCAGTTCGTGCCGATCGAACAGCGCTGATAAGTCGAACCTGTGGGGTAGCCTGCTTCGGCCTCATCGCCGGCAAGCCAGCTCCCACAGGTGTTGCACCGCCCTTGAGGTCTGTGCTGTACCTGTGGGAGCTGGCTTGCCGGCGATGAGGCCGGAGCGGCCAGCACAGGACAGTAATTAGAAAGTTATCCACGACCGTACCGTGACCGAGCCCGATAACCCTATGAACACTGCATTCCGCAAGCACCTGCCAGGCACCGACCTGGACTACTTCGATGCCCGTGCGGCTGTCGAGGCGATCAAGCCCGGCGCCTACGACGGCTTGCCCTACACCTCACGCGTGCTCGCCGAAAACCTGGTGCGCCGCTGCGACCCGGCTACCCTCGATGCTTCGCTGAGCCAGCTGATCGAGCGCAAGCGCGACCTCGACTTCCCATGGTTCCCGGCGCGCGTGGTGTGCCACGACATTCTTGGCCAGACCGCTCTGGTTGACCTCGCCGGCCTGCGTGACGCCATTGCCGACAAAGGCGGCGACCCGGCCCAGGTCAACCCGGTGGTGCCGGTGCAGTTGATCGTCGACCACTCGCTGGCCGTCGAGTGTGGTGGTTTCGACCCGCAAGCGTTCGAAAAAAACCGCGCCATCGAAGACCGCCGCAACGAAGACCGTTTCCATTTCATCAACTGGACCAAGAAGGCGTTCAAGAACGTCGACGTGATCCAGCCGGGCAACGGCATCATGCACCAGATCAACCTGGAGAAAATGTCGCCGGTGATCCACAACGACCGCGGCGTGGCCTACCCGGACACCTGCGTTGGCACCGACAGCCACACCCCGCATGTTGACGCCCTGGGTGTGATCGCCATCGGGGTGGGTGGCCTGGAAGCGGAAAACGTGATGCTCGGCCGCGCCTCGTGGATGCGCCTGCCGGAAATCGTCGGCGTCGAGCTGACCGGCAAACTCGCACCCAATATCACCGCCACTGACCTGGTGCTGGCCCTGACCGAATTCCTGCGCAAGCAGAAGGTGGTGGGCGCGTACCTGGAGTTCCACGGTGAAGGCGCCCGTGCCCTGACCCTGGGTGACCGTGCCACCATTTCCAACATGGCCCCGGAATACGGTGCCACCGCAGCGATGTTCGCCATCGACCAGCAGACCATCGACTACCTGCGCCTGACCGGCCGGGAAGAGCAGCAGGTCAAACTGGTGGAAACCTATGCCAAGGCAACTGGCCTGTGGGCCGACAGCCTGGGCGGCGCCGTCTACGAGCGCACCCTGAGCTTCGATCTGTCGAGCGTGGTGCGCAACATGGCCGGCCCGTCCAACCCGCATGCCCGCGTGGCCACAAGCGACCTGGCAGCCAAGGGCATTGCCGGCAGTTGGGAAGAAGTGCCGGGGCAAATGCCGGATGGCGCGGTGATCATCGCGGCCATTACCAGTTGCACCAACACCAGTAACCCGCGCAACGTGATTGCCGCAGGCCTGATCGCGCGCAATGCCAACAGACTGGGCCTGACCCGCAAGCCGTGGGTCAAGTCGTCGCTGGCACCAGGCTCGAAGGCGGTGCAGTTGTACCTGGAAGAGGCGGGTCTGGAGCAAGAGCTGGAGCAGCTCGGCTTTGGTATCGTCGCCTTCGCCTGCACCACCTGCAACGGTATGTCTGGCGCCCTTGACCCGGCGATCCAGCAAGAGATCATTGACCGTGACCTGTACGCCACTGCCGTGCTGTCGGGCAACCGCAACTTCGACGGGCGTATCCACCCGTATGCCAAGCAGGCCTTCCTCGCATCACCGCCGTTGGTAGTGGCCTATGCCATCGCCGGCACCATCCGCTTCGACATCGAGAAGGATGTGCTGGGTGTAGTCGACGGCAAGGAAATCCGCCTCAAGGACATCTGGCCCAGCGACGAAGAAATCGACGCCGTGGTGCGTGCCGCGGTCAAGCCGGAGCAGTTCCGCAAGGTGTACATCCCGATGTTCGCCATCGAGGAAGACCGTGGGCCGAAGGTTGCGCCGCTGTATGAATGGCGCCCGATGAGCACCTATATTCGTCGCCCGCCCTACTGGGAAGGGGCGCTGGCCGGTGAGCGCACCCTGCGTGGCATGCGCCCGCTGGCAGTGCTGCCGGACAACATCACCACCGACCACCTGTCGCCGTCCAACGCCATCATGCTCGACAGCGCCGCCGGTGAGTACCTGGCGAAAATGGGCCTGCCGGAAGAGGACTTCAACTCCTACGCCACGCACCGTGGCGACCACCTGACCGCCCAGCGCGCCACCTTCGCCAACCCCAAGCTGTTCAACGAAATGGTGCGCAAGGAAGACGGCAGCGTGAAGCAGGGCTCGCTGGCGCGGATCGAGCCGGAAGGCAAGGTCACCCGCATGTGGGAAGCGATCGAGACCTACATGCAGCGCAAGCAGCCGCTGATCATCGTTGCTGGTGCCGACTACGGCCAGGGCTCATCCCGTGACTGGGCGGCCAAGGGCGTGCGCCTGGCCGGTGTCGAGGCAATCGTCGCCGAAGGTTTCGAGCGCATTCACCGCACCAACCTGGTAGGCATGGGCGTATTGCCGCTGGAGTTCAAGCCGGGCACAGACCGCAAGACCCTGGGCCTGGATGGCAGCGAGACCTATGACGTGCTGGGGGCGCGTACACCACGGGCGACCTTGACCCTGGTGGTGACCCGCGCCAATGGCGAGCGCCTGGAAGTGCCGGTGACCTGCCGCCTGGACACCGCCGAGGAAGTGTCGATCTACGAGGCGGGCGGGGTATTGCAGCGCTTCGCCCAGGATTTCCTCGAAGCGACCGCTTAACTTGTAGGAGCGGCTTCAGCCGCGAATGCGATCGCAGGTACAACGCTGTTGTTTGGTCGGACGCATTCGCGGGTGAACCCGCCCCTACAGGCGGCCGCTTAACCAATTGTGGCGCGGTCCTTTGTAGGAGCGGCTTTAGCCGCGAATGCGATCGCAGGTACAACGCTGTTGTTTGATCGGACGCATTCGCGGGTGAACCCGCCCCTGCAGGCGGCCGCTTAACCAATTGTGGCGCGGTCCTTTGTAGGAGCGGCTTTAGCCGCGAATGCGATCGCAGGTACAACGCTGTTGTTTGGTCGGACGCATTCGCGGGTTAATCCGCCCCTGCAAGGGGCAGTGCAAGACAGGAATTGAACATGGCTCACGTACCGCAAGTAAAAATCCCTGCCACTTTCATCCGTGGCGGCACCAGCAAAGGCGTGTTCTTTCGCCTGCAAGACCTGCCCGAGCAGGCGCAAATCCCAGGCCCCGCCCGTGACGCACTGCTTCTGCGCGTCATCGGCAGCCCCGACCCTTACGGTAAACAGATCGACGGCATGGGCGGCGCCACTTCAAGCACCAGCAAGACCGTAATCCTGTCGCAAAGCATCAAGCCCGAACACGATGTCGACTACCTGTTCGGCCAGGTCAGCATCGACAAGGCCTTCGTCGACTGGAGCGGCAATTGTGGCAACCTGTCGGCTGCCGTGGGCTCATTCGCTATCAGCAGTGGCCTGGTCGACCCTTCGCGCATTCCGCGCAACGGTATCGCCACCGTGCGTATCTGGCAGGCGAACATCGGCAAGACCATCATCGCCCATGTGCCGATCACCGAAGGCGAAGTGCAGGAAACCGGCGACTTCGAGCTGGACGGGGTAACCTTCCCGGCCGCGGAGGTGCAACTGGAGTTTCTGGATCCGGCCGCTGACGAAGACGGCGACGGCGGTGCAATGTTCCCCACCCGCAAGCTGATCGATGACCTGGAAGTGCCCGGTGTCGGCACCTTCAAGGCGACCTTGATCAATGCCGGCATCCCGACCATTTTTGTCAACGCCGCCGATATCGGCTACACCGGCACTGAATTGCAGGACGCCATCAATGGCGACCCGCAGGCACTGCTGCGTTTCGAGACCATTCGTGCCTATGGCGCCGTGCGCATGGGCCTGATCGACAACGTCGACCAGGCTGCCGGGCGTCAGCACACGCCGAAAGTAGCCTTCGTTGCGCCGCCGAGCACCTACACTGCGTCCAGTGGGAAGGTGGTTGCTGCCGCTGACATCGACCTGCTGGTGCGTGCGTTATCGATGGGCAAGTTGCACCACGCGATGATGGGGACCGCAGCCGTGGCCATCGGTACCGCTGCAGCCATTCCGGGTACGCTGGTCAACCTCGCCGCGGGCGGGGGCGAACGCAGTGCCGTGCGTTTCGGCCATCCGTCCGGCACCTTGCGGGTCGGGGCCGAGGCGCGCCAGGTGAATGGTGAATGGACAGTGACCAAGGCAATCATGAGCCGCAGTGCTCGCGTGCTGATGGAGGGCTGGGTGCGCGTTCCTGGCGATAGCTTCTAACGCACCACTGGCGCTCGGCTTTCGTTCGATGGGGCCGCTGTGCGGCCCTTCGCGGGCAAGCCCGCTCCTACAAGGGTACGCAATAGCTGTAGGAGCGGGCTTGCCCGCGAAGGGCTGCACAGCAGCCCCCTTTCACAGGAGCTGTATATGAGCGCCAACGTTGACCTCAACGACCGCCCGGACTACGACCGGGTGCTGCAAACCCTGGCCGACTACGCCCTTGGCTACCAGGTTGATTCCGCCGAAGCCCTGGACACTGCGCGCAACTGCCTGATGGATACCCTCGGCTGTGGCCTGCTGGCCCTGCGCTTCCCGGAATGCACCAAACTGCTCGGCCCCCAGGTGGAAGGCACGCTGGTCCCCAATGGTGCCCGCGTCCCCGGCACCGCCTACCGCCTAGACCCGGTCAAGGCAGCCTGGGATATTGGCTGCACGGTGCGCTGGCTGGACTACAACGACACCTGGCTGGCCGCCGAATGGGCGCACCCCTCGGACAACCTCGGCGGCATCCTGGCCGTTGCCGATCACTTGTCCCAGAAACGCGTCGCTGCGGGAGAAGCGCCGCTGCTGATGCGTGATGTGCTAGAAGCCATGGTCATGGCCCATGAGATCCAAGGCGTGCTGGCGCTGGAAAACTCGTTCAACCGCGTCGGCCTCGATCACGTGATTCTGGTGAAGGTGGCCTCGACTGCCGTGTGCGCCAGGCTGATGGGTGCCAACCGCGAGCAGATGCTCTCTGCCTTGTCGCACGCCTTCGTGGACGGCCAGGCCTTGCGCACTTATCGACACGCGCCCAACGCCGGCTCGCGCAAATCCTGGGCCGCTGGCGATGCCTCCAGCCGTGGTGTGCGCTTGGCCGATATCGCCCTGCGTGGTGAAATGGGCGTGCCGGGCGTGCTCACGGCCCCCCAGTGGGGCTTCTATGACGTGTCGTTCAGCCATACCAACAAGGACCTGGCACTCAAGCCTGCCGGGCAGCAAGAGTTGCGTGTGCCGCAAGCCTTGGGCAGCTATGTGATGGAAAACGTACTGTTCAAGGTCAGCTTCCCGGCCGAGTTTCACGCCCAGACAGCCTGCGAGGCTGCGGTAACCCTGCACCCGAAGGTGCGTAATCGCCTGCATGAAGTCGACAGAATCGTCATCACCACCCAGGAGTCTGCGATTCGTATCATCTCCAAGAGCGGCCCGCTGGCCAATGCCGCCGACCGCGACCATTGCCTGCAGTACATGGTGGCGGTGCCGCTGATTTTCGGGCATTTGATGGCCGAGCATTATGAAGACGCTTTTCATGCCAACCACCCGAGCATCGACCGCCTGCGCGAGAAGATGGAGGTGGTGGAAGACCCGCGCTTCAGCCGCGAGTACCTGGAGCCGGACAAGCGTTCTATCGCCAATGCGCTTCAGGTGTTCTTCAAGGATGGCAGCAGTACCGAGCAGGTGCTGGTGGAATACCCGATCGGGCATCGGCGCCGGCGCGGGGAGGGCATACCGTTACTGGAGGCCAAGTTCAGGGCCAACCTGGCGACGCGGTTTGCGCGGCAGCGCTGCCAGCAGATTTTCGAGCTGTGCAAGGACCAGCAACAGCTGGAGCAGATGGCGGTACACAGGTTTGTCGAATTGTTCGTGATTTGAGGTTGCCTGTGCCGGCCTCTTCGCGGCTAAAGCCGCTCCTACACGGACCCCGCCGCTCTCAAGACTTGTGCAAGACCGTGTAGGAGCGGCTTTAGCCGCGAAGAGGCCGGCACAGCCACTACAAAAAAGCCCCGGCATCACTGCCGGGGCTTTCGTTTACAGCGTGTAACTCAGCTTACGCCTGAACCACCGGGATCTTGGCGTTTTCTGCCGCTTCACGGAACTCGGCGATCTGGTCGAAGCTCAGGTAGCGGTAAACGTCGGCAGCCATGCTGTCGATGTCTTTCGCGTACTGCATGTACTCTTCGACAGTCGGCAGCTTGCCGATGATCGAAGCGACAGCAGCCAGCTCGGCCGATGCCAGGTACACGTTGGTGGCGTCACCCAGACGGTTCGGGAAGTTACGGGTCGAAGTGGAGACCACGGTCGAACCGGTCTGCACACGTGCCTGGTTACCCATGCACAGCGAGCAGCCTGGCATTTCCATGCGCGCCCCGGCCTTGCCGTAAATGCCGTAGTAGCCTTCTTCGGTCAGCTGGTGAGCGTCCATCTTGGTTGGCGGAGCCAGCCACAGGCGGGTCGGGATGCCGCCCTTGACCTTTTCCAGCAGCTTGCCGGCAGCACGGAAGTGACCAATGTTGGTCATGCACGAACCGATGAACACTTCATCGATCTTCTCGCCTTGTACCGAAGACAGCAGGCGGGCATCGTCCGGGTCGTTCGGTGCGCAGAGCACAGGCTCTTTCACGTCGGCCAGGTCGATTTCGATGATTTCGGCGTATTCGGCATCGGCGTCGGCCGACAGCAGCTCAGGCTTGGCCAGCCATGCTTCCATGGCCTGGGCGCGACGCTCCAGGGTGCGGGCATCGCCGTAGCCTTCGCCGATCATCCAGCGCAGCAGGGTGATGTTGGACTGCAGGTACTCGGCAATGGCCTTCTCTGGCAGCTTGATAGTGCAACCGGCAGCGGAACGCTCGGCCGAGGCGTCGGACAGCTCGAAGGCTTGCTCGACGGTCAGTTCGTCCAGGCCTTCGATTTCCAGGATGCGGCCGGAGAAGGCGTTTTTCTTGCCTTTCTTCTCGACGGTCAGCAGGCCCTTCTGGATGGCGTAGTAAGGGATTGCATGCACCAGGTCGCGCAGGGTGATGCCTGGTTGCAGTTTGCCTTTGAAGCGCACCAGGATCGACTCTGGCATGTCCAGCGGCATGACGCCGGTGGCAGCGGCGAAGGCGACCAGGCCGGAACCGGCCGGGAACGAGATGCCGATCGGGAAGCGGGTGTGCGAGTCGCCACCAGTACCCACGGTGTCAGGCATCAGCATGCGGTTCAGCCAGCTGTGGATGATGCCGTCCCCCGGGCGCAGCGACACGCCGCCACGGGTGCGGATGAAGTCTGGCAGGGTGTGGTGGGTGGTGACGTCGATCGGCTTCGGATAAGCCGCGGTGTGGCAGAACGACTGCATGACCAGGTCGGCGGAGAAGCCCAGGCAAGCCAGGTCTTTCAGCTCGTCACGGGTCATCGGGCCAGTGGTGTCCTGGGAACCGACGGTGGTCATCTTCGGTTCGCAGTAGGCACCTGGGCGTACGCCTTGGCCTTCTGGCAGACCGCAAGCGCGACCGACCATTTTCTGCGCCAGGGTGAAGCCCTTGCCGGTGTCGGCAGGCTGCTCTGGTTTCTTGAACAGGTCGGAAGCACCCAGGCCCAGTTCGGCACGGGCTTTTTCGGTCAGGCCACGGCCGACGATCAGCGGGATACGGCCGCCAGCGCGGACTTCGTCCAGCAGCACTTCGGTTTTCAGCTCGAAGCGGGTAACCAGCTCGTCGCTTTCGTGACGGCGTACTTCACCTTTGAACGGGTAGACGTCGATGACGTCGCCCATGGCCAGGTTGGTGCAGTCGAATTCGATCGGCAGGGCGCCGGCGTCTTCCATGGTGTTGTAGAAGATCGGAGCGATCTTGGTGCCGAAGCAGAAGCCACCGGCGCGCTTGTTCGGCACGTACGGGATGTCGTCGCCGAAGAACCACAGCACCGAGTTGGTGGCGGACTTACGCGAGGAACCGGTACCGACCACGTCACCGACGTAGGCAACCGGGAAGCCCTTGGCCTTGACCGCTTCGATCTGGGCCAGCGGGCCGACCGAACCTGGCTGCGATGGCTCGATGCCGTCGCGGGCCATTTTCAGCATGGCCAGGGCGTGCAGCGGGATGTCAGGGCGTGACCAGGCGTCCGGGGCAGGCGACAGGTCGTCGGTGTTGGTTTCGCCAGGCACCTTGAACACGGTCAGGGTGTACTTGTCGGCGATGGCCGGACGCGAGGTGAACCACTCGCCGGCAGCCCAGGATTCCAGCACGGCCTTGGCGTGGGCGTTGCCCGCCTTGGCTTTTTCGGCCACGTCGTGGAAGGCATCGAACATCAGCAGGGTGTGCTTGAGCTGTTCGGCCGCGACGGCGCCCAGTTCGGCGTCATCCAGCAGCGTTACCAGCGTTTCGATGTTGTAGCCGCCCTGCATGGTGCCCAGCAGCTCGACAGCGTGCTTACGGTCGATCAGTGGCGACTTGGCTTCGCCCTTGGCGACAGCGGAGAGGAAGGCAGCCTTGACGTAGGCAGCTTCGTCGACCCCTGGCGGTACGCGGTGGGTGATCAGGTCTACGAGGAAGGCTTCTTCGCCGGCCGGCGGGTTTTTCAGCAGCTCGACCAGGCCTGCAGTTTGTTCGGCGTTCAGCGGCTGGGGCACGATACCCAGTGCGGCACGCTCTTCGATGTGTTTGCGGTAGGCTTCAAGCACAGTTATTTCCCTCATCAGTGGTCCCTAAAGGGGGTCCGGGACGCTTATCCAGCATTCGATGCACCCATGCGCTGCCACGGCTTTGTGGGCCGCCCAGCCAGGGTCGCAAAGAATCCTTACAGAAGCTGCTTTCAAAGTTTTACGCCTGCAGAACGGGGGGCTGATGAGGGCTGGCGCGGGCATGCGAGGGGTGCATGGCCCGGGCCAACGCCGTTCTACCGGATCAACTGTGCTCGTGACGCTTTGAAAACAGCTTCCAACGGACATTGTTGCCTTTGAAAAGGCGGGATGATTCTACGGTAAAAAAAGCCCGAAGGTAAGGCGCAGAAGATGACTTTAACGAGTGACCCTGGTTAGACAAAGGGCTAACATGGCCTCGTGTCCCACCGCCAAGCTGTTGTTTTTCATGTCCAACAAGTCCATCAAGACCCCTTGCGTCGGCCTGTGCTCCACGGTGTACGGAGACACGGTGTGCCGTGGCTGCAAACGGTTTCACCATGAAGTGATCAACTGGAACGGCTACGACGATGCGCAGAAGCGTGCCGTGTGGCTGCGCCTTGAGCAGTTGCTGGTACAGGTGATGATGGCCAAGCTTGAGGTGTTCGACAAAGGCCTGCTGCGCCAGCAACTGGAGCAGCGCTCCATCCGCTTTGTCGAGCAGCAGTCGGCGTATTGCTGGGCGTACCAGCTGATTGCCCGTGGGGCGCGGATGATCCGTGACCTGGAGGCCTACGGCATGGTGTTGCTGCCGGAGTTCCGTGACTGGGAACTGCCACAACTGCGCGACGCGATCGACCGCGAGTTTTTCCTGCTTTCTGAGGCGCATTACCAGCGCTACATCGCGCCGAGCTTCCTGCGTGATGCCTTGCAGGCGGGCCAAGGTTGAAGCTTTTTTGATAAGGCTACCGGCCTCTTCGCGGGCAAGCCCGCTCCTACAGGTACATCACAGCCCTGTGGGAGCGAAGAGGCCGGCACATCACTTGAATCAATCGCCGGTATATTCACACCCGCTGGTGCAGGTTTCGTGGATGCGCACCTTGGACAGCTCGGGCATCAGCGGCTTGACCTGCTCCCAGATCCACTTGGCGATCACTTCGCTGGTAGGGTTTTCCAGGCCTGGGATGTCGTTCAGGTAGTTGTGATCCAGCTGATCATAGATCGGCTTGAAGATCGCCTTGACCTCGGCGAAGTCGCGGATCCAGCCAGTGTGCGGGTCGAGCGGGCCGGTCAGGTGCAGGCCGACCTTGAACGAATGGCCATGCAGGCGGCCGCATTTGTGCCCTTCAGGCACGTGGGGCAGGCGGTGGGCCGATTCGAAAGTGAATTCCTTAAAGATTTCCACGCTGTCATAACTCTATGTGAATCAACAATGCGCGCAGTCTACCAGCATGGCCGCTACAAGGCTTGCAGGCGTTCATGCAGCCGCCCGGTGGCAATCAGCTCCAGCAACTCGTCACCCAGCCGCTGGCTTTCGGCAATGGCTGTGTACCAATAGCGCTTGCGCCCTGGCGCATCGCCCATGAAGCGCTTGAAATCGTTGCGGTCAGGCAGCTTGCCGTAGGGCAGGGCGGCCAGGTATTGCGGCGAAGGCGTCATCAGCAGCACGTTCTGCAGGCGGGTGGCATCGCCCTTGCGCCAGGGCAGCGCCTTGTCGAACCAGCCGGGTACAACCTTGTCGGTGAAGTGGGGGTACAGCACCAGGTCATCACCGCGATAGGGCAGGTCGAGGTGGTAATCGAGCAGGCCACCGTCGCGGTAGGTGCCGGCACCTGCGCCGGGGATATCCCTTACGCCTTCCATGACCATGGGAATCGACCCTGAGGCGAGCAGGGCATGGCGCAGGTTGGCCAGGTTCAGTGGCAGGCAACGCGAGGGGAAGTCAGTCAGCGCGTCGAGCGGCGGCGTGGTGCGGTTGTCGTGCAGGATGATGCGCTCGAAATGGCGGGCCAGGCGCGCGCGGCCGAGCAGGTTGCTGGCCACCACCGAGCCCAGGCCAAGGCCCAGACGGCCGCGGTGATCGTGGGCGAGCTGGCCGTGACTCTTCACCACCAGGATGTTCAGGCGATAGTGGGGGTTGGTCAGCAGTTGGTCGTCACGGCCTTGCAGCAGGTCATCGAGCATGCGTTGGCAGCTGTGGCTTATCTGGGCAGGGGTGACGCCCTTGGCGAAGTCCAGCTCGGTATACAATTCGCCCAGCCGGCGAATGCCTGCGACCGGGTCGTCGAGGCAGGCACTGGCGAAGCGCCAGGCGCCAATCGAGGCGCCGATCAGCGCACGCTGGCGCGGCACCGTCGGCAGCCATTCACCGAACAAGGCCAGGTCCAGGCCTTGAATGCCCAGCGGCTTCGGCCCACCCGCCGCGCCCGGCAGTACCCCGACATCTGCCGCTTGCAGGCCGCGCTCGCGGATCTGCCGCAAGGCGCGCTGGCCGGCCTTGAATGTGAGGGCGGGGTATTTGATGTGGATGGCGCTCATGGCGGATCTCTTGGGCAACGGGGAGGTCATTATAGGGTTGCGACAACGGATCTGTGGGGGAGGGCAAGCCCGCTGCTGCATTGACCTGCGCTATCATGCTGCCAGCTGTTTTCAGGTTGAATTAAGGACCGGTGGGTAATCTTAACCCCGTAGACAACTTGCACAGTTCTCAGGAGAGAAGAACGATGAAAACCTTGACTGCCCTGTTTACCGCCGCCGCCCTCGCCCTGGGTGCCAATGCCGCCTTCGCCAAGGACGTGCAGCCCGATGAAGTGGTCAAACTGGTCAACGCCAAGACCATCAAGTCGCTGGACGAACTCAAGGCCACCGCAGTGGCCAAGCACCCGGGCGCCACCGTCACCGATTCCGAGCTGGAAGACGAATACGGCCGCTACATCTACAAGGTCGAGTTGCGCGACACGCAGAACGTCGAATGGGACGTGGCGTTGGACGCCAAGACCGGTGAAGTACTGAAGGACGAGCGGGACAACTGATGATCCACTTACCGCGGCCAGCGCGTTACCTTGCGCTGTCCCTGCTGGCCGTGTGTTCCCTGGCCGCTGCGCGCGACCTTGATCAGGACGAAGCCCTGAAGCTGCGGCAGAAGGGTGTCATCCTGCCGCTCGAACAATTGCTGGAAACCGCCCTGGGGCGTTACCCCGGGGCGCGTTTGCTGGAAGCCGAGCTGGAAGAGGACGATGATCGTTACGAATATGAAGTCGAGTTGCTGACAGCTGAAGGCGTGGTGCGCGAGATCAAGCTCGACGCCAGCACCGGCGCACTGCTCAAAGACGAGGAAGACGACTGAATGCGCCTGTTGCTTGTCGAGGACAACGTACCGCTGGCCGATGAATTGATCGCCGGCCTGCAACGCCAGGGCTACGCCGTGGATTGGCTGGCAGATGGCCGTGACGCGGTTTACCAGGGCCAGAGCGAGCCATATGACCTGATCATCCTCGACCTTGGCCTGCCGGGCTTGCCCGGGTTGGAGGTACTTGCCCAGTGGCGTGCCGCCGGCCTGGTCACACCCGTACTGATCCTGACCGCCCGCGGCTCGTGGGCCGAGCGTATCGAGGGGCTGAAGGCCGGGGCCGATGACTACCTGAGCAAACCCTTTCACCCCGAAGAGCTGCAACTGCGTATTCAGGCCCTGTTGCGCCGCGCCCGTGGCCTGGCCAACCAGCCGAAGCTGGAAGCCGCCGGCCTGCACCTGGACGAAAGCCGGCAATGCGTTAACCGTGATGGCGTGGATATTCAGCTGACCGCCGCCGAATTCCGCCTGCTGCGCTACTTCATGCTGCATCCGCAGCAGATCCTGTCCAAGAGCCACCTGGCCGAACACCTGTACGACGGCGAAACCGAGCGTGACTCCAACGTGCTGGAAGTGCACGTCAACCACCTGCGCCGCAAGCTGGGCCGCAGTGTCATCGAGACCCGGCGCGGGCAAGGTTACATCTACGCCGGGAGCGGCGAGTGAAGTCGATCCAGGCGCGCCTGAGCCTGGGCCTGGTGGCGGTGCTGGTGGTGGTCGGCGTGGTGTTGGCGCAATTGACCTTGTGGCTGTTCGAGGCCGGCCTGCAGCGCTACCTGGAAAACGGCCTGCGCAAGGAAAGCGAAAACCTGCTGGTGGCCTTGGTGCGCGGGCCTTCTGGTCTGCAGCTGGACGAGCGGCGTATTTCGGCCGCTTATCAACGGCCGTTTTCCGGTTACTACTTCCGCATCGATTTCGACCAAGGTACCTGGCGGTCTCGTTCGTTGTGGGACCTGGACATGCCCAAGCCTTCAACGCCCGGGCTTTCCGATAGCCATGAACTCGGCCCGGAAGGCCAGCAGCTGCTGGCTTTGCGCGCCGACTACCGGCGCCTGGGGCAGGACATTTCGATCAGCGTGGCCCAGGACTACTCACCGGTGCGCGAAGGCTTCCGGCGCCTGCAGCAAATCGGCCTGGGCATGGGCCTGGTCGCGCTGCTCCTGGTGCTGGTGTTGCAGCGCATCACCGTCACACGCTCGCTACGTCCTCTGGAGCGGGCACGTCAGCAAATTGCCCAGTTGCAGCAGGGCCAGCGCTCGCAGCTGGATGCCCGGGTGCCCAGCGAGTTGGCGCCACTGGTGGGGCAGATCAACCACTTGCTCAGCCACACCGAAGACAGCCTGCGCCGTTCACGCAATGCCCTGGGCAACTTGGGCCATGCCTTGAAAACCCCGCTGGCGGTGCTGCTGAGCCTGGCTTCCAGCGAGCGCCTGAAGGATTTACCCGACGTGCGCGCGCAGATGCGTGAGCAACTGGAGCAGATTCAGCAACGCCTGGCACGCGAGCTGAACCGTGCGCGCCTGGCGGGTGACGCGCTGCCGGGGGCGCAGTTCGATTGTGATACCGAGTTGCCCGGGTTGCTCGGGACTTTGGGCATGATCCATGGTGAGGGCCTGTTGCTGGCCAGTGATGTACCGCCAGGGCTGTTGTTGCCATGGGACCGGGAAGACTTCCTGGAGTTGCTGGGCAACCTGCTGGACAACGCCTGCAAATGGGCTGACAGCGAAGTGCGCCTGGGTATCGCGCCGGATGCCGAGGGCTATCAGGTTTGGGTCGATGATGACGGCCCAGGTATCCCCGAGAGCCAGCGGCAGCAAGTGCTGGAGCGCGGTTCGCGGCTGGATGAGCAGGTGGACGGGCATGGCTTGGGGCTGGGCATCGTGCGCGACATCGTCGAGGCCTGGGGTGGGCGGCTGGCCTTGCGGGAGAGCCCCTTGGGTGGGTTGCGCGTGAACATCGACCTGCCGCGCAAGGCTCGATAATACCGGGGCCGCTGTGCGGCCCGTCGCGACACAGCGCCCCTGGGGCCCTACCAGTACTGCAAAATAATTGCAGTACAGCCGCAGTTTTTTGAATTAGCCCAATCTTCTCCCGCCCGGCAAAATCCGCCTCACGAAACCCTGCGTTTCCATCTCTCCATGGACGGAGCCCCTTGTGGTATTGCATTCGCAATACGAGGCCCAGGCCAGCTCGGCTGGGCTTTCTTTTTAATCAGAAAAACCAAAGATCCCGATTACTTAAATGTCTGCCTCGCGTTCCGAAAGTCGTCTGCAGCGGCTGTTGCCGGCGCCCCTGAATATCCCCCCCAAAGAATGGCTGCGTGCCGGCATCGGCGCACTGCTTGGCTTGTTCCTTGCCGGTTGGCTGACCAGCCTGGCCTACGGGCCCGGTATTGCCCTGCACCTGCTCGGCCCGCTGGCGGCCTCGGCGGTGTTGGTGTTTGCCGTGCACTCCGGGCCGCTGGCGCAGCCTTGGCCGGTGTTAGGCAGCTACGCCCTGGCCGGCGCGGTCGGCCTGGCCATGCGTCAGGGCTTTGGCCCCGAGCTGTGGGTGGCTGCCGCCGCCCTGGGCCTCTCGCTGCTGGTGATGTGCCTGCTGCGCTGCCTGCACCCGCCGGGTGGCGGGGTAGCGGTGAGTGCAGTGCTGGCCGACTCAGGGCTGACTGCGCTGGGCGATCACCTGTTGGAGCCGGTAGTGCTCAATGCGCTGATCCTGGTGGCGGTGGCGATTGTCTACAACCGCCTGACGGGCGTGCGTTACCCGAAAGGTGCGGTACCGCGCAAAGACCTGCACCACACCCATGACCCGCTATCCGGCGAGCGGGTGGGCATCCGCAGTGAAGACCTGGACCAGGCGCTGGAAGAGCTGGGCGAGTTCGTGGACGTGACCCGTGACGAACTGGAACGCATCATCCTGGCCACTGAGCAGCATGCCCTGCAACGTAGCCTGGGCGGTATTACCGCAGCCTCGGTGATGTCCCGCGATGTGCTGTTTGCCACGCCCGATACCACGCTGGAGCAGGCCTGGAAAATGCTCGCCAGCCACCACCTGAAAACCCTGCCGGTGTTGCAGCAGGGCAAGCTGGTGGGCATCGTCAGCCTCAGTGACCTGGTCGGCCCCGCCATGCAGCGTGGCCGTTTCAGCTGGCGCGGGTTGTTCGGCCGCAAGGCGGTGCGCATGGAGCAGGTGATGAGCCGGCGGGTAGTCAGCGTCAGCAGCCAGCACCCGCTGGAGCGCCTGCTGCCATTGTTGTGCGAACAAGGCCTGCATTGCTTGCCGGTGCTCGACGCCGACAACCTGGTGGGGGTGATCACCCAGACCGACCTGATCGCCGGCCTCAAACGCCAGTTGCTCAGCAAAGCCGAGGCTTCAGATAAGCGGGTCCCAGCGTTGTGACCAGTCGCTGGCGCCGGCTGCCACCAGGCGGCGCAGGACACTGAAGGCCTGCTGCAGGGCTTCGCTGTCGCGCTTGCGCGGGTACACCAGGAAGGTCGGGTAGGTGAACTCCGGCGCCTGCGGTACCCGCTCGAACACCCCGCTGTCCAGGTAGGCCTGCACCACCCGCGTGCGGAAGTAACCACTGCCGCCCTGATCGAGAATGAACTGCAGCGCCAGCGGGCCGAGGTTGAAGCTCAGCGCCGGTCGCGCGCAGTCGGGCAGGGCGGCATCGTGCTGGCGGCGGAAAGCCTCGCCCCAGTCAATGTAGATATACGGCTCGGGCTGATCGACCCGACGCACGCGGATCAGCTTTTCCTCCATCAACTGCTCCACCTGCAGGCCCGGGCCGTAGGTTGGCTGGTAGACCAGCGCCGCGTCCAGCAGGCCCATCTCGACCTTGCGCAGCAGCGACTCGCCATCGCTGACCTCGCTGCGGATGGCGTGGCTGGGCAGTTCGCGGTGCAGGGCGCTGACCCAGTCGAGCATCATCGGGTTGCCCAGGCTTACTTCACCGCCCACGTGCAACACTTGCTGGCAGCCTTCTGGCAGCGGCAGGTCGCGTCGCGCCGCTTCCCAGGTTTGTACCAGCTGGTTGGCATAACTGATGAACGCTTCACCATCGCTGGTCAGGCTGGCGCCGTTGCGGCTGCGCACGAACAGCTGGCAGCCCAGTTGTTGCTCCAGGCGCTGCACCCGGGCGGTGATCGCAGTCTGTGATACGAACAGGCGCTCGGCGGCGGCGACCAGGCTGCCGCAACGCACGATTTCCAGGAAGGTACGGGCCTGATCGATGTCCATGAGCTGCTCGGTGATTGAAGGGGTGGCCTATTCTAGAGGGCTTTGCACCGTTATGGGGCGCTTTTGCGTTGTCTGCAAATTTGCAGGTCGGATGTGACTTTAGTCCCATGGCGGCGCGGGTGTAGCGGTCCATACTCAGGTTTCGCCCTTCAATAACAACAAGTACCGGGTTTCTTTCGATATGAGCTACCAGCACAGCTACGCCCATTCCATTTCCGACCCTGCCGCTTTCTGGGCGGAACAGGCCGCACACCTGGCCTGGCATCGCAAGCCTGCCTTGACCCTGCAAGCCAACGCCGATGGTACCCATCGATGGTTCGCAGACGGCCGCCTGAACAGCTGTTACCTGGCCCTCGATCACCAGATCGAGCAGGGCAGAGGCGAGCAGTTGGCGTTGGTCTACGATTCGCCGGTGACCGGTGTTCAGCAAACCTTTACCTACAACCAGCTGCGCGACGAGGTGGCGCGCCTGGCGGGCTTGCTGCGCCAGCTAGGGGTGAACAAAGGTGACGGCGTAATCATCTACATGCCCATGGTGCCGCAGGCGGCCATGGCCATGCTGGCCTGTGCGCGAATTGGTGCGGTGCACTCGGTGGTGTTCGGTGGCTTTGCCGCCAACGAACTGGCCCTGCGTATCGACGACGCCCGGCCGGCGTTGCTGCTGACGGCGTCCTGCGGGCTGGAGTTCGACCGGGTGATTGCCTACAAGCCGCTGGTTGACCGTGCCCTGCAACTGGCCCGGCACCAGCCGCGCAATGTGCTGGTGCTGCAACGGCCGCAAGCCCAGGCTGAACTGCAGCCGGGCCGCGACCTGGACTGGCAGGCGGCACTGCACGATGCCAGGCCGGTGGCGCCGGTCGAACTGGATGCCGGCGACCCGCTGTACATCATGTACACGTCGGGCACCACGGGTAAACCCAAGGGTATCGTCCGCGAAAACGGCGGTAACGCTGTGGCGCTGTGCTATGCCATGCGCCATATCTACGGCATGCAGGCCGGCGATGTGTGGTGGGGCATTTCCGATGTGGGCTGGGTGGTTGGCCATTCGCTGATCGTCTATGGGCCGTTGATGAGCGGCTGTACCACGGTGTTCTACGAAGGCAAGCCGATCCGCACGCCCGATGCGTCGGCCTACTGGCGGGTGGTGGAGCAGTACCAGGTCAATGCGCTGTTCTGTGCGCCCACGGCCATGCGTGCCATCCGCAAGGAGGACCCGGAGGGCGAACTGATCCGCAAGCATGACCTAGGTTCGCTGCGACAGCTGTTCCTGGCGGGGGAGAAACTCGACTCCAGCACCCACGAATGGCTGGAGCGGGTCAGTGGCAAGCCGGTGCATGACCACTGGTGGCAGACCGAGACCGGCTGGCCGGTCACCGCGCCATGCGTCGGGCTGGAAGGCAGCGCGGCCAAGCCTGGGTCGAGCAACCGCGCGGTGCCGGGTTACCACGTGCGCGTGCTGGATGATGACGGCCACCTGCTAGGCCCCAATCACCAAGGCTCGATCGTTATCGCGCTGCCATTGCCACCTGGCTGCAGCCAGACGCTGTGGGGCGACCATGAGCGCTACCTGCAGGCGTATCTGCGCACTTACCCGGGGTATTACCACACCGGTGATGGCGGTTATCTGGACGATGATGGTTTTGTCTACATCATGGGGCGCACCGATGATGTGATCAACGTGTCCGGGCACCGGCTCTCTACCGGTGAGATGGAAGACCTGGTGGCGCGCCACCCGGCGGTGGCTGAGTGCGCAGTGATTGGCGTGCATGACGAGATCAAGGGCCAGGTCCCCTTGGCGCTGGTGGTGCTCAAGGACGGCGAGGGTATTGCCGAGGCGCAGCTGCTGGTGGACCTGGTGGGCAGCGTGCGGGAGGAGATCGGCCCGCTGGCCTGCTTCAACCGCGTGCGGCTGGTGAAGCGCTTGCCCAAGACCCGTTCCGGGAAGATTCTGCGGGCAGTGCTGCGCAAGATTGCCGACGGGCAGGACTATGTGCCGCCTTCTACCCTGGATGACCCGGCGGTGCTGGGGGAGATCGAGGCGGTGTTGGCGGATTTGCCCAGGGCGGTTTGATGGGTTGACTTTGCTGGCCCTTTCGCGGGTAAACCCGCTTCTACAAGGGAGCGCAATCCCCTGTAGGAGCGGGTTTACCCGCGAAGAGGCCGGCTCAGGCAATGCAATTCTATGGGGCTAGCGCGTGCAGTTGCCCCAACCGGCTACGGGTCCGCATCAGGTCGGCAAGCGGCCCACCCAGGCTCTCTTCCAGCGGCCTTTTGCCGATTACCGTCACCTGTCGATCCTGGTCGTACAGCACATCCACCAGATTGACGAAACGTTGCTGCGCCGCCAGCGAGCATTCCGACAAGTCGTCCAGCCCATCAATGATCCATTCATCGTACTGCCCGGCCAGCACCAGGTAGTCGATCACCGCTGTGGCTTTTTCGCACAGGTCGTCAAAACCGAGCACCACCCGCCGGCCATCAACGGCCAAGGCGCGCAGTGGGCGCTTGTTCACCTCCAGCACCACCGGCTGCTGCGCAGGCACATTCAGCAACTGGCGTTGCGCCGCATTTCCAGGCCATACATAGTGCCCCTGGGTAAAGCGCTGATGCTCGCGGTTGGCCGGCAGGCTGCGAAAATCGGTATCGCCGCCGACTTCCAGCACTTCCATCGAGCTGTTGATCAGGCGTATCACAGGCAGGAAGCGCTCGTGGTAGAGCGGGTTGGGCAACAACCCTTCGGGCGCATAGTTGGAGGTCACCAGCAGGAACACGCCCCGGCTGAACAGTGCATTGAACAGCCGGGTGAGCAACATGGCATCACCAATGTCGTGCACGTGGAATTCATCGAAGCACAGTACCTGGCAATCGCCCACCAGCGCGTCGAGGGTCGCACCCAGCGCATCATCCAGCGCGCGGTGGCGGTGCATGCCCTGGTGCAGGCGGGCGAAGAAGTCATGAAAGTGCAGGCGCTTCTTGGCAGTTACCGGCACGGCCTGGAAAAAGCCGTCAAGCAGCCAGCTCTTGCCCCGGCCAACCGAGCCGTACAGGTACAGGCTTCTTGGCCGCCCTTGTTCCAGCAGCGCCAGTTGCGCGGCCATGCAGTGGATGACCCGCCGCTGGCCGTCGCTGAGCTGATAACCGCGGCTGTGCGCCTTGTCCTCGAACCAGCTGAGCAGTTCGCTCTGTTGATTGGCTGCGCCGCGCAGGCGCTGGCCAAGCTGGCGTAACGGAGTAGGGATCCAGGCAGACAAAAGCGAAGCTCCTTGGGGCGATGGGGGGCAGCGTGCAGCTTGCCCGGGGGCGGCCATTTTGACCAATACAAAAAGTGCCCGGCAATCATCGCTTCCCGCGATAGGTCCGCCCGCCACATACCCCCGTGAGCTATGCCTTGCGCTCCAGTTGGCGCTCGATCATGTACTTCACGGCCAGGCGACGTTCCTTGAGGTGGCGCAAGTCTTCGTCGACGAAGTTGCCGGCCGAGATCGATTCGGCGGCCAGCACCTGGTTGTCGATGTCCACGTATTCGTCCAGCAGGCGGTCCAGCGCCTTGTCCTGCTGGCGGCGCTGCTGGACGATTTCGCGCGGGTAGTGCAGGTCCTGGTAGAGGTCGTGGGAGACAGGCATGGGGTCCTCCTTGGTCAATGCAGTTGGCATATCTGATTGGAAGGAAGGAAAGCGATTGTGTTGAAGCGAAGCGGGGGGGAAAGCGACGAATGGTCGCCATGCGAAGCGTGGAAATGACTAAGCCGCTGTTTTTTAGCAATTTTTTTTATCAGGGGGGTTCACAGACCGAAACTTTGTTGTTAAAGTGCCGCGCATTCCAAGACAACAAGCAAACAAGCAGTTGTCACTCAGTTGGAATTGTCAGAGCAGCAAACGCTGCATCCGATACAGGGGCGTCGCCAAGCGGTAAGGCAGCAGGTTTTGATCCTGCCATGCGTTGGTTCGAATCCAGCCGCCCCTGCCATTTTCAAGATTCAAACGTATATGGCCCGGTGCTTAATTAGATAAGCGCTGGGTTTTGTCGTTTCCGGGTTTCTTGCCGTAACGCGATCCCTTGTGGGGAGCGCGTCTTACGGGGCACCGCATCTATCCAGCAACGCCCAGCATCTCGTTCAGTACCCGCGCCAGTTCATCGGCCTGCACCGGCTTCTGCATCACCAGGCTGCCCGGCAACTCCAGCCCCTGCAACTCCGCATACCCGGTCAGGAACACTACCGGCAAGCGGGGGTAGTGCTCGCGAGCCGCCAGCGCCAGTTGTGCACCGTTGAATTCAGGCATGGCGAAGTCGGTAAGCAACAGGTCGATTTCGTCATCCAGCAGGGCCAGCGCCTGCTCACCGCTGTGCGCCTGGCGCACCTGGTAGCCGTACTGGCGTAGCACATCGCCAAGCATGTCGCGCACCAGATGGTCATCGTCCACCAACAGCACAGTGCGGTTGTGGCCGCTGTCGCTGATCGACTGGTTGAGCACTGCTGCTGCCGGTTCACTGACCATCTCACCTTTCACTGCCGGCAGGAACACCGCCACTTCAGTACCGCGCCCTGGGGTGGTGTCGATGCGCACGCCACCCCCGCTCTGCTTGGCAAAACCGAAGACCTGGGCCAGGCCCAGGCCAGAGCCCTTGCCGATGTCCTTGGTGGTGAAGAATGGCTCGAACACCTTGGCCAGCACTTCGTCACTCATGCCGCAGCCGGTATCGCGGATACTTAGCATCACATACTCGCCTGGGTCCGGGTCTTCAGGGCGTTGAGGGCGGGCGTCGATGCGGGTGTTGCGGGTCACCAGGGTCAGTTGGCCACCGTCCGGCATGGCATCGCGGGCATTGATTGCCAGGTTGAGGATGATCATTTCGGTCTGGGTCGGGTCGGTCAGTGCCTGCCTCAGGCTCTGGTCCAGGTCCAGGCGTACCGAAACGTTGCCACCCAAGGTTCGGCGTAACAACTCCTCAAGGCCGGCCAGTGTGCGGTTGAGGTTCAGCGGCACCGGCTCCAGGCGCTGGCGGCGCGAGAAGGCCAGCAACTGCGAGGTCAGTTTGGCGCCACGTTCGCCTGCTTCACGGACATGCGTGAGGCGTGTGCGCGCCTTGTCCAGGTCACCCTTGGCCAAGTCGCGCTCCACAAAGCTGGCGCCGGTCAGGATCACCGTCAGCAGGTTGTTGAAGTCGTGCGCTACACCAGCAGTCAACTGGCCGACTGCTTCCAGGCGCTGCATCTGTTGCAGTGCCGCTTCGATGCGTTCGCGTTCGTTGATCTGCTCGCGCAGGCGGGCGTTGGCTTCGGCCAGGCCCAGCGCGGACTCGCGTTCGCTGGTGATGTCACGTGCAACCACGTACAGCAGGGTGTCTTCCGGCACCACCACCCACGACAGCCAGCGCTGCTGGCCACTGGCGTGCAGGATACGGCCGACAAAGCGCGCGCTGGTACGGCCATGGGCGAGGGCGGCCAATTCGGTGAGCAACAGTTCCTGATCGGCTTCGGGTAACAGGTGCAGCAGGGACGACTGGCTCAGGCGCTCGCGCGAGAAGCCCAGGCTGGCCTCCCAGGCGGGGTTGAGCGCGACCGGGGTCAAGTCCTTGTTCAGCACGGCCAGCAAATCCTGCGACAGCTCCCAGGCGCGGTCGCGTTCACGGGTGCGGCGCTCGACCCGCTCGCCAAGCATCTCGTTGAGCTGGCGCAGCGCCTGGGTGGCAAGGCGTTGGGTGTGAATGTCCTGCAGCACCCCGGAAAAGCGTACACACTGGCCGTCGACGAACTGGCTCTGGCCACTGCTGAGCAGCCAGCGCGGCTCCAGGCCGTTGGGTTGTGCAATCCGAAACTCCACCCGGTAATGGCCACCGCTCTCGGGACGCATGGCGTACTCCACCGCTTCGCGTACCAGTGGCAGGTCGGCGGGGTAGATACCGCCAAAGAATACTTCAAGGTTCATCTCGGTGCTGGTGGGCAGGCCGAACAGGGTTTTGCAGCGGTCGTCCCACAGCAGCAGGCCCTCTTGCGGGCGCAGGTCCCAGGTGCCCATGCCGGCAGCATTGATGGCAATGCGCGCCCGGGCCTCGACATCGGCCAGGGCTTCTTCGGCGCGGCGCCGGCGTTGGCGTTCCTGCACCTCGGTAAGCGCTCGGCGTACCGCCTTGGGCAGCAGCGGCAGGTTTTTCTTCAGCACATAGTCGGTAGCACCCAGGCGGATCATTTCCACTGCGTGCTCTTCGCCATAGATACCGGAGAGGAAGATGAACGGAATATCCGGTGCCAGGCGCTGGGCGATGGCCAGCACCTCGGTGCCGGACGAGCCAGGCAGCACGCAGTCGCACAGGATGAGGTCGTAGCGGGCTTCGCGCAGGGCGTGATCGACGCCCGCGTGGTCGAACACCAGCTTCGACTGCACATGCAGCCCACTGCGTTCCAGGCGCATCAGGGTCAGCTCGGCGTCCATCGAGCTGTCTTCTACCATCAGTAGTTTCAACGGCGTTTGCTGCATCGTTGCGGCGGCCTCAGTTGCTACCGCGACGGTTCAGGCGCAGTGAGCCGGGTGGAGGTTCGTTGAGTACGGCCCAGAATACCCCGAGGTCGGAGATGGCGGCGACGAATTCCTTGAACTCAACCGGCTTGACCACGTACGCGTTCACCCCCAGCTCGTAGGCACGCAGCAGGTCGGGCTCTTCGCGCGAGGAGGTTAGCATCACCGTGGGGATACTGCGCAGTTCGGCGGTGGCGCGTACTTCCTTGAGCACTTCCAGGCCATCGACCTTGGGCAGCTTCAGGTCCAGCAGCAATACCGCGGGGTTGCCGTCGTCACGGTCGGCGTAGGCATTGCGGCGCAGCAGGTAATCCAGTGCTTCGGCGCCGTCACGCAGCACGATGACCTCGTTGGCCAACTGGCTGCGCTCCAGCGCCAGAAGTGTCAGTTCCAGGTCCCGTGGGTTGTCTTCGACCAGCAGGATGGGTTTGAGCATGATGATAACGGTACCTCAGGTAGCCGCGGTGTGGCGCGGCAGGGTGAAATGGAAACTGGCGCCTTGGTCGACCTGGCCATTGGCCCAGACACGGCCGTCATGCCGTTCGATGATCCGGCGCACACTCGCCAGGCCAATCCCGGTGCCTTCGAATTCTTCCATGCGATGCAGGCGCTGGAATACACCGAACAGTTTGTCGGCATAGGCCATATCGAAGCCGACGCCGTTGTCGCTGACACAGATTTCGGTTTCGTCCGGGTGCTGCACGGCGCTGACCTGGATACGTGCCGGGGTACGCCCGCGGGTGTACTTGATGGCATTGGCCAGCAGGTTGTGCAAAGCCAGGTTGATGAAGGCCGGGTCGCCGATCACCTTGGGCAGGGCGGCAATATCCCAGACAATTTCGCGGCCCTGATAGTCGGGGGCCAGCTCGTTGCGAATGGCCTCGACCAGGGCGTTCAGGTCGACGTCCGACAGGCGCAGAGCTGAACGGCCCATTTGCGAGAAATTGAGCAGGTTGTCGACCAGGCTGCCGGCAAAATGTGCAGCTTCCCCGATGTGCTGCAGGAAGCGCCTACCACGTTCGCTCAGGCCTTGGCCCTCGATTTCGCCGAGCAATTCGGTGTAGCCGGCAATATGCCGCAAGGGCGCACGCAGGTCGTGGGACACACTGTACGAGAACGCTTCCAGTTCCTTGTTCGAGCGGCGCAGCTCGTTGGTCAGTTGCGCCAGCTCTTCGGCCTTGCGCAGGACAATGCCAAGCACTGCGGTGCGCAGCTCTTGCACGCCTTCGATGACCTGTGCATCCCACGGCTCGCAGTAACCGTGCAGCTGTTCCTGCCAGCGCTCGAAGCTGTGCCGTGGGTCGAGGGTGCCTTGTGCCCCCACCTGTTTGCTCGGCTGCCCGGCCCAGTTCACCGTGCGCACCTGCTCGGGGCGGAACCACAGCAGGTAGTGCGAGTGGATCTGCGAGATCGCCACTGCCAGCACCCCGCCAGCATGGGCAGCCAGTTCGGGCAGCTCATCGATGTCGCGGCGCAGGTTGTCACTGTGGAACACCTGATCATCGCCACGCTGCGCCAGCCAGTGCACCAGTGCCGTCACCTGGGCGGCGGGCGGCGTCTGGCCGATCAGGTCGCAGCGCTCGGCCGAGATCACTGCCGCACCTTGGGCACCAGCAAACGCCAATAGCACCTCCGGCAGGTCGCGCAGCCCTTCGCTGACATCGTCATGGTCGGCCATGGACGAGATCATGCGTACGATGTACTGACGCAGTTCCAGCAGCTTGCGTGTACTGGCGTGCGACTCGCGTGACTCGATCTGCAACGACAGCACGCTGGCCAGCAGCTCGCAGGCGGTGCGGGTGCGCAGGTCCACGGCGCGCGGTTGCTGGTTGTGGCAGGACACCAGCCCCCACAGCTGGCCATCGACCACGATCGACAGCGACATCGAGGCCAGGGTACCCATGTTGCGCATGTACTGCAGGTGCACCGGCGACACGCTGCGCAGCCCGGTAAAGCTCATGTCCAGGGCCTTGCCGGTCCGCGGATTGGCGGCAGGCAGCAGCGGCGAAGGTTCGTAGTTGGCATCCTCGATCACCCGGATGCGGTTGACCCGGTACAGCTCGCGCGCCTGGCGCGGAATGTCCGAGGCGGGGAAGCACAGGCCCAGGTAGCTGGGGTAGCCAGGGTCGGCCACTTCGGCCAGCACCTGGCCGTTGCCGTCGGCATCGAAGCGGTAGGCCTTGATACGGCCGAAGCCGGTGATGCGCTTGAGCTGCACGACCGTCTGCTGCAGCAATTCTTCAAGGGTGCCCGCCAGGTGCAGGGTGCTGACGAAGCTGCGCACCAATGGGTAGTAATCACCTTGCCCGGCCAGGTCTGTTGGCAGCCGCGGCGGTTCGAATTCGGTAATCAGCACCTGGTCGTGATGGTGGGCCAGCAAATGCAGCGGGGCATTGTACGGCGCACCCTGGCGCAAGCACACATCACCGATGTGGAAGGGGAAGACTTCCTCTTCGGGTAGCCGCGTGAGGTGCATGCGCAGGTCGAAGGTTTCGCTGACCAGCTCGGCGAACCGGCAACCGATCAGTTCCCTGGCGGGTATGCCCAGCCAGCGTTCTACGTTTTCACTGGCCTGCAAAACGCGCAGGTCGGCTTCGTCCAGCACCAGCAGAAACCCATGGGGCTGAACGCTGCCAGGTACCTGGATCGGTTCCTGCGCGCAGCGCTCCATGGCCTGAGCGAGCGTGCTGTCTGCAGTCATCAATGGAAACACTCCTGTCATGTCCACCCTGCGTGCCGCCTGAGCCTGAGGCAGGGTGATGGAGATACACCCTAACAGAAAATCGACACGTCTTCGGCCTTTGGCTATTAGAGGCCCAAGGTGGCGCAGGGGTTCTCTGCCTGACAGTTTTTTTTCTGGCGCTATCGCTTTGTTGCTAATACCAAAAAACGGTTTGCCACCTGCGCCATGCCAGTACGCCGCTGCTAGGCTGAATATCAGCATAAAGCGATAAGGACAACAAGGTGACTGAACGCTTTCTGGCCGGGCTGTTGGGCCTGCTGCTGAGTGGCGGTGCCATGGCGGCGGATTTTCTGGTGGAGGTGCGCGTGCTGGTGCAGCGTGGCTGCATGCTCGTCAACCAGCCCCGTGATGCGGGTGCGCAGGCGTTGGGGCGCATCGACCTGGGCGCGGCCTCGCGCCTGGATGGCCCCGGTGCTCCCCTGAGCGGTGTGCTGCTCGATCAGCACCCGCCACGGCTGGAATGCAACCCCGATACCCCTTATCAGGTGCGCGTCGACGGCGGCCAGCATGGCGGTGCTGGTGAGGTGCGCTTTCTGGCCAGTGACGACAGCAAGGCCCGGCCCATTCCTTATCGCCTGTACCGTGATGCAGCCTGGCGTGAACCTTTGGCGGTGAATGTGGCGCAATCGGCCCGGGTGCCGGACAGCGGTTCGGTCGAACTGCCGTTGTATGCGCGTATCGACAAGCTGGCCTGGGTACCGAACGCTGGTGTGTATGCCGACCTGCTCAAAGTCACGGTCACCTGGTAGGAAGACATGCCGCCATGCACAAGGACGCGATGCCATGAACCGTACTTCGATCCTGCTGCTTACCCTTGGCCCGCTGCTGATCCCCGGCGGTGCGGCGCATGGCACGACCACCGGGTTCATCCAGGCGCGGCTGGTGATCAGCGCGGCCTGCCAGATCAGCAGTAACGAGACGCAGCCGGCCACCCTGGCTAACCCGGGGTTGCTGGATTTCGGCGAACGCGGCCCGAACTGGGACCAACCGCTGCGCAGCCGGGTAGATGAAGCGGGCGGCGAGGGCCGCCTGCAGATCAGTTGCACACCCGAAGTACGCGCGTTCAACGTGCGCATCAATGGCGGCATGAATGGCGATGACGGCATTCGTCGCCTGAGCAATGGCAGTCAGCTGATCCCCTATCAACTGGCGGTCGACCCGGGTGGCAACAGCCGCTACGGCATCGGCCAGGCGCGTGCATTCACCATCAGTAGCACCCAGCAGATACCGATCCCCATCTACGGTGTGGTAGTGGCGCAACCGCGTGCGCTGCCGGCCGGGCTGTACCGCGACACCCTCAGGGTGACCCTGGACTGGTAACAACGCAAGGAGACTCCGATGCGAACGAACCTTTCACGCTGCATCCTCGCCGGTCTGGGCCTTGCCCTGGCCTCTCAGGCCCAGGCCGCCACGGTCACCGGGACCATCACCTCGACGCTGACCCTGACCGCGGCCTGCCAGGTCAATGGCACCTCGGGCACCTCGGGGTTGAACTTTGGTTCCCTCAACTTCGGTAGTCAGGACGCCTTGTTCACTACCGCGAACGCACAGGTGCTGGGTGGTGGTGGCGGGGCAATGAGTATTCTCTGCTCGGCGGGAACGGTACCCGCAATCCGCGTACGCGCAGGCAGCCACGATGGCCAGTCGACCGGCGGCACCCGTGCCCTGGCCGATGGCGCTGGCAACTTCGTGCCCTATGACTTCTACACCGACGCCGGGCACACGACCCTGTTGGCCATCGACGGCACCATCACCTTACCGACCAGTACCGGTGTGGCGCAAACCGTCAACCTGTACGGCCAGGCGCGTGGCAAGGCCGGGCTGCCGGCCGGGGTTTACACCGACACGGTGGCAGTCGAGTTGTCGTTCTGAGCCATGCGTGGCTGGCTGGCGGGTGGCCTGATCGGCCTCGGCATGCTGCTGGCTGCCCCCCTGGATGCGGCAACCACCAGCACCTTCACGGTGAATGCGCAAATCGTCGCCGGTTGCCTTGTGGTGGGCGGCGTCACCAACTACGGGGTGCTGAACTATGGCACCCAGTCGGCGTTGTCTACCGGCACCCTCAGCACCTCGCTGGGCGGCACTACGGTGACCTTCCAGTGCACTCCGGGCGTGGCCTTGAGCATGAGCTTGGATGGCGGCCAGAACAGTGCCAGCGGCACGCGCAACCTCAAGAACACCAGCGGTACGCAAGTGCTGGCTTACCAATTGTACCGGGATGCGGCCTACAGCCAGAGCCTGGGGATAGGGCAGAGCGTGACCGTGAGCTATACCGACGCCACGGCCATCAAGCTGCCGGTGTACGGGCGGGTTCAACTGACCGGCAAGTTGCCGGCAGGGACTTATACCGATGTCGTGCAAGTGACGGTGACCTGGTGAACACCAGTACCACCAATGACGAGTGTCTAAGGAGAGCTTCATGGCGGCAGGCGCGAAGTGGGCGCGTGGACTGATCGGATTGATGTGGCTGGCAAGCCTGCCGGCGGGGGCGGCCACCTCGGTGCTGATCTGGCCGATCGACCCGGTGCTGGAGGCCGACCAGAAGGCCGGTGCACTGTGGCTGGAAAACCGCGGCACCGACCCTGCCAACCTGCAGGTGCGGGTATTCGCCTGGCGCCAGGGTAACTACCAGGAGCAGTTCCAGGCGCAGCGCGAGATCATTGGCAGCCCGCCAGTGGCCAATATTGCCCCCGGGCAGAAGCAACTGATCCGCCTGACCCGCACGGGGTCATCACCCGCCGGCCAGGAGCAGGCCTACCGCATCATCATTGACGAAATCCCCCCTGCCATCCCGGTCGACAAGGCCGGGCCCGGCACCACCGCAGCCATCCGCCTGCAGATGCGCTATTCAGTGCCGCTGTTCGTCTATGGCGAGGGCCTGTGGGGCAAGGCTGACCCTGAGGGCAAGCGCAATGCCGAAGGCGTGGGCAAGCCGCAGCTCAGCTGGCGCCCGGTGACGGTGCAGGGCAAGCCCTACGTGGAGCTGCGCAACACCGGCCCGGTACATGCACGCCTGACCGACGTGGTGGTGCAACAGGGCGGCCAGAGCAAGCCGCTGGTCGAGGGCTTGCTGGGCTATGTGTTACCGGGTGCCAGCATGCGCTGGCTGGCACCGATGGCACCGAATGCTGGCAGTGTGCTGAAGGGGCGGGTCAACGGCCAAGGCACGGCGGATGCCATCCGCCAGGGGCAATGAATGAGCGACTGAATGCAGTGCAGGGGCCAGGGAGGACCCGGCAATGGTTGGATACCGTGTGTGAAATGGCTTTCGGCGACGACGCGCCGCTGGTGCCTGGGGCTGGTCATGGTTGGCCCCGGGCTGGCGCTGGCCGACGACCTGCCCCCGCCGCCCACGGAGATGGCCGCCATCGCCGACGCCACCCTGTACCTCGACCTGATGGTGAACCAGATGCCCAAGGCTGAGCTGGTGCCGGTGCAGCAGCGGGCGGGCCAGCTGTACCTGGACAGCGAGGTACTGCGCGCCGCCGGGGTGTCACTGCCAGGCAGCCCCCAGGGCGAGATAGCCCTGGACGCGGTCAGTGGGCTGCACACCGACTATGACAGCCAGAACCAGCGCCTGATGTTGCAGGTACCGCCAGCCTGGTTGCCGGACCAGCAAGTGGGTGACCGCAGCCTTTACCCGCCCAGCGATGCACGCAGCAGCTTCGGGGCGTTGTTCAACTACGACCTGTACCTGAACGACACGGATGATGGCGGTACCTACTTGGCGGCCTGGAACGAGCTGCGGCTGTTCGACAGCTGGGGTAGCTTCTCCAGCACCGGGCAATGGCGCCAGTCGTTCAACGGGGCCCAGGCAGACGACATGCGCCAGGGATTTCTGCGCTATGACACCACCTGGCGTTTCACCGACGAGCAGCGTCTGCTGACCTATGAAGCCGGTGACCTGGTGACTGGCGCCTTGCCCTGGACCAGTTCGGTGCGGGTCGGCGGCCTGCAACTGTCGCGCGACTTCGCTGCGCGGCCGGACCTGGTCACCTACCCATTACCGGCTTTCGCCGGAGAAGCGGCGGTGCCGACCTCGCTTGACCTGTTCATCAACGGCTACAAGTCCAGCACCACCGAGCTGCAGCCCGGGCCCTACACCCTCACCAACGTGCCGTTCATCAACGGTGCCGGTGAAGCGGTAGTGGTCACCACCGATGCCCTTGGCCGGCAGGTATCGACCACCTTGCCGTTCTACGTCACCAGTAGCTTGTTGCAGAAAGGCCTGTCGGACTATTCGGTAGCCGCCGGCAGCCTGCGCCGCGACTACGGCGTGCGCGACTTTGGCTATGGGCCGGGCGTTGCCTCGGCCAGCCTGCGTTACGGGGTGAGCGACGCGTTCACCCTGGAAACCCATGCCGAGACTGCTGAATCGCTGATGCTTGGCGGGCTGGGTGGCAACATGCGGCTGGGCAACTTCGGTGTGCTGAACACCGCCCTCGCGCAAAGCCAGTTCGACGGCGACAAGGGCCATCAGGTCGCGCTTGGCTACCAGTACAACAGCCAGCGCATCGGCTTCAGCTACCAGCGCCTGCAACGCCACGGTGACTATGCCGACCTGACCCGGGTCGATACCCCAAACATGCAGCTGAGCAAAAGCAGCGAGCAGGTCACCCTCAGCCTCAATCTGAATGAATACGGCAACATCGGCGCTGGCTATTTTGACGTGCGTGCGGGTGATGGCACGCGTACCCGGCTGATCAACCTCAGCTACAGCAGGCCGCTGTGGGGCAGCAGCAGCGTGTACCTGTCAGCCAACCGCGAAATGGGTGACAGCCAGTGGGCAGTGCAGGCGCAACTGGTGATTCCGTTCGACACCCATGGCACCCTGGCCGTAGGTATGGAACGCAACCAGGAAGGCGAGAGTTTGCAGCGGGTCAACTACAGCCGCGCGGTGCCGGTGGGTACCGGTGTCGGCTACAACCTGGGTTATGCCACCGGTAGCGATCGCGATGCCTATCGCCAGGCAGACGTCACCTGGCGCCTGCAGTCGGTGCAATTGCAGGCTGGCGTGTATGGCAGCAGCGGCGAGATGACCCGTTGGGCTGACGCCAGCGGGTCGCTGGTGTGGATGGATGCCGGCCTGTTTGCGGCCAACCGCATTGACGATGCGTTCGTGGTGGTAAGTACCGATGGTTACGCCGGCGTACCGGTGCGCTACGAAAACCAGGAAGTTGGCCGCACAGACGCTGGCGGCCACTTGCTGGTGCCTTACAGCAGCGGTTACTACCGCGGCAAATACGAAATCGACCCGATGGACCTGCCACCCGACGTGCTGGCGCCGAATGTTGAACAACGCGTGGCCGTACGCCGGGGCAGTGGCTACCTGCTGGAGTTCCCGCTCAAGCGCGTACTGGCGGCCAGCATCGAACTGGTGGACGCCAACCAGCAGCCGCTCAAGCTGGGCAGCCGTGTCACCCATGAGCAAACCGGCAGCCAGGCGGTGGTGGGTTGGGATGGCCTGGTGTACCTGGAAAATCTCTCGCCGCAAAACCGCCTTCAGGTGGAGGTTGAAGGTGGTGGGCGCTGCCAGGTGGCCTTCGACCTGCCAGCGGCTGAAGGTACGGTCCCGCTGATCGGCCCGCTGGTATGCAAGTGAAACCTGCCTGGCGCGTGTTGTCGGCCTGCGTCTTGTTGCTGTGGGCGGGTTCGGCCTGGGCCAAGTGCGCGGTGGTGGCCACTGCACCGGTACTGTTCGGATCCCTCAATTCGACCCAGGTGCGCTCCACGGCACAGACAGCCTCCACCACCAATGGGGGCTTGCAGTGCAATGGAACTGTACTGAGCGTGCTCAGCAGCACCGACTCGTTCAAGCTGACCGTGTTGCCGGCCACAGGCGGGTTGGTAGGGCCGACCGGGGATGTCATCCCCTATACGCTGTATGCCGATTCCACCACCAACTACCCGATTACCCGCAACGTCGCCTTCGAGTTTGGCCGCACCGGTATTCTCGACTTGCTCGGGCTGCTCGGCGGCACGCCGAAGACGGTACCGCTGTACATCCGTACGCAAGTCGGCAGCAATGTTGCCGCAGGCCTTTACCAGGAGACCCTGAGCCTGAGCTGGGCGTGGAATTACTGTGAAGGGATTGCCATCGGTGGGCTTTGCATCGGGCGTGACATTGGCGCGGGCACACAGGCCCTGACGGTGAGCCTGACGGTGACCAACGACTGCCAGATCACCACGCCCAACATCAGTTTTGGCAGTGCGCCGGTCGTGGCGGGGTTTGGTACGGTGAGCCAGAGCCTGAGTGTGTCGTGCACCAAGGGCAGCAATTACACCGTAGGGCTGGATGACGGCCTGAACGTGGCCAGCGGGCGCCGTCGGATGAAGTCGACGGCCAGCAATTACCTGGCCTACGACATTTTCAAGAGCGCCGGGACCGTTCGCTGGGGTTCGTCAGGGGCGGCGCGGCGTGCCAGTAGCGATGCGGATGTGAACCCCGGTGCGGGTACCGGCACGGGGAGCCAGGTGTTCAACTACAACGCCAAGGTCTACACCGACCAGGCCACGCCGCCGGCAGCGAGTTACACCGACAGCGTGATTCTGGATGTGCAGTTCTGACGAACGACAGGCAAACCCTTCCCACAAATGGATCGTTAGCCCTTCAGCGGCGAAGCTCGGTAGCAAACTGCACAGCCTGCAACTGTAGCTGTGCAGGCCCGCCCCAGAATGCACCATGACGTACGATCACCCGTTCATGAATGGCCGCCGCCACCGCCGCGGCAGCATTTGGCGCCTTGAACAGCACGAAGCTGGCTTCGTTGCCCACCTTCAAGCCGTAGTCCTGCTTGCCCATCACCCCGGCACTGGCTTCGGTCGCCATCTCCAGTGCCACCCGCAGTTCCTCGTCGGTGTTGAAGCCCGAGCGGTAGCTGATCAGCATTGCTCGCTGCAGCATGTCGCCATTGCCATAAGGCCACCAGGCATCCTGGATGTTGTCGTTCCCGGTGAACACCCGCACACCCCTTGCACGCAAACGCAGCACAGGCGGAAAGGCGTGGTCGCCCGGGGCGTTGGTCATGATCGAGATGCCTGCGCCGGCCAGCACTTCTGCAGTGCGGTCGACCACTGCATCGGTTACGTCGCCCAGGCCATACGCATGGCTGACCGCTACCAGGCCTTGCATGCCCAGCGCCTGGGTGCGCGCAGCGATGCGCTCAAGCTGGGCGATGCAGATATCGCCGGGTTCATGCAGGTGGATATCGACCTTTACCCCGTGCCGGTCAGCAAGGCCGAACACGATGTCGAGCTGGGCGTCGGCGTCGCCATCCAGGGTGGTCGGGTCGATGCCGCCAACTACCTGCACGCCTTCACGGATGGCCGCATCCATGACTTCGGGGGTGCCGGGGCAGGTCACCACACCCGCCTGGGGGAAGGCCACCAGCTCGATGTCGAGCAGGCCTTTCCACTTTTCCCGGGCTTCGAGCATGGCGTGCAAGTTGGTCAGGCCTGTGCTGGCGTCCACGTCTACATGGCAGCGCATGGCCAGGGTGCCGTACGAGGCGGCCTGGTGCATCAGTGCATCGGCACGTTCGACAATGGGCGGGGCGCTGGCCAGTTCGCGCTTTTCCACGGCCAGGCGCTCGCGCAGGCTTGCCACAGGTTGGTGCGGTCGCCAGCGGTCGCCGACGAAACTCTTGTCCAGGTGGATGTGGCCGTCGACGAAGCCTGGCAGCACCAGCAGGCCTTCAAGGTCGATGGTCTCGCGGGCCGGAATGCTGGCGCGTTGCGGGCCGATATGGCTGATGCGGCCATTACTGACGGCAATGTGCAGGGGCAGGCCATCGGCGTCGATGGCATTGATGAACTCACGGTCGTTCATGGGCGGGCCTTTTCTACTGAGGCTTGGGTGACATACCACGGTAGGGCGGATGCGTGCCGGCCTCCAATTAATTATCAGGATCAGGTGCAGTGGGTTTCTGGATGCAGGCAGGGCAAGGGGGGCGAGTATGCCTGGATGCTGTTATCACAGCGCATCCCGCGCCTTGCCCCGATACACCCGCAACACATCCGCCATTACCGCCAGCGCAATCTCTGCCGGTGACTTGCTGCCCAGGTCCAGCCCTATCGGCATGTGCAGCCGCGCGATCTGCTGGTCGCTCAACCCACCAATCCGCCGCAGCCGCTCGGCACGCCGTGCCGATGTCGCCGCCGAACCCATGGCGCCGATGTAGAACGCCGGAGTATGTACTGCCTCCATCAGTGCCAGATCATCGATTTTCGGATCGTGGGTGAGCGCCACGACGGCAGTGGCTGCATGGCAGCCCCCCGCAGCGATGAACAGTGAGGGCAGCACCCGGTGCATGTGCACGCCCTGTATTTCGATATGTGCCATCTCTTCTCGCGGGTCGCAGGCGATGACCTCGCAACCCAGAGTGCGCGCGATATCGGCACAGGCCTCGGCGACCGGTGACAGCCCGGCCAGCACCAGGCGCAAGGCTGGGCCGATGCCGATATGTACAGCAGCCTCATCCATGCGCACGGCCACGCTGTTGTCGCCCTTCACCGTGAAATCCCCCGCCGGTAAACCCACCTTGCGCGTGACCCGCTGCTGCCCCAGCAGCGCCCCGCGCAAGGCCTGCAGATGTTCCAGCCAGGCATCCTCCGCCGGCCGCCGCTCCACCAGCACGACCAGCACGCCGCCGCATGGCAGGCGCAAACGCCGGCTCTGTTCATGGCCCTCGCCATAACGCACCACCTGCGCCGGTTGGCTGAACACGCCCTGCGCCAGGCTGGCAAGAAATGCCTCTTCGACGCAGCCGCCCGACAATGAGCCAACCCACTCCTGTGCGCTGCGGCACGCCAGCATTGCGCCAGGCGAGCGGGGTGCCGAACCGTAAGTGGAAAGCACCGTGCATAACCACACTGTGTCACCGGCCCGGGTCCAATGCAGGGCCTGGTCGATCACCTGCAGGTCGAGATGCTGCATGCTCTGTTACCTCGCTCATACATCTGTGCCTGGCCGAAAAAACCGCGCAATGGCCCTGCGTCTGTGGCAGTGTTGGCTATCTGGCCAGCCCCACAGGGACCGACATGCAAACTCGTAAAACCGGTGTTCGTGCCCAACAGGCTGACCGCACCCGGGACAACATCCTCAAGGCCGCCGTCAAGGTCTTCAGCAAGGAAGGCTTCACCGGTGGGCGTGTCGAGCAGATCTCCACCCTGGCCAAGTCCAACGACCGGATGATCTATTACTACTTCGGCAACAAAGAAAAGCTGTTCATCAGTGTGCTGGAGCACATCTACGCCAGTTTCAACCAGGCCGAAGCCAGGTTGCGCCTCGACCTTGGCGACCCGGAACAGGCCCTGCGCGAACTGGTGGCGTTCATCTGGGACTACTACGTGCGTCATCCTGAATTCGTCACCATCCTGGCCACCGAAAACCTTCACCAGGGCCAGCACGCGCGCAAGTCACAAAACCTCAAGGCATTGTCTGGCGAGGCAGTCGGCGTGTTGCGCCCGATCATCGAAGCGGGCCAGGCCAAAGGCCTGTTCCGCGACGACATCGACATTACCCACGCCTACCTGATGATTGCTTCGCTCTGCTACTTCTATAACTCCAACCGGCATACGCTCAGCTCGTTCCTTGCCGTGGACCTGACCGATAAGCAGGCCAAGGCCGACTGGCTGGCCTTCATCAGCGACCTTGCCCTGCGCGGCCTGCGCCGCTGACCTCAATGGCTGCCAGGGTTGGCGCGCACCTGCGCGGCCTTGGCCGCCAGCCCTTGCCAGGCCGGCCTGTCGGCGGCAAAGCGCTGGCGTAGGTAGGCCGCCAGGTCGGCAACCTGGCGGTCTGACAGGCTGTCCTTGAAGCCGGGCATGTAGCCCAAGTCGCGGGTTGCCGGGGTCGGAATGCCATGTAGCACTACCCGTAGCAGGTTGTCCGGCAGCTCGCTGTGAACGTTGCTGTTGACCGCCATCGAAGGGCTCACGCCAAACAGCTTTGGCCCCAGGCCATCGCTGTGGCAGGCCATGCACGCGCCTTTGAACACCCGCTCGCCGTTGCTCAGCGACACCTGTGTATCGGCCTGAGGCGCGGCCTTGGCAGCCAGTGCCTGCGGCTCGCCATCGAGTGAGCTGAGGTAGTGGGCGATGGCGCGCACGTCGCTTTTCGGCAATGTGGCCAGCTCGCTGACTACCGGGCCCATTGGGCCGGCCGCTACGCCGTGCTTCTCGGAGAAACCGGTACTCAGGTAACTGAACAAATCCTCTTCGCTCCATGGCGCAGGCGACTTGCCCAGGGCGTTCAGGGCCGGGGCTTCCCAGCCATCGACCCAGCCGCCGGCGAGGTAGCTGCTGCCGCCTTTTTCCGCGCCCATCAGGTTGCGTGGTGAGTGGCAGGCCGTGCAGTGGCCCAGGCCATCGACCAGGTAGGCGCCGCGGTTCCACTGCGCACTGCGCTGTGGGTCGGGCTGGTATTCGCCCCGTTGCAGAAACAGCGCGTTCCAGCCGGCCATCAATGGCCGCTGGTTGAACGGGAAGCGCATCTGGTTGGCTGGCGTTTCCTGGCGTACCGGGGTTTGCGACATCAGGTAGGCATACAGCGCCTGCATGTCGGCGTCGTTGATGTTGCGAAACGAGGTGTAGGGAAAGGCCGGGTAAAGGTGCCGGCCATCGCGGCTGATGCCTTCGCGCATGGCCCGCTCGAAGGCGGCGAACGACCAGCGGCCGATGCCGGTTTCAGGGTCGGGGGTGATGTTGGTGCTGTACAGTGTGCCGAACGGCGTTTCCATCGCCAGCCCGCCCACATTGACCTTGCCGCCGCTGACCGTATGGCACACGGCGCAATCGCCGGCCGCCGCCACCTGGCGCCCGCGTTCGAGCATCGCGGCGCTCCAGCTGCCGGCACCCGGCGGGGTAACCGGGGCAATCTCGGCGCGCCAGGGCAGGGCGGTGGCGAGCATGCCCAGGGCCGCGCCGAATACCCCGGCCAGCGAGCCGAACCACCACTTCGAGCGCTTCTTTGCGGGCGGTTCGTGCGCGGGTGCGTCAGGCCCCTGGCCCTCGCCGCCGAGCGCGGCGCGCACCCGTTCCGCTGTGATCGGCAGCTCGCGAAAGCGAATGCCGGTGGCGTCGAAAATGGCGTTGGCGATGGCTGCCGCACTGGGAACCGAGGCCGACTCGCCACTGCCCATCGGCGGTTCGTGCTGGCGCGGCAACATCATCACGTCGATGGCGGGTAGCTCGGGGAAGGTCAGGATCGGGTAGCCACCCCATTCCTTGCTCGCCACGGTCGACTCTTCGAAGCTGACTTGCTCCTTGAGTACCCGGCTTGTGGACTGGATGACGTTGCCGTGGATCTGGTGACGCACGCCCTCGGGGTTCACCATCATCCCGGCATCGTGGCCGATCACTACGCGGGTGACGGCGACTTCACCGGTGCGTCGGTCCACCGCCACATCGGCGACCCATGCTGCCCAGGCAGCGCCGAAACCGGGGAACTTGCTGTGGATGTAGCGTGCATAGGCAAAGCCTCGGCCACGCAGTACGTCGCCTTCGCCTGGTGCCTGCCTGGGCTGGGTATGCGGCTGCCAGTCGGCACGTTCGGCGGTTGCCTTGACCAGGTCGATGGCGCGCGGGTCTGACAGGTGCTTGAGGCGATACTCGACCGGGTCGACGCCGGCCGCAAAAGCCAGCTCATCGATGTACGATTCGTGGGCAAAACTATTGGGCATGGCCGAAACGCCGCGCATCCATGAAGCGCGTACCAACGGTGTCATGTCGTTGATGGTGACGCGCATGTGTTCGTAGTCATAGGGCGGGATCGACGTGCGGTCGCCCATTTCGAACAGGGCCGGTACCGGCTCCACGGCACCGGTGAGCAGCAGGGCCAGGGTAGGCGCGCCGTTGGAGGGGTAGCTGGTCTGGAAGTCGTAGGCAGCCACGCTGCCGTCGGCGTTCAGGCCTCCATCGATTTCCATCAGTTGCGCGGTGCCCTTGGGCTCCCAGACATGCTCCTGCTCGCGGGTCAGTTGCACCCGCACCGGGCGTTGCACCGCGCGCGACAGCAGCACCGCGTCGGCGCAAACGTCATCGGCGCAATTGCGGCCATAGCAGCCGGCGGCTTCCATGCGGATGATCTCGATGCGCTCTTCGCCGCATTCCAGCAGCCAGGCCAGGTCGGCGCGCAGCAGGTGCGGGTTCTGCGTGCCGGACCACACGCGGATCTGCCCTGGGGTGAAGTCTGCCAGTGCGCACGACGGCCCGATCGACGCGTGCAACTGGTATGGCCACAGGTAACTGCGGCTAAGGCGCTGGCTGGCATTGGCGATGCCAGCGTCGACATCGCCCTGGTCCAGCACGGTGCGCTGCACGCGCGGGTTGTCGCGGATGGCCTGGGCGACATCGCTGAGGTCGGGCAGCTTGGTGCTAAAGGGCTTCCAGCTGACCTTCAGGTCTTGGGCTGCACGAATGGCTTGTTCTTCGCGCTCGGCCACCACGCCGACGAAGTCGCGGATCACTACCACGGCCACCACACCGGGGATGTGGGCGACGGAGGCTTCATCCACGGCCAGCAGGCTGTTGCCGACGAAGTCGCCGCTGTCGTGGCCGGCGTAGGGTGGGCGAATTACCCTGCCATGCAGCATGTTTGGCAGGCGCATGTCGTGCACGTAGGTCAATTCGCCAGTGGCCTTGCCGGGGATGTCTACCCGTGCGGCGCTGCGCCCGACCAGGCGGTAGTCCTCGATGGCCTTGAGCGGGGCGTCGTCGGCGATGTACAACTGGTGGTTTTGACCTTGCACCAGCTCGGCAAAACTCAGCGTGCTGCCATTGCTGGCGACCACCGTGCCTTCTTCAATGCGCAGGGCCTCAGGCGTGCAGCCAAGACGAAGCGCGGCCTGCTGCAGCAGGTAGCGCCGCGCCGTGGCCGCCGCTTTGCGCAGGGGTACGGCGGAAATCTGCAGGGTGGCGCTGGCAATGGTCGCGCCCTGGTTGGGGGCCCGCTCGGTGTCGCCCAGCACCATGTGTACCTGGCTCAGGCGCACGTCCAGCTCTTCGGCGACGATTTGCGCCAGCGAGGTGCGGATGCCAGTGCCCAGGTCGACGTGGCCATTGAAGGCGTAAACCATGCCGTCGTCGCTGACGGCGATGAACAGCGCCAGCTCACGTTCCTTGACCACCGGCGTCACGCCTTTGGCCACCGGGCCGGAGGGCGGGGTGATCTGGTCAACGATCAGCAGCACGCCGGTCTTGGCCAACAGTTGGTCGCGGCTGGGCACCTGTTGCGAGTGGTTCATGCTTTTCTCCGGATCTCGGCGGCGCGGCGCACGGCGCGCAGGATTTCGACGTGGGTGCCGCAGCGGCACAGGTTGCCGCGCAGCTCATTGCGGATCTGTTCGTCGCTGGGTTCGGGGATGCGGTCAAGCAGGGCCTTGGCGGTCATGATCATGCCGTTCATGCAGTAGCCGCACTGGGCTGCCTGCTCGTCGATGAATGCCTGTTGCACCGGGTGCGGCGCCACCTTGCAGCCCAGCCCTTCGAGGGTGGTGATGTCGCGGCCGACAGCGCCAGCCAGGGGGATGACGCACGAACGGGCGGCCACGCCGTCGATAATCACCGTGCACGCCCCGCACTCGCCCAGGCCACAGCCGTATTTGGGGCCGTTCAGGCACAGGTCGTTGCGCAGGACCAGCAGCAGCGGGGTGTCGGGCATGGCGCTGATTTCGACCGCCTGGCCGTTGACCTTCAGGGAGATGGTTGTTTGCATTGTTGGCTCATCTCTGGGGGTTGCTTGCGCTACCGAAGCACACAAATGTTGCGAGAGGTTCGGTAAGTACTCACTACATGAAATGAGAGAGCAAGAAGCAGGCCAGGGATGAGAGCAGGGGGGGGGTGTACCGGTTTGATGTACTGTGTCGCATTCTTCGCGGGTGAACCCGCTCCCACAGGATTTGTGCAGTCCTTGAGCTTTGTGCGGTACCTGTGGGAGCGGCTTCAGCTGTGAACACCGGCGCAGCCGGTGCCAAACACTGCGGTGTTTCAGCCCGCGCTTTCGTCGCTGTCGATCATCTTGCGCAGCAGGTACAGGATGGCCACGCGTTCGCCGGCATTCAGGCTGCCCATGCTCAGCTCGCTGATCTGCCGGGCGCAGGGGATCATTGCATCAAGAAGCGCGGCGCCATTGTCGGTGAGCCCGACGATGACCTTGCGTCGGTCGCCCGGGTCTGGTGAAAGCTGTACCAGTTCACGCGCCTTCAGGCGTTCGACGATGCCGCGGATGGTTGCCTGGTCAACGGCTGTGGCCTTGATCAGCTCGGCCTGGGAGCTGGGGCCATGGTCGCGCAGGGCGCACAGGGTGACGAACTGGATCGAGGTGAGCTGTGGGTCGCAAGCCTGCTGCTGGAAGATTGCCGTGTGTCGCTGGTAGGCCTTGCGCAGCAAGTGGCCGACCTGTTCGGTGACGTCATAAGGGGTGGTGTCGAGCGGGGCGCTGCTGGGTGTGATCTTGTTCGGCATAGGATGGCTTGGGCTGTGTGGAAAGGTGCTGGCCGGCCGCCAATAGCGGAGCGCCCGGCCAGTATAACCATTATCGTGCCCGCGACTCCTCCGGCGCGACCACATCACCGGCCAGGACCACGGCCTGATCGTCCAGGTAGATATCGCAGTTGCGCAGCGGGATGTCCAGGTGACATGGGGTTTTGCGCTTGCCGCCAACCTCGGTATTGGGGCCGGTGGAGAACAGGAAGTTGCCATAGAACGCGCGGGCATCCATGCACATGCCGTCGTTGCGGTCGTGCAGGCCCATGGCCGTCCACTGCGCGCGCGGTTGCAGGCCCCAGCCGATGTGCGAGATGCCGTAAACCTCGGGGTCGTTGAAGTATTTCATGTAGTCGCGCAGGTACTCGGCCTCGAAGCCGCCGTGAATGCTGGTGATAAAGCCTTTTTCGATCTCCAGGGTGATGCGTTCGCGGCAGTAGTTCTTGAACGGCAGGATGATGTCACCTACGTCCAGCACCAGTGTGCCTTCGGCGCTGTCCTCGTTCGGCCAGGTGAACAGGAAGCCGCTGGGCCAGTGGTCCCAGCGCCCAGGCTCGTCGGCATAGCCGTACTCGGTCACGGCCGGGTACTGGCCGAGCGGGGCGTGGAAGTCGCTGCCGGCGCTGGACCGCACATGCATGCTGCGCGCCTGTTTCAGCAGGGTTTCTGCAGCCAGCACGCGGCGCTTGTCGTCTTCGGTCGGCAGCATGCGCGCCAGTACTTCCGGGGGCTCCACGGCCAGCAGAATGCGCGTGCCGGTCTTGAGGATCTGCTCCTGCTCGGGCGAGTGCAGCAGCATCATGGTATCGACGATCAGGTCGGCTGCTTCCAGGGCCCGCTGCGCCGCGAGGTTGCCGGTGAGCGCGGTATCGCCGCAATAGGCAGTCATGTCGTTGCCCATGGCGGTGGGGTGGTTGAACGCCGGCAACTCTACTGCGTACACCTTGGCCTTGAGGCGCTGTGCGGCCTCCATCGCGGCGCTGACCGTGCGCGGGTCGGAATAGTGGCTCTTGAGCACGGCAACGCTCTGCGTCTCGTCCACGCGGGACAGCTTCAGTACGTGCTCGAACATCTGGGTCAGTTGTGCGTTGCTCACCGGCATCGGGGTTCTCCTGGGTGGCATTGGCGGGGGCTGCACCATGGCAGTGCCTGGCGCTTCATGTCGGTGCAAAATAATAGTGTGTACACCCTACTTGCGCAGATGAAAGCGCATCTCGCCAGTAAGCGCAAGTTATCTGTAAAACGTTACCTATCCACACATTATCTCAATATTTTCGGTAACAAAGCGCCGGCATTGGTTTTCGGTCAGGTGTTTGAAAATTTTTCATCGTTCCCTCTTTTCAAAAAACAATTACAGCGTATACGCTTTAAATCGTCAGGCGGTCGAGCCGCTGGCCACACATCAGAACAAGAGGAGAGACACCCATGCGGGGTAGGCAGAAAATCGCAATCGTCGGTGCAGGTCTGGGTGGGGCAGCCGCCGCCACGTTGCTGCAACAGGCCGGCTTCGATGTCGAGGTATACGAGCAGGCGCCGACGTTTACCCGCCTGGGTGCGGGTATCCATATCGGCCCCAACGTGATGAAGATCTTCCGCCGCATGGGGCTGGAGCAGAAGCTGGAGCTGATGGGTTCGCACCCGGATTTCTGGTTCAGCCGCGACGGCAATACCGGTGATTACCTGTCGCGTATTCCGCTGGGTGAGTTTGCCCGCCGCGAGTACGGCGCCGCGTACATCACCATCCACCGTGGCGACCTGCATGCCCTGCAGATCGACGCGATCAAGCCGGGCACCGTGCACTTTGGCAAGCGCCTGGAGAAGATCGTCGATGAAGGCGACCAGGTGCGGCTGGACTTCGCCGACGGCACCCACACCGTGGCCGATATCGTCATTGGCGCCGACGGCATCCATTCGAAGATCCGTGAAGAACTGCTGGGCGCCGAAGCGCCGAACTACAGCGGCTGGGTGGCACACCGGGCGCTGATCCGCGGGGTCAACCTGGCGCAGCATGCCGATGTGTTCGAGCCTTGCGTCAAGTGGTGGTCCGAAGACCGTCACATGATGGTCTACTACACCACGGGCAAGCGCGACGAGTACTACTTCGTCACCGGCGTGCCGCATGAAGCCTGGGACTTCCAGGGGGCGTACGTCGACAGCAGCCAGGAAGAAATGCGCGCCGCCTTCGACGGCTACCACCCCACCGTGCAGAAGCTGATCGACGCTACCGAATCGATCACCAAGTGGCCGCTGCGCAACCGCAACCCATTACCCCTGTGGAGCCGTGGCCGCCTGGTCATGCTGGGTGACGCCTGCCACCCGATGAAGCCGCACATGGCTCAGGGCGCCTGCATGGCAATCGAGGATGCGGCCATGCTGACCCGCTGCCTGCAGGAGACCGGGTTGTCCGACCACCGCACTGCGTTCGCGTTGTACGAGGCCAACCGTAAAGAGCGGGCATCGCAGGTGCAGTCGGTTTCCAACGCCAACACGTGGCTCTACACCCAGGAAGACCCGGCCTGGGTCTACGGCTACGACCTGTACGGGCAGCAGCTGAAAAGCGGGGAGGCGGCATGAGCACCTTCGTTGCCGGCGGCAATGTCAACGCCAATGGTATCCGCCAGCATTACCTGCGCTATGGCGGCAAGGGGCAGGCGCTGATCTTGGTGCCGGGTATTACCAGCCCGGCGATTACCTGGGGGTTCGTTGCCGAGCGCCTAGGCCAGTACTTCGATACCTATGTACTGGATGTGCGCGGGCGCGGCCTGTCTGCAAGCGGCCCCGATCTGGACTACGGCACCGACGCCTGTGCTGCGGATATTCCAGCCTTCGCCAGCGCGCTGGGCCTTGGCGGCTATCACCTGGTCGGGCATTCGATGGGCGCGCGGTTTGCCATCCGCGCGGCGGCCCTAGGCGCGCCGGGGCTGCAGCGGCTGGTGCTGGTTGACCCGCCGGTGTCCGGGCCGGGCCGTCGCGCCTACCCGAGCCAGCTGCCGTGGTATGTCGATTCGATCCGCCAGGCCACAGCAGGCATGAGCGGCGACGACATGCGCGCCTTCTGCGCCACCTGGAGCGACGCACAACTGGCGCTGCGTGCCGAGTGGCTGCACACCTGCTACGAGCCGGCGATCGTACGGGCCTTCGACGATTTCCATCAGGTGGACATTCACCAGTACCTGCCTGCCGTGCGCCAGCCGGCGCTGCTGATGGTGGCCGGACGTGGCGGTGTGATCGAGCCCCGCGACATCGCCGAAATCCGCGAGCTGAAGCCGGACATTCAGGTCGCCCAAGTGGACAACGCTGGCCACATGATCCCTTGGGATGACCTGGACGGCTTCTTCGCCGCCTTCGGCGACTTCCTCGACCAACCCCTCGTCTGACGGAGCACGAGACATGACCAAGCTATACCGCATCGGCCAGATCGTGCCGAGTTCGAACACCACCATGGAAACCGAGATTCCGGCGATGCTCAATGCCCGCCAGGCCATCCGCCCCGAACGCTTCACCTTCCATTCAAGCCGCATGCGCATGAAGCAGGTGAAGAAGGAAGAACTGGCGGCCATGGACGCCGAGTCCGACCGCTGCGCCGTAGAGTTGTCCGATGCCAAGGTTGACGTGCTGGGCTACGCCTGCCTGGTGGCGATCATGGCCATGGGCCTGGGCTACCACCGGCAATCGGAAAAGCGCCTGCAGCAGGCCACTGCCGACAACGACGCGCTGGCACCGGTGATCACCAGTGCCGGGGCGCTGGTCGAGGCCTTGCACGTGATGAAGGCCAAGCGCATTGCCATCGTCGCACCGTACATGAAGCCGCTGACCGAGCTGGTGGTGAACTACATCCGCGAGGAAGGTTTCGAAGTGCAGGACTGGCGTGCCCTGGAAATCCCCGACAACCTCGCCGTGGCCCGCCATGACCCGGCCAACCTGCCCGACATCGTCGCCGGCATGGACCTTGAAGGTGTCGATGTAGTGGTGTTGTCCGCCTGCGTGCAGATGCAGTCACTGCCGGCCGTGGCCAAGGTCGAGGCGCAAACCGGCAAACCGGTGGTCACCGCTGCCATTGCCACCACGTACGCCATGCTCAAGGCGCTGGACCTGGAGCCGATCGTGCCGGGCGCCGGTGCCTTGCTGTCGGGCGCCTACTGAAATCGGGAGACGGACATGAGCGACGCACAAAGTGCCCGTGACAACTACCAGGGGGTGTGGGGCCAGCGCATCGGCTTTGGCCGCAAGCCGGCCCTGTTGATGATCGATTTCATGCAGGGCTACACCACGCCCGGCGCTCCACTGTTTGCTCCGGGCGTGGTCACGGCGGTGGAGCAGGCCGCCGGTCTGCTGGCGCTGGCCCGCGACTGCGGTACCCTGGTGGTGCACACCAATATCCGCTACCAGCCGCCGCATTTTGCCGATGGTGGTGTATGGGTGCGCAAGGCACCGGTAATGAAGGACATGGTCGAAGGCAACCCGTTGGCCGCGTTCTGCGAGGCTGTCGCGCCGCAGCCGGGGGAGGTTGTGCTGAGCAAGCAGTATGCCAGCGCCTTCTTCGCCACCAGCCTGGCCCCGCTGCTGCATGCCCAAGGCGTGGATACCGTGGTGCTGGCCGGTTGCTCCACCAGCGGCTGCATTCGCGCCAGTGCGGTAGATGCCATGCAGCATGGTTTTCGTACCATCGTGGTGCGCGAGTGCGTCGGTGATCGCCACAATGACCCGCACGAAGCCAACCTGTTCGACATCGACAGCAAGTACGGCGATGTCGTCGCCCGGCAGGAGGCCATGCAGCAACTCAGGCAACTGGCCGGCTGAACGCCGGGCAGCATCTACCCAATAACAATCAAGGACCGGTGCCGGAAGCCCGTCCATGACCGCCTGCTGTCCGGGCGGTCGCCCCGCAGGAGCACTCGGGGTCTTTCAGGCGTTGCCCAGGCACCGCGCGTATAGTGCGCAGGGTGCCCGGCGCGTCGAAAACTGCTGGCCTTAAAACAACCACAAAGTCGCCCGCCAGGAGACAGGAAATGCCAATTGCGAATGCAACCACGGTCCACAGTGACATCGACCATGGCACAAAAGCGCTGTACAGCAGGATCACCTGGAGGCTCATCCCCTTCCTGTGCTTCTGCTACCTCGCAGCTTATCTGGACCGCATCAATGTCGGCTTCGCCAAGCTGCAGATGCTCGAAGACCTGCAGTTCAGCACCGCCGCTTACGGCCTGGGTGCCGGGCTGTTCTTTGTCGGCTATATTATTTTCGAAGTGCCAAGCAACCTGATCCTGCAGCGCGTTGGCGCCAAGCTGTGGATCGCCCGCATCATGATCACCTGGGGCCTGCTGTCGGCCTGCACCATGTTTGTCAGCACCACCACGCAGTTCTACATCCTGCGTTTCCTGCTTGGGGCTGCCGAGGCGGGCTTCCTGCCGGGCGTGCTGTTTTACCTGACCATGTGGTACCCCACCTATCGGCGTGGGCGCATCATTGCCCTGTTCATGATCGGGCTGCCATTGTCGAGCGTGATCGGCGGGCCGATTTCCGGCTGGATCATGGGGCACTTCGACCAGGTGCACGGCTTGCATGGTTGGCAGTGGCTGTTCCTGCTGGAGGCGATCCCCAGCGTACTGCTCGGCATCCTTACGTTCTGGGCATTGCCCAATCACTTCCAGCAGGCCAAGTGGCTGACGGCCGAGGACAAGGCGCAACTGGCGGAAGACCTGGCGGCAGACGATGCCGAGGGCAAGGACAGCAAGCACAGCTTCCGTGACGGCTTCTTCAACCTGAAGGTGTGGATGCTCGGCGGCATCGACTTCTCGATCCTGCTCAGCGCCTATGCCATGGGCTTCTGGATGCCGACCTTCATCCGTGATGCGGGCGTCAGCGACACCTTCCATATCGGCCTGCTTACGGCCATCCCGAGCCTGGCCGCGTTGGGCGGCATGCTGATGATCGGCGCCAGCTCCGACCGTCATCGCGAGCGCCGCTGGCACATCATCGTGCCGTTCATCATTGGTGCAATTGCCATGGCCAGCAGTACCTTGTTCAGCCACAACCTGGTGATGACCGTGCTGCTGTTCGCCATTGCCTCGGCGGCAATCATTGGCGCGGTGCCGGTATTTTTCAGCCTGCCTGCGACCTTCCTCAAAGGCACCGCGGCCGCCACGGGGTTTGCCCTGGCCTGCTCGGTGGCCAATATCGCAGGCCTGGTCAGCAACTCGCTGATGGGCCTGGTCACTGACCTGACCGGTACTTCCCACGCGGCGCTGTGGGTGTTTGCCGGCTGCCTCATCCTCAGCTGCTTCCTGGTCATCGCCTTGCCGGCGAAGCTGGTCAACCGCTAGCGGCCCAGCGCCTCACGCAATGGCAGGGCAGGCGGGCCGGGTGCCCGCCTGCCGACCCTTTCTCGATGCAACCCGCCTGTCGGTGGCCGTACAAGGCCGCCGCGCCGGGTTGCTGTTGCCTGAAATCCAGGAGTAGCCCCATGCAAGGTTCCACTGCACCACGTTTTTCTTCGTCTGCACGCCTGGCCAGTGGCTGCATCGCCGCCGCGTTGTGTGCCGAGGCCTCGGCTGAAGAGGCCGGTTTCATCGAGGGAGCCCGCGCCACGTTGCAGGCGCGTAATTACTTTTTCAGCCGTGACTATGCTGACATCAAGGGCGCAAGTAGCCAGTCGCGCACCCAGGAATGGGCGCAGGGTTTCATCCTCAATGCCAGTTCGGGTTATACCCAGGGCACCGTGGGGGTTGGCGTGGATGTGACTGGCCTGCTGGGTTTCAAGCTCGACAGCAGCCCGGAGCATGCCAAGTCTGGCTTGTTGCCGAGCCTGGACAGCGGCAAGTCGGCGGACGAATACAGCCGGCTGGGTGCGGCAATCAAGTTCAAGGTCTCGCAGACCGAGTTGAAGGTGGGCGAGCTGATGCCCAACCTGCCTGTGCTGCTGTTCAGCGACCTGCGCCTGCTACCGCCGACCTATCAAGGTGCGATGCTGGAGTCGCGCGAGTTTGCCGGCCTGACCCTGAACGCCGGCCAGTTCCGCTCTACCAGCCTGCGCGACTCGTCCAACAGCCAGAAGATGTACGCGCTGGTCAACGACCCGATCAACCCGGCGCGGCTGGCGCGTTTTACCAGTGACCGCTTCAACTATGTGGGCGCCGACTATGCCTTCAACGACAACCGCACCAGCGTAGGCGTGTGGCAGGCGCAGCTGGAAGATATCTACCAGCAGCGCTTCTACAGCCTCAAGCACGCCGAGCCGCTGGGTGACTGGACTCTTGGGTGGAATGCCGGTTATTTCGACGCCCGCGAAGACGGGCGCAAGATTGCCGGCGACTACGACAACCATGCGCTGTTCAGCCTGTTCTCGGCCAAGACCGGCGGGCACACCTTTTACGTGGGCTACCAGCACATCGGCGGCGATGATGGTTTTATCCAGGTGGGTGCCAACACCAACCCGATGGGCAATACGCTGCCGACCTATGAGTTCTCGGCACCGGGCGAACGCTCGTGGCAGGTGCGGCATGACTACAATTTTGTCGCATTGGGGCTTCCGGGCCTGACCTCGACCCTGCGCTATGTGAAGGGGCATGACGTGGACACCGGGCTGGGCTTTGAGGGGCGTGATCGCGAGCGTGACCTGGACCTGGCCTACGTGGTGCAAAGCGGACCGCTGGCCGGGTTGGGCGTGCGGATCCGCAACGTGATGGCCCGCTCCAATTACCGGACCGATATCGACGAGAACCGCTTGATTCTGAGTTACACGGTCAAGTTGTTCTAACCTGCGCGGACGCTTGCGGGGATTGGCTTGCCGGTGATTACCGGCAAGCCGGTGCCATGCACCGCCCATTGCATCCTACTGCAAGGTCACCGGCTTCATGCCGTCCGGCAACTGCCGTATCACTGCCTCCAGCCTCGCAATCGGCCCCGCTAGTTGGTCCGCTTCCTTGTCCTTCCCCTCACTTCTCAGGCGATCACGCTCAACCCGCAGGTTGAGCAAAGTCCTTTGCAGCTTCAGGGCCGAGGTATTGAAAGGGTCCATGCGCTTCTCTCGCTGAAGGCTTCCGTGCCGTTGTAGGAAAAGTGGACCGTAGCAGCTCGAATTTGCCGGAGAAACTGATGTTTCATACAGGTAGATGCCAGTGTTTCGAAACTTCCTACATTGTGCGGTAACGGATCCTACAACTTGCATTTCAAGTCATGTCTTTTACCCCAAGCTCAACCACGCAGGGTGACTGGCCGCAGACGGGTTTCGGCAATGCTGGCTCGCAACTCAAGACGCAGCAGCGCTTACCCTGCTTTTCGAAACTTCAGGTAGCAATTGCCGCCTCGCACACTACAGGTGGTCCGCATCCACCACGGCCTGGGCAAACGCCTGCGGCGCTTCCTGTGGCAGGTTGTGGCCAATGCCGCCGCTGACCAGCCGATACTCATATTTACCGGTAAAGCGTTGTGCATAGGCTTCGGCTGGTGGATGCGGCGCACCATTGGCGTCGCCTTCCAGCGTGATGGTGGGTACAGCAATGGCGGGGAACTTGGCCAGCTTGGCTTCCAGCGGGTCGTAACGCGTTTCGCCCTGGGCCAGCCCCAGCCGCCAGCGGTAGTTGTGCACGGTAATCGCCACGTGGTCCGGATTGTCCAGGGCCTGCGCGCTGCGCTCGAATGTGGCGTCGTCAAAGGCCCACTTGGGCGAGGCGGTTTGCCAGATCAGCTTGGCGAAGGCATGGCGGTTCAGCGCATAGCCGGCTTGGCCGCGCGGTGTGGCGAAATAGTACTGATACCACCATTGCAGTTCAGCGCTGGGTGGCAGCGGGGCCTTGGCCGCTTCCTGGCTGCTGATCAGGTAGCCGCTGACCGACACCAGGGCTTTGACCCGCTCGGGCCACAGCGCCGAGACAATGTCGGCAGTGCGGGCACCCCAGTCGAAGCCGGCAAGTACGGCGTGCTGGATATGCAGCGCGTCCATGAAGGCGATGACATCGCTGGCCAGCGCCGTGGGCTGTGCGTTGCGTGGCGTAGCAGCCGACAGGAAGCGGGTCTGGCCATAGCCGCGCACGTAGGGCACCAGCACTCGGTAACCTTTTGTCGCCAGGGTGGGGGCAACTTCTTCAAAGCTGTGAATGTCATAGGGCCAGCCATGCAGCAGGATCACCACTGGGCCGTCGGCTGGGCCTTGTTCCACGTAGGCCACTTCGAGCACGCCAGCCTTGATGTGTTTCAGCGGGCCGAAATTGTCGGTCGCTATTGCTTGAGGCTTTTCTGGTGCGGCTGTGGCGAAGTTTGCAGCCAACATTCCAAGAGGCAGCAGGGTGCAGGCGAGCAGTGTACGGCTGACGCGGCGGGGCAGAGTGGTGGTGGAGTGACGGGCAGGCATCGGGCATCTCCTTGGCAAAGCCAGCGGTGCAGGTTGGTGGATGCCAGTAAAGTCGACGGCTGTATCGCCTATATGTCTGGTTGGCGGGTAAGGCGCGTATTTGTGTATCAGTGCTCACTTTGTACACATAACGATACAAGAGAGCGGATCAGATGAGTGGCGCAGCTCATCTGATCCGCTTTTTTTCCACAAACCTGAATCTGTAACCGTATCAGCCCAAAGCTGACAATGTGCCCATTCCCGCATCGCAACTGTAGAGGTTCCAATGGGCAAGCTGGCGCTGTTCCTGGGTGGTTTTCTGCTGCTGACCATTCTGATCGGTCTTCTTGGCACCATTCCGCCAAGCTGAATTCAACTGCATTTTTCCTGCGCGGCCCGTCGGGTTCAACGACGGGCCCAATTCCTTGGCACATAGCCAGTATCCCCGCCTCCTGGCACCGCTGGACCAGCGGTAGCTGCAAGTCATTCTCAAGTACAAAGACCTCGTGTAGTCTCCTGCCGCCGCTCATTCGGGCCGGTCTTTTACCTTGGAGCCGACACATTAATGGAATACAAGAAAGGCACTTCAGCCATGCTGGAGTGGCGTAGCCGTTTTCTCGCCGAGGGCACACTTGATGAGCAGGGCTATGACCAGGCACTGCGCAACGCGCAGGCGCTGGAGCAAGCGGGGGAGATCAGTACGCTGGAGTGGATCGAGTTGGTCAAGCTGGCCAACACGGCGCTCCTGCTTGAGCGATAAGTTGTTCTTTACGCTGGGAATTCTGTCCACAAAAAACGTGGGTAGGTCTGTGGATAAAGTTCTGCAAGCCAGGCCGGCAGCGGGCTCCGTTAAATTGAGCAGAAATTGAACAGTCGTTTCTGGGGGTGTTTCAATGGGCCATGCCGGCGCGGCGCAGGGCTGTCAGCAGGTCACGTACCCGCGCCGGTAGCTCGCCAGCAGGGTACACGGCATGCATCTGCGGGTTTTGGCCGCTGCTGGAGGTCAGGCGGTATTGCGGGCATACCCGTACCAGTCGCCCGGCCTTGACCTGCGCCTCGCCAACCCAGGCTGCCAGGCGGGCGATACCGGCACCGGCCAGTGTGCAGTGGTACACCGCATCGCCCGAACCCAGGCGTAATCTGGGCCTGGGGCGCAGGCTGGTGATTTGCCCGTCGCGGCAGAAATGCCAGGCTTTGAGGATGCGAGGCGCGGTGTGCAGGATCAGTGTGTGCCCTTCAAGGTCTTCCGGGTGCAGCGGCATGCCGGCCAAGGCCAGGTAAGCCGGGCTGGCATACAGGTAGCGCTGGTAGGGCCAAAGCGGGTAGCCGATCAGTTCGCTCGACTGCGGGAAGGCTCCGCGCACCACGAAGTCGAATTTGCCTAGCAGCGGGTCCAGGGCTTCGTCACTGTACTGCACGTCCAGGGTTACCTGGGGGTGGCAACGGGAAAACGTGGTCAGCACCTGCGGCAGTAGATGTTCACCGAGCAATTGTGGCACGGCAAAGCGAATCCAGCCTTGTGCGCTACCGCTGAGCGCCGCCAGTTCGTCGGCCGCATCACGTTGCACATCCAGCAAGCGTTCGGCGTGGGGCAGCAAGCGCTCGCCCGCTTCGGTCAGGGTCACGGCACTGGCATTTCGATTGAGCAGTTTGCACCCGGTGTTTTCTTCCAGGGTTTGTACCGCGCGGGTTACCGCACTGGGTGAGCGCCCCAGCGCGCGGGCAGCAGCGACGAAGCTGCGCTTGTGCGCCACGCTGACGAACGCCTGTATTTCCCGCAGCATGTCCAACGCCATTGCCTGTTCCTTGTTGCAGTTTTTGCAATATGGCATTTCAACACAAGCGCGCCACTTTGATTAGCCTTGCAGGCGTCTTCACTGCCTGGAACCGCGTCATGATGGATATTGCTGTACTTTCTGTGTTCGCCTTTGCCGCAGGGCTGATCGACGCTGCGGTGGGGGGCGGCGGCCTGATCCAGATCCCGGCCTTGTTCAACGTGTTGCCCACGGCACAACCGGCGGCTTTGCTGGGTACCAACAAGCTGGCTTCGGTGTGTGGCACGGCCTTCGCGGCGCGTTCGTTCATTCGCAAGGTCACGCTGGATTGGGGTTTGATCGTACCGGCGGCGCTCAGTGCCTTTGTCATGTCATTTGCCGGCGCCGCCACGGTGTCGCTGATGCCGCCCGGCGTGATGCGCCCGGCCGTGCTGGTGCTGATCGTGCTGATGGCCATCTACACCTTCTGCAAGAAGGACTTCGGCACCCTGCACAAGCCTGCGCAGATCGGCCGCAAGGAGCAGTGTCTGGCAGTGCTGATCGGCGGCGCGATCGGCTTTTATGATGGCCTGTTCGGGCCGGGCACCGGCAGCTTCCTGATCTTCCTGTTCATCCGCTTCTTCGCCCTGGACTTCTTGCACGCTTCGGCTTCGGCCAAGGTGGTGAATATTGCCACCAACCTGGCAGCGCTGGTGTTCTTCGTGCCGTCGGGCAACGTGTTGTACGCCATTGCGCTGCCAATGGCCGTGTGCAACATCCTCGGTGCGCTAACCGGTACCTGGCTGGCCGTTCGCAAGGGTGCCGGTTTTGTTCGCGGGCTGTTCCTGGTGCTGTTGTGCGTGTTGATCGCCAAGCTGTCGTGGGACGTGTTCGTCGGCTAGTTCAGATCACCTGGCGCTGTGGCTCGGCTTGCTCGACGCGGTTGCGGCCCTGGGCCTTGGCCCGGTACAGCGCCTGGTCGGCACTCGCCAGCAGTTCGTCCAGGCTGGGCGCCGGCATGTCGGCCCCGCAGCCGGCCACGCCGATACTCACGGTAATCTGCAGGCGCTGGTCGGCCTGCACCACGTGCAGGTCCTGCACGGCGCGGCGCAGGCGTTCGGCGGTGAACTTGGCCCGCTCGGGTGCCAGGCCGGGAAGGACCACCACAAATTCTTCGCCGCCCATGCGCGCGAACAGTTCATCGTTGTGCAACTGGTCATGCAGGGTGCTGGCGAACTGGCGCAGTACCTGATCGCCGACCGCGTGGCCATGGGCGTCGTTGATTGACTTGAAGTGGTCGATGTCCAGCATCATCAAGGTCAGTGGCAGTGCCCGGGTGTGCTGCTGGCGGCTGTCCAGCAGTGCGTTGGCGCGGCGGGTGAAGGCGCTACGGGTGAGTACGCCGGTGAGGTGGTCGATGGTGGCCTGGTGCGCCAGGCGGGCCATGAGGCTGCGGTTGGCCTGGCTGACGCAGGCCACCACCAGCGGCCCGAGCACCAGCATGGCAATACCCAGGCGCGCCGACATCAATGTGGTAACCCCAGGCTCGCTTTGCGGCACGCTGAAGTGCATGAGGTTTTGCGCCACGGCCACGATCAACGTGCTGCCAGCGGTGAGCGTCAGCAACGAAACCAGGAAGGGAGAGTAGGTCCAGGCACACCAGAGCAAAGCGGCAATCGGGAAGGCAATCGCCCCGGGGCCGCCGAAGGCAATGCTGAGCGCCAGCGAGGCCAGCAGAACCAACAGCGGCGCCAGGCGGATAGGCTGGGCCCCGCCGCGAACCAAGGCCCGCACCGACGGGGCTGTGAGCAGTACAGGCAATACCAGCACGCTGGTCGAGAACTGCTCGCTGAACCAGGCCAGCCAGGTAGCGCTGAGGGATTGTTCGAACCAGGGGGCGGCCATGACCGCCGCCATGCTGGCCGCCACCATGGCGCCGGCAGCACAAGCGGCGAACACGCTGAGCACGCCATGCGGAGTGCGCATGCGCCGGTGAACCCGTGGCAAACGTGACAACAACTGCCAGAGGGTGGCTACCACGCCCAGGTTGCACAGGTTGAACCACAGGGCGGGAGCCCAGGCGCTGCCGCACAGCAGGTCGGCACCGACCATGGCCAGCCACACCAGGATGAAGCCGGTCAGCGTGGCCTGCCGAGGGTAACGCAGCAGTATGCCTGCCAGCACCGCATTTACCGGCCAGAACAGGGACAGCGATTCGATCGGGCGAGCGAGGATGCCGCCCAAGGTAAGGCCGAAGGTCAGGCAAAGCAGGACAACATAAGGCAACAAGCGCGATGGGGCTGGAAAAACCATGGGCTCGACCGGCAAGCGGAAACGAAATCCAGGACAACGCCTTGAAGCACCTGGGGCAATGAGCAGCAGTGTGTTTCGTCAGGGTAGTTGATGTCAATCTGCCGCGATCGGTCGAGATAATGCCAAATTGCCTTTAGTCCTTGGCGTTTTCACTAAAGCCCGAAGAACCACGGCACCATTACCACGGTGACCAGCATCACCAGCACAGTGAACGGTACCCCGATTTTGACGAAGTCGGCGAAACGGTATTGCCCCGGGCCCAGCACCAGCGTGTTGACCGGCGAGGACACCGGCGTCATGAACGCTGCTGACGCTGCCAGCGCCACGGTCATGGCAAACGGGTAGGGCGACATGCCAAGCTGCGCCGCCGTGCTGATGGCCACAGGTGCCATCAGCACGGCGGTAGCCGTGTTGGAAATGAACAGGCCGATCACCGCCGTGACAGCGAACAGGCAGGCGAGAATGGCGCCGGGGCCAGCACCGCCCAGCACGCTGACCAGACCGCCCACCGCCAGGTCGATGCCACCGGTTTTCTGCAGTGCCTGGGCAAAGGGCAACATGCCGACGATCAGCACAAGGCTTTGCCAGTGGATGGCCCGGTAGGCGCTGTTCATGTCGATGCAACGGCCTGCACCCATCAGCAGGCAGCCGATGAGTGCGGCGATCACATTGGGGACCGCGCCGCTGACCATCAGCCCGACCATTACCGCCAGGCTCAGCAGCGCCTGTGGCGCGCGGGTACGGGCTGGCGCCACCTGGTCGACTTCTGCGGGCAGGCTCAGTACCAGGAAATCCTTGGGCTTGCTTTGCAGCAGGCGCACAGCCTTCCATGGGCCGACTACCAGCAGGGTGTCGCCCAGGCGCAGCTTTTCTTCCAGCAGTTGTTCTTCGATTGCCGCCTGTTCACGGCGCAGGCCGACCACGTTGAGGTCGTAGCGGGTACGGAACGCCAGTTCGAGAATGCTTTTGCCGATCAGCTGCGAGCCAGGTGGCAGCGACACCTCGGCCATGCCCAGCTCCTGGGACTGGTCGATGAAATAGGCCGCCTTGAAATGCAGCGGTTCCAGCTGCATGGTCTGGCAGAGGCTGCGCAGGTCGTCGTGGTTGGCGAACAGGTCGAGCAGCAGTACGTCGCCCTGGTGCAGCACGGTGTTGGAGTCGGCAGTGATCACCCGGGTGGTGAACTTGTGCTGGCGCTCGATGCCGATCACGTTGGCGCCGTGCCGGGTACGCAGTTCCAGCTCGCCAAGGGTGTGGCCGATCAAGGGGGAGTGTGGGCGGATGCGCAGGCGCCGTTCGCGGCCACTGAGCTTGTAGTCAAGCACCAGGTCCAGCAGGGTACGGCGGCTTTCCACGCGGCCGTCCTTGCGCACTTCGCCGTTGAGCCACTTGCGTGTCAGCAGCATGTAGCCGATGCCCAGTACCAGCACCACCAGGCCGAACGGGGTGAAACTGAAGAAGCTGAAACCTGCGTGGCCATGGCGTACCAGCTCGCTGTGCACCACCACGTTGGGCGGTGTGGCGACCAGGCTGAGCATGCCGCTGATCAGGCCGGCAAAGGCCAACGGCATCATCAGGCGGCTGGGCGAGAGTTGCAGGCGGGCGGCGATGCTCAACACCACCGGGATGAAAATGGCCACCACGCCGGTAGAGCTCATGATAGAACCCAGCCCGGCCACGGCCACCATCAGCAGCACCAGCAGGCGCGCCTCGCTGTTGCCGGCCCGTTCGCTCATCCACTCGCCGATGCGATAGGCAATGCCAGTGCGCACCAGGCCTTCGCCGATCACGAACAAGGCGGCGATCAGCACCACGTTGGGGTCGCTGAAGCCGGCCAAGGCCTGCTCCACAGTGAGGATGCCCAGTAGCGGCAGGGCAAGAATCACCAGCAGCGCGACCACGTCCATGCGTGGGCGGTTGATGACGAACAGGACGATGACGATGGCCAGCAGGCCGAGGACCCAGAGCAGCTCTTGGTTCATGGGGACGGGGTGTTCCTTCACACAGGGCACGATAGACAGTAGCAGCCAGTGTGCCAGCTTGTGGTGAAGGGGGTGTTGATGTGCTGCAACAAAAAAGGGCCGCATGGCGGCCCCGGGTCACGGGATCAGTGACGGTGGCGGTGGTGCTTCTTGCTGCCGCCGCGGTTTTCGTCGCCCAGGTGGTTGCCCAGCGCGCCACCGGCGGCGCCGCCCAGGCCCGCACCTACGGTCGAACCGGTCTTGCCGCCGACTGCGCCGCCCAGCAGCGAGCCGCCGGCTGAGCCCAGGCCACCGCCAATGGCGGCTTCGGTACGGTTGCCCTTGCGTGCACCGACCGCACTGCCGGCTGCGCCACCAACGCCAGCACCAATGGCTGCGCCGGTCTTGCCGCCGAGCTGTTGACCAACAACGTTGCCCAGCACACCACCCAGGCCGCCGCCAATGGCGGCAGTACCGTCACCGGCGAAAGCGCCCTGGCACAGCAGCAGGCCGAGGGCAATGGAAGGCAGAGTCAGACGCATGATACGAACCTCAAAGAATTCATCGGGTTAAGTTGCCGCGCAACGGGCGGCGGGTCAGGGCTGAAAAGACGCTTCAGCGGTAGTAACGGTCACCGCGGTATTGACGATTGTCATCATCGTCATCGTCGCGGTCATGCCGGTGGTGATGGCGATGGTCACGGTCACGCCAGCCATCGTCGTCATGGTAGCGATGGCTATGGCAACCGGCGGTCAGCAGGACAACAACAACCAGCGAAAGGCTTGCAAGACGGTTCATTTAAAGGCAGGTCCTTGATCCGCATAGGTTTACGGCGCACCTTCTGAGACTGGGATCGATCCATTTGGTTTCCCGGGCGGGTAAAAAATTGTGCTGTCCGCGATGAGCGGCGTGCTTGCCGGATGCTGTTCTGTCCCGTTCGGTCATGGCCGGTAAGCCGCTGCAGCACTAAACTGTCGGGCAAGCCGCAGCCAAGACGGCAATCTGCCATTCAGTGAATCATGATGATCGCGCACACCCCCACGTTGTTCGCCGCTGTTGCTTTGGTTGCCACCATCCTGGCGTTCTGCCTGTTGCTGGTCGGGCGTAGTAACCGCCGTGACAACCTGATGCTTACCGGTTGCGGGCTGCTGGTGCATGCCTTGGCCTACGTCTGCTACACGGTCTACGCCCAGGCGCCGCTGTGGCTCAGCTATGGCCTGGGCAACAGCTTGCTGTCACTGGCCCTGGCCTTTTATACGGCCAGCCTGTTCCGGGTGCGTGAGCAGGCGGTGCCGTGGCGTGTCATCTTCGTTATCCCGGTGTGCATGCTGGTGGGGTTGATGCTGCTGCTCGATACACTGGAGCCGCGCATGCTGATGGCGACTTTGGTGCTGATGCTGCAGTGCTCGATGATTCTGTATTGGGCGTGGCGACATGCGGAGCGGCCAGGCAGTGCCCACCTGCTACTGGAGATTGGCGCGCTGATCAGCCTGGTCGGCCTGGGCATGCGCGTGGTTGCCGTGGCCAATGGCACGGCAGTGGAGATGCGCTATGACACCAGTAACCTCAAACAGAGCATTTCCGTGGCAATCGGCACCGTCACGGTGATGATGTACTCCATCGGCCTGGTGCTGATGGCCAAGGAGCGCAGCGAATCACGCCTGCAGCACCTGGCCCTGCATGATGTGCTGACCGGTACCTATAATCGCCGGGCAATTCTCGAGCGCTTTGCCGTTGAACTGGACCTCGCGCGCGGGCAGCGGGCCAGCCTGGCAGTAGCGATGATCGATATCGACCACTTCAAGCGCATCAACGACCTGTATGGGCATCTGGCCGGCGACGAAGTGTTATGCCATTGCGTGCGTCAGTTGCAGCAGCGTCTGCGCCAGAGTGACAGCCTTGGGCGCTACGGGGGTGAGGAGTTCCTGTTGCTGTTGCCAGGCACCGACCGCAATGGCGCGATGGCGGCCCTGCAAGGGCTGCGCGAGGCCATTGCACGCAGCCCGGCACGTTTTGCCGGTGATCAGATCGAACTGCGTTTCAGCGTCGGCCTGTGGTGCGGCGTGCCGGATGCAAAAGACAGCACGGCCAGCCTGCTGGCCCAGGCCGATGCTGCGCTGTACCAGGCCAAGGCCGCCGGGCGCAACACGGTGCACATGGCGGCGCTGGTGGAGGCAGGATAAGTCAGGACGCGGGCTGGATTGCGAGTACTACGCCGTTGGTGATCTGTATCAGCACATAGTGCTCACCCATGCGCACCCAGTGGCTTTCCTTTTCCGGTTCGGGCAGGCCCTTGGCTTTCCAGTCCTTGATGGTCTGGTCGTCGCGTTTGTATTGGTCCGGGGCCTTGTCGCCGACTTTCAGTTCGCGGTTATGGGTTTCAGGGGCGGTAATGCTTTCCTCACTGGACGGTGCAGCGGTGGCTGCCAATGGCAGGCAGGGCAGGACGGCGAACAGCAGATAGTGCAGTTTCATGTAGTGCTCCTTATGGCGGCATGCCTTATCTGCGACAGCGGAATGCGCATGGCAATTCACTCGCGATGCTTGCCAGTGCTAGAGTCGCCTTCTTTTTTACCCTTGAGGATGGAACATGCGTGCGATTCTGCCGATGGCCGTGGCGCTGATGCTGGCCGGTTGTGCTTCTGCAACCATGGACACGGCGCGTGGCGGCAAGCCCACTGCGCAGCTCGACTCGCAGAAGGCACCAGAGCTGGTGGCCCAGTGCATCCAGTTCAGTTGGCAGGAAGAGAAGGTGTTTGGCGACGATGCCAGCGGCTACCTTGAGCCGCGCAAGCAGGGCGGGGTGACGGTATACACCCGTGAGGCCGAGGCGTTTGTGGATGTGTACCCGCAGGCGGGTGGTACGCGGGTGGATTACTACGCACAGAAGAATGATGGCGTGGCGCTGCAGCGCCGGGCGGCGGCGGCCACCTGCCTGTAAAGCATCGATTCGAGCGGCTGCGCCGCTTCTACAGGTGCCTGTGCTGGCCCGAGGCTGTGGGTTTTACAATTTTTAGCAAGGTAGTTGTGTCGTTCTGGAGCAGGCGAGGGCTAGCATCAGTTGCTTACCACACAAGGACGACACCATGGACCGCTCGCTGCAACTCAACCGCGCCAGCTGGGATGAACGCGCCCCGCTGCACGCTGCTTCCAAGGACTACGAAGTCGAGCAACTGGTCCGGCACCGCGCTCACCTTTCCGAAACCGTCCGCTTTGATCTGCCTTTGCTCGGCGATATCGACGGGCTGAACACCGTCCACTTGCAGTGCCACATTGGTACCGACACCTTGTCGCTGGCACGCCTTGGCGCCAAGGTCTGCGGGCTGGATTATTCTGCTGCTTCGCTGGCCGAGGCACGGGCACTGGCCGAGCGTTGTGCGGTGCCTATCGAGTATGTCGAGTCTGACGTGTATGCCGCCGACAAAGTGCTGCCGGCCGGCACGTTCGACCTGGTCTATACCGGTATTGGCGCGCTCTGCTGGCTACCCCGCATCGAGCCGTGGGCGCGTACGGTGGCGGCGCTGCTGAAGCCTGGCGGGCGGTTGTTCCTGCGCGATGGGCACCCGATGCTGATGGCCGTCAACGAAGACCATGCGGACCGCCTGCAGCTCGAATACCCGTATTTCGAGCACGAAGCGCCGACGGTGTGGCACAACGACCGGACCTACGTCGAAACCGAGCAGCGTCTAGCCCACACCGAAACCCACGAATGGAACCACGGTCTGGGTGAGGTCGTTACTGCCTTGCTGGCGCATGGGCTGCAGTTGACGGCACTGATCGAGCACCAGAGCATCCCCTGGGAGGCGCTGCCAGGGCAGATGGTCAAGGGCGGCGACGGTGAGTACCGCCTGCGCGAGCAGCCCGCACGCCTGCCCCTGAGCTACACCCTGGTGGCGACCAAGGCCTGATCAGGACAGGAAACCACCGTCGACATTGAGCGCGGTGCCGGTGGTGTAGCTGGAGGCATCGCTGGCCAGGTACAGCACCGCGCCGGCCATTTCCTTAGGGTCGGCCACGCGCTTGAGCGGGATCTGCTGCAAGGCGGCGTTGAGGATGGCGTCGTTCTTCACCAGTGCCGAGGCAAACCTGGTGTCGGTCAGCCCCGGCAACAGCGCGTTGCAGCGGATACCAAACTGGGCGCACTCCTTGGCGAACACCTTGGTCATGTTGATGACTGCGGCCTTGGTCACCGAATAGATACCCTGGAACAGCCCGGGCGATACCCCGTTGATCGACGCTACGTTGATGATGCTGCCGCCACCGTGCTCGCGCATCAGCTTGCCGGCCTCCACCGACATGAAGAAGTAACCCCTGATGTTCACGTCCACGGTCTTCTGGAAGGCGCCCGGGTCGGTGTCCAGCACGTTGCAGAACTGTGGGTTGGTGGCGGCGTTGTTGACCAGCACGTCCAGGCGCCCGAATTGTTCACGGATACCGGCGAACACCTGCTGGATCTGCTCCAGCTCACCAATGTGGCAGGCCACCGCCGTGGCCTTGCCGCCAGCGGCGATGATGGCGTCGGCTACCTGCTGACAACCGTCAAGCTTGCGACTGGAGACGATCACATGGGCGCCTTGCTGCGCCAGCAGGTGGGCAATGGCTTCGCCGATGCCACGGCTGGCGCCGGAAACGAAAGCGATCTTGCCGTCGAGGTCGAACAGGGGGGTTTTGGACATGCTGTTTTCCTTGTTATCCGTCATCGTGGGCAGTGTTCAGAGGCTGGATTTGGCGATGACCTGCAGGGTCATCTGCTCCAGCAAGCGGTTCATGTGGATGAACTGGGCGAAACGCTTGTCCTGGGTCTGGCCGTGGTAATAGCGGTAGTAGATTTGCTGGACGATGCCGGCCAGGCGGAACAGGCCATAGCAGTAGTAGTAATCGAAGTTGTCCAGCTTTATGCCAGCGCGTTCGGCGTAGTAATCCACGAACTGGCGGCGGGTGAGCATGCCTGGCGCATTGCTCGGCTGGCGGCGCATCAGTTGCACCGGTGCCGGGTCGTCGGCCTCGATCCAGTAAGCCAGGCTATTGCCCAGGTCCATCAGTGGGTCGCCCAAGGTGGCCATTTCCCAGTCCAGCACGCCAATGATGCGCATGGGGTTGTCGGCGTCGAGGATCACGTTGTCGAAGCGGTAATCGTTGTGCACGATGCCGGGCCGTGGGTGGTCGGCGGGCATTTTGTCGTGCAGCCAGGTGGTTACCTGTTCCCACCGTGGTGCGTCCGGGGTCAGGGCCTTTTCATAGCGGCTGGCCCAGCCTTCGATCTGGCGCTGCACGTAGCCATCCGGTTTGCCCAGGTCTGCCAGGCCACAGGCGTTGTAGTTCACCTGGTGTAGCTCGACCAGGCGGTCGATGAAGCTTTTGCACAGGGCTTCGGTACGGCTGGCGTCGAGGTTCAGTTCAGCCGGGATATCCGAGCGCAGGATGATGCCCTTGACCCGCTCCATCACGTAGAACTCGCTGCCGATCAGGCTGCTGTCGGTGCAGTGTGCGTAGGCCTTGGGGCAGTAGGGGAAGCCGCTGTTCAGCTGGTTGAGAATGCGAAACTCGCGGCCCATGTCGTGGGCCGACTTGGCCTTCTGGCCGAAGGGCGGGCGGCGCAGCACGAAATCGCGGCCCGGGTAGCTGACCAGGTAGGTGAGGTTTGAGGCGCCGCCAGGGAACTGGCTGATGCTCGGCAAGCCGTCCAGGCCGGGGATGTTGGCCTTGAGGTAAGGGGCGATGACGGCCGCGTCGAGTTCTTCGCCGGCGCGTACCTGGGTGGACTGGTCAGTGAGCGTCATGCGTTTTCCTTATTCTCGATCGCAAGGACTATTGGCTAATCTAATGGCCTGTCGAGGTTGGAACAAGCGTGCCAGGTGCCATATAGGTGAGGGTGTTGCAGGTGGATCACTGCACCGAATGCTGGGCAAAAAAAAACCGAAGCCGGTCAGGCTTCGGTTTTTCGATCATTCGGTATCCCAGCCCTCAGGACGGGAACAGCTCGCTGAGCTTCATCGACAGCATCATGTCGCCCTCAACACGCAACTTGCCGCCCATGAAGGCCTGCATGCCGTCGGTTTCGCCGCTGACGATGCCCTTCAGGGTTTCGCTGTCCATTACCAGAGTGCAGTTGGCATCCGGGTTTTCGCCCTCCTGCAGGTCGCAGGTGCCGTCCTTGACGATCAGTGCATACTGCTTGTCTTCGTCAGTGATGTTGAAGCCGAACACCAGGTCCAGGCCGGCGGCAGCGGATGGGTTGAACTTCTCTTGCATCTTTTTGACGGCATCAGCTACGGAGGTCATGGCGCATTCCTTATAGAGTGATTTACACGTCCCCGCAGGGACACAACTAGCCGGGCTTATCGATAGGTGACAAGCTCCGGCGCCCTCAACAGTTGCACATGGGCCTGGCTGTTGAAGGAAGCCAGTGCCACGTCGCGGCCGCGAAACTTCAGCTGGCTGAGCGACGTGTTGATGATCTGCCAGTTCAGCGCGAACGCCTGGCTGGGGGTAATACGGGTCACCAGGTGGAGCAGGGCGGCAATGGTACCGCCCGAGGTGAAAATGGCGATATTGTCGCCGCTACCTGCGGTATCCAGCACCCGCTGCAGGCCAGCTTGTACGCGGGCAGTGAACGCCTGCCAGGTTTCCAGGCCATCATTGGCATGCTCGCCATCGTGCCAGCGCTGAACCATCAAAGCGAACAGGCGCTGGAACTCGCTGCGGTGCTGTGTAGGGTTACGCAGTACCTGCAGGGCATCGGGTTCTTCCGGCAGCAGGCCGGGCAACAGGGCGCGGATTACGCCGTCGGCATCGAACTCGTTGAATGCCGCGTCTGTCTCAACTGCTGGCACCGCGCTGCCATGGGCATGCAGTGCCTGCAGCGCCAGGCGGGCGGTATCCTGTTGGCGGCGCAGGCCGCCGGCCACGCAGCGGTCCAGCCGCACACCAAGCTGGGCCAGGTGCTCACCCAGTGCCTGGCTCTGGCGCACGCCTACGGGCGAGAGGACGTCGTAGTCATCGGCACCGAAGGAGGCTTGGCCATGTCGGATCAGGTAGAGGTTGCCCACGAAAGGTTCCGGCCCGTTGGAGGTTGCTGCGAGGTTAGGATGCGGCACACGGGCTGTCAACGAAAAAACATACAAGCGTTTGAAAAGGTTGTTTGAAAGGTGTTGCCGGCGTTTGCATTGGCTGGCAGCACACCAGACGCAACGGTATGCTTGCTACAGATATGCGCCGTAGTGGCGCAGGCATTTAAGGAGTCAACGTGGAGTTTCTTGCCGAATACGCAAGCTTTCTCGCCAAAACCGCCACCCTGGTCATCGCCATTCTGGTGGTGCTGTCGGCTATCGCCGGTCTGCGTGGCAAAGGGCGGCGCAAATCGGGTGGGCAGTTGCAGGTCACCCGCCTGAACGAATTCTACAAGGATCTGCGCGAGCGCCTGGAATCAGGCCTGCTCGACAAGGCCCAGCTCAAGGCCCTGCGCAAGCAACAGGCCAAGGATGAAAAGCAGCAGAAGAAGGGCAAAGGCAAGGCCGATGAGAAGGGGCGGGTCTTCGTGCTGGACTTCGATGGCGACATCAAGGCTTCCGCCACGGAAAGCTTGCGCAACGAAATCACCGCACTGTTGACCCTCGCCACCCCGCGTGACGAAGTCGTGTTACGCCTGGAGAGCGGCGGTGGCCTGGTGCACAGTTACGGCCTGGCAGCTTCGCAACTGGCACGTATTCGCCAGGCGGGCATTCCGCTGACCGTGTGCATCGACAAGGTGGCAGCCAGCGGAGGTTACATGATGGCGTGCATTGGCGAGAAAATCGTCAGCGCGCCGTTCGCCGTGCTCGGCTCGATCGGTGTGGTGGCGCAGTTGCCTAACGTCAACCGCCTGCTGAAGAAGCACGACATCGACTTCGAAGTACTGACCGCCGGCGAATACAAGCGCACGCTGACCGTATTTGGTGAAAACACCGAAAAAGGCCGGGAGAAGTTCCAGGAAGACCTGGACATCACTCACCAGCTGTTCAAGGACTTCGTCGCCCGCTATCGCCCGCAGCTGCACATCGACGAAGTGGCCACGGGTGAGGTGTGGCTGGGTGTGGCGGCGCTCAACCGCAAACTGGTGGACGCGTTGCAGACCAGCGACGAATACCTGAGCGAGCGTGCACGCAACGCCAACCTTTTCCACCTGCACTATGCCGAGCGCAAGAGCCTGCAGGAGCGAATTGGTGTGGCCGCCAGTGGCGCGGTGGAGAACACCGTGGTGGGCTTGTGGAGTAAACTCGGCCGCCTGCGCTAACACCTTGAACCCGTTGAAATTTTTTTTCGTTCAGGGGGTTGCAAGGTTAAAAGAATGAAGACATAATGGCGCCCATCGAAACGCAGCAAACTTTGAAAAAGGTTCAGCGTTTCAAGGAGATAGCAAAGCGCAAGCAGCTAGATCCAACCTTTGAGGCCGAGTAGCAAAGTGGTTATGCTCCGGATTGCAAATCCGTCTACGCCGGTTCGATTCCGACCTCGGCCTCCACCATTCGAAAGCCCCGCAGATTAACGTCTGCGGGGTTTTTCTTTGGGCGCAGGAAAACCGGATCGTTTCCGCATCCTGAGGCGTCGTTTCCGCATCAGCCCTTTATTTGGTCGGACTGACCACCTCGCCGACGCGCCGATAAACGCGCTTGGTGATTTCCTCCTTGGAGTGCCCAAGCAGCCGGCTGGCGTGGCTGATGTCCTCAATTTCCGACGCTGCCTTCGGTCGGATATCGCGGAACTGGAACTGGCGAACTTTGATGGCCAGGTCTGCGTTGCCATCGGCAGTCAGCTTGCGCGCAGCCCTGTCCCGGGCTTCGCTGAAGCGGTTCCTCAGCATTTCCCAGCTCATGCGCAGGCCTGAGTCGTTGGTGATGAGGCGTGAGTTGCGCACACCCTGCAGCTTTCGCCGCTCCAGAAGCGCCTCGATGAACAGGCCAAGGCCGGTCAGCTCGCCGTTGACGTGCCGCCGGATGCGCAGCTTCTTGTCGGTCTTGTTCTGGTCGACCCACAGGTAGTCCTCGTCCAGGTCGACGATGCTGAACTTCAGGGTGTCTGCTGGGCGCTGCCCGGCCAGGTAGGCCAGGTCCATGGCATCCTTGAGGCCTTGGTCGCCTTCGGCATACACCGCATCCCAAATTTCGTCGGCCGCGTAGAAGTCGCGCACCTTCTCCTTGTTGCGGCGAACGGCCAGGCAGGGGTTGCGCTCGGCAAACCCCCATTCCATGGCCATGGTGAATACGTGCGAGAGCAGGGCGATTTCCCGGTTTGCCCGGGTCTTCGCACTGCGGGCGTCCCGGTACTGGGCAATTATAGGTGGGGTGATTGCTTCGATCGGAGCATCAGCGAACGCCTTGCGTAGGCGTTCCAGTTCGTACTTGTTGTCCTTTTGTGTGCGGGGCGACTTGCCCGGGATGATGTCCCGCTCGTACCGGTCAAACAGCTCGCCCATCGTCGCCATCACTTTCGGCTTAGCCTTGTGCTCCAGGCGCGCCCATTCCAGCTTGGCCTCCGCGAGGTCAGTCCTCAGCGGCACTTCCTGCCGTTTCCCGTCTGCATCCCTCCCGTCGTAGTAGTAGCCAACCCACAGCTTGCCGCTTTTCAGCTTGCGGACCCGCCGCAGCATTCTTGGCGGCAGGTCCTTGTTCGATGCCTTCCTGTTGCGCATCCTTTACCCCACGCGCGATAAGTCCAATGTCCAGGTTTCAGTTGTTGCATTCGTCGCGTTTGGCTTAACGCCGGCCATTTTCAGGCGGGCGTATACCCGCCCCACAACGGGCCGCCGGGCCCGGGTAGACACATTGCCGCTCAACGGGTCTGGCTGAGTATGATGCGATCAAACAGACGGTCGCCAAGCCAGACGCGCATGCGGATCAGCATCTTGGCGAATTTGCCGACGGCGTAGCGTGTGCGTGGGTGGCTGCAGGCCACTGCCTGGGAAACCACGTCTGCGATCACTTGTGGATCGCTGCCAGTGCCATGCCCATAGGTGCTCTTAATCGACTTGGCCACCATCTGCACCATCCGTCCGTAGGGGCCACCAGTCGAACGCTTGATGATGGTTTCGGTTGCGCCGTCGCCGAAGCCCGTCTCGATCACGCCAGGCTCGACGATTATGACCTTGATGTCGAACTCGGCCATTTCCAGACGTAGACAGTCCGACCAACCCTCCAAAGCGTGCTTAGTGGCGTGGTACCAAGCACCAAGGGCACTGTACATCTTGCCGCCCATCGATGTGATGTTGACGATGTGCCCAGCGCGCTTGGTACGCATCGAGGGTAGTAACAACTGAGTGAGCCGAGCGGCACCAAACAGGTTGACCTCGAACTGGTAGCGGGCTTCGTCTATGCCGATCTCTTCCACTGGCCCATACAGACCGAAGCCCGCGTTGTTGACCAGTACGTCCACACCGCCCGTCTGGGCCAGGATGGTCTGAACACCATTGACAATCTCTTCGTCCCTGGAAACGTCCATCCGAAGCGGCTGGGCACCGAGCCTTGCCAGGTCGGCCATCTTGTCAACGCTACGTGCGGCCACGTAGACCTGATAGCCGTCCTGGATCAACTGCTTGGCAATCGCTTTGCCCATACCCGACGAGGCGCCGGTCACCAGAGCTGTTTTCTTTCCTTTGCTGAACATAGCGAACCTCATTCGTTTGAATGTGCTCAGTGTCTCAAGCGCAGGGGCTAGGGCATCTTGCGCAAAATGCCAATGGACTTGCATCTTGCGCCACTAATTCTGCACAAGGCGCTTGCCGCAACATTCAGGGGGCTGGCGAGGATCTTTGAAGTTGCTGTGCGTGTGTTGCCACTGGGGTAACGTTTCGTTGTCTCAGCGCAGCCTGCAGGGCAGGTAGCGCTGCGACGGCAGCATCGTGGCCGAGGCGACGGGCGAGCTCCCGCCCCTCCGCGTCACCGACTCCGGCAGGTGTGATGACTGGTGCGATCAGCACATCGGCCGATTCGGCTTCGGGGCCGGACAGCAGGCAACTTTGTGTCTGCGACACCCGTAACCACATCGACACCGCAGAGCTCGACGGGTAGCGTGGTCCATGGCAGTAGATGTCCACGGCAATCACGAGATCGGCCCCAAGCGCACGCGCGGCCTGCACCGGCACTAGCGAGGTCACCCCGCCATCGACGAACAGATGACCCGAGGACTCCACTGGCAGGAACACCCCCGGTACCGCAGCGGAGGCCCGCAGTGCCTCGCCGGCATCACCTCGGGTGATCACGAAGGGCAGCGATTGATCCATATCGGTGGTCACAGCGGCAAAACGCACTGGAAAGCTTTCGATAGGCTGCTCTCCCACCAAGCCGTTGGCCCACCGTTCCAGCGCTTCGCCTTTGACGAATCCCGGGCCGCTCCAGGCTAGGTCGGCCAGGGTGCTGACGTGCAGGGAATTGGCTTGTTTCCACAATTGATCGGGTGAGCTTCCGGAGGCATAGGCAGCGCCGATGATTGCACCGATGGAGGTGCCCACGACTAGGTCGGGATGGATACCGGCCTCTTGCAGTGCTTGTAGTACACCGATGTGCGCATAACCGCGCAGGCCGCCGCCGCCGAGTACCAAGGCAACGCGTGGCCACGTCTGGCTCGGCTTGCTGGTAGGGGGTGCGGCTGTTGTCTGAAAGGCGCCATTGACCAACCAGGCGCCTTCAAAGCTCTTGTCGGGGTGTTCCGGGACTCCGGCACAGGCGCCCAGCAGGCTGACGGCCAGCACTGCTACCAGATACCGACGTGCTCTGTCCAAGTGATTTGTCACTGCGATTTCGCTGAGTGTGCCTGTCCGATTTTGACCATCGTGCCGGAGGCCAGCACGACCACGCCCTGGGCCGCCGGTAAGGTCTGAACCAGTGCCAGAGCCACGGCACGTGCATGCACCGGACGATAGGTGCCAGGCAGCAGCGGTGCCAGCAACATGGCAATCGGTATCGAGAGGATCTCGCCGATGCGCGGCGGCTGTCCCAGACCGTTGCGGTAGTCCAGCAGCAAAGAAGGCTGGGCAATGACCAGGGCCGTCAGGTCCATTGCCTTGAGGGCATCCTCCAGTTCACCCTTGACGCGGTTGTAGAACATCGAGGAGCGCGCATTGGCGGCGGCCGCGCTGACCAGCCCCACTCGTCGTATACCGGCCGCGACGGCTGCCTGGGCAACGGCCAGGTTGGCATCGTGATCCACGGTGCGGAAAGCTGCCTGGCTGCCGGCAACCTTGATCGTGGTGCCCAGCGCGAGATAGACCTCATCGGCTTGCGGTAGCGGGGGTAAGCGGTTGAAATCCACCAAGTGAATATGAAGCTTGGGGTGGCTGACTGCAAAGGGGCGACGGCTCAGGGCATGCACCTGCGCAACCGATGGATCGGCCAGCAGTACCTGCAGCATTTGACCGCCCACCAGCCCGGTGGCACCGGTCAGAAGGACTTTACGTTGTTTCTCTTGGAGAGGCATCGCGGGTGTGTCTCAGTTTAGGCGCATAGTGTGGCGTGCGGTATCAGGTGTTTGCCCCGTCCAGTCCAGAAATGCGCGATAGAACGAATTCGGGTCTTCAAAGCCGAGTAGGAAGGCAATCTCCCCGCCAGACAGGCTAGTGCTGCCAAGATAGTGGCGGGCCAGACTCTCTCGCGTGGTATTGACCAGGCAACGAAAGTTCGCGCCCTCATCTTCCAGCCGGCGTTGCAAGGTGCGTTTGCTGAGCCCGAGGCGTTCCGCGGTTTTCTCGATAGTGGCCGTATTGCTGGGCAGCAGCTCAAGCAGGACGGCGCGTACACGCTCGGCCATCGTCGCTTTGGCGTCCAGTTCGCTGAGCCGACGACGCAGGTCAGGTTCGAAAATTCGCCACATGCTCTGATTGACGGTGAGGAAGGGACGGAGGGAGTCGGCGGCGGTAAAGGTGATACTCGGTTTTTCTCCCCGCTGCACGTGGGTACCGAAAAACACTTCGTAACGTCGGGCGTAGGTCTTGGGCGGCAGTAGCGGGAGCGTTACACGCAGGGCCTGGATGCGTTCGCGCGTGGCAAGGGTGGCCAGCCGCAGGAAGAACGCGACCTCGGCCACTTGCAACGAATAGGGCACTTGCGTCATCACCGACAGCCAGCGTGGAGAGACCGTCATTTCTCCGCCCTTGCCCACTTCCACGTCTAGGCTCATCGGAGCGACGAGTTGCTTGTACTTGGCCAGGCGCTGCACGGCCTGCATGAGGTTGGCACTGCAAAAGGCAGCGAAAAGCGGTGGGTCGAAGACCTCGGCCGAAACGGTTTCCACGATGCGCAGCGGAAACATCGCATCATCCGCCTGTGACTCCAAGGCGCGCCAGAAACGGAAGTATTCATCGGTCAGCAGCCCGTAGCTCTCTCGGGAAAAGAGGTCTTCTGGCAAGCCGGCTTTGCGCAATACATGCTCAGGCTGCAAGCCAAAGTCGTTCAGGAGCGTCCGCCAGCCAATGTCTAGGGAGAAGGTGAGATTGCGTGCCATCGGATCGTAACCGCCATATGAGTCGCTGATACGCCATGAAAGGCGTTTGAGGCCATTTTAGACATGGGGGCCGATTCGGATGATGCAAAATGCGCCACACTAGTTGCGGTCGGTGCCATTAATTGGCACATACGGTGAAACCCTGCAGTTCAGACATAGTGATCAAGTGATGTTCAGGCAAAATGAGCGCCAAGCTCCGGTGTCGCACCTCTAATGCCGGTGCGGCCGATAGGCCCGTGGTCGGCGTCCGTTGTCAGGGGGAAGACCCAGCATGTTACTTATTAGCAGCATGACCACTTTTGACTTTAGCTGACCTGCATGAATGACCGAAATGGGTCGATAGTGGACTGTGGGAGGAGAGGGGAAGTGACTATGGCGGACGGATCGTGGTTGGCAGAGCACCTGGGTGGGGGTTCTGAAGCTGTCTAAAACTGCTCGACTTTACTGGGCAAAAATCGCTGAAACGGGGCGAACTGTACTAGACCGGGGCGATGCACAGGCCGCTTGTGGCGCGGACTGAGGCTCGAATCTCACGCTACTGCTGAATCATCGGGGTGCGTGCGGTCAAATCGGAGATAGCCTTTTTCTTCGCTAGCTTACAAGATAAGTGATTGAGGCGCTGAAGCAGATTTGGGGCATTTCGAGGCTGTTCTTCAGCTGTCAACCCGCTCCTCGGACTGTAGCATGTCAAAAATTCAGTGGAGGGTAACGCTCAATGAAATATTGCGGCCGTCGATAATGGTGACCGCAATATTGATTCGCAGGAGTGGTTTTTAGATGCTGTACTGAAAAGTACTTCTAGATTTAGAATAAATCTTGGTTGTCGTTGGGTATTACAGCTTCGCGTTGAGATTTGGTGTTGTCCAGGAATACGAGTTTTATTTTTGAGGTTGCGCCGGCTGGTATTAAGCTTGGGTGTGCGACTGTTTTGAAGGATGTTTCTAGGTGGTCGGAATAATAGTCTGTGGTATTTGATTCGTGAAAATTGCCAGCGTTAGAGACGTTCCATTTGCACTGAAGTTTTGTAATTGTTCCAGGTGGTGATGGAATTATTGATGTTGCTACTTTTTTGTCTAAAGTGTTTCAGTTAACTATATACTTGATTGGGCCTGATTGTTTGGTTGCGGAATAAAGCAGGCTAAAGCTGGCCCCAGGGAAGGCGGCATTGCTGGGGGATATTCTAAATTTTATATCGCTTATCTGGTCGTATTGAGGTAGGGCAACTAATCCATGGTAGATGCTTACGTGTTTGCGCCCTTCGGACTCAATGAAGGTGAAACCTTTATCGTATCGACTAACAGTCTCCTTGGTTGAGCCGTCTAGCGTTGATGTTGATACGGTTCTGCTTATAAATCGACTAACACCATCACCGGCATCAGGATCTGATTCTAGTTGCTGGATAATGTGAGGGGGCACAGGAAATTGGTCTTTCGGCCACTCTCTCAGCTTGTCGGCAGTGGCGGCAGATGTGATGCAGGCTAGCGATAGAGTGAAGGTGATTAAGAATGGCGATTTTTTTCCTCATTTTGAACAGACCTCGCATTTTTGTATTTTGAAGTTCTTGAGTGTAAGCGGCTTAAGACTCGCAGAATGTTCAAATGAGGTGTTGGACGTTTTTAGAATTGTTATATATGGTGTGTTATCAATGTAGTAGCTAACTTTGGAGCAGTATGGCTCGCTAGATTCAACGATAAAATCGCTGCCTGTTTTGGCTGACTTGCTGATGGAGATATTTCCAGTGCAGCTCCCTGTTGTCTTTGCGCAGTCGCACTCATTGTTTTGCTTGGCTGTCGCTCTCGAACTCCAATCATCCCCTTCGAATGCTGACTCAGCGGAGCTAAACGCATTCTCTGCCTCGGATTTAACCGGTGGTGGCTCTTGAGCTTCTTCGGTTTCTATTGGACCAAGTTTGGTGCTGTATTTATTTTGGATGTGCTCTAGCGTTTGCTGTAGATTTTTTTTATTTACATCCAATGTAAAGCGCTTATCAGGATAGGATGAGCGCCGGCATGGCCTTCAGTTTTGGTCATAATGATAGCGCTAGTATGGAATAAGGTTGTATTTCCCGCCAGACGAAGGGGGCATCTCTCGCTGGTGCGCTAGGTCCGCAATGATCGGTCGGTTTGAAAATCTGTCTACGCCGGTTCGATTCCGACCTCGGCCTCCACCATTCGAAAGCCCCGCAGATTAACGTCTGCGGGGTTTTTCTTTATGGGTCTGAAAAGGCCAAGAGTTCCGAAACTTTTAAGGTGGAGTTCCGAAACTTCAATCTTTCGAAGGCTTCGCGATGGCGCCGACGCGACGATAGACCCGCTCGGTAATTCCCTCTTTCGAATGGCCCAGCAGCAAGCTTGCATCAGTCAGATCGTTGATTTCGGATGCGGCTTTGGGTTGAATGTCCCTGAACTGGAACTGAGCAATTCGGTTTGCAAGTTCGGGCTGCTTATTGCTGACTGCCTTCACCCGCGCTGTCTCCCTGGCGTCCTGCCAGCGGTTACGTAACATCTCCCACGACAATCGCTTGCCGTTGCTGTTCAGGATGAAGAACGGCGAGAGGTGCTCACTGTTTCGGCGCATGATGCGCTCCAGCAGAGTACCCAGGCTGTTGTCCACGCCATTCGTCTGCAACATGATCCGAAGACGCTTCCCTGTTTTGCCTTGGCTCACGAGCAGATAGATCCCCTCCATATCGTCCCTTCGCATTGAAAGCACATCTGCTGGTCGCTGGCCCGTGAGATATGCCAAGTCCATAGCGTCTTTCAATTCTTCCGACGCTTCCTCATACACCGCCTTCCACACCGCTTCGTTGGCGTAATAGTTGCGAGGTTTCTCTTTGTTCTTGCGCACACCCAGGCACGGGTTATCCCTGGTGGTGAGCCCCCATTCCCTTGCCGTGTTGAAAACATGGGGGAGCAGTGCGATTTCCCTGTTTGCCCTGGTCTTTGCCGACCGCGAATCGCGGTACTGGGCAATCATGGCCGGCATGATCGCATCGATGGGGGCTGAGTCGAACACGGCGCGCAGCTGCTTGAGCTCGTAGATGTTGTCCTTCTGGGTCCTGGCGGCCTTGCCCGGGATGATCTTGCGCTCGTACTCGTCGAAGATTCCCTTCAGTTGTGAGCGCCTGCCAAATCGAAGAAGGGGTGACCCGCAAGGGGCACCCTTTTTTCATTGGGGTCGTGTACGCTCCGTTAGGACCTCAGCCATAGAGGCCCGGGGCTCCTCGTGCACAAATTCCCAAAGTTTTTGATTTTTCTGAAAAAAACGCTTTACAGGTACGCATTCGATCACTAATATGCGCACCACACGACAGGCACATAGCTCAGTTGGTTAGAGCACCACCTTGACATGGTGGGGGTCGTTGGTTCGAGTCCAATTGTGCCTACCAAATCCCAAAAGGGGCGATCAGAAATGATCGCCCCTTTTGCATTTTCCCGCTAGAAAGTCTTTGGCAACCACGGCGCCAGCTGTGGAAAGGCGATCAGCAGTGCAATCAGTACCAACAAGGCCAGGCAGAACGGCAGCGCGCCGTAGACCACATCCATGAAGTTGCCACGGCCGCGGATACTTTGCACCACGAACAGGTTCATGCCGAACGGTGGGGTGATCTGGCCCATTTCGCGCAACACAATCAGCACCACCCCGAACCACAGCGGGTTAAAGCCCAGGGCGACCACGATCGGCACGATCAGCGGCGCCGTGGTGATCAGCATCGCCAGCGTATCCATGAAGCAACCGAGCACAATGTAGAACAGGATGATCGCCAGCAGCATCGGCGTGGGTGACAGGTTCAGCTCGCTGACAAAGTTGACCAAGGTGGTGGTCAGCCCGATGGATGCCAGCACGAAGTTGAGGAAGAACGCCGACAAGGTGATGAAGATAATCATGCCGGTGGTGCGCAGGGTAGCTTCGAAGGCCTGGCCCAGGCGCTGCCAAGTGAACGCGCGCCGCCACAGGCCCAGGACGCTTAGCACGCCCAGTGCCGCCGACTCGCTGGCGGTGGCAAAACCGCTGTAGATCGAACCGATCACCAGGGCGAAGATGGCCAATGGCGGCAACTGGTCGGTGAGCATCTTGCCCACCTCGCCATCGAGCATGGCGTCGACCTTGGCGGTGTCGGTGTGCAGGAAAGGGAAATCGAGGGTGCCGAAGTCGGTGACATGGTTGAGCATCAGTCCGGCATTCCAGGTCATCATTTCCACTACGCCACCCTGCAGCGACGACAGCACCTGCACGTCACCGCCCAGCACACCATTGGGGCAGGTGCGCACCTTGATCTTGCCATCGCTGCGTTCCTGGACCTTCCTGGCGAACAGTTCCATGCCGATGGCCGGCGGTGTGCCCTTGGGGCTGGTGGCGGCAAACTTGATGACGCGGGTGTCGTCGTAGGCGGCCATGCTCAGGCTGCTGGACAGCAACAGGGCGGCGACGACGGCGAATTTCTTCATGGACGGTACCTTTTTTGTTATTGGGATCAATGTCTGAACCACTGTGCGGGGACGGTGACCAGTTCGGGGAAGATGACCAGCAGGGACAGCACGATGATTTCTGCGATCAGGAACGGGAACGTACCCTTGAGCAGCGCTTCGTAGCGCATTCAACAGAACTCACGCTTTTCGCTGCCTAGAGTTTTTTGTCAGTGGGATAAGAAATGGCGATCAGCGCTGCCACGTGTGGTTGTTGTCCGATGACTTGGTTGCAAGGTGTAACGTATGGTCGCGGTCCTTGCGCAAGGCGGGCGTGCTAGAATCCGGCCCTTCGAAATTGGAGATACACGCGTGCGCAAACTGGCTGTGGTAATGGCAGTGCTCGCCCTGGCGGGCTGTGAGAACGAGGTCGAAGGCGTGCACAAGCAGGTGGCCGAACACTTGCACAACCCCAAGACGGCCAAGTTCGGCAACGTGCGGATCGACACCCAGGGCACCATCTGCGGGCAGGTCCGCGGCAAGGACGATGCCGGGCAATACGAGGCCTACCGCAGCTACGTGGCGATCAAGCGTGATGGCCAGTACGACATCATCGTCGACGACACCGGCAATAACCTGCGTATCCGCGAACTGTGCGGTGGCGCTGACCTGCAGCGCCGTGCCGAAGCACTGGCTGACCAGCCAGCCCCCGAAGGCTGGGATGTGGAAGTGGTGCAGGGCGCCAACATGGGGGCGCTCAGCGACATGACTGCGCGGCTGATCGAAAAGGGCATTCCGTCGTCGGTGGAGTACCGCGACGGCAAGCCGGTGGTGCTGATGGGGCCGTTCCCGACCCGTGAAGAGGCGCAGGCACGCCGGGATGAGGTGATGGCCAAGCTGGGGACGGATTCGGTAGTTATCCAGCACGGCGTAGCCCGCTAATTCCCCTGCTGGCGCGGTCCTGCTGGGGATCGTGCCAGGGCTGGCCGCTGAGTAAAACCGAGAGCCTGGCCGCGAGATAGACACCGTTCACGCATCTTTGGCTATGCTTGGGTGGGGAGAGGCTGAACGGGGGGAACCTCATGTCTACACTGGAGCGGGCCATTGCCGTGGCCGCCAGGGCGCATGAAGGGCAGTACGACAAGGGTGGGGCGGCTTATATCCTGCACCCACTGCGCGTGATGATGCGGGTTGCCACACCTGAGCAACGGATTGTCGCGGTGCTGCACGATGTAATCGAAGACACCCCGTTGACCCTGTCCGACCTGGCGCGCGAGGGCTTTGCGCTGAAGATTCTGGCTGCCTTGCTGGCGCTTAGCCGCCGCGAGGGTGAGGCTTATCAGGACTTCGTGGTGCGCCTGGGTGATGACCCGTTGGCGCGCACTGTCAAGCTGGCTGACCTGGCCGACAACAGCGACCTGTCTCGCATCCCCTGCCCAGGCCCCGCCGACCTGGAGCGGCTGGCCCGTTACCGCGAAGCCAGCGCCTACTTGCAGGCACTGCCCTGAGGCTCAGCCACAGGCCTTGAGGTTGACTGGCCCGACAAACGCGTTACCGTGTCCCATCACACAGGCCACCCGCTGGTTGCGTTGCTGCTCCCAGGCCTGCGGCGGGTAGGTCTTGTTCCAGGCCTCGAACAACTGGCGGTCCTGCCGGGACAGGCGCAGGTTGTACTGTTTGCTCATGTAGAAGTAGGTGCGCGCGATCATGCCGCGGATCGACGGGCGCGGCATTACCTTTCTGGCCTTGAAGTCGACCTGGGTCAGGCAACTGCCATACTGGCCGCGCTGCTCGGGCAGCCAGCCGAAGCTGAAGTTGCTGCGGTCGCCGTTGACCTCACCGATGCTGGGCACCAGGTTGTGCAGGTCGGCCTCGGCACGCTTGTATACCTCGTCATGCTGCGAACACTGCTTGCGCCCGCCGCTTTGCCAGCACTGCCGCTGATGGCCGATTTGCCAGGCTGGCACGATGTGCTCCCACTCGATGCGCGAAGCGCGCTGGGCGCTTTTACGCGGGGTGTAGCCGCAAGAGGCCAGGTCGACCTTGTTGCCTTTGTACTTGCAGCCGCAGTAGAACTCGGTCGATTGTGGCGCATAGAGCTTCCAGGCGACCTTCTTGGCCTCCTGGAAGGTACGCGGGGCGTCGGCTTGAACGAGGGGGGTAGTCAGCAACAGGCAGGCAGCGGCAAAAAGCGAAACTCTCATGCGTGGTCAGTCTTCCTTCGGCACGGTCCAGAATATCTGCACGCCGCCATCGTCACGGTGGGCGAGGGTGACGTTGTCGTTTTCGGCAATTTCTTCAAGCAAGGTTTCCCAGTCGTCCTGGCATTCCTGCTCCAGGCGGAAGATCAGCGCCGCACGGCTGCGCTGGGCGGTAGGGCTGTTGATGATCTTCTGGATGCGTACACCCAGCTGTTCATAGCTGCTTGGGGTGGCGGTGCTGGACACAGGAATTTCCTTGTTGTGCTGTATGCGCATACAGTATTTCACTGTAAGTAAAATCGCAACAGCGTGTCAGGGAGAATTCAGCATTGGCGTGTCATGGCGTTCGCACTGGGGGGGACGGGTCTGGTGTAATAGCGGCCATTTCCGGAAGCTGCGCATGTATCGATTTCTTTCTCGTATTCCCTCATCTACAAGCCTGGCCTTGCTGATTGCAGGTGGCGTCGGCGCCAATGGTGTTGCCAGGGCCGATTCGCCCGGTGCAGTTGTCATTGAGCCGCTGGTGGTGACCGGCGCCTACGCGCCCACCCGCTCGTTCGATCTGCCATTTTCGGTCGATACCGTCGACTTGTCCCACGGTACCGACGGGCAACTGGGCGTCAACCTGTCGGAGGTACTGACCAAGGTCCCCGGGCTGGTGGTGCAGAACCGCCAGAACTATGCCCAGGACCTGCAGGTTTCCTCGCGGGGTTATGGTGCACGCTCGGCGTTCGGCGTGCGTGGCATCAAGCTGCTGAGCGATGGTATTCCCGCCAGCACACCCGATGGGCAAGGGCAGGCGGCCACGCTGAACCTGGATGTGGCCGAGCGCATTGAAGTGCTGCGCGGCCCGGCTGCGACGCTGTATGGCAGTAACGCCGGGGGTGTGATTCAGATGTTCAGCCGCGACGGCCAGGGCCCGGCCCGAATTGGCGCCGAAACCACCTTTGGCAGCGACGGCTTCAACAAGAACCACCTGTCCGCCGAAGGCGGTAACGACACCGCCGGTTTCGTGCTGGATGCCTCGCGCATGGACACCGATGGCTACCGCGACCACAGCGCCGCGCGCCGTGACCAGACGTTCGCCAAGGTCAACTTCAAACCTGATGACGATTCGCGCATGGCGCTGATCTACAGTAGCCTGGAGCAAAACAATACCCAGGACCCGCTAGGGCAGACTTGGGAGGCCTACAAGCATGACCCGCGTTCCAGCGCCGCAGTGGCGCAAACCTACAACACGCGCAAGAGCATCGACCACCAGCAGCTGGGCATGAACTACGAGCGCTACTTTGGCGACGCCACCCTTCAGTTCAACCTGTACGCAGGGCAGCGCAGCGTGGTGCAGTACTTGTCCATTCCCAGGGCGGTGGCCTCGAACAGCCAGCGTGGCGGCGGGGTGGTCGACTTCGACCGCGAGTTCCACGGCGGCACCCTGCGCTGGATCCAGCCGGTTGCCGATGCGCCCGGCAACCTCACTTTCACCGTCGGTGCAGATTACGACCAGAGCAAGGATGACCGCCGTGGCTACCAGAACTTCAGTGGTGACCAGTTGGGCGTGAAAGGCGAGCTGCGCCGGGACGAGCAGGATACTGCCACCAGCCTGGACCCCTACCTGCAGGCGCATTGGGAAATCGGCAACTGGACCAGCGAGTTGGGGCTGCGCTACAGCACCATGAAAATGCGCGTCGACGATCACTACCTGGCCAATGGTGACTCCAGCGGTTCGAAGCAGTATCAGCAAGCCACCCCGTCACTGTCGGTGATGTACGCCTTCACGCCAGACCTGCGTGGTTACGTGAGTGCAGGCAAAGGCTTCGAAACCCCTACGCAGGCCGAGATGGCTTATGCGCCCGGCGACGTCGAACGTTTCAACTTCGGGCTCAAGCCTGCCACCAGCATGCAGTACGAAATGGGCCTGAAGTATCGGTTGAACGATCGCACGCGGCTGAACGCGGCGGTGTACGAGATTCATACCGATGACGAGATTGTCGTTGACCGTTCTACGGAAGGACGCACCAGTTATCGTAATGCCGGGCGCACTGTACGGCGTGGCTTCGAGGCGAGCCTGCAGAGTGACCTGAGCGAGCAGTGGCAGGCTACCGTGGTGTATACCCGCACCGATGCACGCTACGCCGAGGATGTCAGCCAGGCCATCGAACGCGGCAACCGGTTGCCAGGCGTGCCGCTGGACAACCTGTATGGTGAGCTGGTGTGGAGGCCAGTTGCGTCGGTCAGCATGGGGGTTGAAGGGCAATACCGCAGCAAGGTGTATGTAGACGACAGCAACGACGCCAAGCCGGCCCCGGCGTATGCCGTGTTCAACTGGCGTACGCGTTTTGAACAGCATGTCGGGGCGTGGACGTTCCACCAGCTGGTGCGCCTGGACAACCTGTTGGACCGGCAGTATGTGGGGTCGGTGATTGTCGGGGACAGTAATGGGCGTTACTACGAGGCAGCACCTGGGCGGTCGTGGTACGCGGGGGCGGGGTTGGCGTATCAGTTCAGGTAGTATGCGGTTCTCTTGAGGGAACAACTGGCTTGCTCAATTCCTTAAGCGCATCACCTCGTAGCCCGGTACCCATCTCACGTTCATACCCTGTTTTATGGAGCACGCCCCATGAGCAACACGCAATTCCGCCAGCCCGTCGTCGCGGACGCCGAGCGCTGCTACGCAATTGAGATCGGTGCCTACGAGGGCGACGAGGCAGCCACCCTGGAGAAGATCCGCACCCGCATCAGCCAGTATCCACAAGGCTTCCTGTTGCTCGAAGGCCCGCAAGGCATCGTTGGCTTCATCAACAGCGGCTGCGCCCATGAAGTGGTGATGTCCGACGAAGCGTTCAAAGAGCTGGTAGGGCATGACCCGGTGGCGCCCAACGTGGTGATCATGTCGGTGGTGGTGGACCCCGCGCACCAGGGCAAAGGCTACGCCAGGCAACTGATGAACGAATTCATCACGCGGATGAAGGCGCAGGGCAAGCAGACCATCCACCTGATGTGCAAGGAGCAGCACGTCGAGCTGTACCGCAAGATGGGCTACCAGTACGTGCGTCCTTCGCCCTCCGAGCACGGTGGCATGGCCTGGCATGAAATGCTCATGAGCCTTTGAGCCGGCCTGGCGCGTAGCGGGCACCTCAGCAGCCTGGGGCTGCCGAGGTTGCTGACTCAGTACTCCCAGAAGATCCGCTGCAGCTCTTTGCTGTCCTGGGTCTTGGTCATTGCCACCATCGCCAGAATCCGCGCCTTCTGCGGGTTCAGGTCATGAGCCACGACCCAGTCGTTCTTGTCGTCCGGCTGTTCTGCGTTGCGCAGCACGAAACCACCCTGGTTGACATGCGACGAGCGAATGATCTGTACACCGTTCTTGCGCAGCTCCTGCAGCGCCGGTACCACCCGCGACGACACCGAGCCGTTGCCGGTACCCGCGTGGATCAGCGCTTTGGCACCATGCTGCGCCAGTGCCTTGTAGGCCGTGTCGGTGACGTTGCCATAGCCGTAGGCAATGTCCACCTGTGGCAGGCTGCTGATCTGCTTGATGTCGAACTCGGAATTGACCGTGTGGCGCTTGGCCGGCAGGCGGAACCAGTACGATTTGCCTTCCACGACCATGCCCATCGGGCCCCAGGCGCTCTTGAACGCTTCGGTCTTGATGTTGACCGACTTGCTCACGTCACGACCTGACTGGATCTCGTCGTTCATGGTCACCAGCACGCCTTTGCCACGCGACTGTTTGTCGCCGGCCACGGCCACGGCGTTGTACAGGTTGAGCATGCCGTCTGCGGACATGGCAGTGCCCGGGCGCATCGAACCGACCACCACGATTGGTTTGTCGGTCTTCTCTACCAGGTTGAGGAAGTAGGCGGTTTCTTCCAGGGTGTCGGTGCCGTGCGTGATCACGATACCGTCGACGTCCTTGCTCTCGGCCAGCTCGGCGACGCGTTTGCCCAGTTTCAGCAGGTCTTCGTTGCTGATGCTTTCCGACGCGATCTGCATGACCTGCTCACCACGGACGTTGGCGATGTCGGCCAGTTCCGGCACGCCGGCGATCAGTTTGTCGACGCCCAGCTTGGCGGCCTGGTAAGTGGCGCTGTTGGCGGCGCTGGCGCCGGCACCGGCAATGGTGCCGCCGGTGGCGAGGATGACCACGTTGGCCAGCTTTTGCTGGTTTTCGGCTTCCTTGGCAGAGGCGGTGGCTGGCAGGATCAGCAGCAGGGCGAGTGCGCTGGGGGCGAAGGTTTTCAGTGCGGCATTCATCGTTATTGTTCTCTCTTCCTAGTGAGATGATTTTTGAGGCGCGCAGGCTTTAAGGCATCTTTCATACCACTTTGCGGCCACGCGTCTTTGTGGGAGCGGCCTTGCGTCGCGAAAGGGGGGTGAAGCGCCCGCGGAAAACAGCGCATGGCTCACATCCCGGGGCCGCCTCGCGACCCGTTCGCGACGCAGGGCCGCTTCTGCAGGGGAAGTATTCCATTCGAGATTCCGAACAAGCGTAGGAAAAGGTGTTCGGTTTTTCGGAAAAATTCTGGATAATCAGCACCAGCAGTTTTTGGCCTCCGACAGCCAAACGGATTTGACAAACCCCGGTCCTGTTTCCATAGTTAGGTACCGCAAACGTTTGCGATCCGATAAAAAAACAAGATTCGGAGTCATCGTCCATGAAACTGCCGTTCCCCGGTCGTCTGCTGGCCCTCGCTGTCGTTTCCACATTGTCCCTCGCCCTGCCGTTGTCGGCTGCCCATGCCGAGGAAAAGCCCAAGGTCGCTCTGGTCATGAAGTCGCTGGCCAACGAGTTCTTCCGCACCATGGAAGACGGCGCCAAGGATTACCAGAAAGCCCACGCCAGTGAATTCGAGCTGATCGCCAATGGCATCAAGAACGAAACCGATACCGGCGAACAGATTCGTATCGTCGAACAGATGGTCAATTCCGGCGCCAAGGCCCTGGTGATTGCCCCGGCTGATTCCAAGGCGCTGGTGTCGGCGGTGAAGAAAGCCATGGACAAAGGCGTGGTGGTGATCAACATCGACAACCGCCTGGACCCTGAACTGCTCAAGAGCAAAGGCATCAGCGTGCCCTTCGTCGGCCCCGAAAACCGCAAGGGTGCACGCCTGGTCGGTGACTACCTGGCCAGCCAGAAGCTCAAGGCTGGCGACCAAGTGGGCATCATCGAAGGCGTGCCAACCACCACCAACGCCCAACAGCGCACCGCTGGCTTCAAGGATGCCATGGAAGCCGCGCAGATGAAGATCGTCTCGGTGCAAAGCGGTAACTGGGAAATCGACAAAGGCAACGCTGTCGCCGCGTCGATGCTCAACGAATACCCCGAGCTGAAGGCACTGCTGGCCGGTAACGACAGCATGGCGCTGGGCGCCGTGTCGGCCGTGCGCGCTGCCGGAAAAACCGGCCAGGTGCAAGTGGTGGGCTATGACAACATCAATGCCATCAAGCCGATGCTCGCTGACGGGCGCGTGCTCGCTACCCTCGACCAGGCCGCCAGCCAGCAAGCGGTATTCGGTATCCAGGCCGCGCTGAAAATGGTCAACGGCCAGAAGCCTGACGTGGATGCCGACAACGTGATCCAGACCCCGGTCGAACTCATCACCAAGAAGCCCTGACACTGCCAGGAGAACGGCCATGCCTGCGTCGGCCTGTGAAGTGGTGCTAGCTGCCAGCGGCCTGGGTAAAACCTACGCCCAGCCGGTGCTGGGCGAGGTCAGCCTGAACCTGCGGGCCGGCGAAGTGCTGGCCCTGACCGGCGAGAACGGCGCGGGCAAGAGCACGCTGTCTAAATTGATCAGCGGCCTGGAAACCCCCACCACCGGGCACATGGCCTATCGTGGGCAACCCTATGCGCCCGCCAGCCGGCGCGATGCGGAGCGCCTGGGTGTGCGCATGGTCATGCAGGAACTGAACCTGCTGCCGACCCTGACTGTGGCGGAGAACCTGTTCCTCGACAACCTGCCCAGCCGCTTCGGCTGGATCAGCCACAAGCGCCTGCGCCAACTGGCCACGGCCGCGATGGCCCAGGTCGGGCTGGATGCCATCGACCCGGACACCCCGGTCGGCGAACTGGGCATCGGCCACCAGCAAATGGTCGAGATCGCCCGCAACCTGATCGGCGACTGCCGTGTGCTGATCTTCGACGAACCCACCGCCATGCTCACCGCGCGCGAGGTGGAACTGTTGTTCACCCAGATCGAGCGCCTGCGCGCGCGGGGAGTGGCCATCGTCTACATCTCGCACCGCCTGGAAGAACTGCAGCGTGTGGCCCAGCGCATCGTCGTGCTGCGCGACGGCAAGCTGGTGTGCGACGAACCGATCCAGCGTTACAGCAGCGCCGAGCTGGTCAACCTGATGGTTGGCCGCGAGCTGGGCGAACATATCGACCTGGGCCGCCGGCAGATCGGCGCGCCGCTGCTGAAGGTCGACAAGCTCAGCCGTGGTGACAAGGTGCGCGAGGTATCGTTCGAAGTCAGGGCAGGGGAGATCTTTGGCATCTCCGGCCTGATCGGCGCCGGTCGTACCGAGTTGCTGCGCCTGATCTACGGTGCCGACCGCGCCGACAGCGGCAGCATTGCGCTCGGCCAGCCACCGCAGCCCGTCACCGTCGACTCGCCCACGGCCGCAGTACGCGCCGGTATCGCGCTGATTACCGAAGACCGCAAAGGCGAAGGCCTGCTGCTGACCCAATCGATCAGCGCCAATATCGCCTTGGGCAACCTTGGCGCCGTGTCGCGGGCTGGCGTGCTGGACGGCGAGGCGGAAAGGGCCCTGGCCGAGCGCCAGATCCAGGCCATGCGCATTCGCAGTGCCGGCGCGCAGCAGGTGGTCGGCGAGTTGTCTGGCGGCAACCAGCAGAAGGTGGTGATCGGCCGCTGGCTGGAGCGCGATTGCCAGGTGCTGCTGTTTGACGAGCCCACCCGCGGCATCGACGTGGGCGCCAAATTCGACATCTACGGCCTGCTGGCCGAGCTGGCGCGTCAGGGCAAGGCGCTGGTGGTGGTGTCAAGCGACCTGCGCGAGCTGATGCTGATTTGCGACCGCATCGCTGTGCTGTCGGCCGGGCGCCTGATCGACACCTTCGACCGTAACCACTGGAGACAGGACCAGCTGCTGGCTGCCGCCTTTGCCGGTTATCAGAAACGTGACGCACTGCTGCATGAGGCAGCCCCCAGGATGAACGCATGAAAACCACCCCGCTCGACAGCCAAGGCGACGCCCCTGTGCGCCGCAGTGGTACCTATTTTGGCCTGGGCACCTACCTGGGCCTGGCCGGCGCCTTGCTGGCGATGATCGTGCTGTTCTCGTTCCTCAGCAGCCACTTTTGGTCCTACAACACCTTCAGCACCCTGGCCAACCAGATCCCTGACCTGATGGTACTGGCGGTGGGCATGACCTTCGTGCTTATCATCGGCGGCATTGACCTGTCGGTGGGCTCGGTACTGGCCCTGGCCGCCTCCGCGGTGAGTGTGGCGATTCTGGGCTGGGGCTGGGGTGTACTGCCCTCGGCACTGCTGGGCATGGCCGTGGCCGCGCTAGCCGGCAGCATCACCGGTGGCGTCACCGTGGCCTGGCGCATCCCGTCGTTCATTGTCTCGCTCGGCGTGCTGGAAATGGCCCGTGGCCTGGCCTATCAGCTCACCGACTCACGCACCGCCTACATTGGCGATGCTTATGCCTGGTTCTCCGACCCGATTGCCTTTGGCATCTCGCCAGCGTTCATCATCGCCTTGCTGGTGATCGTGCTGGCCCACCTGGTGCTGACCCGCACGGTATTCGGCCGCTACCTGATCGGCATCGGCACCAATGAAGAGGCCGTACGCCTGGCCGGTATCGACCCGCGCCCTTACAAAGTGCTGGTGTTCGCCCTGATGGGCCTGCTCGCCGGCCTGGCCGCTCTGTTCCAGATTTCGCGGCTGGAAGCGGCCGACCCCAACGCCGGCTCCGGCCTGGAGCTGCAAGTGATCGCCGCCGTGGTCATCGGCGGCACCAGCCTGATGGGCGGGCGGGGCTCGGTCATCAGCACCTTCTTTGGCGTACTGATCATTTCCGTGTTGGCCGCGGGGCTTGCGCAAATTGGTGCCAGCGAACCGACCAAACGCATCATCACCGGGGCGGTGATCGTCATCGCCGTGGTGCTCGACACTTACCGTAGCCGGCGTGCAGGCCGGCGGAACTGACAACATGGCAACTATCAAAGACGTCGCGGCACTGGCAGGAATCTCCTACACCACAGTGTCCCATGTGTTGAACAAGACCCGACCGGTCAGCGAGCAGGTGCGGCTGAAAGTGGAAGCCGCCATCATCGAACTGGACTATGTGCCCAGTGCGGTGGCGCGTTCGCTGAAGGCGCGCAGCACGGCCACCATCGGCCTGCTGGTGCCCAACAGCGTCAACCCGTACTTCGCCGAGCTGGCGCGGGGGATCGAGGATGCCTGCGAACGCAACGGCTACTGCGTGATCCTGTGCAACTCCGACGACAACCCACAAAAGCAGCGCAGTTACCTGCGCGTACTGCTGGAAAAACGCATCGACGGCCTGGTGGTGGCCTCGGTGGGCCAGGACAGCGACTTGCTGCAAAGCCTGGCCAGCGTGCGCACGCCCATGGTCATCGTCGACCGCGAGCTGGAAGGCGTCGATGCCGACCTGGTGCGCATCGACCACGAGCAGGGCGCCTACCTGGCCACCCAGCACTTGCTGGAGCTTGGCCACCGCGACATCGCCTACATCGGCGGCCCTGCTGAAACCGGGGTTACCCAACTGCGCCTGAGCGGCTTCCGTCGGGCCATGGCCGAAGTGGACGCACCGGTGCTAAGCAACCGTGTGCTGCATTGCGACTTCACCAGCCCGGGCGGTCACGTGGCAGCGGCGCAGGTGCTGGAGGGCAAACGGCCCACGGCGATTTTTGCCGGCAACGACATGATCGGTTTCGGCGTGCTGCGCGCTGCTGCCGAACGCAATATCAACGTACCTGGCGAGCTGTCGGTGATCGGCTTCGACGACATTGAACTCAGCCGCTACGTGTACCCGCCGCTGACCACGGTAGGGCAGTCGATCCGCGAGCTGGGCGAGTGCGCGGCTTCGCTGCTGCTGGCGCGTATCGGTACACCCCGGCAAGGCGCGGCGGAGCAACGCATCGTTGCCCCGCGCATCGTCTTGCGCGAATCCACCGGGCCACGCCCGGACCTGTTCAACGATTACCGCTAACGCTAAGGAAATGTCATGAATGCCAAGGTCGTGGTGGTCGGTAGCCTCAATATGGACCTGGTGGCCCGCGCCCAGCGCCTGCCCCGGGCCGGCGAGACACTCCCCGGCGAGAGTTTTTTCACCGTGCCGGGCGGCAAGGGCGCCAACCAGGCCGTGGCAGTAGCACGGCTGGGCGGCAGTGTGGCGATGATCGGCAATGTGGGTGACGATGATTATGGCCGGCAACTGCACCGGGCCCTGTATGTCGAGGGCATCGATTGCCAGGGCGTCAGCACCTGCCCAGGCTCATCCAGCGGCATCGCCCTGATCACCGTGGACGCCACAAGCCAGAACTGCATTGTCATCATCCCTGGTGGCAACGGGCTGCTGACGCCAGCATCGGTGCAGCGCTTTGACGCACTGTTGCAGGCGGCCGAGGTGGTCATCTGCCAGCTGGAAGTGCCGGCCGAGACCGTGGCCTGGACCCTGGCCAGGGGGCATGAGCTGGGTAAACAAGTGATTCTGAACCCGGCGCCGGCTACTGGCCCTGTGCCGGCGGACTGGTTTGTGCACATCGATTACCTGGCGCCTAACGAAAGCGAGGCCGAAGCCCTGACCGGCATTCCGGTGACCGATCTGCAAAGCGCCCAGCGTGCAGGCGAACGTTTGTTGCAGCTGGGTGCAGGCAAAGTGATCATCACCCTGGGCGCGCAAGGGGCCTTGCTGGTGACAGCTCAAGGCCACCAGCATTTTCCGGCACCCGTGGTGCAGCCGCTGGACACTACCGCTGCGGGCGACACCTTCATTGGCGGCTTTGCTGCTGGCCTGGTGCGCGGGCTGGGGGAGGGTGAGGCGATCGCCTTCGGGCAGCGCGCTGCGGCGCTGTCGGTTACCCGTGCCGGCGCGCAGCCATCGATTCCTTATCTGGCGGAGCTGACGCCATGAAGAAAACCCCACTGCTGAACGTTGCCCTGTCACGGATCATCGCCGGCATGGGGCATGGCGACATCCTGGTGATCGGCGATGCCGGGTTGCCGGTGCCGCCGGGTGTCGAGCTAATCGATCTGGCAGTCACGCCGGGTTTGCCGGACTTTGCCAGCGTGTTGCGGGTGGTGTTGAGCGAGTTGCAGGTAGAGCGGCATGTGCTGGCCGAAGAGATGCAGAAAGTGGTGCCGCCGGCGCTGGTCGAGATCGAGCGGCTGAAGGGCAAGCTGGGCAAGCGTGAATGGTTGAACCATGAAGATTTCAAACTGCTGTCGCGCAGTGCCCGGGCGGTGGTGCGCACTGGCGAGTGCCAGCCCTACAGCAACATCGCCCTGATTTCCGGCGTCACCTTCTGACAGCAGAAATGCGGTGCTTTTTTGTGGGGGCGGCCTTGTGTCGCGAAAGGGTCGCTCCAGGACGAGTTGTGTCTGTGAAACTTGTATTGGCAACAAGGAGTGCCCACCCCATGCTCAAACCCCTGCTACAAGGAATCGCCTTCATGGCCACCGCCACCACCCTTCAGGCCGCCCCCATCGACCTGATCATCGATACAGACCCCGGCGCCGACGACGTGGTCGCGCTGTTCCTGGCCATGGCCTCGCCCGACGAATTGAACATCCGCGCCATCACCACCGTAGCCGGCAACGTGCGCCTGGAAAAGACCTCGCGCAATGCCCGCCTGGCCCGCGAATGGGCGGGCCGTGAAAACATCCCCGTATACGCCGGTGCCGGCCGCCCGCTGGTACGCACACCCGTGTACGCCGCTGACGTACATGGCGAAGAAGGCCTCACCGGCGTTCAAGTCCACGAGCCGAAAGCGCCGCTGGCCCGAGGCAACGCGGTGCAATACCTGGTCGACACCCTCGGCGCCGCCAAGCCCCACAGCATCACCGTGGCCATGCTCGGCCCACAGACCAACCTGGCACTGGCACTGATCCAGCGCCCGGAAATCGCCAAGGCCATCAAAGAGGTGGTGGTCATGGGGGGTGCCCATTTCAACGGTGGCAACATCACCCCGGCGGCGGAATTCAACCTTTATGCCGACCCGCATGCCGCTGAAGTGGTACTGGCCAGTGGCGTGCAACTGACTTACCTGCCACTGGACGTTACCCACAAACTGCTGACCAGCGATGCGCGCCTGAAGCAACTGGCAGCGGTAAACAACCAGGCCAGCAAACGCGTGGTGGATATTCTCAACGCTTACATCACCCACGACATGGACCTGTACGGCATGCCCGGCGGCCCGGTGCACGACGCCAGCGTCATTGCTTACCTGTTAAAACCCCAGCTGTTCAGCGGCCGGCGTATCCATGTGAGCATCGACAGCCGCGAAGGCCCGACCTTCGGTCAGACCATTGCCGACTGGTACGGTGTGCTCAAGCAGCCGGCCAACGTGCTGTGGGTGGAGCAGGGCGACGCCCAAGGCCTGTTCAACCTGCTCAGTGACCGTTTGGCGCGATTGAAATAGCCGCATGTGGCGCGTAACGCTCCAGCACCTGTTCGATAAAGCTACGCGCCGCCTCGGCACCACGATCGCGCACCAGCAGGTCGATGCCAATCAACAGCAACTCCTCCGGTGTGCCAGGGCTGTACGCACTCTGGCCTTCGGCCCACTTGACCTTGATATCGGCATCGATGCTGTGGCTGCTCATGAAAAGCTCTCGCTAGGGGCCCGGAACGAAGGAATGAACACCTGACCCTGGTGTTCGATGGAGGCGGGATGCGCTCCACTTCTTGCAGCAAATCATGGCTTTGCGCCAGTGACCGTGCGCGCTAAGCATATGGCAAACGCAGCCGGTTGTGCAAAATCCGGTCACGATTGCTTTTCGCCTCGGTGCTACAGTTCAGGCAGACTTGAACGGTTTTGCAACAAATGATGAGCGGAACTGTCGGACAGGCAGTTCCCAGACCGATTTAGGAGGCTTCATGTTCCGTACCCGTGCTTACCTGGCAACCCTGGCTGTGGCTGCTGTCCTGGCTGGTTGCAGCACTGGTGGCAACGCTGGTGGTGGTGCAGCGTCGGCCACACCGGCAGGCAACGATGGCCGCTGCGAAGCCAGCGGCGCCGACTTTGCCATTGGCAAGCCGGCCAGCGCCGACTTGCTGGAGCAGGCGCGCAAGGCCAGCGGCTCGCAGATGGCGCGCATTCTCAAGCCGCACGATGTGGTTACCCTGGAGTACCGTTCCGAGCGCCTGAACCTGAATGTGGATGAGCAAGGTGTGGTAACCCGCGTCAACTGTGGCTGATGCACGTGGCGGTATGCCCACGGCCATAACCACGGCCATAAAAAAACCCGCCACAAGGGCGGGTTTTTTTACAGCTATCCGAATTACTCCGGACGAACCTGTGCAGCCTGCATGCCCTTCTGGCCGCGCTCGGCGACGAAGGAAACAGTCTGGCCTTCTTTCAGGCTCTTGAAGCCGTCAGATTCGATGGCCTTGAAGTGTACGAACAGGTCGTCGCCGCCGCCTGCTGGGGTGATGAAGCCGTAGCCTTTCTCATCATTGAACCATTTGACGGTGCCTTGTTGGCGATTGGACATGGGTGAATCTCCAGAACATTTAGTTTTTTCAGTGGTGCAATGCGGCCGAGGCTACGGAGCACGGGACACATCATAGTCTAATTCTGCGCATCTAGCGCCTTTTACCTTCGCAGGATATTGATCCAGCTCAAAGAATCGCCTGCCTGCCTTGGCTTTAAGGTTTCAGCTTTTCGGCGCACAGGCCTGTTTCACCACGGTTTGCGCCTTCTGCATCAACTTGGCGTCCACACCATCCTGGCTGTCCAGGTCGGCAATCTCGGCGTCGGTGAAATTCTTCTTGATGGCTTGGGCGCCACAGTCACAGTGTTTCTTCGCGGTCGCAGCGTCAACGCCCTGGCCGCTGGCCACCTGCGTGCACTGGGTCATGTAGCCGGCTTCTTTCCCGGGTGGAAAGTTACCGGCATTCGCCGCCACAGGCAGCAGCAGGGCGCCAGCGGCCGCCAGGGCCAGAAGAGACGGAACTCGCATAACCAGTTACTCCTTGGGTTAAGGTCTCATCAAGAGTAGGTTGCTTCCCAAGGTCTGATAGGACTTTTTCCGCGTTAGTTCACCCGAAAGATGTAATTGCCAAATATTTCTGCCTGGGTTGCAACCCGCGTGCTAGCATGTTCGGCTTGTGGTCGCGCCGTTGCCGGCCGCAGCTATCTTATTCTTTCCAGTCACTCTGGTTCGTCCCTCGCAAGCCGAAAGGCTTCTGCCACTGTGAGGCAGGCTTCCTTTGAAGGAAGGCAGGTCGGATCTTGTACTGGCTCATCCCAACCCACGTGACCTTTGGTAGGGGTCACCACTAGGAGAGGAGGCGCCATGCCCGTTATTACTCTTCCCGATGGCAGTCAACGTTCGTTTGATCACGCCGTTTCCGTAGCCGACGTAGCCGCATCCATCGGCGCTGGCCTGGCCAAGGCCACCGTGGCCGGCAAGGTCGACGGCAAACTGGTCGACGCGTGCGACCTGATCAGCCACGATGCCACCCTGCAGATCATCACCCCTAAAGATGCAGAGGGACTGGAGATCATCCGTCACTCGTGTGCCCACCTGGTTGGCCACGCAGTGAAGCAGCTGTACCCGACCGCCAAGATGGTCATTGGCCCGGTCATCGACGAAGGCTTCTATTACGACATCGCCTACGAGCGCCCCTTCACCCCAGAAGACATGGCCGCCATCGAAAAGCGCATGATGGAGCTGATCGAAAAAGACTACGACGTGGTCAAGAAAATGACCCCGCGTGCCGAAGTCATCGACGTGTTCACCGCCCGTGGCGAAGACTACAAGCTGCGCCTGGTCGAAGACATGCCGGATGAACAGGCCATGGGCCTGTACTACCACGAAGAATACGTCGACATGTGCCGTGGCCCGCACGTGCCGAATACCCGCTTCCTCAAGGCATTCAAGCTGACCAAGCTGTCTGGCGCCTACTGGCGCGGCGATGCCAAGAACGAGCAGCTGCAGCGCGTGTACGGCACCGCCTGGGCTGACAAGAAGCAACTGGCTGCCTACATCCAGCGCATCGAAGAAGCCGAAAAACGCGACCACCGCAAGATCGGCAAACAGCTCGACCTGTTCCACCTGCAGGAAGAAGCACCGGGCATGGTGTTCTGGCATGCCAACGGCTGGACCGTGTACCAGGTACTCGAGCAGTACATGCGTCAGGTTCAGCGCGTCAACGGCTATCAGGAAATCAAGACCCCGCAGGTTGTCGACCGCATCCTCTGGGAGCGTTCCGGCCACTGGTCCAACTACGCCGAGAACATGTTCACCACGTCGTCGGAAAGCCGTGACTACGCGGTAAAACCGATGAACTGCCCGTGCCACGTGCAGGTGTTCAACCAAGGCCTGAAAAGCTACCGCGACCTGCCGTTGCGCCTGGCCGAGTTCGGTGCCTGCCACCGTAACGAGCCATCCGGCGCCCTGCACGGCATCATGCGCGTGCGCGGCTTCGTGCAAGACGACGCACACATTTTCTGCACCGAAGAACAGGTGAAGAAAGAAGCGGCCGACTTCATCAAGCTGACCCTGGACGTGTACAAGGACTTCGGCTTCACCGACATCGCCATGAAGCTGTCGACCCGTCCGGCCAAGCGTGTGGGCTCCGAAGAGTTGTGGGACCGTGCCGAAGGTGCACTGGCCGACGCCCTGAACGAATCCGGCCTTGAGTGGGAATATCAGCCGGGCGAAGGCGCCTTCTACGGCCCGAAGATCGAGTTCACCCTGCGCGACTGCCTCGGCCGTAACTGGCAGTGCGGTACCCTGCAGTATGACCCGAACCTGCCAGAGCGTCTGGATGCCAGCTATATCGCCGAAGATAACAGCCGAGTGCGCCCGGTCATGCTGCACCGCGCCATCCTCGGCTCGTTCGAGCGCTTCATCGGCATGCTGATCGAGCACTACGCCGGCGTCTTCCCGGCATGGCTGGCGCCGACCCAGGCTGTGATCATGAACATCACCGACAAACAGGCCGATTTCGCCCTCAAGGTGGAAAATATCCTGAACGGTAGCGGTTTCCGTGCCAAGTCGGACTTGAGAAATGAGAAGATCGGCTTTAAAATCCGCGAGCATACTTTGCTCAAGGTCCCGTACCTTTTGGTTATAGGGGATCGCGAAGTCGAAACGCAAACCGTCGCCGTGCGCACTCGCGAAGGTGCAGACCTGGGCTCCATGCCCGTCGCCCAGTTCACCGAGTTGCTGACACAAGCGGTTTCCCGGCGTGGTCGCCAAGAATCGGAGTAATGACTATTAAGCGTGAAATGAGAAACGATAAGCGTGCTGTACCGAAGGCCCCGATCAACGAGAATATCTCGGCCCGCGAGGTTCGGTTAATTGGCGCAGACGGCGAGCAGGTTGGCATCGTCTCGATTGATGAAGCGCTGCGTATCGCTGATGAAGCGAAGCTGGACCTGGTAGAAATCTCTGCAGACGCGGTACCACCCGTCTGCAAGGTCATGGACTACGGCAAGCACCTCTTCGAAAAGAAGAAGCAGGCTAACGAAGCCAAGAAAAACCAGAAGCAGATCCAGATCAAAGAAATCAAGTTTCGTCCAGGGACGGAGGATGGGGATTACCAGGTAAAACTACGCAACCTGGTACGTTTCCTTACCGATGGGGACAAGGCCAAGATCTCTCTGAGATTCCGTGGTCGTGAGATGGCCCACCAGGAGCTGGGCATGGAGCTGTTGAAGCGGGTCGAAGCTGACCTCGCCGAATACGGCACCGTTGAGCAGCATCCTAAGATGGAAGGACGCCAGCTTATGATGGTCATCGCCCCCAAGAAAAAGAAATAATCTCCCGGGCACGGCAGGCCTGATGATTATGTGTAATTTTATCGAATGCGGAGTTCCAACATGCCAAAAATGAAAACCAAGAGCGGTGCTGCGAAGCGCTTCCTGAAGACTGCTTCGGGCTTCAAGCACAAGCACGCTTTCAAAAGCCACATCCTGACCAAAATGTCGACCAAGCGTAAGCGTCAACTGCGCGGTGCCAGCTTGCTGCACCCGTCCGACGTGGCAAAAGTCGAGCGCATGCTGCGCGTTCGTTAATTCTGGTTAAGATAGAGGAAGTTACTCATGGCTCGTGTTAAGCGCGGCGTTATCGCTCGTAAGCGTCACAAAAAAATTCTGAAGCTGGCTAAAGGTTACTACGGTGCACGTTCGCGCGTATTCCGTGTAGCCAAGCAAGCGGTCATCAAGGCTGGCCAATACGCCTACCGCGACCGTCGCCAGAAGAAGCGTCAGTTCCGCGCACTGTGGATCGCTCGTATCAACGCCGGTGCCCGCACCAACGGTCTGTCCTACAGCCGTCTGATTGCTGGCCTGAAAAAGGCTTCGATCGAAATCGACCGTAAGGTTCTGGCCGATCTGGCAGTGAACGAAAAAGCGGCGTTTGCTGCGATTGTCGAGAAAGCTAAAGCCGTTCTGGCTTAAGTACCCGCGACAATCACCCGGCAGCGCTAGCGCCGCCGGGCATTGAACGTCATCGATAGGGGAAGAGCCTTCAAAGCTCTTCCCCTATTTTCGTATCTGGAGTCTGTACATGGAAAACCTGGATGCGCTGGTCTCCCAAGCCCTAGAGGCCGTGGAGCGCGCTGAAGACATCACTACCCTGGAACAGATCCGGGTTAACTATCTCGGCAAGAAGGGCGAGCTGACCCAGGTGATGAAGACCCTGGGCAACCTGCCAGCCGAAGAGCGGCCGAAAGTCGGCGCGCTGATCAACGACGCCAAAGAGCGCGTTACCGTTGTGCTCAATGCCCGCAAGGCCGCCTTTGAAGAAGCCGAGCTCAGCGCTCGCTTGGCAGCCGAATGCATTGACGTCACCCTGCCAGGCCGCGGCCAGGCTACTGGTGGCCTGCACCCGATCACCCGTACCCTTGAGCGCATCGAACAGTTCTTCACTCACATTGGCTACGGCATTGCCGAAGGCCCAGAGGTAGAAGACGACTACCACAACTTCGAAGCGCTCAACATCCCTGGCCACCACCCGGCCAGGGCGATGCACGATACTTTCTATTTCAATGCCAACATGCTGCTGCGTACCCACACCTCGCCGGTGCAGGTGCGGACCATGGAGTCCACCCAGCCGCCTATCCGCATTGTCTGCCCTGGCCGCGTGTACCGCTGCGACTCGGATATCACCCACTCGCCAATGTTCCACCAGGTCGAAGGCCTGCTGATCGATCGCGATATCAACTTCGCCGACCTCAAGGGCACCATCGAAGAATTCCTGCGTGTGTTCTTCGAAAAAGAACTGGCGGTGCGTTTCCGCCCATCGTTCTTCCCCTTCACCGAGCCGTCCGCCGAAGTCGACATCCAGTGCGTGATGTGTTCCGGCAACGGCTGCCGCGTGTGCAAGCAAACTGGCTGGCTGGAAGTCATGGGCTGCGGCATGGTGCACCCGAACGTGCTGCGCATGTCTGGCATCGACCCTGAAGAGTTCCAGGGCTTCGCCTTCGGCATGGGCGCCGAGCGCCTGGCCATGCTGCGCTATGGCGTCAACGATTTGCGTCTGTTCTTCGACAACGACCTGCGGTTCCTGGCGCAATTCCGCTAGGCCCAATCGACGCAACTTTCAGGAGAACAGCATGAAATTCAGTGAACAGTGGCTGCGCGGTTGGGTAAACCCGCAAGTCTCTCGTGACGAACTGGTCGCCCGCCTGTCCATGGCCGGCCTTGAGGTCGACAGCGTTACCCCCGCTGCCGGCCAGTTCAGCGGTATCGTCGTGGGCGAAATCCTCGCCACCGAACAACACCCGGACGCCGACAAGCTGCGCGTCTGCCAGGTCACCAACGGTCAGGAAACCTTCCAGGTCGTGTGCGGCGCGCCTAACGCCCGCCCTGGCATCAAAGTGCCATTCGCCATGATCGGCGCCGAGCTGTCTGGCGACTTCAAGATCAAGAAGGCCAAACTGCGCGGCGTCGAGTCTTTCGGCATGCTGTGCTCGGCGGCCGAGCTGGAAATCAGCGAAGAGAACGACGGCCTGCTGGAACTGGCAGCCGACGCCCCGGTAGGCGAAAACATTCGCACCTACCTGAGCCTGGACGATGCCAGCATCGAGATCGGCCTCACGCCTAACCGCGGTGACTGCCTGTCCATCGCCGGCCTCGCCCGTGACGTCAGCTCCCTGTACGACACCCCGGTCACCCGCCCGGTGGTGCCAGCCGTAGCGCCTGCCCATGACGAAGTGCGCCCGGTTGAAGTCAGCGCCCCGGCTGCCTGCCCGCGCTACCTCGGCCGCGTCATCCGTAACGTCGACCTGAGCAAGCCGACCCCACTGTGGATGGTCGAGCGCCTGCGCCGCAGCGACGTGCGCAGCATCGACGCCGCCGTCGACATCACCAACTACGTGATGCTCGAACTTGGCCAGCCGATGCACGCCTTCGACCTGGCAGAAATCAACGGTGGCATCCGCGTTCGCATGGCCGAAGAGGGCGAAAAGCTCGTCCTGCTCGACGGCCAGGAAGTGGCCCTGCGCGCCGATACCCTGGTCATCGCTGACCACACCCGCGCCTTGGCTATCGCCGGCGTCATGGGTGGCGAGCACAGCGGTGTGAACACCGAAAAAACCCGCGACCTGTTCCTGGAAAGCGCCTTCTTCGAGCCGATTTCCGTTGCCGGTAAAGCCCGTTCCTACGGTCTGCACACCGATGCCTCGCACCGCTACGAGCGCGGCGTCGACTCGCAACTGGCCCGCGAAGCCATGGAGCGTGCCACCCAGCTGCTGCTGGACATCGTTGGCGGCGAAGCCGGCCCGATCGTCGAAGCGGTCAGCGAACAGCACTTGCCAAAAGTGGCCCCGGTCACCCTGCGCGATGAACGCATCACCCAGATGCTCGGCATGCAAATGGATCCAGCCCAGGTCGAGCAGTTGCTCAACGCCCTGGAACTGACCACTAGCAAAGCAGGGGAAGGGCAGTGGACCGTTACCGTGCCAAGCCACCGCTTCGACATCAGCCTGGAAGTCGACCTGATCGAAGAGCTGGCCCGCCTGTACGGCTACAACAACCTGCCGGTGCGCTACCCACAAGCGCGCCTGGCGCCAAAGGGCAAGCCGGAAACCCGCGGTGACCTGCCGACCCTACGCCGCCTGCTGGTTGCTCGCGGCTACCAGGAAGCCATCACCTACAGCTTCATCGACCCGAAACTGTTTGAACTGTTCAGCCCGGGCGTAGAGCCGCTGCTGCTGGCCAATCCCATCTCCAGCGACATGGCCGCCATGCGCGCCTCGCTGTGGCCGGGCCTGGTCAAAGCCCTGCAGCACAACCTGAACCGCCAGCAAGACCGCGTGCGCCTGTTCGAAAGCGGCCTGCGCTTTGTCGGCCAACTGGGTGACCTGCAGCAGCAGCCAATGATTGCAGGTGTTATCACCGGCAGCCGCCTGCCAGAAGGTTGGGCCAACGGCCGCGACGGCGTCGACTTCTTCGACGTGAAAGCCGACGTGGAAGCCCTGCTGGGCTACTCCGGTGCCTTGAGCGACTTCACCTTCAGCGCCGGCAAGCACCCAGCCCTGCATCCAGGCCAGACCGCTGCCATCGAGCGCGACGGCAAGCTGGTCGGCTATCTCGGCGCCATCCACCCAGAGCTGGCCAAAGCCCTGGGCCTGGACCGCCCGGTGTTCCTGTTCGAGCTGGTGCTCGGTGACGTGGTCGAAGGCCGCCTGCCGAAGTTCAGCGAATTGTCCAAGTTCCCGGAAACCCGTCGTGACCTGGCGTTGATCGCCGGCCGTGACGTTGCTTCCAGCGCGGTGCTTGAATTAATTCGTGACAATGCAGGCGAATGGCTCACAGACCTCAGGCTGTTTGATGTCTACCAAGGTAAAGGCATTGATCCTGATAGAAAAAGCCTTGCCGTCGGCTTGACCTGGCAGCATCCATCGCGCACTCTTAACGACGATGAGGTGAACACTACCCTGCAAAACATCCTCACCTCGCTCGAACAAAGGTTGAACACCACGTTAAGGAAATAACGGCATGGGTGCTCTGACGAAAGCTGAGATGGCCGAAAGGCTGTACGAGGAGCTGGGGCTTAACAAGCGTGAGGCCAAGGAGCTGGTCGAGCTGTTTTTCGAAGAAATTCGGCACGCACTTGAAGAGAACGAGCAGGTCAAGTTGTCCGGTTTCGGCAACTTCGACCTTCGCGACAAACGCCAGCGGCCGGGCCGCAACCCCAAAACAGGGGAAGAGATCCCGATCACCGCACGGCGCGTCGTCACCTTTCGTCCAGGGCAGAAGTTGAAGGCCCGGGTTGAGGCCTATGCTGGAACCAAGCCATAACGACGAACTGCCCCCCATACCGGGCAAACGCTACTTCACCATTGGTGAAGTGAGTGAACTTTGTGCGGTAAAGCCGCACGTGCTGCGGTATTGGGAGCAGGAATTTCCGCAGCTGAACCCTGTGAAGCGGCGTGGAAACCGGCGGTATTATCAGCGCCAGGACGTGCTGATGATCCGCCAGATTCGTGGTCTGCTGTATGACCAGGGGTTCACCATTGGCGGGGCGCGGTTGCGGCTCTCCAGTGATGAGGCCAAGGATGAATCGAGCCAGTACAAGCAGCTGATTCGGCAGATGATTGTTGAATTGGAGGATGTGTTGGTAGTGTTGAAGAAGTGATGCTTTGCGCTTTCTGATGAATGGAAATTTTTTTGAGAAAAAGCTTTCATTTATCAGAGGGTTAGGGTACATTCTTCAGCGTTCTCGGCAAGATTGAGAACATGCTTCAAGCCCAGTCGGGGCGTAGCGCAGCCCGGTAGCGCACTTGCATGGGGTGCAAGGGGTCGAGTGTTCGAATCACTCCGTCCCGACCAAATAACTCCAAAGAATCCAGTCACTTAGCGGTGACTGGATTTTTTTATGCCTGCGATTTTTGTGTGCCCTTGAGGTTAGGGCACACATAGGGCACATGGGTGGCTCGTCACTCTGTCTTGTGCCCTGGGCATGTTGGATTTCGATCTGTTCATAGCCAAACCCAAGCCCCAGTCCTGCAGCATCAAACCAAAGCAAACCCAGTGCAGGCGAATTGACAAATCGTGACTGGCATATATTATTTAATCAGTTATTAACTGTGTTATGGGGTGGCACGATGCAAGGCTTGGTAAACCTGCTGTTCGGGCGCGTCAGCTTTAAAAAATGGATGATTACGCTCATCGTAGTCTGCGTGTTGGGCCAAATCATCAAGTACCTAGTAGGAGCACCGGAGGGGCGGCTATGGTGAGGTTTGCGTGGTACTACTTCAAATTCTGGTTGCTTCCGGCCACTTTGGTTTGCGGTGCGCTAGGCTGGCAGGCAGACTCTGTCCAAGAATACATGGCTGTAGCTTATGGTATTTCCCCCAGTTTTATGGGAGACGGAATTTTTTCGATGATTTTCGTCGTTCCGCCAGCACTGGCTTCGTTTATCTTTATTCCGCACGGCTTTGTGTACCCGTTCATGGTGTTGGCGGCGTTTGGCGGTCAGGTTGGGGTAATTGTCTGCACCTGGCTGCTGTGTAATCTAATCTCGCCTCCGCAGTTTTTGTTGGCGGATGAGCCTGCCTAAACCCTTGTCAGCAAGTACAAGGGCTAGCGGCGGAGAGGGGGAGGATTAACCGTGAAAGATGGATAGGCGGGTGTGCCGGTGCGGACGCCCGCTATTTTGAGGCCCGGAGTTTCTTCAGGTCTTTTTCCAGGGCAATTTCGTTGTAGATTTCGCGTGTGGCAGACAACATCGATTTTGCATCCAGCAGGTGATACCTGGGGCTGTTTAGATGCGAAACCGGCAGATTTGGCTCTCCTGCTTCGAGATACCTTGCCCTTTCCTTTTTCAAGTCCTTTAGCAGCTGTTCAACGCTCACCAGCTGGCTTTTTGCCTCTGACTGGGTGGTACCACCTGATTCCTTGACCAGGCGCTTTAAATTCGAGGCAGTGTCGCGGTATATCTTTGTCGCCCGATCAAGAATTTCGACCCCGGCCAGACCCTGTTCCGATTTAGCGATCAGATCCTCGATCTCGGTAGCACGCTTGCCATTTTCCTTTGTAACATCATCCACCGACCTTGATGGTCTACCCATTGTCTTGGTCGGACGCTCTGCGTTGACGATGGCGCGTGCAAGTGCATGTCGACCAGTAAAAACAGCTTCGGAAAGATCTCGATCAAGGTTTTCCAGTGCGCCACGGGCTGGTCGACCAGATCCAAAGGAAGCTTGCGAATAAGCGACTTGATGGATTGAGGATGGCGTGGACAGGGGAAGCTTTTCGCCTTGCTCAATTTCGTTCAGTTCCGCTATGAGCTGGTCAAATTCTGCCAATAGCTCTAGGTATTCTACCTCTCGACTCTTCCCTATTTTCCCAATTCTTAGGCTTATATCAGCCAGAGGGGAGTATGCCTGCAACTCGTCCGCATTAGGTAGCATGGCAAGTTGTTTCTGTAGTTCGGCTTTATCTTCCCGGTTTTCGACAATAGCTTTGGCCAAGGAAAGGCGTTCAGCTAGTGCGTTTGCGCGCAAAATCTGCGTGTGCGGATCATCGCTGATCAGCTCGTCTGCCAGAAGTTGAGCGCACTCGTCGAGCTTTAGTTTTAAACGCATAGCACGTTGTTTGACCTTTTCGTGGTCGCTCATTTTCGGTCGTGCCATGGATTCCTCAACTTAACTGGCTTTTTTGATTGAAAATCGACGTGTGTGAGCCTTTCGAAAAGCAATGCACTCACTCCGCGAATAACAAACCTTACGGAAGTCTTTAAAATAATCCAGCTCGTAACGTCCTGTTGACCGCCAAGTCGCTAATGTTGCGACGGATACGCCGACAATTTCAGCTGCGGCGTGCACAGAAATAAGGTCGTCCGGAAGGTTTTGGGTAGTTTGCATTGTCATAGCTCGTTCGTATTGTGTCGTTGTGACAATAACGAAGCTACCGTCCGTCAGCTGGATAGTAAATGGTAAAATAAAAGTATACTTAGTATACCCAACACCCGCAACCCTAGGCCGAAACCGCGACACTCCCATAGACATTGGCCCAGCCCGGATGTTGTCCGACACTGCCCCGTAATCCCGTCAATAGAAATCCGACGAACGGTAGTGCTCGTGGCTCTGGTTTGCGGATTTGCTGGGGTGGCGGGGTTGGGGTTTGCGTTCAAAAGCTGTGGGATTGCGCGCAAAAAAGCCCCTGCTGGGTGGCGGGGGCTTATGGGACGGTCAGCTAAAGCTTAGGCTGTTGCAGCTTGCTCCGAATTCATTTTTTTCATCATCGGCATATGTTGCTCGGAGATAATTTTCTTGACGGAGGATTCGATGTGTCTGATGAATTGACGGTAATCCATGTACCACGCAGCAAAATGCAAGATGTTAGCGGCAGCGAGTAGAGCAATCAGTCTAAAAGCCTGATCTCCAATTCCAAGCTGGCTGCCAGCCATATATTTAAGCGCTGCTATAACAATAAGGATGTGATAGATGAAAGCAAAAATGTAGTGCCCCCTGTCTCGCGGCATGGCTCCAGTGTCTAAAATTCGATTCGATTTAAAGTTATATAGATAGGCCATAACTACGCCGCCAAATGCTATTGCGGTGCCAATGTATGGGATCGAGTATATAACTGTTGCGCCGATAATCGACGACGTTTTTGGAGGGCGAGTCACCGATGATTCTTGCTTTGTAATATTGAAAAATCCGACCTGCCGATCGCCTTTGCCGCCAGCATAAATAACATAGTCGCCATTGCTGGCGTTGGTGATTTCATTTAACTCACTACGACGAATGATTTCACCTATCGGTGTTTTTATGGCTTTAAAAGCATGCTCGTTTGTGTAGGTTTCAGAGTTCGCCTGTAGATTTCCGAATACGCCGCTCGAAATAGTTGTGCTAGAGTGGTTGGTGTATGCAGTTTTAGAGAAAACAATCTGCCCGTAGATAAAATCGCACTGGCCAAAATCTTTCACTTTGCCCGTTAAAGGCAGGTAAATTAGGTCGTATGCTGAAATTAGCGTGTATCCGGCAGCGAAGCCAATCGCACTCAGGCCGACAAAGTAAAATGGGTATGAGCTTTTGTCTAAAATAAGTGCGGCGGCAATCCCTATAATCACGCTTGCTAGCATCGCATTGTTGAATATGTTTCGTTTAAAAGCGTAAATCGCTATGGCTGCAATGAGTCCGATAAATAGCGGGATTGCTAAAATTGTTTCGTACATAACCTTCCTCTGGCAAGATAGGGAAATCCATTTCCTGTATATATTCTAAATTTTGAAGGGTCAAGGATTTTGACGTCAAAATGCCATCATTCTTGCCCCCACCGCATGGCTATGGGGCGGTGAAAAAGGTTCCGATCTCGTTTTGTGCCTGGTAGCCGTTAGTGCCGGGCTTTAGCTTGATCCTGGCGCGTAGGACTACGTCCCTTGCTTTCAACGCGTCGCTAAAGCTAGCAGAGGGGAGGTTTGCTGCGGTTTTCAGCTTTTCCAGCATCTCCGTGCTGATTTTAATAGCGGTTGGGTGGTTGCCTTGGCCGTAAAAACGATGCCAAACATGGCGTCCTGCATGCTCGCCGCTAATGATTTCGAATTCCGCCAAGGCAGTGTCGCCGCCAGCTTTTGTCTTACCTTGCTTAAGGTCTTTGAGGCGGATCAGGGCTTCATGGGTGGGCATTGGCTCGCGAGACTGGGACTTGCGGTTAACAATGGTGGTGTCGATGCCACGGGCCTTTCGGCGGAGCCAGTTTAAGTGAGATTTGACCCAGGCCCTGCAGGCGCGGAAGGCTGCTGCATCGGCGGTCTCGCCAGGGCGTGGGCGGTGGCGGGAGTATGACTGGTCACGGAAATACTCGTTGCCGGGATTCTGCTCTTGGTCGACCTGTAGGATTTTGTCGACGATCTGGGCTTCGGTGGCCGAGCGGAACATGCCGCCGAGGATTCGGTTTAGCTCCATGCTGCGGCCCTGTGCACCGACTGCAGTACCGGGGGCGCGGGGCTTTTGCGACTTAGTGTATTCCGCGTCGATGCCATAGCTCGACTGAGTCATCTTGAGCTCCAGGGTGTTCAGGGGGCGACCTGGATTGTAGAAAGAAATAGCCCCAGCCTGGCGATTAGGATGGGTAGTGAATGTGTAGTAGCAGCGCGATGTCTCCCGCCAGCACCCGTCGATGACTTTTAGGAGTCTGCCGTCCAGAAAGTCATCGAGGGCCTCTAGCGCAGCGGCTGAGACGGGCAGAAACTCATCCGGTGAGATGGCGCGGTCGAGGGGCAGTACGACGCGGAATCGCGGGCACTCCAGGGTGTTGCTAAAAGACGTGTAGACAGCGTGTTCGACGTTGAGATCAATCAGTGCGTCTTCGACTTCCTCAAGGCTTACAAGGTCGTCGGTGGGCTTTTGATCGATGTCAAAAATTATCATGGATGTACCAATGACGTTATCCATATTGCGCTCGGGCGCGCCAAAAAAAGATGGAGTAAAAGTAGTGCCGTCCTTATTTTCGCTGATCCGCTGCGGCTCCAAATATTTTGCGTAAAAGTCGCGGAATGATGCAGCTTGGCGATTTTGAACGTAACGGGTTTCGGCTGTTGCCTGGGTAGCGAATTTAATGCTCATGTCGTTTCTCTCTTATTGTCGTGTCTTGCACATTTATATTGTTGCAATGGAGCAAAATGCTACGCAACACCTTTTTCGCTTGGCATTTCTGTAATTTTGGTTATACATGCTGCGAACCTTCAGTTTTTCTTGGCCAAAGTTTTTATTCGCACCCTCAACCGTCTTTTCCTTTTTAAAGAGTGAGAGAACCCGTTGACGGTGGACAGTCACCCGATCCAACGGTATACAAACTCGGAGGTGGGCATGAAGCAAGAACTTTGGCTAAGAAAAACGCTGTTAGCAACTGCGCGTAACGATGAGCAATGCTGGTCAAACTCAAACAACCTGTATAACCAATAATCAAAAATCTGCAAGCGAAAACATTGAAAAAGGTGTTGCGCAGGTGTTTGCTCACTAAGCATCATAAGAATGTGCAGTGAGCACTCCACAATAAAAAGAAGAAAAGACATGAGCAAATATGCCGCGCAGAACATCGAAAGCAGAATCCTCGGCGACGTCCAGTCCTCCAAGGCCGTTATAATCAATAATAAAGGCGTAATCGATGGCTTCATGACTATTGCAACCGGTCTGCCGCAGTCGGAGGCGGAGTACTTTAAGCAGGAGTATCCGCAAATTAAGCGCCTTGTCGATATTTCCACCGACCCCGTAAACGCGGTTTATGCAGCCTACGCAACGGCGTCAGGCATTTTCGATGGCGCAAACGGCAAGCTGGCAGACAACGTGTACGACGTTAAGCGTTCAACTGTTTTTCTCAAAGTTTTGGCCAGGGCTAAAACGGAAAAAGCACTGGACAAAGCTGCTTTGGAGCTGGTGCGCGAATCCCACGGCAAAGTAGATATTCCAAAGTCAGTGGAGTTGTTGAAAGCTGCATCAGACTTCAGCACACAGGTTTGCGCAGAAGCACTAGCAAAAAATATCAGTAAGGTCGAAGCTGACTACGCTTCGCGATCTGACGATTTTAAATACCGCTTTATGTCAGAGCCCGAGTCCCCAGAAGCCCTGTGCGCCGAGATCCTAAGGGACAAACCGCGCAATAGACTGCTGCAGCTGCCAACAGGCTGGGGCAAAACCTCCCGTGTTCTTCAGCCGGTAATCGAAAAATACCTCGCAGACGGCAAAAAAGTGGTTGTTATCTCGCATAGGCGCTCGATCGTCAAAAACTTAAATATTGACGGACTTGTGCATTACGAGGACGTTTTGCCTAAGCAGATGGAAACAGCGAGAGGGCTTAAGGTTGTAGTGAACTCTATTAATAGCGAGAAATTCAAAGAGTTCCTCAGTTATGTTGATCTGGTTGTAGTCGACGAGGCTGCGCAAGTCATAAACCACATTTTTGAAGGCTCCGTGTCGGAGAGGGAAGAAGTCTGGAAAACCTTTAAACGGCTCATTAAGTCGGGATCACGCGCTGCTATTCTTGCCGACGCTGATATAAACGACGAATGTCTGTCGCTACTCAACGATCGCCTTGGCATTGTCAGCATTTGCAGTAAAAAGCAGTCCCATGCCGACATCAGGATCAGCCTCGGTCAGCTCGATCAAGTCCGCGCCATGGCCTTGGAATCGATTGGCAGCGGCAAAAAAGTATTGATCGCATGCGACATCGCCAAGGACGCGAGGGCTCTCGGCAAGGCAGTAGAAAAGCTCGGGGCTCCAGCGCTGGTCATTACCGCTGAAAGCGCAAATTGGCCCGATCAGGCTGCATTTATCGCCAACCCCAACACAACCGACTATGCAGTCGTGATCTACAGCCCGGCGATTACCAGTGCGCTATCAATCACAAGCGGCCATTTCGACGAGCACTACGGGCTTTTTGAGGGCTCTGTCACGCCCCGCGAAGCTGTCCAAATGCTCCGCAGAAACAGGACTACCAAGCAATTCACGGTCGGCATCCGCAACCCGCAGAACAGGAAAGAGGAGATCGCAGACGTCGAGTTCCAAGCTTCCCGGAAGACGGATTTCGACGTCGAACTGCACGCCCATCGCAAACGCAACGCCTGGCTGCGCGACAACATCCTTTTTACCTTGCCCAGGGAAATGCACCGCCAAGGCTTTAAAATCGAGCAAATGGAGCGCGACGACGACAAAGGAATCCAAGGCTTTAAAGCTAACTCAAGTGCAAGGAAAGCCCTGAAAAAAGACTCCACTCAAAAGCTTTTGAGCGCAAGGCAAATCTCAGCTTCGGAGGCAGACAAAATTCTTAAAAACGGCTCAGCAAGCGAGGATGAGTATTTTGCTGCGCTCAATGCTCAAGCAAGGCAGGTTCTTGGAAAAAGAGAATTGAATCTCGACGATGCAAAATTTTGGGGGGAAGGTGTCGGCAGGGTAAAGTTTGAAAACTATAAGAACCTTAGCTTGTCCGGGCGTAATGAATTTGAAATTGTGGTGCGGGAGGTTTTCCAGGGTATGCAGTCTGGAAAGTGGAAGTCCGAAGACTCCGTAGCTGCATATAATCGAATCAACAAATTCAGGGAGCAAGCCATCCTTGCGGGCTTTAGGCTCCCCAAAAACTCCCCAAATATTTCGGATCGATCCAAACAGGGCGCAATTTCCGAAATCATGGCTATGCACGGCTTAAATACCAAGCGTAAGGACGGGGGAGAAAAGGTTGGTTACTACTACATTATTGACCCCGAGTCGCTCGAACAGATGAAATGGTATGCAGGGTTCTAAAGCGGGTGGGGCAGGGATGCCCCGCTGCTTGGGTGCACCTTTCGAGCAATATAAATATTATTATTTTTTTGCAAAGTAACTGTTGCGCCGCCCTTTGCTCATTTTTCATAATAATCATAACAGCACATAACAATAAAAATAGAGTGCCTTATGACCACCGATTGCCAAGCGCTTGCTGACGTTTTAAAACAACCCTTTTATCGTGACTTGCTTCTTGAAAAAGGGGGGTACAAAAAGATCGATCAGAATTTGCTAAAGATCTGTTCTGACGCTATACGCCAGGTCGAATTAAACTTCCCCCTGTGGAACGACTTTAACCGTCAGCGTCACGCAGGAAAATTTTTGGAGGGGGAGTCATTAATTAGGTGCCCAAGCCTGCCCCCACACCCGCGCCCCTACAGAAGCTGGGCTGAGTTCCGGATCTCGGTTTTCGGGGCAATGCAAGAGTTTCCGTACGAACGCTTGGAAGTTGACTACTACGTTAAAAAGACCCACAGATCTGACTGGTACGACGTCGAGAATAATCGTATTTGGTATCAGGGCAAAGGAGTAATAACCTCTTCTGATGCAGCCAGAGATTTGAAATGTGCGTCCGAACAAAATACTCTGCATCAAGTTTTTATCTTTACAGTCCCCAATATCCACTGTCCATGGTCAAAACCAAGAGTGGACGGTTCCATCATGACGCAAGAGGAATGGGCCACAAAGGAAGGGTTTGACTACACCTACGAGCATGAAATAGGAGCTTGGCTACGAAGCGAAAGGCACAAATATTTGGTTGAGAACTTCGGTCGTAACCTGCCGCAGCTTAGCTCGAATAAAGGGAAGTCAATACAGTCGGTGATTGCTGTGAATCCTGGCCTTTTTGCGCACAAACAACAAGAGCAGCGTGTTACAATAAACTGACAATAACAATAATAAAGTCAGTCGTTATGCGCCATGTCCTAGGGATTGATCCCGGCATTTCTGGTGGTATTGCAGTGATCGATGAGAGATTTAATCTTGTCGATTGCTTTCGTATGCCTGTAGTTGAGATCGAAGGTAAAAAGAAAGTTGATGCTGGATCTCTGTTCAAGCGCCTCTCCGAATTCAGCATTGACCTGGCAGTTCTTGAAAAGGTCGGCACCCGCCCCGGCGAAGGGGTTGTTGGGGCTTTCTCGTTCGGTGACTCGTATGGGTGTGCCAGGGCTGTGTTGGAATGCCTGGGTATCCATTACCGCCTTGAGCGCCCACAAGCCTGGAGAGGCGGTCAAAGCCTAACTGGTCTCTCGAAAGAGCAAATTGGGGAGATAGCTTTCGAGGTCTTCCGGGCGGATGAGATTTACCGAGGTAAGCGGCTCAAAAAGGACGGCACACGCGGGTGCAACGATGGCATCTCCGACGCACTGATGATTGCCAAATTCGGCATCAGGTTCCTGGAGTGACTGATGGCCGCTAAATCTCTCACCAAGGCACTGATCAAAAAGCTGGGCAAAGAGTTGTCAGAGACGGCTTTCACCGCTATTGCCTATGCAAACGCAGGCATCCCCAGGAGCACCTATTACTTCTGGAAATCACAGGCTGAAGAGATCGATGCTGCCAATCCTGAGCGCCATGACCTCGCCCCTGACGAGGAGCTGCTCATAGAGTTTCTGGACACTATCGAGCAATCACGGGCCAAAGCTGGCAAGACATTGATCGACTCAGCGTTCAAGCACGCCAGGTCAGACGGGAACGTAGCAATCAAGCTGATCGAACGCCTATTTCCTAATGACTTTGCTGCCCCTGCGCGCAGGGAAATCACGATCAAAACCGAGTCCCTTGGCGAGCAAAACACCGGAATCGCCAACATTCCTACCTTGGGCGGCGCCGCTGGCCAGGATCTCGAAGCTCTACTCCTGCAGCAACAGTCATCAGCCGTCGACCTTGCCAAATCGTCAACACGTCAAAAGGCGTCTGGCGATGATTAAGCAACGGACACCCTACGACTGCGGTATCGCCTCCTTCGCGACAGCGCTGCACATAAGCTACGAACAGGCCCTGGCGCTGTTTGCCCCGCAGTCCGACATCTTGGGCACCACTGCTGCTGACACCGCAAACGCGCTAACCCAGCTCGGCATCCCAAGCAGCTACGCCACCTTCCCCGCGTTCTACGCGCTCTTGGGCCGCCCCGGCAACCCCTGCGACCCTGAAGTTGTCCGAGACTGCCCCGCGATTCTGACAGTCCAGTCCCGCAACGGCCATGGTCTGCACGCGGTGTACTGGGATGGACAACAAGCCCACGACCCCGACCCCCACTGTCAGCACCCCAGACAGCTGCAAGACCTGGTGCTGCTCGAAGCCGTCTCCATCGCCTGCGTTTTTGCAAACAAACGCCAAACGTTGTGCGCAAAAAGCGGAGCTGGACTCAAAGGATTGCCGGCATGACCGCGATGCTGCCCAGGAAGGCGCTGAACTCCGCAGTGCGTCGGGTGATTTGGGAGCCCACAAAGAACAGACAGGGGGGGATTTCGAGCCAGGAGATGTTCCTGATTCTCGGTCAGCCACAAACTCTGGTCAGCGAAGTCCTGTTCCATGGCACGAGGGGTAACGGTAAGTCGGCATGCCTACTCATGGGCTTTGCGCAGCATGTTGGAAAAGGATGGGGAGCTTACTGGAACGGCATCATTTTGCGTCGACAGTACTCCGCTCTCAGAGACCTCATTATCGAGTCACGGAAGATCTACCCCCGTCTTTTCCCCGGCGCTAAGTACAACAGCAGCGAGAAAACATGGACTTTTCCAACCGGCGAGCAGTTACTTTTTCAGTACGCGGAGAAGGATGCGCATTATCAGGCCAAGCTGCACGGCCAGCAGTACGCATATATCGGGCTGGACGAACTGACAACTTGGGCGACTGACGAGATCTACATCAAGTTGTTGTCCACGCTCCGTTCGGCATACCAGCCCACCGACTTGCAGCCCCTGATGCCACCTCTGCAGGTTCGGGCTATGACAAACCCGTGGGGCGTTGGGAAAAGGTGGGTCAAAGAGCGCTTCATTGACGGCAAAAGAAACGGCCAAATCGAGCGCACCTCCCAAACACTTCTCGATGAAAATGAGAAGGAGGTGGTGGTTGAGTGGAGTCGGTGTGCAATCTTCGGCACTGTCTTTGAAAACAGCTACGTCGACGCCAGGTACAAAGCATGGCTGATGAGCATCGCAGATCCCTTGCTTCGGGAAGCCTGGCTATATGGTAACTGGGAGGTTGTGGACGATACCGCGATGTTCGCCAAAGTCTGGGATCGAGACGTTCATATCCTGCAGCCTTTCGAAATCCCAGCCTCATGGAAAGTGGATCGCAGTTTTGACTACGGGCAGTCGACCCCGTTTTGTTGCCTCTGGACTGCAGAGGCAAATGGTGAGGCCGTCACGATCGGTGGCAAGGTTTTCTGCCCGCCGAAAGGTTCATTGATCGTCTGCGGAGAAGACTATGGCACACCGTTAACGCCTGATGGCAAGCAGCAAAAACGGGATCTCGGGTTGTTCCTCAGCGCCGGCAAAATTGGTGCCCGCCTGAAAGCTAGGGAGGTCAAACTGCAGACCACGGTGCTTAAAAATCACGGGCGTATCGACGCTGGCCCAGCTGACAACCAAATTTTCAACGGCTCCAAGGTCGACAACGGCACAGCCCCGACGGTGGCCAAGGAGCTGGCAAAGGAAGGCATCACTTTCTCGCAGTCCGACAAGCGTGCAGGTAGCAGGATCACGTCCGCTCAGCTGATGTTCGAACGCCTGCAAGCCACTGCCGATCGCAATCCCGAAAAGCCCCACATCTATGTCTTTTCAGGCTGCAAATTCCTCACGCGGACGATCCCTGATTTGTACCGGGACGAGGATGAGCCCGATAGCGTAGCTAAATGCGCGGATGACCATGCTTGGGACGCCCTGGCATACAGATTGACCTGGAAACGCCCAGTTACCACCGTCTCCCACGGCATCATGGGTTAACAGCAATACCAACAATAAGAGTCGAAAAGACCAGTATGAAAGTCCAAGACAAGTCCGAAATCTGCTCCAAATACTTCTCCGATCGTCGTGCCATCCGAGCACTCCGGGGTGGTACTGATGCCATGCGCGCTGCAGGCCAGGAGTTCCTTCCTCGCGAGCCTGGTGAGACCCCTGAGTCGTACAAAAAACGGCTCTGCAGGACGTACTTGAACAACCGGATGGCCCGCGTCGTAAAAAGTTTGTCTGCAAAGCCTTTCTCACGGCCTGTAGCTGTGGTTTCTGAATCTCATCCTGAGCTTGCAGAGCTGTTCAGCAGCAACATCGACGGTAAAGGGACTTCGGTGAGTGCGCTGGCGGCGATGGCGTTCCAGGATGCGCTCTGGAATGGATCATCCTTCCTGTGTGTTGACGCTCCTATCGGCGGTGGGCAGCCCTACGCCTATTGGCTTTCTGGGGATGACATCCTGGGCTACAAGCTCAATGAAGATGACAAGCTCAGGGAGATCCGGATCTCTGAAAAAGCCACTGTCGAGGATGGTGAGTGGGGTGAGAAATCCGTGGCCCGCGTGCGCGTGTTTCGGAAAGTGAATGGCAAGGTGCTATGGGCAATTTGGCAAGAGTCGGATGGTGCTGACTATGTTCAGATCGAGGCCTGGAGGGATTTCGGGCTGAGTGAGATCCCGGTGGTGGCCATTCATTCAAACCCCGCTGACACCAGGGGTACATTGTTCTGCGAGCCACCCCTGAAAGACCTTGCCCATATGAACATCAAGCACTGGCAGTCCCAGTCCGACCAGGACAACATCCTGCACGTTGCCAGGGTGCCAATCCTGTTCGGCAAGGGCATCCCTGAGGGCACTATCGTCAAGATTGGCGTGGACAGCGCGATCATGTGCAGTGCTGAGGGCGCAGATCTGAAGTTCGTTGAGCATACCGGGGCTGCGATCACTGCTGGCAGGGACAGCCTTCAAGACCTGGAGGTGCTGATGGCCTCCCACGGTAACGAAATGCTGCAAAACACTGGGGTGGTTGAGACAGCTACTGGCCGGTCACTCAATGCCAGTGACAACAACAACCAAATCGCGTCGATGGCAACGGCCACTGCCTCGGCTCTGAAGATGGTGTTCGGCATGCTTGCCAGGTTCTCACGGGTGTCCAACGCTGAGTTCCAGGTCGATATCAATACTGACTTCGGCATCAACGTGAATGCTCAAGAATTGTCTGCGCTGGCCACCGCCCGTGCCAATGGCGATCTCAGCCAGTACGAGTATCTGCGCGAGCTGAAGCGCCGGGGCATCATGGGCAATGACTTTTCGATCGAGGACAACGCCGATCGCCTGGCAACTGAGTACGTCTCTGCCTGACGGCCTGATTTGCTGCCAAAATCGTTCCCTGTCAGTATGTTGGATAGCTTTCAGGGAGGGTTGTCGGTGAAAAAAATTTTTGTGAAGTACGCTAAGGCTATGGAGTCGGATTGGAACCGGGTCTTTGTCAGGCGGATGATGTGGGCCGACATGGAGGTGCGCGTCAGGAAATTATTTAAAGAGATTGAAGGCTCGCCACAAGCCGAGTGGTATGGCGGTATTAGGGTTCACAGAGGTCTGCACCCTCGCGCAGAGGAAATTCCAGTCAACCAAAAGCTAAATCAGCTGCAGATTACTTGTATGACAAAGCGGCTAGGGCTTAGAAGTGTTGAGGAATTTGAAGAGACTCGAAGCATTGATGGGGTCGATAGGGAAGTATCGGGTGTCAGGCTCAAGACCCACGTAGAAAATGGGGCGGTGATGTGGTTTTCCCAATCACCTTCGGGCGGTGTAACTGTTTTTATGGCTCCGTGCAAATCAGATATAGTATCTTTTAATGAAAAGGAGATTATCCTTGGGATGTACAAAGACCCCAGTCTTCTGTCTGACGCAAAGATAGAAAAACTAAGCGCAAAATTTTTTAGATACGCCTCGATATCAAGCGCCCTGCACAAACATACAGCACTTGACTACTACTGGAGGCTATGGCTCCTGTTCATTGATGTTCGAAACAGAAAGGTTTGGAAAACGTTTATAGCCATCAATGCGCTCGTAATTTTTGGCGGTGCTTTCTTCACTATTCTTGGTTATTTCTTGAATTCGGGGCCTTCGAATTAATACGCCAGGCCCGGATATACCTGAAAGTAGTTTGCTGTCAAACGCCGCTCTGATATCATTGGCGCTTACCCAAATGGAGGTGGATTCGTGACATTGGTTATTGCTGGGCATTCGCTAATCGATATGAGCTACGGTGGGATTGGTGGCACCTACTGTAACGGTGTATTCTTCGTTTCTGACAGCAGCATTACTCAGAAGGGACAATTGCTGGTAAGTGGATTCAAGAAGGTGGTTGAAACCCCTGTTCGGGTTGCTGGCTTGAATTTCCTAGATGAATGGTTTAACGGATATCTCGGCTATAACTACGAAGGCGGATGCGGAATTGCGTTTGCTGGCAGCACTTTGGTCGCCCAGCACATCATGAACTCCATCAAAAATCACTTATCTGATCTAAAACCCACCTATTTCGATGGGGAATATCAGCTGGCCATGCCCTGTGAGACTCGGAAGTTTCTTGATGGCTACTACGATATGGATATGTTTCAAAAACATCACTTCGGGACGAATTACCTGCTAACAGCTGAATTCATAGCTGGGGTTGTAGAACATTCAGTGCAATCAGTTTTGATTCAGGCCAAGAAGCACGAAAACATGGCGGGTATGTTTTCTGCCTACCAGGCTGAATTCATACTCGGAGTTTGCTGCCCTAAAACAGGGAAATACCATATTTACAGGTACGAAATCCTGCCAAGCTGCACAAAGGGCGCAACTGTTTCGATGGAGGAGATACCAGAGGGAAAGGTTGCGGTTATCGGCATGAGGAAGCTACACGAGCAGGATGCAAATGATGCCTTTGCTGATGCCTTAGCCTCGCGCAGAAGCACTGGGCCAGCTCTGTTTGACTACTTGGCCAGCGCGATTAAAGCGCAGAACGAAATAGGAGTCTTTGAGATAGGTTTTCCTGCATTTCATTACAGGCAAGAAGGTATCCGCCTGGAGCTCGTCAAGCGCCAAGAGTCATAACCGCAGATCGCTAGCAAGTCGAATATCGCATACCCAAGCCAGGTGCTGCTTGCCCTGGCCGCTCTGGTAGATCTCAAAAAGCCGTTTGACTGCAGAAGCTCTGATTTTTGCATAGAAAATAGCCCCGCATACGTGGCTATTTTTATTTAAGCTTGAGGTTTTAGCTAATCAGCTTTGGGTGAAAATAAAGTTTTTCTCTGACTCTTCCAGCTCAGAAGACTTGTTGCGCAGGTTGGAAACCAACACGCCATTCAGTTTGTCCACAAAACCAGCAGGGAAGAATGTTGACGGATTACCAGTTTTGGACGTCATAACTCTTGCCGAGCATTTAGCTAGCGCTGCAATTTTTGAAATGAGGCGGGTGTTGGGAGTGCGCATTTTTTCCCTTGGATCATGCCCCTGACCGACAATTCCTTTGCCTTGCCTGGCAAGAAATGACTCGTCGACGGTAGTCACCATTTTTATGGTCTGTTCTTCACCAAAAATGCGGTTGTGAATTTTGAAGATTTGCGAGATGTCCATATTGTTACCTATTTGGTTTTTGTGTGGTTGCCCTACATTGTTATTATCCAAATGAGCAAAGGCTGCAGCAACAGCTTCAACAAGTAATTCTTTAATTAACCACCCATCGCTGACGAGCGGTCAAAATTATTGACAAATTGGCAATGAAGTGGATTGTTCCAATTTTAAATGAGGTGCCCGAATTTTAAAATCTGAGAGTATTTGAGGGGTTAACTACTGCAGATTTTACGTAGCGCACACTGTGAGAATTATTCCCATCTATGCGTTCAGATGCGCCCAGGTGGGCCAGGCGCAACGATTTGATGTCAAAATGCCTGCTTGACGGTAAGCTTGAGATTTTTCAGGGAGTTATTTATGTGGATTTGGAAGGAGACAAGGGAAAAATGGATGCTATTCGGGGCGCTGACCTCTTTCGCGCTTGTCATCCTGATCAACCTGAAGCTAGAAGTATGGTCTTTCCTTGAAGGAAGTCAGATATCTTCAATTTTGCAGGCGGATGCAACTGGTACAGTCGCCAGTGACTTACTTGTCGGGTTGTGTTCGGCGTACGTTTTTTACGTTTTTATGGAGCTTATCCCTAAATATAATCGGGACAAAGAATCTGCGACAGCATTAAATATGCTTTTGAATGCCATATTTTCTCAATATCTTAGGCCAGATGCATTTCGTCGCACTGTGAGGGCGCGAGATATAGATCCAAGTCTTCTGTCGGGTGAAACTATTAGTAGTGTGATTGGGGGGTTGGATGAGAATAAAGGTAAGTACGAAGATTTAAAATATATGGCAGAGGCTGCGAGCAGAAGGCTTCCTGACCTGCTCTCAAGCTTCCATTTGGCTGCCGGGATTTCTCATGAGAAGGGCGTGTTGTGGATGGAGATTACCGACGCAACAAGATCTTTGAGTGAATATCATGACTTTATCAAAGATATCAATAAAACTTCATTAGAAGTAGTGACAGATAACGAAATGTTTCTTCAGTTCAGGAGGCAGCAAGCAGATTTTTTCCAAGACAAGAAAGAAGGTCTGAGAATAGTAATGCAGGCGAGGGCTAAAGAGTGGCTGAAGCTCGTGGGTGAGTGGAAAGAACTTAACTAGTCACTTACAAGATCTCTTGAGATTTTCAAATCTTGTGGATATAGTGGTGCTCTGGTTCGAGTTTTAAAATCACCCATAGGAAAAATGCTAATGTCAAAAGCAGCAGAATACCGCGCACTGGAGCGTCAAATCGCCGAACAACTCGCTGCCTTAGAGGCTTTGAAAGGCAGCTCCGCACTGCAAAAAGAGCTCGAATTTGAAGACAAACTGCGCAGCCTGCTGGGCGAGTACGACATGTCTCTGCGCAACGTAATCAACATCCTCGATCCTCAGGCTGGACGTGGGCAAGCGCAGGTGCAAGCTAAGGCTCCGCGCAAGGAACGAGCTGTAAAACGCTACCACAACCCTCACACCGGCGAAGTTGTTGAGACGAAGGGCGGAAATCACAAAACACTGAAAGAATGGAAGCTGGAGCATGGCTCTGAGGAAGTCGAGAGCTGGGTTAAGTAATCTCGATTAATTGAGTATAAAAAGGGTGTGGGAGACAGTAGATGCGCAAGGTTGAAATTAAGGGAATGTCGGACTTTGTCGAAAAGCTGAACGCTTACGATCTGCTGTCATACCATGCCCTTTTTAGGGGGCAGGCAACTGAGGGTAATTTGCTCCCATCGGTGGCGAGGAGAGACTCGAAGGTCGACTCTACTGCGTTGGAAATTGAGTTGCTGGCACAGTTTGCGAGGATTGGAGTTACGAGGATCTCCTCGCATCACAATACCCTGTGGGACTTGCTTATCTTGGCTCAGCATTTCGGTCTAAAAACAAGACTCCTGGACTGGACTAGCAATCCTCTAGTAGCGCTATATTTTGCATGCGCATCTAGACAAAAAGGTGATGTTTTTGTTTATTCGTTGATAGCCGATACCATGCTTTTGGAATCGCTGGACTGTAATCCTTTTGAGCAAGGTAAAACCTGGGTAATTCAACCTCGCCTAGCAAACGAGAGAATTATTGCTCAGCACGGCTGGTTTACTGCTCACCCATTTTCAAAAAAAGATAAAATGTTTGTCCCTTTTGAAAAGCATAAGGAAGCTAAAACCTTGCTCACCGAATATCGGATTCCGAGCAGGATGCGCCACGAAATTGTTCATTCGCTGGATCGGTGTGGGATTAACAAAAACACATTGTTTCCTGATTTGACCGGGCTGTGTGAATATCTTAACTGGAAGGTTGAGAATGACCAGTTTCCGCAGCCCAGAAAGCAAGCGACTCCATCTGACCTCAAGACACTTTTCAGATACAACAGTTTGCCAAATTCCGTCCAGTAGGCACTTGTGATCTGCTTTGCTCACTCAGCATAATGAAAATGTAGCGACAGACTACAAACAAAGCGACGAGGCAAAGATGGACATTAATCAAGCAGTGCTGGAAGCCCTAACATTCATTAAAGTACTCCCTGGGGCTTCCCTCGACTTTGACATCCACGATCCCGTAAATCGCCAAGCGGTCTACGATTTTTGCGTCGATGAAGCGTTCCGCATTGCTCAGCAGTACTCAAAGACCCCTTCGGCTCGCTCTGATCTGAAATATCTCCCTTTTTGGCAGGTCATGTGCTGCCATGCAACCTACAACGAATTCAACCGCTGCCTAAAGCGCCTGCAGGCTGAGTAGCACCTCAGCGTTGCATTCCCCGCCAGTCCTTGCCAATATGACAATATCTGATTAAATATGTTGGTGTGTCATGACGCCACGGCAGCTGCGGATTTTGAAGCCAAAGCTGCTGGTTTCGCAGGTTCTACGGGTTGTAGGAGGGCGGATGATGGAGCGGAATTGGGTCGTCGAGCAGCTGCTGGCGGAAGACATCAAAAAGGAGCTTTCGGTGGCGGCAGCGCTAAGCTTGACGTTGTCCGACACTGACCAGCCATTATCGATCATGATCGAGGGGCCAGGTCGAGCGCCCGAGGTTGTTCGGCTCGATGGGTACCTGGATCTGGCGGTGCTACTTACGCTAGAGCTGGTTTACCGACAAGACCGATACCATCACGTCCATCCCGACTATCTTGCAGCAGCTTTGCGAGCAAAATCCGAGCAAGAATTTAGGGATATTTATTATCAAATTAAGCGGGAAGCTTGGTTGTTCGATGTTCATTTCGTCGTTTTCGATACTATTGTCGATTTGGAAGGCTTAAGGCTTGCCGGTCATAATCTCGATGTTGTTTCAAATTTGTTGTTTGACGATTTTAAACGAGCGTCAGAGCTAGCATTTTTTCCGGAGGATTATCTGGTTGCGAGATGCGGATTATTTGAGATTAATCTGGATATCTACGCGATGCAGGTATACGAAAGTCTGGTGCCAACAATAAAAAGGATGATCAAATATAAATACCCTGCGATTTTTACCCTTATTGGATATTGTGAGAATCAAGCTGAGTTCAAGAGCCTGTGTGGCGGTGATTTAGATTTTCTGAAACCCAGGATGGATGATTTCAGCGATCTTGAGATAGAAACTGCGCTTGCTGTGGAGCTCGGGCTGTGAAGTATCTCATGAGTTTCCTGGGTTTCATGGAGGTTTGTGATTATCGATTTGATCGGGTGAGTGGCGAATATGTCTGTTGTGGGTGTGGATATTCAGACTTCTTTACATATTTTGTAGATGTATATTCCATTTTTGCTATGCTCCCCTCAGAACCTAATTTGGAAGGTGAGGAGAGGAGGATCGGAAAGGAATTAGCAACATCCAAAACCGAAGATGAGTTTGTTAGTCGAGCATTGCTTGTCGCTTTATCCGCACTTATTTCAGATTTGCAATGTGAACCGCTGGCTGCCGATGTTTATATGTGCTGTTTGGCACGTGACTTTGATCCTATTGACCAGCTTCTGAGTGCCTATTTTTGCCTTAAGGCGGGGAGTGCACGTGTGTCCTTACTTCGTTAATTACTTGCAATGGGTGTTTCCAACGGGTATCACTCTGACTGGTGAGCACGTTGGCTATAACGAAATCTCGTATTTCGATTGTAGGGAATTGTTCAGGCGGTTGGCCGCTGATTACGAATACCTTGGCGAAGAATATTACAGCTCAAGGCGAGTTTGTGCGATATACAAGCTTGCAGAGGTTTGTCAGGACGAAGCTGAATTTCTCTGGAAATCTAGACAGGAAATCACAGAGCTTGCATTCGAGCTGGGTTTTGAAGCTAGGATTAAGAGAATTTTTCTCGTAATGGACGATGAAATTAACGATTGGTATTGCTATCTTGTCGCGAAAAATATTCATGAGTTAAAATTAATTGCCTTGAAATATGTGACCGAGACATACCGAGGTTTACTTTCCTCGTCGAATTTGGTGAAAGTGATGAAGTCATTTGTTGAGCGGCACAGAGACGAATTTATTAAGCGCTTTGAGCAACAGCAGCCGGAATTAGCCGAGATTTTAAAGGAGCTTGACTGGCCTGCAGAGCGAGAAAAGTTCTTCAGCCATGACCCTGAATTTAAAAAGGTCTTGCTGGAGCGGCTTAATGTGAAAGGGAAAGGGCATCTCCTGGAACACTATTTGGTGACAGACCTTGGTTTATAACCCCACGCTACACACCCGGATCATGCAGAATTTTCCGGAATTCATCCTGCTTGGGTCAGAGTTCTCCGCCACGGGGCCTGAATTTAACGAACCCTGGGATCACCTGATTCTGGCGTTCCTGACCTATTGCCGAAACGAGATCGAGCAAAAGCGAATGGTGCAGTTTACGATCCGACAAATGCGGCAAAAACTCGGGCAGCTCCAGATCTCCATCAGCGAAAGCGACTGGAATTCGAGGGCTTGTATTGATTTGCTGTCAAATATGACGGCGGTTGGGCGGGCGCCAGTGGCCGATGGCGAGCCGTTGTATCGTCAGCACTTGGCACCTTTCAAGGCTGTTTATGACTGTAGCATCGGCGTTGGCAGCGGGTGGTATGCGCTGCTGATGGGACTGGGGTCGATTTGTGCTGAGGATGACTCATCATTTCGCGACGTAAAAGAAAAATACGGAGAGCTAAGCCTGTTTCCAAACGCTAACTCCGTGCGATGCGAATACGCTTGTGATTTTGCCGAATTTCTTAGCGGATTTATCTGCGATATTTGCGGAAAGGCGGGGCGTGGTAGGGAAGGTGGCTGGGTTGTGACCCGCTGCGATCACCATGCCTTTTAGACTTTGGCTAAGAAAAACGCCTTTAGTCTGCACTGTAAATAATCTTTCCGCCTTTCCGGATAAGTAACTGCATAAATATGTTGATTACATGCTTTCTCAACGGCGATAATTAGTCATGATGAATAACAATAAGAAGAAATATCATGACTGTACTGCCGAGTTTTAAGATCACTGTTGCTGACCGTAGCACCCGAGATATCTGCAGTCTTTACCTGGTTGGCGGTTTCGACGAAGAGAAGAACCACTATGCGGGCTGCTCTGAATTCCGTGGAAGCAAAAGGCAGCAGTATCGCAATATCTGTTATCGCGCTGAGCGCGGATATATTCAATTGCAAAAGCTGGTTGATGGCAACGTGTACGAAAAAGGCGACAAGGAAGCCTGGGCAAGCCTTCAGCTGCTGGTTTTAAATTTGCTGAAGGACGGATTTTTCGAATATAGAGGCCTTGAGTATCGACTCAGCATTGAGCACATCGAACCCGATACCCTCGATTTCCTGACCTGGGAAGTCATCGCACAAGTAAACGACTGGTGAATATATGTACAATTCTGCCGATGCTGTGATGGATTTTTTCTACGCAGGTAATGTTTCAGGGTTTCGAGCAGTTAAGCACCACCTGGACAAGCAAGAGGTCTGGAGCGAGCAGGATTTTATTTGTGCGCAAATCAGCGAATGGCTAAGCGACAATAAAATTGACTGTGAGCATAAGCGACTGCCTGACCCTCAGCGTGAGATTCTGGTCGATTTGTCGGCGCTGATCGGTTCTGCCCCCATCCTTTTTTGGACGCATCCGAATCGTTTCCCTGTCTTTAACGACATTGTACTTGTGAAAAGTCTGTTGAATCTGATGGGCGATGTAGATGACGAAAAAGTATTAGCTAGGATCGAGCGGTGCTTTGAGTGGGATCAGCACGAAATCGGCTTCCTATTAGTCGATTTTTACATGCACAATATGGAAGGAATGAGACGGCCCCAGACAAAGCTGACGGCAAGAGGGCTCTACAATGTCTTCGAGGCAGCTGGGCGGCTACGAATCCTTGGTAAACAGGATGACATCGCCAAGGCAGAAGCAAGACTTATGAAAATTCTTGTCGAAACTGGCTATATTCACAACGTTTTGTATCTGATTGAGCACAAAAAAATCACACCTTGCACTAGTTTCTACAGAGCTTTGGCTCAGTTACCGCAGAATTGGAAGGCAGGGGTCGAACAATTCCACAGGCTGCAGAAGCTCTCGTAAAAATACGCTATTCATTTCCCCCAAGTGAAATCTCCCTTGTTATACTAAAAGCATAATAAGAAAACAAAATCCCTTGGGGGGATAGCAATGTTTCAAAAAAACCGTTTGGTCAGCCTCGTCCGCTTCGGCGAAGAAGAGCACGAAGTAGACTTTAACAAGCTGGCTGAAAACCCTGCCTTTCAAGACTTTCTTCGAGCTCATGTCGAAAAAGAAGTCACCCCGCTAAAAAATAAAAACACTGATTTGCTCAACGAGAAGAAAAATCTCGCAGAAAAGATGCGACTTTTTGAAAACGGCATTCAGGAGAAAGACGACCTGGAGGCCTTGAAGGCAGGCAAGCTCGACTTCCAGGCTCTGCTGGACAAGCGCATTGCGGCGAATAGCCAAAGCTGGCAGGAAAAACTGGCGGCAGAGCAGGGCGAAAAGGAAGAGCTCCGCAAGGCTGTCGACAGCGAAAAAGGCAAGCTTAAGCAGTTCCAAATCAAGCAAACTATCGGGCAGGTTGCGCTCAAAAACGAGTTTTTCCACCCATCCGCGCTTGATGATTTGATGTCTGTTGCCGGCAATACATGGCAGCTTAACGACACTGGTGAGCTCGTGGCACGCGACAGCAGCGGCAACGTTGTGTTCGGTAAGACCGGCAGACCGCTGACCCCTGAGGAATGGATTTCCGGATTGGCCGCGACTAAGCCGCATTATTTCAAGCAAATGCCCGGCTCTGGTGCTCGCGGTGGTCACGGCAGCGGTGTGGCAGTGAGTCTAGTCGACTGGCAGAGAAAACTGGCATCTGCAAACGATCAGGAAAAAGCCGCTTTGCTTGCAAAATACAAAGCTGGCGAGATCAGCATTCAACGCTGACATCATCCGCAACACCTCCTGGCGGTAGCACAGCTGTCAGGATTTCTAGATTTGCTGGCTGTGCCGGCACCCGTTTTGCTCTGTGAGCGGACGTAGCTTCAAAACCTTCCCAATTGATCACCAATAAAAATAAAAACAGGTGAAAGTAATGACTGCAATGCTCCCCCTTGTTGCCCTGGTTCGCTTCGGCAACGACATCGAGGCTCTGGCGAACGAAGTGATTCTGCCGACTGCCATCTCGCGTCTGCGCGGCCAGCTGTCGATGACCAGTCATGTTACCGTCAACACTGATGACGTCGCAGAACACGTCGGCTCTGTCCTGCAGCTGCCGCGCCCGATCGAGTTCTCGGAGGCCCAGGATCACCCGAAGGGTCAGGGATCTACATCCGACGACATCGAGGCCAGCGTTGTTGACGTTAAACTTGATAAGCACATCTATAAACAGTTTTCGATGACTGACGAGGAGTATCTGCGCCACGCTGCTCAGTTCACTCTGCCGTCAGCGATGGAAGCAGCTGTCGATTCGATCGCCGTGCGTATCAACCGCGAGCTCTTCGGCCTATACAAGGACGTCCCGAGCATCAGCGGCAACCCCGCATCCCTTGCAGGCCGAGATAAGGCTGACCTCATCGCACTGAGAAAAGCCTTTCAAGCCCGAAAGATCAACAGCGGAGTAAAGCTAGTGATGACTAGCGACACTGAAGCAGACCTGTTGCTGGAATTCTCGAAGCTTAACGAAACTGGTGATGCAGGCGTGATTCAGCAAGGCTTGATCGGTCGCAAGTACGGCATTGACATGTACAGCGATGTCCAAGCTCCATATCACATTGCAGGCACCGCTGCTGCGAACGCGGGAATGACCGTAGCTGCTAATGCATCTGCAGGAGATACCTCGCTTTCGCTTGCTGGCGTTGCAGATGCCACTTTCCTCCGAGGTGATATCGTCAAAGTTGCTGGCTCCCCACAGACTTTTACTGTCACTGCGGACACTACCGGCAGCCTGCTTCCCGTCTTCCCGGCAGTCTTGGCTCCAATCGCATCTGGCACTGCCATTGAAGTCCTGGGCGATCACAACGTTGACTTGGCCTTCACCAAGAGCGCCTTCCTCATCGCGTTCCGCCAGCTAAAAACCCCGGCAAACGCTGCTTCGACCACGATCGCCTCCATGTCCGACCCGTTGACTGGTGTGACTCTCCGCCTGCTCAGCTGGTACGACCCCTCCTATGAGTCGACCCAGTACAAGCTGGAAACGCTATTTGGACTGAAAGCAGTGGCCCCAGAACGCTCTATTCGCTTCGGCGGACACTGACGGGATTGGCCCTACGGGGCCATTTTCGGCGCGACCATTAGTATCTGCAAAAATATGTTCCACGTGGAACGTTGAAGTTTGGGAACAAAAATGAAGCGTGAAATAGCTACCAACGTCCTGCAGATGGGGGATCACGTGGTGATTGTCGACGCTGGATCTAGGGCGGAGGCGTATTGGTTGGGAATGGGGTATGGGTTTGCAGGGGGCGTTGTAAGTGGGGAGGCCGCGATGACTGTTGCGGACTATGGTTACCCGGAGATCGCCGCGAGGGAGGCCTCGAAGCGGCGTGGTCGACCAAAAAGAAATGAATTGATCGGAGAGTCGTAGGTCGACCCTCCGATTGGCTGAGCCACTGCGCGTTAATTACAGTTCAGACAAATTGGAGGGGCTATCATTCGATGCAGGTTCTGCACCGGATTTAGCCTTTCATTGTTGTTGTAGACATCGTTAAGGGTTTCGCGCCCCTGGTTGAATTCAAAAGTCTGCCCGTCATCCATTGTTATTACATATTTTGCAGAAAGCATGACCGCTGATGGTGGAGTGTTGTCAATTACGCTCCAGTCAATTATTTGCTGCACCTCGGAAATCTCATTGTCCTTGAACTCTTCGATTTCAGGGATTCTGTTTTCGAGAAGTGCGGCTGATTTCAAATAGCCGTTTTTGACATTATCACAAGCTTTTTCGTAATATTGGTCTGCATCTTTGTGAATGCATGGCTGGAAGTTGTCCGCGAAGCTGACCTTGCGTTTGTATTCCTTAATTTCTGACTTTGCATCGTTAATAATCTTGTCAAAACCTTCCTGCAATATCGCATCGGATCTACCTGCATCCATTTTGCAAGTGTAGGTGACAACGTTCCTTCCCGCGCTATCAGTGCTTTCGCTCCACTTGTACGAAGTGCATCGATCCCTGTTTTCCAGCGCGTTCCCTAGCGTGCGAGAGGGATCAATTTCACTTATGACTTGTTTTTTAATAAAAGAAATATGATCGCTTTCGCCACATCCCACCAGCAGCAGGGCGGCCAAAATTGAGAGTTTTTTCATCATCGTCCTTGTCGTCTGAGGCAGAGCCTATGTGTTTGGCAGAATTTTCATTTTCTCCTTAATTGTCATCTGCGTCAATCAACCTTGATGGGCTGGTGCGCCTGATCTACCTGCGTAATAGAAATCACAGAATAATCTTTTTCTCCGGTGTTACTTCCCCCGCTCAATGACTGCTGTGATAATATAATAATAAAGGGCCTTGGAGCTCTTCTGACGAATAATAAGAAGAATAATATGTCAGCAAATCCTCCGGCGACAACAAACGCCAGCTCCCTGGTTGTGTCTCTTTACGCCCTGATCCCACTTTTATCCTTAGTGGTTTCAGGAGTGTGGGCATACTCAGGATTAGACAAAAAAATCGAGCTCACTGATCAGCGTGTCGATGCTTTAAGCGTGCAAATTCAGTCTTATCAAATTGAGCGCAAGGAAGATTCGAAGCGCATCGAAGACAAATTAGACAAAATTAGCGCTCGGATTGATGCCCTCATAGTCAAAGGGGCATCGAAATGATTGCGATGATTTCCGCGCTTTTTGGGTTTTTGGGGCCGTTTGTTCCCAAAGTTTTTGATTATTTTCAGGCTAAGCAGGATCATCAGCAAGAGATTGAGTTGATGAAATTGCGCATGGAGTCGGCTGCCTCTGAACACATGTGGCGGCTGGAAGAGATCAACGCAAGGGCTGACATCGCCGAATCCGTTGCTGTGCACAAACCGCAGGAAAGCTACGCAGACAAGCTAATTAGCTCCGTTGGTGGTGGGACGTTGCCGGCGTGGGTTAAGGCTTATGTGGCTCTGGTGGGTGTGCATGTGGACTTTGTGATTCGGATGTGTCGGCCTCTGATCACATATGCGCTTGTTGGCTTTTATATGGGGTACAAGATCGCAGTTTTTCATGCGCTGGAAGGCTCAGGGCTGCCTGGATTCGAAGCGATGAAGGGGAGCTGGACTGATTTTGATGAAGCGATGCTCGCTGCTGTGATCAGCTTCTGGTTCGGTGGTCGTGTTCTGCAGCGCTGGAAGTCCAGGTGATGACTGTTTCGGTGGTGGAGCAGGCGGTAGAGATCGCGGCCAGGCTGGTGAGCCGCCCGGAGTTTGACGGGCTGCATGATCCTGACCGCTCCACTGTTTTGATCGAACCGTATTACGATCCGGTTGGATTGCCCACGATTGGATACGGGCATCTGCTTTCACGCCAGGCTTGGGCGCCACTGGGCCAGTTCCCAGCCATTACTTTGGAGCAGGCGAAGGCGCTGTTGAGGGCGGATTTGTCAAAGGCTGCAGGTTCAGTGCTGAGGTTGGTAACGGTCAGGCTGAACCCCAATCAGCTGGCGGCGTTGATAGATTTTGTGTTCAACGCTGGTGGCGGTAATTTTGAAATATCGACGTTGCGCAAGGTAATCAACCGAGGTGACTTTGCGGCTGTGCCGTCTCAGTTGATGAGGTGGGTATACGCAAAGGGAGTGAAGCTACCAGGGCTTGTTAAACGCCGGAAGGCTGAAGCTGCGTTGTGGATGGCGTAATGGCGAAGATCAGCCCCAAAAAAGCGATTGCCAGGCAGATTCAGTTGCGAGGTCAGTACACGAGGATTGCCAGGGGGGCAGTCGCTCAGTTGTACCAGCTCCGTGCGCAGGTAGCTGAGGAACTGCAGGCGAATGTCCAGCGTGGCGCAATCCTTAGCGCGGTGAGGATTGGGGCGAAGCTTAAGCGGATTGACAGGGCGATAGGCGATCAATACTCAGCAATGGAGCGAGACCTTGTCGACGAACTGGTTGAGCTCTACAGGGCTCAGGCTGACTGGAACAGCGAAGCCCTTGAAGTGGATCTCGGTGGTGCACAGACCAGTGAAGACTTTATTCGCAGCTTTATCGAGAGCGACCCTTTTGATGGCAAATTGCTGAGAGAGTGGGTCAGCGAGCAGAGCCTGGCTACGCAAAATGCGGTTAAGCGAGCAGTGCGGTTGGGGGTTGTGAACGGCCTACCTGTCAGCAAAATTGTCGATGCGGTGACGTCTGATCCAGTGAATCCTTTCAACGCTTCGCGGCGGAATATCGAGATCCTGGTGCGGACGGCGGCGGCACACGTTACCGCTAATGCGGACATGCTGGGGTTCGAAGAAGCTGGGGTGGAGCAGTACCAGCTCAGCGCGATCTTGGATACCAGGACGACCCTGACTTGTGCATCCCTCAACGGGAAGAAATTTAGAGTCAACGACCAGAAAAGGAAGGTGCCTCCATTCCACCCAGGTTGTCGCACTACCATGATTGCAGTTTTCGATGACGATGATCCTGTTCCGGACACCTTCGACGATTTCCTGAGGGGGCTCGATGAGGAAGATCAGATCAAGGTTCTCGGGGCGACCAGGCATCGGATGTGGAAAAAGGGAATGCCGCTGGATGGGTTCGTTGATCAGGACTCTACGCATGTTATTCCGCTGAATCAATTGCAAGTCTTGCTGCCGTCCTAAAGGCGTTTCTCTTAACCAAAAGATCTTTAGCTTACCTGCAATGGGTCATTTCCTTTTTAAAGAAGAAAGACACCGTTGAGGGTAAAGATCCTAGGAGCGGGGCCATAACAGTATTATCTTTGGTTAAGAAAAACTATGTACGCAAACTATGAAGCATACACCTTGGAATTCCGTAACGACCAGATTCCCCAAGATGATGGCGAAGCCAGGATCATCAGGGCTATCGAAAAAGCATCTCGTCTGGCGGACAGCTACATCCGTGCGGGTGGCCTTGATGCTCCAATCAGCGATGCTGCGGCAATAGAGGATATCAAGGGCTCGATCCTGGACATAAGCCGGTACTACTTGTGGAACGAGAACCCCAGTGATGAGCAGCGGCGCCGATTTGAGGATGCAATCCGCTGGTTCGAGGGCCTGGCAAGTGGCCGCAACCGCCTGCGCACTGCGAGCCAAGAGTCCCGCAAGTCCGGGTTTCACAACGTCAGGCTGATTCGCTCATGATCACCAGCGGTAGCCAGCCCATAACTCTGCTGGTCGACACACGCGGCCTTGAAGAGCTCGTCCGCAAAGTCCGCCAGCTCGGCCCAGCAAACCCACACGTCCGCCGAGGCCTTAATCAAATCGGCGTCCGCTGGATCGCCAGGGTGAAGGTCTGCTTTCAACGCGGGTTAGACCCATACGGTCAGCCATGGGCACCCATTAGACACCGTCAAGGACAGCCCCTGCTCGACACTGGTCGCCTGCGAAACAGTGTTAAGCACAACGTCAGAGGCACCAACCTGGAGCTGGCCAGCAACTTAGTATATGCGGACAATCATCAGTACGGCATTACTGTAAAACAACGCAGATACCTCCCTGACAAATCTGGCCTACCCAGGCAGTGGCTTGATGAATACCAAAATATCCTACTTCAGAACATTGAAAACGCCCTTGCCACTACGACGCCAGTGTTATAATTAAACAAAAACACCATGTCCATCACACGAACCCTCGAAGATTACAAAGCCCTAATTGAATCTTTGCCATCAAAGCCGAAGGTCGATCTTTTTTCCGGCAAAGTCGCAGATGAAACTCTGAAGAATATTTCGCTACAGGGCGACCAGTGTTATGTGCTCTTGGCATGCGGGGGTGGGCCCATTGTTGCTGACACTCCAAAAATGTACTGTGATGCCGTCTTTGGTGCGTTCATTATCTCCAGGGCTGATCAGGACACTAAGGGTGTTTCCCGTCGCGCCATGAGTTTGGGTGTTGAGATTTCAAAGGTACTGAAGAAATATCGTGGCGTGGCCAGCAATAATCCAAATATGCCCAGGATTCAGTCATTTGAAGAGCTGTTGTCTGGGTTCAAGTCTGCAAACAACAATTTCAGCGCTTGGCAGTTGGCGTGGACGCACTATGTCGCGTTCGATTGATTTGCATCAACCAATTAAAATAAGAACAAAGGTGATTCCATGTCTGTAAACGTAAAAGATACCAGTATTGGTTGGATCGGCAACGGTGCCATCCTGATCGCAGTACTGGACGACAATGACGAGCCTACCGGTGGTTTTACCGCTGTCGCACACTCGTCATCGGCTGTACTGGCTCTGACTTCGGATAAAGTTGAGATGCAGGACACCACCTTCGGCACTCTGTCGACTGCAAAATCCAAGGTAATTAAGAACACCGGAGAATTGACTATCAACGCGAAGGATTTCAATTCTGAATTAATGCGCCTGGCGCTGTTCGGCTCGCTGTCCAAGGATGCAGCTGTGGCCTCGAAGGTCTGGACGGGCAAGGCCTACCTAGGAAAGAGCGTGGTTGTGCCAGGGGTGATCTCATCTGTGACTGCCGTTACTGTTGCCGGTGAGCCACTGGATGCCGGGCTGTATCGCGTTTCCGGTGGCTCCATTGAGTTCGACGCAGATGCTGGTTTCGAGGATGGCGCTATCGTGGACGTCACGTATGCCAGCAAGGCCACTACCCGCCTCGAAGGCCTTGTAAACAGTGGTATCAACGTCCAGATCGTCTTCGACGGCTTCAACCTATCTGAAGACGACAAGGAGGTGAAAGTGACCTATCACAAAGTGAGCCTTAGCCCAGCAGCACAGCGTCAACTCATTACCTCTGACTACGGTGAGCAGGAAATCAAGGGCACATTGCTTGCGTCCAAAGCCGTTTCTGGATCTGGCTTATCGAAGCTTTTCAAGGAAGAATACGCCTAATCAGGGTTAGCGTACTGACTGAAAGTGGCACGAAGCCTTGAAGCTAGTGCCACCATTGCTTAAAGTAGGGTGTCGAAGCGACTAACCGGATGAGATCGAACGCTTCCCAGCGGCTAACGCCGTAACCGCGCAAGGTGGTTCGCAAGTGGTGTCCGGATCTGTATGCAAATAGGGACTGCAAGATGAGCTTGGTAGGGAAGAACAGAGAGGTTTTTAGCTATACCAATGCTGACGTTAGAGAGAAATTCTTCCAGCACAAGGATTTTAATAAAGCCCAGCCTTATCATTCGAATTTTAGTCAGAGCAGGTTCGAAAACTCTTCTTTTTCGGCGACAAAATTCAAGTTTTGCGGAATGTACGGTTGCTCATTTTCCAGCTGCGATTTTACAGGAACCCTGTTCAGGAAATGCAATCTGCAAAATTCCAAATTTAGTCATTGCATCATCCGGGCCTCGATTTTTGAGGGGTGCAAGCTAAAAGGGGCCGAATTTAGTAATTGCATAATTGTTGGAAAAAAAATTCCAGTTAGCTACGACCTGGATCTTAGCAATATTTTTCTTGCTTCAAATCCTCCCGTCAGTGATTTTGATCCTGACCTAATAAAGGTTGTCGAGGATTTGCGGTCAAATAGCTTTATAAGGAAATCAGCGGTTTTTCACCTGAAGCGCCAAAAAACGAATACGGTCACATTGAAATTTTTGTTGCTGAGTTTCAGTTCAGACTTTTTGATAGAGAACATCCCGGTGCTTGCTAAAGAAATCAAAAGGGATTTCTACACCGTTAGCTACGTCGTCAGGATCTTGACCCGCCTGGCGGAAAAGGCTACAGTCTAGCTACCGGGTCTCCTCGCCCACGGAATTCCGTCACTAGTAAATGTTTGGTCTACGGACTGTCGCCGGTTAACAACATTTATCACGTCGTTTGCTTCTGACTTAGTGGGGGTATTGCCTATGGTAATGGACTTTTTAACATGTTTTGCATTTGTGTTGCTGATGCTTCATAAGTTCCTAATGTGGGTCATTTCCGTGGATGGCGGGGCGATTGCAAGGAATATACGCAGTGGATCGCGCATTCCGTCGCTTTTATCCATCTCGCCCGTGTGATTCAAAGCAAAATCCGGACGCCTAGTCCGGTTTTTTTTGGGGCTCAGTGGTTGTATTTGTACCACACCTGCCTTGCCGCCGCAGTTCTCCACCGTTTTTCATAACTTCGGATGTCTGGAAAATCCTGGTCAAGATAAGCTTCTGCCAAAAAGCTGAACGAATCGACGCACCCCATGCCCGTCAGCTCATCCAGGAAGTTCAGCTCGATAAACTCCGCAAGCTCATCGATCTTTTTGCGCTCAAAATCCGGATTATTGCGCTGAGCGACCATTCGCTTGCACGTGTATTCCGTAAATTCAGCGAGGGACATCGCACTAATTTGTGCATCCGGAAGAGCGGGTAGATCGGTACGGGCATCAAACATGATCATTTTCCTCGTCAATGGCCAGCGATCTATACTCTTGTAGAGCTTCCTCCACAATCCATTCCTTTTCAGGCGGAATAATCAAATCACAATTGATGGAGCCTTCGACCTCTTTTCTGAAATCGACAAAATCGTAGGCATCGGAAGTCATAGCAATCTCACGGACTGCTGCATAAATCTCTTCCTTGGTTGCGATGCAGTCGGGGTCGTATTCGATATCGTTCATACTGGTTATCTCTCGTGCTGTTGTACTGCTATAGTTCAAATATTACACATGAGCTCTGGTCGAATCTACTAGGCAACTCCGCTATTTTTAGGTATACAACAAAAATATTTTCATCTCGGGTTTTGTTGTCAAAGAGGGTTAGGCCCACAGGGATTGTGCAGGGAGGTATAATGGAGAAAAGCCAAATAAGAATAAAAAGAAGCCATGGCACTCTCCGATCTCGTTATCCCTTCGCGCCCGATTACCATTACTCAAGCATCCGCTGACAAACCTGAAGTCACTATCGATGTGTTTGGCCTGAACACCGAAGACTTTATTTACCTAGTCGACGGCTACAAGGACGCCCTTGGTGCTATTTTCCTGCGCAACGTCAAAGAGTCCCTTGCTGATCCGGATGTTTCGAAAGAGATCTTGATGAGCTTCCCTGGGTTTGCAGCTGCTTGTGTTGCGTGTGCCTGCAAGCAACGTGCGGCTGAAGAGTATGTGCGAAATCTTCCTTTCCCGATCCAGCTTGAACTCCTGGCAACCGTCTTCGCACTAACATTCCCTGACGGACTAAAAAAAAGTCTGGAAAAGCTGTTGCCGACGATCTTACCCCTGCTCAAAAAATAGCCAAGTTTGAAGCGGACAGAAAGAAAAAGTCCGTGGCTATAGAAGAACAAGATCCAGAGCAGTTTGCGCTTGTACTTGTCGAATGCTGTGAGTTGCTAATTACGAATGGTCATAGCAGTCTAAATCCATATCAGTATTCTATTAAGCGGCTTCTTCACCTTGTTGGTGTTCACAAGAGTTTTTTGCGCGATCAGATGATGACAAAGATCATCGCTGACCACATGTCGCGCGTTGCAATTGCCACTGGCGACAGCAAGGAATTTAACAATCTCATTGATCAACTCAGCCAAAAAGAATAATAAAAATGGCCGGTAGTACAATTATTCAGCTCGTAATGCGGGCTCGTGACGACATGTCGAAGGGGCTTGGTAGCGCTACTGCCAAAATTACGGCGCTTATTGCGGCCTTTGCAGGTGCTAGCGCGATAAAAGAAACTGTTGGGCAACTAACTGAGCTTGATGTTGCAGCAAAGCGTCTGCAGGTTAGCGTCGAGGACTTAACGGCTGCGCAGTATGCCGCGTTCAAGACTTCGGGTGTCGGTGCTGAGCAGTTCGTCGACGCGCTTGAGGAAGTTAGGATAAAAATCGAAGAAATGAACTCCATCCAATCGGGTGGGGCCATTGATTTCTTTCAAATAATGAGAACTTCCAGTGAAGATTTTATGAAGTTAAATCCACTGGAACAATTGCAGAAAATATCTGATGTCATGAGGGGGATGTCGTCCAGTGCTCAATTCACATTCCTTGATCAAATTGGCTCAGACAACCTGCGAAATTTGCTGCCTTTGCTGGAGGACGGGTCTGATAAATTTAAGGATTTGATGGCACAGGCCAAGGCTGCCGGCTATACGCTTAGTAGTCTTGACACAAAAAATGTCGAACAGCTTAGTCGTACGTTCAACGAACTTTCGACGTCCATTTCCACTAGCTTTAAAAAAGCAGTAGCTCACGCTGCGCCGGAATTCACTGCGATTGTTCAGATGATGTTGCAGGGTACGACGGATGTTAAAACTGGTGTTGATGGCTTAGGTAATTCTGGCCGGGAACAGTTTCGAGGAATCGTCACCGCCGCTGGCCAGGCTTTTGCCGCTTTTGGCCGGGTCGGCGACGCGCTGTACTCTATATTTTTTGCTATTGCTAAAGGCGCTACCGACACAGCCGTATTATTTTCACTTGGTTTTGACCAGATACTGACTTACCTGAGTAAGTTTGTTAACAGCTTTGTGACCTTCTATAGACGTGCTTTTGCTGATGTTTTGGCACTCGTCGGTAATTCATTTGTTCCTGGTATCCAGGCGCTGCTAAACAAAATCCCAGGTAGCATGGCGAGTTCTATGGCTGCCGGGCTGGACAACGTTAAAGCCTATATAGCTAGTTCAGTGGCTGACCTAAACAAACCCATGAATATCCAAATGGGTGGCGGCATATTTAAGGACTTCGCTGCGCAAGCAGAAGGGGCTTCGAAAACACTCGACAAGCTCGGCCAGGAGGCAGTCAAAGCGACCCTAACTGGCGTCGGCGGGATCAGCGGCGCGATCTCGTCTGCGACCAGCAAACTGCTTGATGCAGGCGCTGCCATCGAAGCTCAGAACAAGTCTCTGGTCGATCAGGATGCAGCTCGCGCAAAGCTGGGCATCGGCAGGGGCGGTGACGCCAAGAACAACCTCACGAACACCCAAACAGCTGCAACCCTGGCAGCCACCCGCGCAAAGCTAGCTGCTGATCTCGCGAAGCTGGAAATCGACAAAACTATCGAGTCGATCCAGGCACGCCAACAGCTCGACCAAAAAGCTCTGGACGACCGCGTCACCCGAGAAAAGCTGACAGCAGGAGAGGTTGCCGACGCCCGACTGGCTATAGATTTGAAAGCAAATCGCGAAATAAGCGACCAGCGCAAAGCGAGTATCGACGAAGATCTGAAGGTGCTGCAGGCCCAGTTGGCTGCACAGCGAAAGGTGCTGGGTCAGTCAACGATCGACAGTGAGCGCGGCACTGCGTTGGGTGCGATTGCTGATCTCGAAGCGCAGATCACGCTGAAGCGCCAAGAGCAGCTGAATTTGACCTCGGCTCTCGCAAACCAGGAAGCGCTGCTAAAGGCTGATCGGGCCTCTGCGCTCGCGGATTCTCAAGCTCAGGTGCAGGCGATCAAAGATCAGTTGGAAGTCGACCTGCTGCGCATCAGGGGCTCTGACTACAAAGCTGACTTGCTTGAGATCGAGCGCGAGTTTGCAGATACCAAGAGAGTGCTGGAATCCCTGGGAGAAGACTCAACTGCGGCTGCAGACTTAGTTGCTGCGAAAAAGGCCAGGGCCGAGTTGGATGAGATCGACCGGCAATATGCTGCTCTTAAGCGCAAGCTTGAGAATAATCGAATTAGCTCGCGTGACTACTTGGAGCAGGTAAACGCACTCGGCGAACGAGGGCAAAAAGCAGCTGAGGTCACAGGGAACCAGTCGGACATAGACAGGACTACGGACAGCCTTGAAGCGGCAAAATCGGGAGTTTTTAGCCTTCAAAAAAGCTGGAAAGACTTGCAGGGCTCCATGTCATCCGGCCTGGGCGATGTCTTTTCCTCGATCGTCAGCGGCAGCAAGTCGGCGTCCGAGGCATTTGCGGACATGGGGGCTGCCATGATCGCAACGATAATGCAGGTCGTTGCACAATTGCTCGTGCAATACGCAATCCAGTCAATGTTAGGGATGGTCAGCGGCGGCGCGGCCTCAGCTGTAGGCGCGGTTATTGGGGGTGTGAAGCACGACGGTGGCCTGATTGGATCTGGAGGCGGGCGCAGCAGGTCGGTACCAGGATGGATGTTCGGCAGTGCAATGAAGTATCACACGGGCGGCGTCATTGGCCTTAAACCGAACGAAGTGCCAATCATTGCGGAAAAAGGTGAAGAGATGTTGACAACCGCTGACCCTAGGCATCGCAACAACATCGGAAAAGGATCTGGCGGTAGTACCGCAGGATCTCAGCAACGAGTGACAATCAACAACGTCATCGACGCACCGAGTATTGCCAGCGCGTTGGAAGGCGCTGACGGTGAGCGAGTAATTATGAACCACATCAGAGCAAACAGAGCCGAAATTAGGGCAATGTAAATGCTATAATAATAAAAAGCCAACTATAAAAAGAAGAACATGGCTCTCTACACTTTTACCGCAACCGATCAAAACGATTTTGTTAGCAAACTCCTTTCGCACGCTGTGGGGGAGGGGTGGACGCTTGTGCGGAATAACGAAAGCGAAAAGGTTCTTAAGATCCCTGCCGTTGGCTACCTGGCACTGCTCATCGACGGTGTAAATATCGAATTCCAGTCGTTCAGGTTGTACGACGCTGGGCGGGCCATCGCTGATCAGATTGGGGCCTTGCCTATACCTGTTGGTGGCCTGCAACTTCCACGGGTGCCGCTACACAATCAGCCGTTTTTTGTCTGGCTGTCGGTTTCGGAAAGACGAATTGCTGGGGTTTGTCGGATTTCAAACTCGTATCACAGCTTTTATGCTGGTCTTTTGCTCCCGTTCGCTCCGACTGATCAGTATCCATTCCCTTGCTACGTAGGAGGATCGGGGGACGCTGATCTGTGGTCTTCGACATCTCAATCGACATCTGCGTACCCGTTCCACGGTGGTCAGATCAGGCCAGGCCGAGTTTGTTTGCCTGGTGGCGGGTGGCAGCAGGTGTCCCGCGCTGACGGCGGAGATTCGCTCGACTTCCATCCGTCGTACGTCAACGAGCTGGCATATGTATGGCCTTTCGACGGTGGCCTGGCAAACCTCGGAAAGACCTTGGACGGCGAACACGTTATTTACAACGCAATGATCGTTTCGTCGACTCCATCTGTTGGTTTGTCGCCTGACGACGGAATGTGGCTGGGCTATTTGGACGGTATTTTCGGATGTAGCAATGCAGCCGCATCCGCCGAATCCGTAATTACCATCGATTCCATTCAATACTTACTCGTGCCCAACGTTTTTCGCGGCTCGCAGTACTATGCATTCAGGCTAAATTAATGAAATATCAAACAGGTTCCTACTCATCTTCGGAAAACCTTTTGCAATTATTGAAAGATAAGCTTGTCGCAGAAGGGTGGGTTGTCGATCTACACGACTATGTGGACTCTGCTGATACGAGCTTTGGAAAGCGCTTACACATCCAGAAAGATGGAATGCATTTTAGTCTGCGAAATTTTGACGACTACAATCCAGCGTTTGACTACAAAGCGACTGGGTTCGGTAAAAGTGGAATCGATGTTCGTGCTAACGATGGCTTTAGCGAAGAAGCTAGGTGGTACGAACAGCCGGGAACACCATTTGTACGGATGTATGCCGAGACCGGTGTCTCCGGCATTTATCATTTATTTACCGATTCGGCGAAAGTTTTGCTGGTTGTTGAGTACGAAACTGAGCGTTACAGTCACATTGTTTTCGGGTCTATGGTGACGCTGGCTGCTAATACTGGTGGGCAGTTTTTAACTGGTGCTAGCGGTACTTTTGAAAATGAGTGGAACATTCCATTCGATACAAGCACTACTACAACAGCATGTAAGGTCGGAAAGTCGGATTTTAGCGGCTGGATTATAGGGTTTGCGTATCCCAATGATCCAGGTGAGGGGCTTTGCAGTAGCTTTAACTATAATAGTGCTATTCGAGTTCCAAATTTTGCGCCAGGAAGCCCGACTACTGTTGGAGATATTGGTAGCTCTGCTCGTAGTTCCAATCGTCTAAACGGACTGTCTGCTCTGATGCCGATCTACATTTTTGTCAAAAACGAAGGTGCCTATAGTCCGTATGCAGAATTTGATGACCTTTACTTTATCAATTGTGATTTGATGAATCCGGAACAATCGTACGCTGTTGGCGGCAGAACGTTCAAAGTCTTTCCTTTTTTCGGAAAGCAAACACCGACAGTCCCGATTCAACCACTTTTCAATCTAGGGTTTGCGGTGGAAGTCGATGTCTAAAGTGGCGCTGCAGTTTGAATTTGTGAACAGTCAAGGCAGTTACTGTGGCTACGATTTAGATTTGCAGCCTGTACCGGTGCTCGCCCACAATATATTTGGTGGTGCGTGTGCCTATGCCGGTTATGCTAACTTGGATTTAAGCTGGTATGGACATGATGCTGTAACATGGGGCAACGTGTTTTTCGACAATGTATTTGTCACGCCAGCGGTTATCGATGCCGGGCAGATTTCTTCTGACGAGACTTTTGAGTTTGCAGTTTGGCACTCGTATCGAACATCTATTGCCTTGACTGGCGTGACCGAGTTCGGCGTTGAAGGCGTAGACTTGATCGGTCAAAAGTCGGGGTCACTATTGTCCTTCGAGGCCTCAGCATACGAAGTTTTTCTTAGCCAAAGTTCTCAAGATGTCAGCTATAGGGCATCGTTCGATTTCGGCGTGTCGGGTTCTTACGATTTTGCACTTACTGCTTCCAGGTCGATAGTTTTGAATTTTGGTATAGACTGGTCTGTGCAGCCCGAAATTAAGCACTCCTACTTGACCGAAGTAATTGAGTCATACGACGGCACAGAACAACGCATATCCCTACGCGACAAGCCAAGGATGTCGGCAACTTATCAGTACGGCTTAACGGATGCTGAGCAGTACCAGTTTGGAAACCTGGTTGGAAACTTTTCAGGCAAATATTTGGTTCCTCTTTGGCCATTTCAGACCAGCCTCTCAACGCCATTGGTGGCTGGCCAGAGCTCAATAGCCGTTGAGTCCATCAACAATTACATTCGCTCTGCAGGCAAAGTAATGGTCGTCGATGGGGATGTATGGGAAACACTGGATGTCGCAGGGGCATCAGAGCTGTTGATCTCTTTTAAAACTTTGGCTAAGAAAAACTATTCGTCCGCAGCACGACTCGTGCCCCTAGAGCAAGCATTAATCGGCGAAGAGACTAGCTCGGTTGTGCACGGAATGAATGTCGAAATTACAACTGCGACATTTGACTTCGACGAAGTTGAGTACCGCAAGCCGATTGCATGTGATGACTTTGCAATGTTCAACGGTCGGCGTGTATTAGATATGCGCCCGGATCGATCCCAGGACGTTTCTATCCGTTATCTGAAATTAAGAGAAACGTTCGATCCGAACATTGGCAAACGTTATAGCCACGATCGCCTGCAAGGGGCTGTTAAGTTTTTCCAGTTTGGATGGCGATTTTTCAACGAATTTGACCGCATGCGATTCGAGGATTTCGCCGAGCTGGAACGAGGAGGGCAGGGAGAGTTTTACGTCGAGAGCCCCCTTGTTGGCCTTGAATTAAACAAAGATGTACAAGCGGCAACACTACAGCTCGTCGTCAAAAAAGCTGACTACAAAAACTTTTTGCGCTCGAAGGCATTTGCCCCGGCTATAGCAATTAAATTGTATAATGGTACTACGCTCTATCGGAATGTTGTTAGTGCAAGTGAAGGCCTGAATGATACCGAAGTTATAGATCTGGGCGAGACTGTGTCTGAGATTGCGGTAGCCGATGTAGAATATATTGCCCCGCTATTTCTTGGTCGTTTCGAATCCGACGAATTTAATTACATTTTTGATACTCCAATTGACAGCACAATAACAAAAATAATAAGGCAACTGCTCAATGCTGACTCTGAAATCGATCGAGAGATCCCTGTCACTGAATAAGCCTGTCGAGCTTTACTTTTTTGAGTTTGGTTCGACCTATTACGCTTATACATCCGGCGCTAAACAGCATCTGCACACAGACGGCATAGTTTATCAGCCCTTGGCTCTAAAGCGGTCAAAAGTCCAGCGGACGTCGGAAGATTATAAAAATAAGCTAGACATTGACATGCCTGGCGATTCCGCAATTCCGCTGTTATTCCGATCGCACCTACCGTCAAAACACGTAACACTAAAGGTATTTCGCTCTCAGCGAGACAATCCAAAGCTCTTCGTTAACGTCTTTGCAGGTGAAGTTAGTTCTGTGACATGGAATAACTCCGTCGCAACAGTCCAGTGTAATCCAGCAAGCGCGTTGCTTCGACGTCAGGTTCTGAGGTTTGGCTACCAGGCTCAGTGCAATCATCATCTTTACGACGACCTCTGTGGCCTTGATATTACTAACTATCAGGAGTTGCAAACTGTAACGAAGGTCGAAGATGGGGGCAGGATTGTATATCTGTCGGGGTTTAATCATGACGCAGATTACTACCTAGCGGGCTTGCTGTCATTTGACGAAACTGACTTTAGAATGATCACTGATATTGATACGTCAGTGGGGTATGTTCAGTTAATATCTGGGATCGATTCCCTTTCCCCTGGCGATCAGGTAAAACTGGCAAAGGGCTGCAACCGCTCCGCGCAGGCATGCCACTCCTTTGGGAACTTCGATAATTTCTACGGCTGCCTAACAATTCCTGACGAAAACCCTTTCGCATAATAAGAAGAATAAAGATATGGTGCTTGCTGCGTATTTTGTCATCATGCTGATCATGATGGTTGTTGCAATGCGAATGGCAAAAACTCCTGAGGATGCCAAGGCTGCAGGCATCGAGGATTTTAGCTTTCCAACGGCAGCCGAAAGGCCAGTTCAGGTTTTATATGGAACCCGAAAACTAGGCGGCTCAAACGTCCTTTGGTACGGTGACCTAAGCACGAGAGCAATTAAGCAAAAGGTCAAGACTGGGTTCAGCTCGAAAAAAGTAACTGTTGGCTATAAATACTACATGGGCGTGCAGCTAGGAATTTGTCATGGCCCGGATGTTACTTTAAAGCAAATCTGGTTTGACGATGATGTCGCTTGGGAAGGCGAAGTAAAAAATGGATCGTTTGAAATCAATAAACCTGAGCTTTTTGGCGGCGAAGAAAAGAATGGCGGGGTTTCTGGAAAAGTAAGTTTTTATAACGGCGACCTGGCCCAGGCCGCGAACGCTTACCTTCAGCGCGTCGTTGGGATTGATATCGTTTCGCCGCTACGTTCGCTGTGCCATGCGGTACTCGAAGGTTTTTACATCGGGAACTCTGAAACCCCGGCGAAAATCAGCTTCGTTTGTTCGCGTTTTCCTAAATCGCCTACCGGCAACGCGGCTCTGGAAATCGTGGGGGACGACGCAAACCCAGCTTACGTGATCTATGAATTTTTGACCGACCAGCGTTTCGGCGCTTCGATTTCAAAGTCTCTTGTCGACGTCACAACATTTGAGTCTGTTGCCCAAGCGCTTTTTGACGAAGAGTACGGGGTTTCTGGCGTCGTTGACTCGTCGAAAACAGCCTCAGCTATCGTCGATGACATATTGAAAATCATCAACGGCAACTTGGTCACAGATGCCGCCACCGGCAAGCTAAAGCTCAAGATCGTTAGGGAGGATTACGACGTTTCAACCCTCGCTGCTGTAGATGCCTCGAACATCAAATCCCTCTCAAATTTCAACCGTGGATCCCTGGATACGGCGGTGAACGAGGTCAAAATTAAGTACCTTTCGATCGCAGACGGCTTTACTGAGCGCACAGCTACCGCTCAAAACCTGGGTCTGAGAATGCACAAAGGCGACAGCGATGGCGTTAGCTACGACACACCCTCGGTTTCTACGGCTGCTCTTGCGTCAAAAATCGCGCAGCGAGAAATGCGCCCCCTGTCTGTACCACTGGCTACATGCGTCGTGGAGTGCAACAGATCGATGTTCGATGCCGAGCTGTGCGACGTCGTGCTGTTGTCCTGGCCGCCACTCAAAGTCGAGAAGATGGTAATGCGGGTCATGGGGGTAGACCTAGGGTCGCTGGAAGACAGCACGATAAAACTGAGCCTGACTCAGGACGTTTTTGGCGTTACGAACACTGTTTATAGTGATGGCTCGGACAAAGTCTGGGTAAAGCCTACGTTCGAGCCCTCCAACCCGCCCAGCCTGCAAATCCTCGAAGCCCCCGCGATTTTCGCCAGCGCAGGAGGTTTGTCGAGGTCGTTGCTAGTCCTGGCGGAGCAGCCGAGCGCCGGACAGCAGTACAAACTGATCACCAGGCAGGACGGCGAGGGCTGGGCGGATCATGGCGATTCTGCATTTACCCCAGTTTTTGAGCTTGTAGAGTCGATGCCTGCAGGCGTCTGGTCAGCTGCAGATGGCCCAATAATCCGTGGGAACGTCGATGACTTGGACAGCTACAGCGTCAGCGAGAATAGACAAGCTCTTGGGATAATGTGGATCGACGGCGAATGGCTGAGCTACGAGTCGACAATCCAGCTTACAAACACTACATGCCAGCTTAAAAATATCCGGCGTGGCCTGTTCAGCACCACCCCGCAAGCGCACCAACCCGGCCAAAAAATCTGGGCGGTCAGCGAAGGTCATGGCATCACCAGCGGCCAGTTCGCCCAGGGATCGACGGTCTACATCAAAACCTTGGTACAGACGCAAACGCGTAGGCAAACGATAGACGAGGCGACCGAGCAAACGTACGTGGTACAAGGCATAAATGATCAACCATTTCCACCAGGTCATCTCCATGTCAACGGCAGCGAAGGCGGTGAAATCAGCGGCCCAGCGATCCTGACATGGCGATCGCGGAGCGGAGGTAGCCAGGAAGTGGTGTTCTACGACGACGATATTTCCCAAGCCTCGTCTACGACCTTCGAAATCACCGTCCTCCACGGCGGCCTTCAGGTTTGGCAACAAAATTCTGTCGAGGGAGAGATCTGGGAATTCGTCGAGGAGCGGGACGCGAACGGCGGGCTGCTGTTTGATGAGCTGACGTTTTTGGTCAAGGCGACGCAGCCAGGATTAAGCAGCAGCGCCTCCGTCGAAATCCGCATTAACAGATCGGTGGTCGTGTAGCCGTGCAAATAAGTAACTGCTAGTATAAATTTATCCCGCTAGGAGGTTCCCGAATGCGCGATTTTGAGCCCGAACCCAACCCTGATTTGGAAATCCAAAAGGAATCTATCCGTATCAGATGGCGCGAAAAAAGCGTTTTGATCGATGGCAGTGGCATGTCGTTGTCGGACGCGCAGCATATTTTTAATAACAGCATCGAAATGTACGGCAAGCCGGCAACAATCCTTCAGCATTGGTTTTTGGTGTATGTCGACCCGCCTCCTGCAGAAGCCTCGCCAAAATATGACGACCTTAAACCATTTGTTATTTGTTCGCTCGACGTATTGAAAGATGCTAGGAACACGCTTAGCAGCACCGTCAGGACTAGCCAAATGCAATTATTTTTCGATAAATCTATCTTCGTGACGCGCAATGCTGTTTATTTACTGGTTGGGCCGGGTCGACGAATGAACTACAGAAAAGCTCCTGAGGCATTTACTTCGTTTTTTGCACTGCTAGGGTTGCAGATATGAAAGTTGGTGAGTTAATCGATTTCCTATTAAAACAAGATCCCAACGCCCGCGTCGTGACTCCTGGGTTCGAAAGCGGATTTGAAGACATTAAGCACGTCAAGCGTGGAGTGCTTTTTCGTAGAAAAAATCCACAATGGTGGGATGGCGATTTTAACGAAGATGATAGTTGGAATACGGAAGGGGAGACGATGGTCATGATTTATGGATCTTGTCGAAAATAAAGCTATTTGTGGATACGGAATTCACTCGGCTTAACGAAAGAAAAACGCTAAGCTCGTGCTTGCCGTTTATCCATCGACGGGCTGCCCCCCTGATCCCAACACATCCATGCCATGCGCTGTCGCCCCCTTCGGCACGACCTGGGCCGCCTCTCGTCTGATCTGAAAGCACCTCTTGAGCTCCCGGAGCTAAGCGATTCTTCCTCAAAACAGGCTTTGTGTTTCTGCCCAAAAACCTTTTTTGCCGGTGATGGCACGAGGATGGCCAGATCGGGTAAGCTCAGCTGATTAACGACCAAGGCATTCGGCTGACATGCGCTATATCTTTTATGGAATAAATGATCCGAAAAGCATCATGTATCTGGATGCTGACCGATTCGTCGAAAGGCTTTTCGACATGACTCATGGCTTTTCATCCATTCCTGCACTTTTTGATGAATGGGCATTGCTGAGCGGAATATATGTTGAGGGGCGTTATTCAGAATTTAAGCATAAAGTTATAGAACTTCCAAGTTTCCATTCGCTTCCGGATGATATTAAGGTTTTTTTTGCTGATAATGTCGATGACCTTTCCATAACTCAGCGATTTGAGCTGCTCATGGCTTTGATGGATTTGGGTGGGTTGATCAATCCCTCTCTAGATGGTATTGATCCCCACGAAATCCCCATTTATTCAATAATGTTTGAGTCATATATCAGCGGCAATGCTGACGCAAGCGACCTTGAAGGGCTTTCGAGGTTAAGCAGAGGCGCATATGACGACGCGAATGGGTTCAAGGTTGCTCTAGACTTTATAGTCCGCGACAGGGAGTCGGTGCTAAAGGTTTTCTCTACGCAGAATATTAAATACGCTAACGGCACACTGAATTTTGACAAAATCCACAAAGTTCTAAAGGCACAATTTGGAGAGCCCTGGAAAGGCTATGTGGTATTCAAAGGTTTGGTGATCGATAAACTATTGAGTCAAACCTCAAATCGTCTCGCCAGCCGTCCAAATAGCCGACACGTCGGCGGGACGCTTGAAAAGGTGGTGGTAGATCTTTATCGCAATCTGGGTTACACCGTTTCTGAGACGAGTTCTACCGGTGACTTTGGTGTTGACGTATTAGCGCAGTCCAATATCGAAAAAATTGGTATACAGTGTAAAAACTATTCAGGGAACGTTGGTGTCGAGGCAGTGATGCAAGCGCACTCTGGTGGTCACTACTATGGCTGCAGCAGATTTGTTGTGTATAGCGCCAACGGATTTACGCCTGCAGCCGTTGAGATGGCAGCAAAGCTTAAGGTCGAACTACTTATTTACAAGGGGGTTTTAGGTGACTGATTTTTCTAATTTTGATAATTTGGTTGAGGCTGGATGCGAAGTGGTAGATAGACCGCTCCCGGTACAATCCCTCGCTCCGTTTGATCCTACGGTGCACGGCACCGAAAAGGAGATGGTTATCTACTATGACGAGACGAATAATATCCGGAAGCTTTTGCTTACAGAGGACGGATTTAACGTAACTAAGTACGACAATTTCGTGCTCGGGGGTATTGCGATCGAGTCTGGAAAGGAACTTCCGGATATCAATGATCTTCGGACTATCCTCAAAATACAAAAAAACGCTCCTGAGATTAAATTCGACTTAGTAGCGAAGGGAGACTTCGAAAAAGTTCTCGACTCCAAGAAGCTTGGGCAGTTTTTTTCTTGGCTCATTGAGCATGACATTAAAATTCACTACACGAACCTTAATATCCTGAATTGGGCAATTTTGGATATCGTTGAGTCCATAGTGGCTGAAGATGCTTTTGGTGAATATCTGCTCGGTCATCGAGAGCTCAAAAATGAGCTATACAGGATGGTTTCCAGAGACGTCCTTGGGTTTTTAGCAATTTTGAAAGGATACAATTATCCTGATTTGAAACCTGACGCCACTGTTGCATTTCTCAAAGACGTTCGATCTTTCGTTGTCAAGCATGCTCCTATTGAGAAAAACGGCGCTCTATCCGCGCTGCTTGAGATTTTGCTGAAGGGTCAAGTAATTCCAGGCCTTACGTTCCTGATGCATAATAAGCCCGACTATGTAATTGAGGGTTTTGAAGACATATTTATCAACCGTATCGCTCGCTTCAAGAATTCCCGTCATATTTTTGATGAGGAAAAGACAGTCCAGAAAGCCATTGCCGGCATAAGGATTGTTGACGGTGATCGAGATGTTGACTTTAGTTTCGCAGACTCAAAACTTACTCCGGGTATACAATTGTCGGACGTGATGGTAGGTTTTCTGGGTAAATACTTTACATTTTTAGAACGCACGCCAGTACCCGTTTTAATGAATAAAAAGGCGGGCCTCAATCCCCTCCAAAAACAGAATCTTAAGTTATTCCAGCAACTCGTCTCATCGACAGATTTGTATTCGAATGCGCTGCTATTTCGCGTGACAACCATTGATAGCGACTGCAAAGCGGATTTCTTTTTGTACGGGCGAGAGCTACCGGCCCACATTAAGCCCGTGTAGAGGCTGCAGGCCCTGGGTCGGGGATCCAGGGTCTTTGATTAAATCGACGGTGACTCATCGTGCTCATGCGTCTTTGCAGCAATAAACCTGTCTCGGGTCAACGCTATATCGGGGTGGTACTCCACGTACCTTGCCTCCCTGCGCTCCTTTTCCTTTTTGGACTCAAAGGGAATGCCGAACAGGGCCGACAGGAAGCGCTGGATGGCTTCAATCATGGCATCTATTTCCCGCTCGGACTTTGATTTCGGCTCGAACTTGATGTTGAATCGTCTGGTTTTCGAGAAAAATCTGACGTAGATGAAGCGTTCTTCAATTCCGATTTGATCGTCTTGATCTCTTCTTGCAATCTCAACCTCAAGCTCGTGAATGGTTTCTGGGTCATAATTGATTCTTTCTTGGGTGATTAATCTTTGGAATGTGAGTCTGGAGCGTTTGAGTTTTCTGCCGGAAATGACCTTTCCGTTGAATTCGTAGGCAATACCTTTGGGCTGGCCCGTCTCGTCCTTCGTTAAATGGATGTAGACCTGTTGGCGGCGCAGGTGGCGGACGAGCGTAAACATGTCTCCGCCTTCGGCGTGGGTTTGTTCGATGGCACCTGCGATTTTGGCGATCATTTTTGCTTTATGGGGTATGTCGTTGTCCCGGATCGCTGCCTTTACTTCGCTGTGGGTGTAGGCGGTGCCCCAGGTTTCGGTTGGGCGGGGGGCCTTGGATAGGCCAAACATATCCTCAAGGTCTGACGCAGAATCCATCGACGTTGAGCGCTCGTTACTGTCGCTTACCAGCCGAAAATCCTCGTCCAAATGAATTCTGTTGGCGACAATGTGTACGTGCTCGTGATCTGTGTCTCGGTGCATTACGGCGACGTATTTGTTGTCTTCGCTAAAACCAAGGTCGGACATGTAGGTTTGGACTGCGTTGGCCCATTGTTCATCGGTTAGGTGCTCGCCAGGGCGGAGTGACAACATCGCATGAAAGACAGGCTTAATAGGGCGATCGGAATCGATGGACATGCGGCGCATGGATTCGACCTGGTCAAATTCCTCTACCATCGCCAGGACGTCTTTTTCGCTACCGCCCTGCAGGCCTGGCAATGGGTCTGCCCCCAGGCAGTTCAGGGCAATTGTCCGGATTTCCGAGATGGCATGGTCGTGCTTTGTGCAGCCAAATATGTAGCGAATCCGGTTTTTGAAAGATCCGGATGATTTCGGGAAGATCTTGGCAATCACAGCACACCCCCAGCATTCGCGGCGGCGATTTCCCTTACTTTATTTAAAAGGTCTGCTTGCGGATTCCCGGCTTTTATCATTGCAGCAAGCGACGCGAGGCCTTTTGCGATGATCACAATGTTTGTGCTGATTTTCGGTTTGACCTTACCTGCAGCTACGGAATCACGGATAAAGGCACCGGCTGAGGCGTAACCAGCATCTTTCATCTTCGTTTTCAATAATTCTATTTCCGACTTGGTGAGTCGGATTGTGATTCTGCTGTCTTTCTTTTCCATCTTGATCCACCTGTTATTGTTTTTGTTGGCGGAGCCATGTACGCAACACCCGGAGGGATGTGAGTAGCCGTCTATGTCAGACATAGACACAACTGGCTAAGCAGTGGCTCTTAGTTTTATTATGCAGGTGGAGCTTTTAGCCGTGGAAGTGGTTGCTAAAAATAATTGCCTGAAATGGCAGTTAAAGTGCCTTTTGTGACACCTTAAGTGCCTCTGGTGGCATCAAGAGTGCCTAAAATGTCACGATATACTGCGGGCTTCGCAGTGTGTCAATGCAAGCACTTGGTCACGTCACTGTCGATTAGTGCGAATATGATGTATGGCGCAATCGGCGAGTGCGGAGCAAGGGAAACTGTGCAAAGGGGGAGAGTGAAATCGCAGTGCTGGATAGTGATTTGGAAATCGCAGGTAGGGAGGGCGAAGCGGATTGGACTGATGCTAGCCGAAATTTTTTGCCAGAATCAGTCTTATACAGTCTTGTTTATCAGGTCTGAATTACTTAACAGCCATCCAATTGAGCACCTCGCTCATGCGCCAGGCGACACTATTGCTCCCAAGTTTGACGCGCTTAGGAAACTGTCCTTGCTGCTCAAGTCTGTAAATTGTCGTCCTCGACAGCCCCACCATTTCTGCTAGTGAACCAAATCTAATAAATTTATCTTGTACTGCAGACATTTGCTGACTCCTATGTAATTGCCTCATGACTAAAATTTAAGGACTGGCAGGGAGGTTGTCAACAAAAAAACCAGAAAAAGCTTGACATTTTTATGTTGTCCGACATTGGCCGGTTTTTGGTGACTTTAAGTGGTGGAGCGGATTGGGAAGGGCTACGGATAGTGTCTGCAGCCCTGGCGTGGATGGCGGTTAGTCTATTGGCTTGACGTAATATTGCTTTACGAGCCCCAAAAAACCTATTTGATCTTCCAGGTCTCGGTGGTCATCTGTTGCGAGCTCCTTGAGAAATTTCTCCCCCTTTTCGCCACTAATAACAGAAAGGGCTTCGCCAAGAAGGAACCAAGCGCGCTTCATTTCGTTGTCGTAGTCATGACGGTGGTATGTCTGCTTGGTTTTATTGCCTTCAGTGTGATTAAGGCATCGCTCGGAAATTTCGGTGGGGATGCCCATCCTTTGCATTAGAGTAGTGCCTGATCTTCGAAGATCATGTGGCTTCCACTGCTCTCCTCCAACTACCAAGCTCCTTGTCTCTACTGTTCGTCCTTGGATGGGCTTTTCGCCTACTGGTCTTTGTCGGTCGCGGGCGTGGTTTGTAGCCTGCTTTCGATTTACTGGCTTCGATTCGTCTAGTCCGGGATACAGCCAGTTCGTATGACCTGTTAATCCTTGCAGCTCACGAAGCAGGCTTAGGGTGTATCTTGATAGCGCTACTGTGATTTCTCGGCGAGATTTATTTTTGGCTGCAGGGATAGTCCATTCTCTTCGGTTCCAGTTAATTTCAGTCCAGGCAGCCTGGCAAAGCTCGTTGATTCGGCAAGTTAGGCCAATCTGCAGCATGTAGATGATCTGGGTGACCCTATTGAGGCTGCAGTTGCGAAGGGCTTGATCAAGCTGGTGGATTTCCCAAGGATCTAGGAATCTTTCCCTGGCCTGCGGCTTCTTGCCAATTGAGCTTTTTTTGATCTGAGTGCAGGGGTTCGCCTGGATGATTTCTCGATCTGTCGCGTACTCGAAAAATTGTCTAATGTCGGCAAAGGCAGACTGAGCCATCCGGTTAGCTCCCCTTGCCAGGATGTCGTCTGTAATAGTCAGGATGTCAGCTCGCACCACATCCGACATCGTTTTGTCGCCGATCTTGGATAGGACGTCACGATCAAAAAGCCTGCGCAGCTCGGCACCGCCATCGGCTCGGTTCATTGGCTTGTCAGATTTCATCCAGCGCTCAAAAGCATCTGCAACGCTGATCCTGGAGGCTTCTTCGAGTGCTTTGGCTTTAATCTCTTCGGCGCGTTGCTCCGCTTCTTTTTGCCGCTCGCCCATGGGGTCGGAACCACGGCTAATGTCAGTTTTTGCCCGTTGTGCATCCGCTCGTGCGTTGGCGACTGTGACTGCTGGAAAATTACCGAGGGGCAGGCGTTTGTTCAGCCATTTGTCACCGACTTTAACGCGATATCTCAGCGACCATTCCTTTCCCTTGGCGTTGATCCGTAGCTCTAGGCCTGGAATCTTGCTATCCAGCAGCTCGTATTGCTTCGATTCAGGTTTTGCGTTCCGGCATACGGTCATTGCCCTTTCGGTGTGTTCGGGGAGCTTATCGCGAGACATGCTGGGTCTATCCTGTGTGCCCTTTGTGCCCTGATCTTACCCTATCATTTGCTAGGGCACATATAGGGCACATGAAATACCCCGGTTAGCCCTAAACAGCGATGAAACACAAAATCCCTGAAAGCCCCGCTGTATAAGGCTGAAGGCCGCGTAATCGTTGAGCTGGATGAACAATGGTGGTGCTTGTTGGATAGCTAGGCGTGTTGCATGGGGTGCAAGGGGTCGAGTGTTCGAATCACTCCGTCCCGACCAAATAACTCCAAAGAATCCAGTCACTTAGCGGTGACTGGATTTTTTTATGCCTGTCCGTTTTTCTTTGGTTTGCAATTTTGCCCCACTTTTTGCCCCACCGAATTTCAACTGCCGTTAGTCAAGAATTCAGAAACGGAAGAGTCTCGGGCATTAGCATCCGCTCATGCGAGATGGCGATTAGCCGAGAGGGAGGGGGCTGGAAGGTTCGAATCCCTACGCTTCCGCCACTAATTCTCATTAAAGCCCTGATTTTTCGGGGTTTTTTTGTGCCTGTGCGTTTTTGGTCCCCCATCTGGTCCGCCATTATTAGTTTGGCTTTTGCTGGTTTACCGCGGATTGTGATGGACGTGCTGTTTTCATGGGGCCTTATGACTCACGTTAGGAAGGGGGCGATTTTTCCAAGGCAGGTTAAGTGTGCTTGGCTCTACCGGCAGCTATCGACCCGGCGCCTGAATATCAGGGCCGCTTCGCGACCCATCGCCGACACACGTGGCTCCCACAGGTGGTGGCGCTGGTCTGGAGCTGGTGACATTCCGGTGAGAACTGGTTTGCCACGATGAGGCCTCAACTGGTCAACACAAAGCCTTGGGTCGATGCCTGTCATCACACCGTCGCTGTCGCTCTATAATGGCTTAACAGAGCAGAATGGGTAGAGCATGAAGCGAACCTTGGAAGGCATGGCCAAAGCCGGCGAGCCGCTACTGCGCGAAGCCCTTGATGCGATAAGGGCGCATCAGTCCGCCCAAGATAGCGGGGCATCTCCAGAGACAATCGAGCGGCTTAGAGTGTTGGCCGACGCCCTCTATCACGCGGTAGTAGACTTCCAGTTACTTGAAGCCGGCAGTCTGTCCGAATCAATTCACTGATACTGAGGCGCTGATGCCCAAACGGTCGAATATTTTGCCGCCCGACCACCCAGCCTATACCGAGGCAGTTGAGGCAATGCGCCGGTACCACGAAGCTCAGGATACTGGCGCGCCTGCAATAGAGGTGGAAAGATTACGCCTGATAACTGAGTCTCTATTCCAAGCTGTAACCGACTATCAAATGAGAGCCTTTGGCCGCGGGAGCGGAACCACTCATTGATTGGCAGTTGCGCGGAAGATGGTACGTCCTGTGATTGTCTGCTTTCGAGCCAGGCTGTGTGATAACACCCACGGTTGTCTGACCTTCTGACCTTCTGACCTTCTGACCTTCTGGCCGTCGTGATCGTGGCGGGGGCAATCATTAAGCGGTTCATCGAAGGTGAGGCTCGGACGCAGGTCACATTGCTGCTGGCGTGCCTGGACGACTACATTGCCGATGAAAACCCAGTACGAGTGGTCGATGTCTTCATCGATGAACGCGACCTGACGCACCCGGTTTCGCAGGCTCGATCTGGCACCAACAGGGGCCCGGCCTACCATCCAGCGGTCTTGCTGAAGATCTACATCTACGGCTACCTAAACCGCATTCAGTCCAGCCGCGGCTTAAGCGTGAAGCTGAACGCAATATCGAGTTGATGTGGCTCACAGAGCGTCTGGCTCCAGATTTCAAAACCATCGCCGACTCTCGCAAAGACAATGATAATGCCATTCGCAGCCTCTGCCGCCAGTCAGTGATCCTCTCCCGTAACCTCAATCGTTTCTCTGAATCGATCTTTGCCATCGACGGCAGCAAATTCAAAGCAGTGAACAATTGCGACCATAACTTCACCCAGGCCAATTACAGCGCTTGCGCTGGCGGCGACGTTGGCTCGATGGAGTGCTGACCTCGTCCAACAGTGGTTGTGCGTAGCTGATGTCACTGCCTTGACCGCCAGATAGGAAGAAGCGTAACAGTGTTTCTTTGGCGTCGCAGAGCATGTGGGTTCTGTTTGCCAGGCCTCCGCGACCCGACACTGAGCGTAATCGGCAGGTTCGTCCGGCCCGTTTTTTCCCGGCGCCAGATGAGGCCCGGGTTGCGTGATCTGCGGTTGAGTCGATCATCAAGGTTTGTAGATCAATCAAGCCTTGCTCATTCAGACTCAGGTACAAGCGTTTGAGCAATTGATCGAATGTCCTCTGGTTTCGCCAGCCCCGATACCGTTGATACATCGTTGTCCATGGGCCAAAGCGCTCAGGCAGATCTCGCCACGCAGCACCCGGCAGAGCGCCCATAGCACGCCATCAGACATCAGTCGGTCGGTCAACCGGAGCCGCCCCCGGTCATGGGTTCGATGAACAGATCGGAGACCACATCCCAGGCCTCGTCCGTGATTTCGTAGCGCTTCGCCATCACTGAATTCATTTCCGTTGATGACGTGTGACTCTACGTAATCTCAGCGCTGGAGGCGCGATTATTGGAATTCTCGGGATTTCATATAGCGCCTAGTTTAAAAAACGTCCAAGGACTCGCTAAGTGCTGTTTGTATATACAGTATCAATGGTGCTGATAATCGAAGCCGAGCTAGACCCTATGGCGGCATTTTGATAGCTTTCCTCACGAATTGGCAGCACCGGGACGGCGCGCATAGCCCGCTCGGAATGGATTAAACGGTAGAGTCAGGGCGGTCAAGTTTGATTAGCACACCAATAGGGCCACTCAACGGTACGAGCTGGGAGCATCTCATGCAGCTCGTTCTTAAGACAAAGTATGCCTCTGAGGGATACCAGCACGTACCTGTTTCCCCTGGTGACTTCGGCATCGAAGGCTTTACGCGTTACTCGGGGATCGCCTTCCAGTGTTATTGCCCGGAGGCGCATTACGAGCGTTCCGAGCTGTTCAAGAAACAACGCGATAAGATCACGACCGACCTAAAAAAGCTTAAAGACAACCAAGCCAGCCTGGTTGCGATGCTGGGAGACACGCGCATCAAAGAATGGTACCTGATCACGCCGGAAACACCGCACAATAAGCTCATCTCGCATGCAGTCACCAAGCAAAATGAAGTTCGGGATTGGAAGCTTCCCCACATCCACGAAGACTTCACAGTATTCATCAAGGATGCAGAATACTACATACAGGAAATCAACCAGGTTCGCCGGGTTGACGGTATTCCGATTTCCATTGGCCGGGAGACTCAAAAAATACCCGTGCTCACCGATGAAATGACTGAGTACGAACAAAATCTAGAGCGTAAGACTAAACTGCGCACGGCAGATAAAGGTGAAGCAGCGACAGAGGGTCTATTGAGGTTGACTAGGAAGGCCTTTCTGGATCATGACCCATTCTTTTTCCAGTTGTACAACGCCCACCCCCAAACGTACTGGCAAGTCGCCAAGACCCTCAATGGGCTAGAGGAAATGGTGGACGAGCTCAGCTATGAACTCACCGGCGATCCCGATCACTTGGTGAACACGGTGAAGAAGAAGCTCAACGAACGGCTGCTGAACGATAAGCAGCTGTGCATAGACGAAAACATGGCTGACGACATCGTCAGAAGAACCATGGCGCGTTGGCTGGCTGTCTGCCAAATGGACTTCAGGTAAACATGGCCACTCTCAAATTTACCTCGCGTCCCATGCCCGTGCTTGGCGACTTGAGGCCGATGTATAAAGTCTGCCAAGCCTTGCTTATCCTTGATAGAACGGGGTATGGCGGCAAATGCAGCCTCGTCAAACTGCATCTGATGAACTGGGCCATCAAGGCTCAAGATAGGGTAGAAACGATGACCCTTGCGGCGAGGCTTGGCGAGATCACTTTACCCGTCTGGGGTTTCGATCCGGCGCTCTCGATCGCACTGCAGTTGGCTTACGCTGACGGATTGGTCGAGCCGACCAAGACAGGCTTCATGATCACGGCAAAAGGCAAAGAGCTTGTGGGCAAGATCATGTCTGACGGTACCGTTATGGCTGATGAAAAAAACGCACTCATCTTGATTGGTAGAAAAATTACGGAAGATATGGTTAAGACCGTATCCAAGGAATGGGACTGACACGTGTTCATCAAAGGTATCAAGATCTCCATTGAGACTGATCAAGGCCCGTTTGGCTTTCTGACGTTCTTCAATCGTAACCTCAACATCATCCGAGGCCGTAACTCGGCAGGCAAAAGTACCATTGTCCAGAGCATTCTCTATGCCCTCGGCATGGAGCAGATTCTGGGCGCTCAGAATGAGAAAGCACTCACCTACGTGCTCAAGGACTGGGTAGACCATGACGGGGTGGAGTGCAGAATCATTCGCTCCAGCGTCACCATGGAGCTGGAGTCGCTGGGAAAGACCATTACGGTCATGCGCAAAATTAAGGACGAGGAAGTTGATGCACGTCTTATCGAGGTACAGGAGTGTGCTGGTCTGACGGACGGGACAACTGCGTCTGTCCAGTACAAGTACCTTCACGACCCCGGCGCCTCGATGTTCAACAACGGATACTACAACTACCTTGAAAAATTCCTCGGCCTGAATCTTCCCTCGGTGCCTGATAAAAACGGTACCCAGAAGAAGCTCTACCTGCAGTATGTGTTTGCTGCGATGGCCATCGAACAGAAGCGCGGATGGACTGATTACATCGCCAACCTTCCATACTTCGGTATCCGGGATGCACGAATCAAGGTCGTGGACTACCTTGTTGGCACGAACGTGTTCGAGCTCGAAGCAGAGCGCGCGAGACTGGACGTGGAATCACAAGCGCTCCACAACAGCTGGGTGGATATCACTAAGTCGATTTACACGGATGCACTGAAGAACGGCGTCAAGGTCGCGCACCTCCCTAGGGCTCCCGTCTTGGAATTTTCAAGTGGTGCCATCGAGCTGTTCAAGAGCCCGACTAACGAAAACGTCAGCCTGGATGAACACAAAAAAGCTCAGCTCCAGACCCTGATGAGGCTTCAAAAGGACGAGACTAAGTGGAAGGAAAACACGCCTGAGGAGACGCTTCGAGCGATCGAAGTCGAGACAGAGAATCTTCAGCGCCTGACTGTTTCCTTTGAGGCTTCGATCGGCGAGATTACCCTTCATCGGGCCTCCAAGAATGCCAATGATCTGCACATCAGGCAGGCCAAGGACGAGCTGGTCAAAAACGAAGGCACCAATAAGCTGATCAAATTCGGTGCATCACTTGACCTCAATATCGCCAAGAACGTCTGTCCCTCCTGCTATCAGAGCGTAGGGCAGTCGCTGACAGACTTGCCTGAAACTCTGCCCCACATGGACATCACCACCAATATTGACTATCTCAAATCCCAGATCGGGATGCTTGAGCGAGACAACGCGGTGATTGCCCAGTCCATACGGGAAGTGTCTGTCACCAACGAAGCGTTGGCTAAGCGAATTGCAGAATCTAAGTACCGGCTCCGCTCCTTGAAGGCTGATCTGACCACTACTTCGGTGGTGTCAAAAGCCAATTTGCGGCAGCAAATGCAGATCGAGATCAACCTGGAGGAGCTTGGCAACTTCTCTCAGCGCATTGATGGGCACCTGGCGCAACTCGCGGTGCTTTCAGAAAAATTCGCTGCCAATCAGAAAAGCCGTAGTGATTTACCCTCCGAGACCTATTCAGCAACCGATCTTAAGAAATATGAGCTTTTTGAGAAGTTTTTCAGGTCGTACGTTGGTGAGTTCGACTATCACAGTGCGCCGATCAAGGACATCAAGTTCAATATCGACAACCTACTGCCAGAACTGAAAAAAATCGAGCTGCGAGAGATCCAGGAGAAGAAATTCAGCGAGCTGAAACAGGCCTCATCTCGGAGTACTTCACGAGACAGCAACAATATTGCGATGGAGTCCAGTGCGAGCGACTTTGTCCGTCTGATTTGGAGCTACATCCTCACGATTTATGAAACGTCCTCGCACGAGACGGTCAATGGTAACCACCCAGGCTTCCTATTACTGGATGAACCTGGCCAGCACTCGATGGCAACCAAGAGCCAGCAGGCGCTGTTCAGGCGGTTGTCCGCTATGAAGGGACTTCAGAGTATCGTGGCTGCATCCTTTGACGACAGCGAGCCTACCTACCGCGAAGCCACTGAAAATGTGGACTTCAAGCTCATCTTACTGGGTAATAAAGCCATCGTTCCAAATGGCGACACTATTCCTGTTGGCGAGTAATACCCTTGGTGCCACGAAGCATCGTACCAAGCACAGGCTCAGTGCTCACTGAGCCTGCAAGGTATTGAAAAGGCTGAAGAAGCGACCAAAAAAATAGGGCATGCGATGGTGGTTCATATTCTTGATGAGCCGCTTACTCTTCCGTAGACGCGGCGAGCTCTTAGATATCCAAAAAGAGCGCGAGGAGATGCTAGCCATTTACGAAGCCCCAACCAATCCTCCTCTGCCGGTTTTTACCCGGTTACCGGAAGCGTATCTGTGTAATCAGCCAATGTGCCTGTGACGATGCCAGAGTGGTATATGGTTTTACCGGTGAGAGCTGAGTAGAGTCCAATCAAGCTTGAGCCAGGTATCGAAGCCACGTAGTGATTGTTGGAGCGCTTCCAAGATTTGTTCCGGCGCAGGCTGCCCGCAGAGCTGGATCTTTCCGGTAGATCTTGAGTGCTGGTGGCTTCCAAAACGCCACCAATGATGGCAATCTGGCATGACTTTGATTTGTCGATCGCGGAAATGAGAAAAGGATTTTTTTATGGCGGAGCGGGAATTGATAGCACAGCTTTTGGCTGTTATCGGGGATTATCGAAAAGGAGCAATCCCTACCTTTGATGAGGTTCACGTTCAGAAGTGGATTAACCAATTTGATCCTGAAGTGCGAGAATCGATACTTTCTGAGTTGATCTACACCTTTGGGAAAACATATAGCTCGAGAGAAAAGGTGTACGAAACCTTCAAAAGTCTGTTTGAAATTGAGGGATTGCATAAGGGCGACTCTGCCGGGTTCTGGGGGAGCGTCTCTTTCTTGGATATTCAGAAGGGTGGAAATAGTCAGCACGAGTTTGTGAAGCTTGTCGCGGGCATATATAATAAGCTGACGGGAAATAGTCTCTCGATTAATGATAATAATGCTAAGGCTTTTTTCTATATTGACGATGGGCTGTTTTCTGGTGGTCGGGCAACTCAGGACATCCTCGCATGGTTAGAGAATGATGCCCCTCGAGATTCTACGCTGTACATGGCAATTATTAATGTGTATGCGCTCGGGCAGTGGAAGCTTGGTGAAAATATCAAGTCGGCATTAGTTGCGAAAAACATCAAGATTTCTTGGGTGACAAGTGTAGTTGCAGAAGATCGCAAGAAATATATGTTTAACTCTGATGTCTTGCGTCCGACTTCAATGCCGAACGACTTAAAGGTGTTGGATTACGTGGGGAAAATGAAATACGCTCCCGTGTTGCGGGTGGCTGGCGGAAATGCCAAAAATAGTTACTTCTCCTCAGAAAGTGGTCGGAACCTCCTGGAACAGCAATTCCTTGTCAAAGGTGCACATATTAGAACTATTTGTCCGAATCTTAAAATCCCTCACCGCCCACTAGGATTCAGCAGCCTTGAAACGCTGGGGTTCGGCTCAATGAACGTTACCTATCGCAATTGCCCGAATAACGCTCCTTTGGCTCTCTGGGCTGGCGATCCATGGTATCCTCTGTTCCCGAGATCGACTAACGCCGATGCAGCCCGGGAACGTGCTTTAGAAGACATTTTGGCGGCATTGTAGGAGTGGGTGATGGGGAAAATTGCGATCCGCACGTATGAAAGAAGCTCTAGTATTGTGTTTTTAAAAACACAGGAGCAATACGGCGGTCTGTCCAATATGGCAGGTGGATATCCTATATGTGTAAATGAAGTTAGAGTGTTAACTTCAGAGGCGCTATATCAAGCCTGCCGTTTTCCGCATCGACCTGAAATTCAGGAAATGATTTTTTCTCAAACTAGTCCGATGACTGCGAAGATGAAAAGTAAGCCATACCGTAGTGAGTCTAGATCTGATTGGCTACGTGTTCGCGTTAGGATAATGAGGTGGTGTCTCACGGCGAAGTTGCTCAACAATTGGTCAACATTTTCTGCGCTTCTTCTTGAAACTAAAGATTATCCAATAGTTGAGGAGTCACGCAAAGATAAATTCTGGGGGGCTACCTCTAGTGGTGATGGCACATTAACTGGTGCAAACGTTTTGGGACGGCTCTTGATGGAATTGCGAGAGTGTGTTGTTGCTGGTGCGGTACCTGAAGTGCTGGAACCTCTCCAGATAGAGGACTTTCTTATAAAAGGTGTTCCTGTAGGCCAGCTTTGTCGACAAGACGCTATTGGTATTAAACCAGGAGGTTTATTGCTATGATTGAAAGCCCATCAGTTTTGGATGGAAGAGGCTTGTCTTAAGCGGTAAGTTCAAGCCTCTGTTGCATTAATGATTAGAATCCGTAAATCATCCAATCGTAGTATGCCATTAATCGTCTGAAGTGATACTTGTTGTTGCAGCCGATTAGACGGTTGTAGTTTTGGCGCAGGAAGTCTCCTAAAGCATTCGTGTCGACATGCGGTAGTAGCGGTGTCATGCTGAAAATTTCAAACTCTGTTGCTGTGTTCAGAAAATCTGAGAAAGGAGTTCTTGCATACTTCAGTGTTTGTGGGATGCTTGCGGTGGCGAAATCTGAAGCTTTCCGATTCGCAAGGCGGTCGAGCTTAAGGCCGGATTTTTCATATTCTGATTTTGTGGTAATTCCCAATTCTTTAAGGTATTTGAAGATTGGTACAAATTTCGTTTGTTTGGGAAGCAGCGAAATCGTAGACTCAATTAGTTTTTTTGCGTCGTAGTTTTTGTTGTTCAGTATCAGGTCTTCGAATATGTCACCGCTTGCAATTCCTTTATAGCCTGTTTCTCCAACCTTACCGATAACACCTAGGCCAAAAACAATTTCAATATCTTCTTTGTTCTGGACTTGATCGTAATCAATTACTGCGATCTTTTTATCGGGGTTCTGGCCTTTAACGATCTCGTATACTCGTTCTTTACAAAAGCGCAATACCCTCGCAGGAAGCTTGCGCTCAAATTGAGCGATGGCGTCATAAACAGGAACGTAGTTTCTGGTCTTGACGACTTTAATCGGGATCTGAATCGAGTCGAATTGCAAGTAAGAGGTCTCGATAGTGGGGCCTGACGCGGGCTCGTTTCTATCGATGAAAATTAAGTTATCTCTTAGTTTGTCGATATTTTCTTTGCCTATGCATAGTGAGATGGATTTGAGAAGTTCTCTAATGTTGTTGTCGGAAATTGAATGGCCTATGAACACCACGGGGTGCTCGACGAAGATTGTTATCAACTTCGAAGCGAGATAGGCATTGCGATTGTTGTAGTCGTGATAGTCTTCATCAGTGAGGATCAGTGAGTCAGGTTTTGTACAGCAGCCATGAACTTTATAGATCTCACCTACATTCATTGTATTGGAAAAGAGGAGTTCTTTCTGGCCAACATAAACTGTGTGGTCGGGAAACAATCTCTCGGTAAAAGTGTCCCAGTTTGTTGTGATGATCCCGTCGACGTCGCACTCTTTGAGTGCGTCTATTTCTTTCGAGATTTCGTTTGGAATTTCTGTGAGTTCTTTCTGCTTCAGATAATCACAAATTTCCAACCTTAATGGGGAGGTTTTGTCGGTTATGAGGTCGGCCGACTGCTCTCTTTGAAACTCATAATTTTCGTGTGTCCACCACAGATCATGAAAGTCGTTGGCAATCAGCTTCGCTGAGGTTGGAGTGTCGTTATTCGAACTGCTTTTGTAAAAAGCGTAGGGTCTGCCAGTCAAGCAAAAACGGCTCAATAGTCCTTCCCAGTCTTCTAAACCGATATATCGTCTTGAGAAGCCTGAGCCCAGAAAAAGAAAAGGACCGGAAGAGCGTTGTGAGAATACGGAGCTGAGTTCTGCTTCAATGTCCATAGAAAGGCGCCTTGGGAAGCGGTGATGGTGGATGGCCATCAGTCTTACTGAAAGATGTGGGGCAGGTCAATGGTTGCTCTAGGCTTTCATTGAATGAACGGGAGCGAGGATGGTGGAGAGCGCAGCGACACGTGATCACGGCGATCTGAGGGCAGTTTTAACGCATGTTATCGCCCCGCTGGACCTTATTCACAATGGCCATTGGTATGCCAAGTATCGACTTTCAGAGGCTTAGGGTATCAGTGTTAAAAAAGGGTTGTTGACAGGAGGCTCTTCTGAAATTGACCTGGGGTCGCTAAGCAAAAAACCATTCAATAAGCTTGCTCTGCGAGGGCCTTTAACTTTACAAACCCAAATGTTCTGCCCAGTTGGCGTCTTCAGATGCACATGTAGCTTCTGAAATTCACATTGGAGATCTCGCCAGGCTTCCTTTGTTGGACCTGCTTTGGCCAGCTGTGGGTGTTCGGAAACGTAGCGTTGGAAAATACCCGGCGTAACCAGGAAGAACGTACCGTCTACCGTGTGTACTTTTGCCTTACTGTCATTGACCACTAAGCGATGGCTGAGAATCCCCTCGCGCAGCCATTCGATAAAGGCCAATCCTGAATCTTCTTGAGTTGGCGCGGTGGCAGGTGGGGGGCTTGTCAGGGATGGTCCAGCCTGGCATTCAACCGCGTCATGCAACATGTCCATCAGATCGTCGAGGTAGGCGAACTGCTGATTCTGCAGCACGGCGCCGGGTTGTTTTGCTTGTGGTGCTGCTGGTGGCTGATCTGGGGCCGGCTCGTCGGTTTTACTGGGAGGCAGTGGGCTATCCATCATCGGTTCAACCGTGCCACTGAAGCAGTCTGGCCTGGACTCATTGGCCCAGATAAGGCTTGGCTGCAGGCGGAGGAAGGTGAAGCGGTGCTGCCAGTCACCGCCCGTGACAGTGGCGCTCCAAACCGCTTTGCCTTCCGACGTCGCTTCCACCAATCCATGGGATTGCAACTCATCGAACAAGGCGATGTTGGAGGAGGGGATACCGTCCACAGCCTGAGCTAGCAGATGCGCGCGCAGCTTGTCGGTCGTGGTCTTGCTGACCAGCCACAGGTGGTCTTCGGTGAGCCAGCCGGCTGCGCCGGGCTGGTTGAGCCTGAACTCGTTCTTCACCAGATGGCGCAGTCCCGTTAGCAGATGATGTTGCAGCGAGTGCTTGGGCGCCTGCAAAGCCTTTGCGGGATTGCCACCGATGTTTTGCGCGGTGGACACTCGGTCCGCCTGCAGCACCAATTCCCCGAGGGTCCCTGCGTGTTCGTAGTGGTCGGCGAGCAGGAACAGCAGTTGGCTCCACAATTCGGCAAAGCCGCTGAGCCAGTCGAGCAGGACTGGCGGCAAAAGCTGCGTATAGAGCAGCCCGGCCGCAGCACCGTGCAGCTTGTAATCGCGGCCTGGGGGGTAGCGGAAACGGTAGGGCCGGTTCAGTGGGCCATGCCAAGGATGCCAGCGCTCACCATTCTGGTACTCCACCTGAAGGTCGACGGCGATTTTGCCGATGTCATGGAGCAGGGCACCGTAGGCAATCGCGGCGCTCCAGGCATCGGCTTGTGCCGCCTGGTCTTCTGGTGCCGCGCCGCTGGGGAGGAGGTAGGATTGGCGTAGCTTTAAGCTGCAGGCCACCAGTTCCAACCCGTGATCGAGCATGCCCCCGGGATAGGCGTGATGATGGTTTTCGCTCGCCGGGAGTTGCTGTACGAAGCTGGCGTAGCGGCGGATGGGCTCGAGGTAGAGCCGATCAAACTGCGCTTCGGAGAGGGCCGTGTACTGCCAGATGCGTTCGAGCAGCTTTCTCCGGTGATCGGCGGCGAGTAGAGATTCGGCCGACTGGGGAAGCAGGAAGCCCTCGGCGATGGGCGTGGGGGTGGGCTCTGCCGCCTCACCTTTTCGAAATTTCAACCACCACCATTTCATCGCATGACCTGCTGTTCGTTTGGGAGGTCCTTTTGCCTTTTCGGATAGAGCTCTTACCCTTGCGTCCCCTTCCATTGCCGCCGTTATCCTTTACCGCCTTCGCCCTTTTCACCCGTGTGATAATTCGAAGTCAGGCGCATCGGGATGGGCGGCGGATCGGAATAGCGGTCCCTTTGTTCAGGGCGTAGACTGCCCGGCAACATTTCCAGAGCAGGGCAGCGGATGACGTTGAGTGATGCGGTATTGGTCGTGTTATTGGCTGATCGAATTCATGGCACGGATGCGGCCATCCGATCTGCGGCCAAGCGCTGTGCGAAAAAGCCGCCACGCAGCCAGCGTGATATCGTGTTCAAGATTGGGAACAGCGCAAACCCGCGGCAACTTGTGGCGCACCTGTGTCAGCACTTGTCTGATTGAGCGACCAGGCGAGGTCGTTTTAACCTTGCAAGAGCGGGTGTGCTTTAAGTAAACCCTCGGCTAAAGTCGCGGTCTCAGTTATTATCCCTGCACTTGTCCCACACCTAGGAACATCATTCATGTCCAAACTTGCCGAGTTCAAAGCACTGGAAGCGCAACTGGCCGCGCAGCTGCAACAGCTGGATGCCATGAAAAACGACTCCGGTTTGAAGCAGGAAATCGAGTTTGAACAGAAACTCAAAGCGTTGCTGGAACAGTACGGCATGGGCCTGCGCCAGGTGATCAGCATTCTGGATCCGGCCAAGGGCCTGAGCGTAGCGACCGCGAGTGCGTCCAGCAGCAGCCAGCGCAAGCCTCGCGAGGTGAAACGCTACAAACATCCGCAGAGCGGTGAGGTTGTGGAAACCAAGGGCGGCAACCACAAGATCCTCAAGCAGTGGAAGCAGGAGCACGGCTCGGACACCGTCGAGAGCTGGCTGCAGTAATCACTGACTTGCTGGCAGCGGTAAAAGTCGCGCTGCAGACAAAATAAAGGCCCCGGAGCGGGGCCTTTTTGCTGGGTGTGAATCACGCGGTGAGACGAGCTGGCATATCCGTGGCTTGATCAGACTGCAAGGCCAACAGGTACTCAGAAGCTTCCCGGGCCTGACCACTGGCGCGGAAAATGGCTCGTTTGTCTTCCTTGAGTATCTTCAACCAGGACGCCAGGTATTCCTCGTGCCGCAACTCACCCGTGGTACCGGTGAGTGCGCAGAGAAACGCGGCGCCCATTTCTGCGACCAGCTCCTCAAAGGCATATGCCGTGGAGCCGAATGCATGCCCGCCGGTGATACCTTCACGGTTCAGACGAGTGCGATGGCCCGACCAGTGCGTGAGCTCATGCAGAGCCGTAGCATAGTAGCTACCGACGTCCTCGAACTGCGCCTTGGTAGGCAGCTGAATCAGATCACGAATCGGCTGATAGAACGCGTCATCGCCGTAGCGATGCTCGATGCGCGCCCCGCTGGCGACCAGCAGTTGCTCGGCCGGTTCATGATCGATGAAGGTCGCGGGCTCGGCGTGCTCAGCGCAGGCTGGCTCCTCGCTAGGCAAGCCTTCGGTCTGCTCGATGTTGAACAGGTAGTGCGTCCGCAGCAGCGCGAACTGCACCATCTTGATGTTGCCCTGTTCATCACGAACGACCTGGCCCTCCTCGTCGTGCGCTTCCTTGCTCATCGGTTTGTACAGCACTGCGAGGGTGGACTGTTCGCCCTTGCGCACGTGGCCTCCGGCTTTGCGCGCTTGGTTGTAGGTGAGCCAGCGGTCCTGGGTGAAGCCTCGCAGTCGTGCTTCCGCCCACAGCAGCGGAATATTGATGCCGGCGTAGGGCCGCTTGGTAATGGCGTTGATGGGAAAACGGCCGTCAGCGCTGGAGCCGTTTGTGGTCCAGGGTTTGATCCAGGGGATCACGCCCTGGCTCAGGGCGCTGACGATCTTGTTGGTGACGTCCAGGTAGATATCGGACATGGCGTTCTCCGGTTGTGAAGGGGGAACGCCACCCCATCCGGGATGGTATTCCCGGTTAGGGTAGGGGCAGAGGAGGTGCTGGTCGTGTCAGAGGACTGTGAGATCCACCGAATCCTCAGCTGGCAAGCGGATGTGCAGGAAAGAAGGGGCGCTACGTGGCGTGATGTGGGCCAACTGCAACAGCGAAAGTTGTTCGGCCGCAGATGGCGCGCCGTCCTGTGGCAGCTGAATGTGCAGATCAGTTGGGCAGGTTGACGAATGAGTCGCAGCCGCCAGGGCACTAGTGAGCAGGATGGCCAGGCGTCGGGTTACCTGTTCTGTAGAGACGTTTCCTGGGCCAGGCTTCATGAGTTGATGCCATACGCCAGGGCTGAGTACGACGGCCGTGGAGAGGCTGCAGTGGCTTGACATGAGAACCTCCTGAGTAGATCGCGCGAGCACCTCAGTCGAGGTGTCGCTGTGCATAGTCGCTGTAAATTTCGCAGCGACCTGGGAGTGCCTAAGCAGTAAAAAACCTGTGTTGAGCGGTGGTCAATGGCCACTCAGGAACATCGCAAATACGCCTATCCAGAGCGTTCCAAGGAACGCCGGGCGCTTCGGCTTTCTGATCAATGGCGACCTCGGGTAGGATCGAATGCAGCCGGAAAGTCGCTTCCAGAGGCCCGGATGCGAGCCCTCTGGAAGCATGTGTGACTTAGGTCAGGTGGTTAAGATTTTCCCGTCGGCTCGACCTCGGCAGCCAAGTACAGGTGAGTGGAAGTGGCTTCGACCACCAAAGATCCTGCTGTCCCGCGAAGACTGGCCAGGACAGGATCTTCCATGTCGAAGTACTCAGCGAAATCATCACCGCCGAATTCGTCTTTAGCGCGATTCCACCAGGTGTCGAAGTCGTCGACCTCGGGGTTGCAGCCAATGGCATACGCCACTCGCTTGCGGCCGCTTCCATCGGGTTTGCTCTCGCCGATTTCGGCCATCAGGTAAACGCCGTGATCCTTGACCAGCATCACTTTGCAGCCATTGATACCGGCCTCGGCCAACACCGCGTGAAGTTCAGAGCCTGTGAAGCGCAGCATGATGAAATCCTCCAAAAGGTGCGGAGGAATGCCACCCGTGCGGGAGAATTCCCAGCACTGGAATGGTTTGAGTAGATGCGTCGAAGGTGCAGGCTTGGAAGCCAGGGGATTTAGAGGGCGTTCATCACCGTGGGAACGGTGACCATGCGAGCTGCCGAACGCTAATCGCATTTGGGACAACCATCACATATGTGACGTAGCCTCGAGGTCATGGCTACCTGGGATGCTGGATAACCAGCGATTGCACTTATTCAATATCAGGCAGGTTGGTTGTGGTCAATGGTGGGGCAGATGCAGATTCAGTCGTCGTGTCCGCATTGTTCCATGGCGGTGTTTCAGTCCGCTGCTGAACGATGAGCGGTGCTGTTCGTGGGGCGGAAAGGAGTAGACTTGAATCTTGGATCCAACGGGCTATCTGCCTGTGGGAGGTACAAGATGTGTAGCCAAGTCCGTCCTCATTCATTTTCGGGTCGTATGGGTTCGAGCCTTGGAGCAGCCTGGCGAAATTTGGCCTCCAAGTTAGTTAGCTCTCAGAGCCCGGCCCAAGCTCCATGTAGAAAGTTTTTGGTTATGGCAGCCAGCAAGTTACTTTGCGTGTTTGGTCTTGTTGCTGTCGCTCTTTCTTTTATTTTGCTGATCGTCACCAGTCTGGCATTTGCTCTAGTTCGAAGCTGGTGGGAGAGCGCCGAACCTGTGGCGAGTCGAGAAGAATCAGTCCCAGACTCTCTGGGTGCTGACCTCTATATCGGCGATTATGATAGCAACGGCCATTACATAGGTGACTTTAAGTCACCTGATTGATTTTTTGCCGGCACTCGTCAATTGCGCTGTGCCTTTGCTTGCAGCGTCGGTTGCATTCTTGCCGCCACTTGCCAGCATGCTCTGGATCCCGTTACCCACGGCATAACCTGCCCAGCTCATGGTGCCCACGAACAACGTTGGCAAGACAATGAACATTGCGCCCATGACGTACTCGATCACCTGCGCGGTGACAGTCCCGTCCATGAATCCGGCCGTCGGTAACGACAACAGCGCTTGGTCTGTGGCAGAGACCTGGTTGTACAGGGTTTCGAGCATGCTCGAATCTATCCAGCGCGCAAGCTCCCACCAGAACGTCAGCATATGTAGGGTGAACAGCGCAAACGTGATCGTCATGAGCGCTTTCAACTGGTAGGTGCTGATCAGTAGCACCAGTGGCAAGCTGATGATCGTGCCCATGATCAGGAAGGCCTGAACCATCGGCAAGGCAGTTCGCAGCGCATTCATGGCCGGGAAATTGCTGAACGAGCCCAAGGCCAGACCAGTGTTGGTGGCCAAATTGTTGAGCCCTTGCGTCAGCGAGCCGCCCCTGGCACTGCTGCCGTAGTCCTGGAACACTTGCCCGGGTGCCATGCTCAATGACTGTTGCCGCGGGCTCACCAGCTCTCGCAAGGTAGCGTCTTCGATCTCGGTGGTGGTGCGCCCAGTCAGCCAGCCCCGCAACTGCGACATCAGCGACGGATCTACCTCGGCCACCAAACGATCACGTAATCCGATGGTGCCATCGCTCCACCACTGCTTGCAGGTGGGATAACCAGCACCGTTGTCGAGCTGGGGCAGAGAGGTATCTCTCGTCTCGTCGTATGGCCAATCGACTCGGGGCATTCGCGAGCGATCGGTATCGTAGTAGCCCGGTGTGCTGAGCAGGTAGGTCGAGCCGATCCAGGACGCGTCGTAGCTCTGGGATTCGTCCAAATCGGGCCGATTGGTAAACAGCCGGGAGCGCGAAAAGCCGTAGCATTCCCGGGTGAAGTCGGCAACTTCCTGCAGCAGCACCTGGTCGTTGATCCGCGAGCTGTCGATCTCCATCCGCATTGCACGGATGTCGGGTGCACACGGGATCGACGCCGTCGCCGCGGCGGTGATGCCTTTGCTCATGGCATGCACCAGGAACCACCACACGGGCACGTTCGCGGATTTCTCGCCGATGGTGTTGAAGGTTGTGCCCCAGGCCGTATCCGCAGGTTTGGCCATGGAAATCCCGCAGCGCTGGCTCGCCGCATCGTCAAAGCTCACGGAGGACAGGTTCAGCGGAAAGAACGGCATGCAGCCAAACAGAATGACCACGTAGCTCATCCACAGCCGGTTCTCGACGCGAGGGATCGACAACAGCCCCTTGTTGCCCTCGTCGGCACCCTGCTGGCGGGCCGACAGCCATTCCTGCAGGATGATTGCACCGAAGGGCGCGGCGAACAGCCCGGTGTCTGCCAGCGTGTTCCAGATGCCGTTGTTGATGATCCAGGCCAGCAGCGACAGGTAGTACTCGAGGTAGCTGTTGGTGCTCATGTTCATGTCTGCACCTCACACGCGAGACAGTTCGAGCAGGATGATCGAGCTGAAGCCGATTAAGCCCAGGCGCTTCAGCCGTTGCTGATCTGCGGGCGAAGGTCGTCTGCGCAACGCTGCGGCCCAACCGGCGAACATCAGGGTGTACAAGAGCGCGCGCCAGCACGCGAAGTAGTACGCTGTCCCTCGCCCTGGTTCGAGCCAATGCAACTGGGTCACGGACAGATGCAGCGCCATCCAAGCTATCAACAAAATGCCCAGCATGGCGCCGAGTATCATCAGTGCACGCCCGAGCGTGGACCTCACCCCAAACGAGATCATGGCGTGCTCCTCTCCTGTTCGGCTCGGCGCAGGCGATCCGGCTCCGGATCGCGCTGATCGATGCTACGCGAGGCGTCGGCACCGCCGGCGTGGCGATCGAGAACCAGGCTGGCGGTGTTGGTGGCCAGCGCCTGGCGTACCTGTAGCTCTGTTTGAAGCAGGCGGATCTCGCGCTCCAGCGTTTCGACGTTGCTGTTGAGGGCGTTGGTGGCGGGCTGCGCCGAAGCCACGTTGGGCTCGTGGCTGCCGGCAAACAGCGTGCGCTGTAACAGCATCGCTTTGTAGATCACACTCGATAGCGCGGTCTCGCTGGCCAGGCGTCGGGCCAGCAGGTTCTGGTCGGGGTCGTCGCGCAGCCCTTCGATGACGCCGCGAGAGACCTGCAGCAACGGGCTGGAGACTTTGCCGAGGTTCTCCGGGGTGGGTTGCTCGGCGCCTGAGACCATGCGTTGCAAACCTTCCAGGTTTTCCGTGTAGGTTTCCTGGATCAGTGGCGACAGGCCGGTACCGGCGGTTACACGCAGCGTCTCGCAGTCGTCGCAGGTCTGAACCTCGGTTTCCCCGAGCACACGCGTCGCCCACTCGGAGGCCTCCTTGGGACTCGACCAGGCTTGGCAGATGGCGCCATTCTGGCAACCCGACCCCAGAGCTGAGGTGTCCTCGACAGCCCGGTTGTGCAGCAGGTTGTAGCCGGCTTTGACCACGTCCGACGTCACTCGGATGGGTTGCTGGCCGTTGCCACCGGCTTTCTGCCCGCCGACCCAACTGACGCCGTTGTTGCCGTTGTTGGATTCGGTGTTCTTCACCGCCGTCACAGCATCGCCGCCGGACTGCTCGAGGTTGTGCTGCATCTCCTGGTTCTGTGCCAGTGCGCCCCAGCCGGCCTGGTCGACCTTGTCGGCCATCTTCGCCGCCATTGCCTGGCAGGTGAGCTTGGAGCGATCAAAGTCTATCCGTCCCTGCAGAACGCCATTGCTCAGCAGCTCATACAACCCGGGGTTGGCCCGCTGGATGATCATCGCCGGCAGCGACATGACTGCCTGCGTGGCGTTCTGGATGACGTTGCCCATGATTTGCTGGAAACCCTGGGTGGCGCCATTGAGCTGGTTCTGCAGGGTGTTCGAGAGGTTCATGTTTCCGCACATCATGTTGGCGCGCCAAGACATGCCCACGCCAAGGCCATTGGGTCGGTAGAGCGAGGAGGGCGCTCCTGCCGCTGAACCGCCGCCGATGGTGTACATCACCCGGTCGTCCAGCACCTGAGCCTGGTCACCAAGGTGGTAGCCGTTCTCGGCGGCGTGGCCCACGGCATAGACGAGGAAGCACAGCAGACCGAGCGAGAGGGTCTTCATCATTGGCCTCCGTCAAAATCGATGCTGAACAGGAAGGTCTGGCCCATGCGCTGGCAGCAGCGGTAGGGCCGCCACAGCGACCAGGCATAGGCGCCGTCGGCGCTCTGGATCGTTGGGCTGGGGAAGATGGCGCAGGTGCTTTGGATCACCGGCGTGAGCAATTGCCAGCGGTGGTTGTTGACGTTGTTCTCAATCACCGGCTGCGGCGGCCAGTAGCCGGGAGCGGGCATTGGCTGCAACGGCACGTAGACATGCGGCTGGCCAGCGCGGGTGATGAAATCACTGGCGCGCTGGGCCATTACGGCAGCCGCCTTGAAATCGTCGGGCTGCACCAGAAAACCGTGGCGTGGATAGACGCTACCCCACATGTCGCCGAGTGCCTGATTGCCGATCTCGCGCATGCCCGGCACCAGTGCCTGCGGGTAGACGGATTCGGGAATGGCCTGGCGCCACGCCAGCGGGTCGAGGGTACTGAGGTAGTAGGGCGCAAACGGCATGGCACCGCTAGGGCACGCATAGCCGAACGTATGCGCCAAGGCCGTCAGGGCAGCACCGCCGGGGTGCCCGATGCCGTCGACATTCTTGAACCGAGGCAGGTTATCGCGCTGGCGCGAAGGCGTGATGAGGTTGCCACCGCCTTGGGATGCTGACGTCGGCATCGACAGTGCGGACATCTCGTTCCAGGGGTTGTCCCCGGTGTCGGCGTAGCTCGACACCACTAGCTCGGGAATGAAATGACGGATCTTCGGCGAGGTGCGCACCGTGCAGCCGAACGGCGTGCACAGCAGCCAGTAGCAGATGCCGACGACCCGGTACTCCAGGCACTGCAGCGAAGTGACGGAGGCGATGATGGTCGGGGTAGTTAGTGCCAGGCACTGCTCGGTGGCGATGAGCAGAACCGCCGCAGTGAACGCACGACTTCCGCCGATATTCTTGGGCTTCGGTGATCTGGAGGCGGTAGCGACGGTCACGTTCATGGGCAACGCTCGGCAGGTGGCAGCGGTGTGCATCCATGCGCCAAGTTTCAGCATCCCGGATTCGGCACTGGGGGAGGGGAGACAAACTGAGCCCGGGTTTATCGATTTCGTCTGGCGGCTGATTTGGCAGAGCGAGTCAGGCAAAACACCGAAAGAGTACAAATGTGCTCTTATCGGTTTTTTGCTGAACTAAGGGGTTGCGAACATTCCTGGCGGTATCGCTCACAACATGCCGCGCAGGCGATCGATCTCCGCCGCGACCTGCAGGGCGGCCTCCAGCTCGGACTGCTGGTGCTCCTCCATCAATCGCCAGCGCTGGGCTTTTTCCTCGGGCTCGGTCATGGCCAGAGCGAGGTACAGGCTCGGCGGCACTGCGCGGAACAGTGTTTCCAAGTTCTTCGACAGGACCACGCCCTCGGTGTACTTGCCTGAGGCCTTGCTCGCCGAGAGCAGTAGCGCCTTCTGCGCCGGCGTGAGTTTCTTGAAGCGGGCGATTTCCTCGATTTCCGCCGGCGGCATGTTCAGGCAGATCCACCATTCGATCATGTTGAGCATGGTCTGCGCCGCGTCGGGGAAGTCGGCCAGGTTCTGCGTCGCCAGCCAAAACCAGGCGCCCAGCTTGCGCCACATCTTCGTGCCCTTGACCACAAAGGGGGCGAGCAACGGGTTCTTGGTGATGATGTGGCCTTCGTCGGTGACCATGACGATTGGCCGCCCGAGGTACTGGTCGCGTTCGGCGATGTTGTTCACCGTGTTCATCAGGCTGATGTAGCTGATCGACATCTGCGCCTCGTAACTCTCACGGGCGTACGTGGCGAGGTCGACGATCGTCACATCGCTCTCTGGCCAGGGCGTGCCGGGCCGGTCGAACAGGGCACCCTCAAAACCCTGGCAAAACAGGTCGATGGATTCGGCCATTTCCTGAGCGCGCTCACGGCGTTTGTCCGGCAAATGGGCGTCTTTGGCGACCTGGCGTAGGGCATCACGCACATGGCGCGTCAGCACCTGTTGTTCGGTTGCGGCGCAGTGCTGGGCGGCATCGAGGATGCACTCGCGGATCAGGCTGCGATCAGCGCGGGTCAGGCGCGCCTCTTCCTTGGCTTCACCACCGGTGATCATCAGCCGCGCGGTGATCTCCAACTCGCCCAACACGTCACGCTGCTCATCACTGTCTGGCGTCGTTTCATCCAGGTCTTCGGTCGACAGGCTGGCCACCTTGTCCGGCTGCTCGATCAGCCGACGGGCATCGGCGAACGGCGCCAGGCTCAAGCCACTGCCGGGTTTGAGCTGGACCTTGTTGACGGACAATCCGAGGGTGGCGAAGTAGTCGCCCTGCAGGCCAAAGGAGTTGCCCGCTTCGACAATAAACAGCCGCGGCCGGTACACGGCCATGACCTGCATCAGGATTGAGACCAGGGTGGCCGACTTGCCGGCGCCGGTCGGACCGAACAGCAGCAGGTGGCCATTCATGGAGCGGTCGAAGCGCGACAGTGGATCGAACGAAAGCGGTGCACCCCCACGGTTGAAGAACGTGATTCCTGGGTTGCCGGTGCCGATGCTGCGCCCCCAGAGCGGTAACAGATTGGCGACATGTTGGGCAAACAGCAGTCGGGTGTACCAATTGCGCGTGTCTCGCGCGGGGTTGTAGACCATCGGCAACCAGCGCAGGTAGCTGTTGCAGGCTGCCACTTCGTCGCCCTCGCGTACCGGCTGCAGGCCGGCGCCGAGCAGTACGTTGGCGGCCTGAATCGAGCGCTGGCGCAGCTGCTGTTCATCCGCACCGCGCAGGTACAACGCCAGCGTGCCGCGGTACAGCTTGTGCTGCCGCCCAATCAGCGCGCGCGCTTCCTCCACGTCCTGGCGGGTCTGGGTGGAGGCGAGGTTTTCGCCGATGGCTTTGCGCGCCAGACGGTTGAGCTGCTCCTCGAGTACATCCTGAGGCGTGATCACCAGGGTCAGGCTCATGACCGCCTGCTCGGGCAACTGATCGAACAAGGCGTTCAACGCCTCGCCTTTACGCGTTTCGCCGGTCAGCTGGCCGATATGCGGCGGCCTACGCAGCTTGTCGACCACCATCACCGCATGGGGCTGTTGATCGAAGTACCAGAGGCCCTGTTCGCTATCGGAGCGCGGTTCTTGGAAGAACAGCCGCTCCGCGAAATCGTGGTCGAACGGCAGCGGCAGCTCCTCGCCGTCGTCCGTCTCCGGATAGGGCAAGCGTCGATAGAACGCTGCGGGGGGGGCGTCGGTGAGGGCAGGGGACGGGTTGAACCAAGGCAGCAACCAGGCGTAGAAGTCGCGTCCGTTCAACCGTCTAGGGCTGACACCGCAGGCCTGCAGCGAGGCCACCAGACGGTCGCAGGTGCGGCTCAGCAGCTGAGTCGGGCTCTGCCCATCATCATCGGCCTGCTCCCCGAGCCAGCGGTAGACCACCAGGCGAATCCGCCGATTGCTGCCGCGCCAAGGCAGGTGGGACACGACATGGTCATCGAACAGCCCACCCGGTTTAGCAATGGCGTCGAGGTGACGCTGCATCGACGTGAAGAAGGCTTGGGTGAATGGTGTGCCGCGGGCGCGGGGCGCGATATAGCGCTCCAGGCGTTCGAGGTACGGGGCAAAGTCACTGTCGTCCTGGCAGAAGAACTGCACCACCCAGGGCGCCTGGTCCAGTTCGTCGAAGCTGTCTTGCAGCGCATCCTCCAGGGCGTCGCGGGCCGCCATCAACCATTCGGGCTCACGGCCCTCGGTCCCGATCGGCTGCAGCTCGAACACCGCGCCCACCGAGCGGTTGTCGTCGAGCAGAAAACACTGCTCGTCCTCAAGGTACTCGACCCAGGGCAGGTGATCGGTGAAGCTGGGATTGTGCGAGTACTGGGCGGCCTCGTCGGCAAGCGTCGCGCGCCGGCGCTGTGCAGCGCGCCAGGGCTTCCAGCGTGGCGGGTCGCGACTTGCGTCATCGGCCATCACAGATCGTCCAGGCGTTCGCCGGGCAGCGCGTACTGGACCTTCTCGTACAGCGGGAACACCGTCGAGTAGCCAGGTACCGGTGCCTGCTGGGTACCGGCTAAGTGCGGGTACACGTACATGACCAGGTCTGGATTGGGCAGTCGCGGGAACTGGGCGCGGATTTCGTTGGCAGCCGTGCGCGTGTAGGCGTTCTGGTCGTCTATCAGGCGCTGAGGATCGAGCACTGGACGGCGCAGTTCGCCACGCGCTTCCTGCAACTGCTGCTGAGAACCGACGGCGCCACCGCCATTCCAGATGTCCAGCATGGTTTGATCGCCGTGGGGCAGCATTTCCTCCTTGCTGGTGGAGCAGCCGCTCAGTTGCAGGGCGAGCAGCAGACTAATCCAGGTCCAGTACCGAAATGGATGGGCTTTCATGGTTCACTCTCCGGCCTTTCGGCTCGTAGTCGATGCTGATCTCGTGATCCAGGTGCAGGGCCACCTTGGCCCCGGGCGGCACGTAGATGGCGGCAAAGGCTTCGCCATAGAGCTTGTTGATCCACTCACGGATATCGCCGATGCCACCGCTGATGACCGAGTTCAGCGCGCTGTTGCCGCTGTTTTGGGTCAAGCCCAGGCTGCCGCCGGCCGAGTTGATGAACGAGGTGTTGGTCTGCTCGCTGCCCAGGGCCGCAGCGAAGCCGGCGCCGGCTGCGGTGATCAGGCTCTGGCTGCCCAGGTATTGCTGGGCGTTGGAGCGGCGCTCGCCGGAGATGCAGGGAATGCCGTAGGGATCGGAGATGTAGCCCAGCCCGCCACGGATCTTCTCGGTGTCCGAGGTCTGGGCGTTGCTGCGATTGCGGCTGACGACCTTCTGCGGCTGTGGCACCGTGCGGACGGTACCGTCGCTGAAGACAAAGGTGATCGACTCGACCTGGCCGCGCACGCAGGACAGCGTCCAGTCGCCGGCGGCGGTGCCGCTCATGACCGCGCCGACCACGTCCGGCAGGTCGATGCCATTGGCGGTAAGGTTGTCCGGGCCCACCAGGACCTTGAACGGATAGGGGTCGTTCACGGTGCCGTCTACCGGAACCCGGCCAATGAGCGCGGTCATGGCGATCGAGCCCATCAGCGTCGAGTTTTCAGGGAGGGTGTAGACGGGCCTGGCGCCCTCGGCGCGGTCCTGGGCATTCTCCAAGTCACGCTCGCCTTTGGCGACGGCACGCAAGCGGTCCTGGCCACGATCAATGGCGTTGTTGTCCAGGCCGTGCAGGTCCTTGAACGTCGACGTCAGCGACGACAGCGGACCGTCAGCTTTGCTGGCGTCGTCCTGGCGGGCGCGCGCATTCGACGGTTCGATCCACTGCATCGCGTCAGCCGGCTGCTGAGCTCCCGAAAACTGTTGCTCGTCGCCTGGCTCAAGGCCAAAACCTGCGGGGACATCCGACTTCGCGGCCGGCTTGCTGGTGAGCTGGTCCTTGAGCCTGGACAGCAGGCCCTGGGTTTCGCGGTGCTGCTGCTCAGCCTTCTGCCGGGCATCGTTGGCCTGCTGGCGCTGCTCGGTGACCTGTTGGGTGACGCTGCTCAAGGTGCTCTGTATGCGCGTGTCGATATTGCCTTCGCGCGAGCGCAGCCGGTTGTTCTCGGTTTGCAACGCATCGTTGCCTTTCTTCAGCGTCTGCATCTCGCTCCGCATCGCCTTGACCTGGCCAATCAGCGTAGCCACGGTGTCGCGCGGGGTATCGCCCGCGATGCCCAAGGCCTTGGCCTGTTCCGCGCTGAGCGTAGTTTTGTCCGGATCGTGCGCGGGCTGGCCGTCCGGAGCAGCCATCCAGGATTTGAAGATGATCAGCACGATGCCCAGCAGGACCCCTGGCACCAACCACTTCAGCAGGCCGTTAGCTTTCATGATCGGCAGCCCTCGGCGTTGGTGGTGGCAGTAGCAGCGCGTGCTTCAGGTCGCCGCCGCGGGTGACGAGGTAGGCCACGGTGGTGTCTTCAGGCGTGCCCGCGAGACCAAGGCCTGCGTGCTGAAACGTCGCGGCGTACAGCGTGGCCTGCAGGTGACGCGGGTCTAGCGCGACCTTGCCGGGCCCGCGATTCACGATCTTGACCGCCGTCACCCAGTAATCGCCCAGCCGCCAGGCTGCGAGTGCCTTGATCGAAACCCGCGCGGTGGGCAGCAGCGAGCTGAACGCAGCTGAGTCGCTCAGCGGCACCCGTCGCACACCGGGCAGGGGTGCCACGGTACGCAGAGGTGCATAGAGGTTCTGCGCGGCATAACGGGTAAGCACCACCGGTACTGGCGTCGCCGCGGGTGCTGCATCTTTTTTGGTCTCCGCGTCCGGCACCTGAGTCTGGGCCACGATCTTGACCGGCTCCAGCGCCTCGCTGCCGTCGAGCGCTTCGATATCGATCAGAATGATGTCGCCGGACTTCACGGATTGCAGCTGCAACCGAGTAGGGGGAATCGCTTCCGCAGCGCGCAGGTACACTGTCCCACCGACAGACTGGACGCGAAGCTTGCTGGTGATCGCGCTGGGCAGTCCGACGCGAACATCTTCATCCAGCATTAGCACCCGCTCCTGTCCCACCGTAAGCGGGACGGCCAATGGCAGGCGGTCCCAGTATTTGACTTCGACAGCGCCGACCGCTGAACACCAGCTGCTGGCCATCACCAATATCAGGATCAAGACACGCATCATCCCGCACCTCCCGGCAGCGTCAGCTTCTGCGGTGTGCCTTCGTAGCAGTCCAGGGCCAGGCCCCATTTGTTGCGCTCAGGGTCGACGTCGAAGCGCACCACCCGCAGCGGATACCGCACCACCACGCGTTTCACCGGCTCGGCGGCGTAGTACTCGTCGGCGTTGAGGTCGAGCTTGACCAGCCAACTGTGCTTATCCAGCTGCTTCACACGAAGATCGGGGTCGTCGCTGTAGCCGCGGCCCAGCACCTCGTAAACGCCGCGCACCCGGTCCCGCAATTCGCCGGCGGCCTTGCGATATTCGAAGTCACCGTCGAAGAACGTCTTGCACGCGGGCGTCAGGTAGGGCTGCAGAGCAAAGATCGCGCGGTGGTAGTCGACTTCACCGTCAGTGGGCCAGCGGTTGAGTTGGCCGAAGATGTACAGGGCGAAGGCGTAGATGTTCTCGGGCGGCACATCCCACCACTTGCGCGTGCTGCCTGAGCGCAGATCAGGCGGTACGTGAATGGTGAGCTCGGAGGGCGCGGCCTGCCAGCCGTACCACAGCCCGCCACACAGCAGCGCCAGGATTGCCACGGCAAGGCGCAGGCTGAAAATATGCGCCTGCTGCGCATCCACCTTGTTGCGGAAGCAGCTCATGGGTTGGCTCTCCTATGCCGACGCGTACGGCGCACGGTCCACGGCCCCGAATGGAGGATCAGTTGGTGGGTACCGATGCCCCAGTGCACCGCCAGGTGCCACTGCAGGCGCCGGTACAACCAGGTTTCGGGGCGGGCACGCTTGGCCCGGCGCAGCAGCTTGCCGCTGCCGAGCAACACCAACGCCATGCACAAGAACATGCAGGTGGGTAAAGTCGCGATGGAGGCAAGGGCCACCGCCAGCGGCGCACCGAGGATCACGCCCAAGGCGGCTCCGGCGATCAGGGCGACCCACATCTCGTCGTTGGTGAGGCCGCGCAGGACGGCCGGGTCACGATTGAGGCGCTCCGGCAGGAAGGTCAGCGTGCCGTCAGGGAGGGTGGCAGGGGCGTCGGACATGAGGGCCTCACAGAATCGTCGCGGCTTTGGTGAGGAACCACAGAATCACTACTACCAGCAGCGCGCCGACGCCGACCACGGCGCCGAGGTCCTTCCAGGTTTTGCGCTGGTTCTGCACGTCGGCGTAGACGGTGAGCGAATGCCAGGCCACGCCGAGGAAGGCGAGGGTGGCGATCAACAGGCCGAGCAGGATGCCGCCGTCGTAGGCGTAGTTCTTGATGGTATCGATCAGTCCCGAGCCTTCACCCCGGGAGGGGGCTTCCATGGTCGGCAGATCAGCCCAGGCGAACGTAGAACTCAGCAGCACCAAGCCGCCGAACAAAGTTTTCGAACAAGTATCCCGCAGCTGGACAAGCGGGCGGTGGCATCGGCGGGAGAGTTTCATGGCAAGGCCTCCAATTTACGACAGCATGAAAAACATCAGCACGATCAGGGCGAGGGCCAGGCGCAGCGTGCTGCCACCCAGTGCGCCGAAGTTGAGGTTGCCGGCCGCCCAGCCGCGGTAGCCGGTCCAGAGAGCCCAGGTGCACCAGAGCAACGCGAGCACTAGCACCGATGAGCGCCACAGCACCGAGCTTAGCTGCGGGGTAAACCCGGCCACGGCAGAGAACGCGGTGAGTTGGGCGTCAGTCATGCTCATTGGAGGGACTCGAGTGAAGCGATTCAGCGCGATAATCGCCGGCCAGCTCGACCATGTCGGCCGGCTGCGCGCGTGAGGGCGACAGGTAGTTGTTGATGCCGTGCCGCACGCGCTCCAGGTCAGCAGCCAGCCTGGGGTAGTCGAAGCGATAACGGGGATTATCGGAGTCAGCAGCGCTGCTTCGTGCGCGATCGGCCAACAACTCGAGGGTACCGATCTGCTGCTGAACTAAGCCGAGATCAGAACTCTCGAGAGCGTCCTGAGCGGCGGTCGTGAGTGCAAAAAAGCAGGTGATGAGTAAGGTGTAGGGAGATAACTTCATGGTGAAATCCAGCGGAGATTCTTGCTTTCACCTTGATCACTTCGATTGAAATTGGCATCACCTAAAAGGATTGTCTTCCGTTCGATTAAGCGGCGTAGCGATGATCAGTTGGCATTATCTCTGAATCAATTCTGATCAATTCGAACCAGCCATAGGTAGAGCGACCAATCACTTGCAACCCGAAGCAGGGCAAATGGTAGAGGAGAGGTGGCTTAGCATATTAGGTTGCGTGTGATCAGTGCCAGTTGTGCAAAGCTTGCGCTAAAGATAATAATGAGAAGAAATATCATTAGCGCGGTGTCGTCGTGGCAGATTCCCAACCCGTCAAAGATCCGTTCTCCGAGTTCTACGGCACCAACCATCGCTGGCTAAGGGCTTGGCTCTTTCGTCGGCTGCAATGTCCACACGACGCCGCCGATCTGGCCCAAGACACCTTCCTGAGGGTTATGCGAGCACCACAGCCGGTCGCCATCGAGGAGCCGCGTGCATTTCTCGCCACCGTCGCACGGCGCCTGCTGAGCAATCTGTTTCGTCGTCGAGCGCTGGAAAGGGCGTACCTGGAAGAGTTGGCCAACTTCATGGAGGCCTGTGTGCCCTCCGAAGAAGAACTCGCGCTGGTGCACGATGCGCTGGTTCAGATCGACCAGATGCTGCACGGCCTGCCGCTTCGGGTGCGTCATGTCTTCATTCTCAGTCGCCTGGACGGCCTGCCGCAGCCAGAGATCGCCCGGCAACTGGGCATCTCCGTCGCCACTGTGGAGCGCGACCTGCGCCGCGCCCTCCTGCATTGCCTGAGCGTCGCCGGCGAATGACCTGCAAATCCCCTGAGCAGGTGCTGCACGATGCCATCGACTGGATGCTGCGCCTGGAACACCTTCCCGCCAGCGACCCCGCGCATCAGGCGTTCGAGCAATGGCACCAGCACTGCGCTGAGCATCGGACGGCGTGGCTGCGGGTGAACAGTGTGCTAGAGACCGCGCTGGTCGACCTGCAGGGACTGCCCGGCCAGGTACAGGTGGCCAGCCGCGCCTTGCGCGCGTTGCCCAACCCTTCGCGGCGAAACCTGCTGGGCAAGGGCCTGGCACTGTTGCTGCTGGGGGCCGGTGGCGTCAGTGTGCTCAACCGCCTGGCGCCGGTGGCCGACCTGCTGGCCGACGCCCACACCGCCACCGGCGAGCGCAAGACCCTGCTGCTCGCCGATGGCAGCCGCCTGAGCCTCAACGCCCGCAGTGCGGCCGATATTCGCTTCGACGCCCAGCAGCGCCGGGTAGTGCTGCGCGCGGGTGAACTGCAGGTGCAGGTGGAGCCTGATCGCGCACGGCCGCTGATTGTCGCTACCGCCCATGGCGAGGTGCGCGCGCTGGGAACCCGTTTCATGGTGCGCCAGGCGTCTGAACGCTGCCTGGTATCGGTCCAGCAGCACAGTGTGTTGCTCAGCACCGCCGACGGCAGCGCCCGGCGGGTGGAGGCGGGCCAGGCTTTCGCCTTCGACCGGCGTGGCAGCGTGGCAGTGGCGCCGTCGATGCGTACTCGCGCTGACTGGGTACAGGGGCGGATCGAAGCCCAGGACGAACCCTTGGGCGATTTGGTGGATGCCCTGCGCCCGTATTACGGCGGCCTGCTGCGCATCAGCCCGCAAGCTGCGGAGGTCCGGGTGTTCGGTACCTTCCTCGTGGACGACATCGAGCGCACCTTGGCGTCTCTGAGCGAGACGCTGCCGATCCGGGTCGACACCCTGGGCTTCTGGCTGACCCGGATCGATGTGAAATAACATTTTTTTGCAGAGCGATGAGGGGGTTCCGGATCTCGGGTGTCCTGACTATAAACGATCACTCAGACGAGCCGACACCCCATGCCCCATCCTTCGCTCCGCCCCCATGCCCTGGCTGCCGCCATTGCCCTTTCCGGCCTGTCCTGGCAAGCCGTCGCCCAGAACGAACAGGTCAGCCACACCTTCGAGCTGCCCGCCGCGCCATTGGGCAGCACCCTGACCCGTATCGCCCGGGAGACCGGCAACGTGCTCTCGGTATCGCCCGCGCTTATCGAGGGCAAGACTGCCCAGCCGGTACGCGGCCAGATGACCACGCAGCAGGCGATGGATCAGGCGCTGCTGGGGAGTGGGCTGCGTTTGGAGGTGACGCCGAGCGGTAGTTGGAACCTGCTGCCGGTGGCGCAGGACAGCGCGCAGCTGGAGCTGCCGGCGATGTCGATCATCGGCATGCAGACCAGCGCGCCGACCTTTTCAGTGGGTACCAAGGTTGCGCTGCGACTGCGGGAAGTACCGCAGACGATCAACGTGATCGGCCAGGAGCGGATCCAGAAACAGAACCTCTATACCCTCGAGGATGCGCTGGGTGAAGTAGGCGGGGTGACCGTGCAACGAATCGATGCCAGCCGCCTGAGCTTTTTCTCGCGTGGCTTCGAGGTCACCTCGCTGCAGCTGGATGGCACACCGACCACCATGGACAATCGGATCTTCCTGTCGCCGGACCTGACCATGTACGATCGCGTCGAGGTGCTCAAGGGGCCATCCGGCAGCCTGACCGGTGCCGGCGGTGCGGGCGGCAGCATCAACCTGATACGCAAACGCCCGTTGGCCGACGCGGCGGTATCGGCCGAAGTCAGCGCCGGCTCCTGGGACAACTACCGCGGCATGCTCGACGTCACCGGCCCGCTGACCGTGGCCGGCAACATCCGAGGCCGCTTGGTACTCAGCCAGCACAACCAGGCCTTCCCCTACGATGGCAGCGGCAAGCGTGAGTCGAACCAGGCCTACGGCATCGTCGACATCGACCTGACCCCGGACACCGTCTGGACCCTCGGTGCCAGCAACCAGAACACCGACATCCGTGGCGCCCAGCGTTCGCTGCCGGCGTTTCGCTACACCAACGCCGCTGGCGAGGCTGCCATGTCGCTGCCGTACGTCTCGCGCAAGAACTTCTACGGCGCCAACTGGAACCGTGACTACTTCTGGAGCACTTCGGTGTTCACCGAGCTCGAGCATCAGCTTGGTGGCGGCTGGAAGACCAAACTGGCGGTGCGCCACGCCGACAACAACTACGACCTGACCCAGGCCTACGCCCGCAATGGCGGCGGCATCGACCCGGCCGACAATCAGGTGTCGATGAACTCGATCATGTTCGACTACCGCGAGAAACAGGACGAGGTCGACCTGTACGCCGACGGCCCGTTCAGCCTGTTCGGTCGTGAACACAAGCTGCTGGTAGGGACCAACTATTCGCGTTCGGAGTTCTCTTCCAACGGCGGCTACTTCTCCAGCTTCCTCGGTGATGTGGACCTCTACGACCCGCAGCCCAACTTTGGCTACCCGGCGTTCCCCGATGACGACCGCCTGCCGACCAACGTCGCCAACACACGCGCCAAGGCGGTCTACGGCAACATGCGTATCAGCTTGGCCGACCCCTTGACCTTGGTGCTTGGCGGCCGGGTCACCTGGCTCGACATGCATCGCAGCCAGCACCAGCCCGAAGCCGGTTCGCCGTCGGAAAAGGCCAGCCAGAGCGAGTCGCAGAAGTTCACCCCGTTCTACGGGCTGATCTACGAGCTGAACGACAACTACTCGCTGTACGCCAACTACGCCGAGGTGTTCAACCCGCAGCCTGTCAGCAACCTAGACATCAACAACAGCATCATCGCGCCGATCGAAGGCAAGCAGCATGAATTCGGCATCAAGGGTGAGTTCCTCGATGGCGCGGTGAATGCCTCGCTGGCGGCTTTCCAGATCGAGGAAGAGAACCGTGCCATCCCCGACATGAATGACCCTAACTCGCGGGCCGTGGTCGCCGGTGGCAAGGCGCGCACCCGTGGCTACGAGATGGAAGTGAGCGGGCAGCTGACGCCTGACTGGTTCCTCACCGCCAACTTCACCCACACCTACAAGCGCTACGACAGCCCCAACGAGCAGTTGCAGACTTACTTGCCGAAAAACATGCTGCGGGTCTGGAGCCTGTACAAGTTGCCCGGCGAGCTTGAAAAGTGGAGCGTGCAGGGCGGCGTGAGCGTCGTCAGCGAAACCTACAACAAGCTGTACGTCCCAGGCATCGACATGGACGGCACCAAACTGCAGCAAGGCGGCTACGCGCTGTACGACGCGGGTATCGGCTACCAGGTCAACGAGAACCTGTCGACGGACCTGCTGGCTACCAACCTGACCGACAAGAAGTACTACCAGCGCATCAATACCTTCCAGGACGGGAACATCTTCGGTGACCCCCGCGCGGTATCGCTGACCTTGCGCGCCAAGTTCTGACCCGCGACAGCGGCGGCGGCGCCCGGCATACTGCGTCGGCGCCGCTGCTGAGCACCAGTGCTCGGCAAGCACGCCCCCGCCGGTGCCCAGCTGATCCAGCAGGGTACCGGAGGGGGCGTGTTCGTTGGGGCATCGCAACACCGTGAAGCAACGAGGAGGCAACGAGGAGAACAGGGTGAAACGACCGGCGTCACACAAGGCAAGCGTCCGGGGCCGACAGCGCGGGTTGTGGCTGCTGTTGGCCTTGCTGCTGGCCTACCTGTTCATCTGGCCACTCAGCGCCCTGGCCGCGCTGGCCCTGGCCTGGCTTGGGCAAGCGCCCAGCGAGGCGGTGCTGAGCAGCACTATCGCCGCCTTCGTGCTCTATCCGCCACTGGTGCTTTGGTTGTTGTGCGCGCAACGGCGTATGCGCAACAGCCTGTGCCTGGGCGGTGTGTCGCTGGCGATGCTGGCGGCGCTGCGCGCGCTGGCGGGGGCGAGCTGATGTTCGACAGTGTCCGCCAGGCCATGCTGTGGACGCACCGGGTACTGGGCCTGGGGTTTTCCGCGCTGCTGCTGATCGCGTTTTTCATGGGCAGCCTGGCGTTGTACGACCGCGAGCTGGACAGCTGGATGCTGCCGGCGCTGCGGGTGGCGCCGGCGCCCGCGGCGCTGTCGCTGGACCAGCAGGTGCTGCCACGGGTGGTGGCCCTAAGCGAGGGCAAGGCACTGCTGCAGTGGTACGTCGAGTTGCCCGATGCGCGCCGCCCGTTGCTGCGCTTTCAGGCCTGGAGTGTCGAGCGCGAAGGCTTCAGCCGCTTCCTGCTGCCTGGCAGCGACGGCGTGCTGGCCGCCGCCGGTAGCCGTGGTGGCGACTTTTTCTACCGTCTTCATTACACCCTGAACATCAATGCCTGGAACCTCGGTGCCCGGCTGTTGGGCCTGGCCGCGATGGTCGGGCTGATCGCCCTGATCGCCGGGGTATGCATCCATGCGCGGCTGTTCCAGGACTTGTTCACCTTGCGGGCCGACAAGGCTCCCCGCCGGTTGCTCGACCTGCACAACCTGACCGGCGTGTTTGCCCTGCCGTTTCATGCGCTGATCCTGCTGAGCGGCCTGCTGATCCTGTTCCCGCTTTACCTGCCGGCGGCCATCGAGGCGCTGTATCCAGGCCAGGCCGGGCAGTTCGCGGTGCAGGCCAACGCCGCCTACAGCCGCCCGGCGGCGGGCACCCCAGGGCCAATGGCCTCGCTTGACGGCTTACTGGCCCAGGCCCGCCAACATTGGGGCGATGGTGCGCCAGCGTTCGTCAGGGTCTGGCATCCCGGTGACGCCAATGCCTATGTCGAGGTCAGCCGCAGCCTGGCTGACCGCCTGAGCCTGGATGGCCAGACCCTGTATTTCGATGGCGCCAGCGCACGCTTGCTGCATGAATCGCGGCTGCCGCCTGCGGCCGCGACCCTGGATGTGCTGGCCGGGCTGCACGTGGCGCACTTCCATCAGCCCGCCTTGCGCGCCCTGTACTTTTTTGCAGGCCTGAGCGGTTGCGTGATGCTCGCCAGCGGCCTGTTGTACTGGTTGGCCAAGCGCCGCCTGCAGCAGCCGGCCCGGGAGCGGGGCGGGATGTCGGTGACCCTGTTGTGCAGCGTGCTGATCACCGGCATGCCCCTGGCCACTCTGGCCATGCTGGTGGCCAACCGCTGGCTGCCTTTGGCCTTGAGCGGGCGTGCCGAGTGGGAGGTGCGGGTGTTCTTCACCGCCTGGCTGTTGGCCGGGCTGCACGCGGCGTGGGTGATCGGCCGTTGCGCACAGGCCCGTGCACCGTGGGCGGCGCAGTGCATGGCGATCAGCGCGCTGGCGCTGCTGGCCGTGCTGGCGAACGCCTGGAGCACGGGCGATCATCCATGGCGAGCGCTCAGCCAGGGCTTGTGGTCGGTGGTCGGTGTCGATCTGGCACTGCTGGCCTGCGCCCTGCTTGCCGGCGGCGTGGGCTGGCGCCTGCGGCGGCGCGCCGCAGCTGTGCGCAGGTTGGCGGAGGCGAAGGATGCCTGAGTGGTTGGCGAGCGGGGTGGGGTTGGGCCTGCAGACGCTGGGCCTGGCGTTGCTGGCCCTGAGTCAGGCCGGCCATTGGCGGCAGGTGATGCAGCCGCATGTGTTCCCCGGTAATCGGACGCTGCGCCTGTCAGCGCTGTTGGCATCGGGCCTGGCATGGCTGGTGGGACAGGCCGGCCTGGGGCTGGCCATGGGGACGTTGTTCTGGGTGCTGGCCTTGGTCCCTTGTGGCATGGGCGTGAGCCTGTTGTTGTGCTGGCGCAAATCCTGGTTGCAGCGGCTGGGCCGGTGCTTCTGCTGCTGAGCCTGCCCGCAGGTCTTGATATGGCCAGATGGTCAGTCAGGTATGGATGTGGCGGCTCAGCACGCTCGCTAGGTAGCCCAATCGAGCCTGAGGAGAAGCAGGTAGACGTGTGGCTATCCTCCTCCACTTTTAGGGGAGGTGTGTAAACGTAACCCTCCAGGCCATCCAGGCCCGGTAGCACTGGGCCACAGATCCGCGTGATTCACTCCGAAGCCCCGCGTCCTGAAATTATGTAAACCGTGGCCCGAATTAAGAGGTCATGGTTTACATTCTTCCGTGCTCCTCCGTCCTCACCCCAAAAGCCCTCGAAAGCCACCCAGTCCCAAACCTTCAACGCCCCTCCATCCCCCAACGAACATGCTGTGATGCCTGTTTTTGCATAAATTGCCACGCTGTCTGCGCTTCGTCTCGTTGCGTGGTTACCCTGAAACCTCGCTGTAAGAGCCTTTTCTGAAGAAGGTATATGTTAATACTTGGGGGCAGCAGTTACTATTTCTCTAAAATTAGGTTGGGTGCGCCCACCTGGGGCGGACGCACCCTGAAGGTACTATTGTGTATTACCCGTTTTAAAAGATTGACAGCGGGTAAGAGGAGATGATGCGGAGTTCGTTGAGGTCGACCAGCGCATTGGCGTCTGAGGATCGAGCTGTTGCATACCGCGCCTGAACGGTTAGGTTCTTGGCCGGGCCCGATTGAACAACATACTTTAAATCGATGTCTCTTTCCCAGTGTTTGACGTCCCGCCCATACTTATTTGCATAGAAGCTGTTTGCGTTAGTCCCGTCAATGTCCCAACCTCTCACGTAGCGGGCCATGAAACTTAGGCCAGGAATGCCAAGTGCGGCGAAGTCGTAATCATATCTCAGTTGCGCAGATTTCTCGTTGGGGCCGTTGAAGTCGGAATACTGGACTGAGTTGGCTAGCCACAGTCTCCCATATTGACCAGGTGTACCCTGATGGTCGAATGTTTCGTCGCCATGAACTTGTTGGAATGCCAACCCAATACGGTGGCCACCATATTTTATGCCGCTGGCGAGACTCCATGTGGTATTGGCAATATCACCGGCTTTTTCGGAGCTCTCGCTGACAGTCCTATACACGTTAGCTGTCGCGTCCCACGTCATGCTTTCCGAGATTTGTGAGGTATATGTGCCGCCTAGATAGTATTGTCGCCAGATATCTTCAAGCTCTGATCCGTACGCATATATAGAAGTGCTGCTGGAGGGTTTGATAACGATGCCTGCATACTTAGCCGAGCGAGCATCAATCGCGTTGTTCGCGTTTGTAAATGTCAGGCCGATTGGGCTGTCGTGGCCTCGGTCAACTCTGGAACTTCCGCTTGTGAAATACCCGAGGTCAAAAATCACCGAATCAAATTCATTGCTTTGGAGTGAGAAACCAGTATAGCTTTGAGGCAGAAGCCTGCTATCTGAATAGTTAAATACCGGGTTCTCTGGTTGAAGATTTCCATATTTCAGCGTCGTTTTAGATACGCGCATTTTCACAGCTGCATTGACCCGCTGTTGATAGTCGTCGGGAGTTCCGTCCGCACCCACTGGCATCAACCCCGAGCCCACCCGTCCTGGGCCGCCATCAAGCTTCTGTGCTGTGTAGCTTTGCAGTTCAATACCGAAGCCGACAGTTCCTTGAGTAAAGCCAGAACGGTAGTTAAGCATAAGGGCATGCGCCCATTCTTCTGCATAGTTTTGAGTGCTTGAAGGGCGATTAAGAAAATTCCTATGGAAATAGAAATTCCTGTACAGCAAGTCCATTGAAGAGTCTTCGATGAAGCCTTGTGCTTGGGATTGCGACGATTCAGTTGCGGAGACGTAGAGCGGTGACACTGTCAGCATTGCTAGAAAAATTGAACGCTTCATATAAACCCCGACCTAGTTTGGCAGATTATGGTATGTGCCAGTTTTTGTTATAAGTATTGTCGCAGCGGTCGGGCGGGCCCCAATTGATGGGGCTCGCCTACAAAGGTTAACCCATCCAAGCGCTCACGGGGGCTTGAGTCTCATGCAACTCTCTCACGGTAATCTCCACAAGGCTCGGCCCGCTGTGAGCTAAAGCTTCACGTATTGCGGTTTGTACATCTTCATCTTCTTGCACACGCCATGCTTTGATTCCGTGGGCTTCCGCAATTCTGGCGCTGCTGGTATTGCTGAAGTCAACCGAGAAGTATCGCTCGCCGTAGCTCGCAAATTGCCCGGCTTTAATCCAGCCGTAATTGCTGTTGCTAAGCACAACCAACGTAACAGGAATGTTCAGGCGGAAAATTGTTTCCAATTCGCTGGAGGAGAAACCAAAGCTTCCGTCCCCCATGATCGCAACACATTTCTGATCCGGCCTGGCGTAATAGGCACCTACGACTCCCGGAAGCGAGTACCCCAAGCCACCATGGAAGCGGTTGTAAACAATGTTGTTGCCAGGCTTTGTTACGTCGAGATAAGCAGAGAGGAATGGGGTGGGTGTCCCAGGGTCAATCACCAAAACTGCGTCTTCTGGAAGACTTGCCTGCAATGCTTTCACAACCACCTCGGGCTCAATTTGCCCGGATTTAGAATTAATTGGTCGATTGAGCGCACTGCTTCGGGCGGACTTGACAGTGGCAATCGCATCGATCATATCCGGACGATCGACTGCGTTGTCCATTTGGGCAACCTCAAGCAGTTGCTGAAGGACGGTACGAGCGTCTCCCAACAGTGGAAACTGAGTGTTGTAGTTGCACCCGATCACGTGAGAGTCGATGTCGATGTGACCGATTTGACGGTCACCGATTTTAGGGTTGCCCCACTTTTCGGTCACTACAGACCCTGCTCTCGTGCCCAAGAAGATGACGAGATCACAGGTTTGCATGAATGCCCGTGCTTCAGGCGTCGACCCGTTGGTGCCGACCACACCTACTGCAAGCGGATTGTCATCCGAAACCGCACCTTGACCGCTGATTGAGGTTGCGATAGCGACATCAAGGTAAGCGCTCAGCTTTTGCAGCTCATCGCAGCCTCCCGAAAGGATGACCCCGCCAGCACACACAAATACTGGTCGCTTAGAGTCTCTGATTGCTTTTACGGTGGCTTTAACGATCTCAGGGTCTGCTGCAGGCCTGATAGACGGGAACTGGTTGAATTGCTCGAAAGCATAGACTTCACTTTCGTCAAGCTCGCCCTTCATGACGTCGTAGGGAACTGCAATATGAGCAGCCCCTGGCGCACCAGACGTCATTTCCAAAAAGGCAGTTCGCAGAACTTTAGGAAGGCGAGCTGGCGTCTCAATCACTGAGTTCCACTTTGTGACAGGCTTGAAGAGCGCCTTCATGTCCAGTTCGGTCAGAACGAATTTGTCTCTACCCGCAACTGGAATATCAGAGTTGATACCTAAAACACATACCGAAGAACCATTAGCCTCAGCGATACCAGGCAGCATGTAGGTTGCCCCGGCACCACTCGGCCCCTCGCATACCCCTACCTTTCCTGTTAGCTTTGCATAAACGTATGCCATGTAGCTTGCACAGCGTTCATCTCGCGCCAAAACGTGGGTTATCCCGTGATCAAGACGGTAGAGGGCGTCGTAAAAAGGGAGGCTGGTGTCACCCGTGACGCCAAAGATATGTTTTACGCCCTGCAGTTGCAACATGCGCACGAGCGCATCGCCGCCGGTGATTGTCTTCTGACAGGTGTTCGTCATGGGAAGATAAACCTTTCTCTATTTGTTACGGAAAATTTTCAGCCGCCTACAACGCGATAAGTGGAGCAACTCAAAAGTCGGGGCCATATACGCTTAGCTGATTGCTTAAGGCGCGTTGTAATCGGGATACGAGAACTCATGGTTCACCGATGGGGTAATTACGCATCGATGACGATAGGAAACGCAAGCATAAATAAGTGTTGAGAGATTGACTTTTTTTCAGGGTGATTTCGTCATGACAAAAAGTAATGATCGGAAGACTTATATACGCTTGTCCTCGGATCTGTCTTCCGCGACTATGCAGAAAACGTCCCCATCATGAGGCCGTATTAGCTAGGGTAACGAGGGGTGCCACATGTCACAGAATGGGTTCAAGCTTGGTGTAGTCATGCTAGCCACCAATTTCCCGAGGCCTCTCGGTGACATTGGAAATCCGCAGTCGCACGGGCACCCCGTTGATTTCCTCGTAGCTCCCGCTGCAACCCCATCATCAGTGGTTTGCAGTCATGCAATTCATGCCGACGTGGTGGAAAGCTTCGTAACAGCAGCGAAGGCATTGGTGGAAGGAGGGTGCCAAGCGATCACCACATCGTGTGGATTCGCGTGCGCTATCCATGATGAGCTCCAAGCAGAGCTATCGGTACCCTTGGTCACATCGTCACTAAATCTGGTACCAGAAATTGCAGCGCGATATGGTCGAAAAGTTTCTCTTCCTGTAATCACCTATGATAGTCGCGTTCTTTCTAAGTATCACTTTGGCCGGTTTTGGTCGCCTGGTGTCGTACTTCAGGGCATTGAGAAGGGTGGCGAGCTTTACTCTGTAATCAGAGAGGATCGGTCTGAGCTTAATTTAGAGCGTGCAGAAAACGACGTTTTGGAGAGTGTGGCGAGAATATTGAATAGATACCCGGACAGTAAGACTATTCTTCTTGAGTGCACCAATCTCCCCCCATATCGAAAGGCGATAGAAAATCGGTTTGGGATTCCTGTGTATGACATATTTTCTGCGCTTGAAATATTGCTGGATAAGCCAGGTTTCCGAAACTTTGGTTGATCGCTATTGAGCGCAAAAATAAGGAAAATAAAATGAATGTTGTAGTAGTTGGTGCCGGAATCGTCGGAGTATGCACAGCGTTAGAGCTGATTAAAGCAGGAGCAAAAGTTACCATCGTTGAGTCTGAGTTGCCTGGCGGAGAACAGTCAGCTAGTCATGGTAACGGGGCTTGGTTGAGCCCGGCATCTGTAGTCCCGATGTCGATGCCTGGTCTCTGGAGGAAAGTGCCTGGATACCTCCTAGACCGTAGTGGCCCATTGACAATCCGCTGGAAGTCTTTACCCGGACTCGCTTCTTGGCTTTTTAAGTTTACATTGGCTGGCTCGACCACTGCTAAGGTTGAGAGAACATCAAGAGCCTTGAATAAGCTTCTTCGTGATGCGCCCAGTAGGCACATGCGTTTAGCAGAGGAAGCAGGTCTGGGACATTTGATTCGCCAAGATGGTTTGCTGTATGCATATCCAGACAAAGCGGCCTTTGCCACCGAATCACTATCTTGGAGGTTGCGACAAATAAATGGCGTCCGCTGGCAAGAGTGGGATGAACGGATGATAAAAAACGCCATCCCCCACCTCGCCAGTAAGTACAAATTCGGTGCTTGGGTGCAAGATGGAGCTCATTGCCTAAACCCAGGGGAATATGTGGGTGGTTTGGTTAGCTATGCGGTTTCCTTGGGCGCAGACTTTATCAAAGGCACTGTGACAAAAATTGATACGAAAGGAAATTTGTATATTAATGGAGAGCTAGTTACAACAGATAAGATTGTAGTGGCTTGCGGAATACACTCCAGGGTGTTGGCGAAGATGATTGGTGATGACGTACCGATGCGTAGTGAGCGAGGCTACAATGTCGTCATTAAAAATCCGAAGTTTCAATTGGCAGTACCAGTTATGCCCAGCGACGGACGAATGGCGAATACCTCCACGAACGAAGGGCTTCGTCTTTCTGGACAAGTTGAACTTGCAGATGAAAACGCGGCTCCGGACTGGCGTCGTAGCGATATATTACTGCACCATGCTGCTGATACCTATCCATCGCTTGTGGGCGAGAAATATGATCCTGCAACCATGACCAGGTGGATGGGCAAGCGGCCTTCAACGTCAGATGGATTGCCTGTGATCTCTCCATCTCGTGCTAGCTCGAGGGTTGTATACGCGTTCGGACATGGCCACGTAGGTTTGGCTGCTGCACCTAAAACTGCGGAAATTATTTCACAGATCGTCATGGATGGTGCGGTGCAAACGAGTTACAGTGAGTTCTCGGTGAATCGATTTTACGGAGGTCTTGATACCCCTGTTACCGTCGGAGGAAAGCAAAGTTTGCCTTGACGGATCAAGTTGTTAGGATGACAAATTTAAAAGCCCAAAAAGCTTGTAGCAGGACAAGGACTTCTCCAAGGAAAGGATGAGGAGCATTGACGCTCAATTAAACTGGTTACTGCCTCGAAAATAAAATTTTCCAAAGATACGAGGGGTGTGCGAGATGAAATCTCAATTTGATAAGAAAACCTTCCGTGCAGTGTTTGGTGCAGTGCTTTTTGCTACTGCTTCATGCGTAGCGACATTTGCGCAAGCCGAGACCTCTATGGAGAGGGTGGAGCGAACAAAAGTCCTTCGCGTAGGTGTCGTGAACGGTGCTACTCCCTATTATCATAAAAGCCTGACAACTAATGAGTGGTCTGGGTTTGGCCCAGATTTCGCGAAGAATTTAGCAGGCAACCTGCAGGTAGATGTAAAATATGTTGAGACTACTTGGGGTAACGCCGTTCTAGATCTTCAAGCTAATAAAATCGATGTAATGTTTGGTATGGCCCCAACTCCTGCTAGACAAGAAATGGTCAATTTCTCGAAGCCGATTTTTCAAAATACTTACACTATGGTGTGTAAGAATGGATACCCAGAAAAGACCTGGGATCAGTTCAACTCCCCCGACTCCAAGATTTCCGTTGATGTGGGATCATCAATGGATAACTTTGCGACAATGATGCTTCCCAATGCCGCTATTTCCAGGCTAGAAAGTACCAGTGCCGCTACCATGGCATTGCAGTCAGGTCGAGTGGATTGCCAGATTTTGGTCATTTTACTAGCTCAGCCTCTCCTCAAAAAGCTTCCAACTATTGGGGCTATTCAAGTCCCCACACCAGTTTTGTCCGCGCCAGTCACAATTGGGATGCAAAAAGAAACTGACCCTGCTTTCAAAGAAGCCGTAGACCGGTGGGTGGATAAAGAGCAAAAAAGCGGTGAGATCCGAAAAGTGATTCTCATGAATATGCAGAAGCTCGCAGGTGTAGATCCAGCTTCTTTTCCCACTTCGGTCAAGTTTGAGTAGTAGCCATGCCTTCTTATATTTGGGATTTTTCGTTTTTACTCGGTTACCAGTCGTTATTCCTGACTGGAATCTGGTACACTCTCCTATACACTGTGATCTGTGTTGTTTTAGGGATGTTGGTAGGGGTTTTGACTGCGCTTCCAAGGCTGTCGAATAATCCCTGGATCTGCGGGCCATTCCGAGCCTATGTAGAAATCTTTCGTTGTACGCCTGTATTGGTACAGTTAGTGTGGTTCTACTACGCGCTACCTGTCTTGACAGGTGTCCAGATCTCAGCCATGACTGCAGCTGTCCTGTGCTTGTCGCTTTACGGTGGCGCGTTTTACTCTGAGATATTTCGAGGTGGTATAGTTTCTGTCGACGAAGGTCAGTCCGAAGCGGCGAAAGCCCTGGGCATGCGACGCGGTCAAGCAATGTGGCGGGTCATCCTTCCGCAGGCGTTGAAGCGGATGGTGCCTCCATTGGTCAATCAATCTATTATGCAGTTGAAGAACACGTCGCTGCTGTCTGTGTTGGCACTTCCGGATTTGCTCTATCAAGGCCAGGTTATTGCGCACGATTCTTACCGTCCGCTGGAGGTCTATTCTGTTATTGCCCTCGTTTACTTTGTTATTCTCCTGCCTGCCACCATGTTGTCGAAACGACTTGAGCGCAGCATGAGCCGAAATGTAGGAGCATGAAATGACTACGCCTATTATTACCATTAGCAATCTTAAAAAGTCATTCGGGCAGCTCAATGTCCTGACGGACGTTTCGTTGGAGGTTAACAAGGGCGAAGTAGTGGCTCTCCTTGGCCCATCGGGATCCGGCAAGTCGACTCTGTTGCGATGCGTTAATCTTCTGACAGTCCCTGATGGCGGCTCGATAAAAGTAAATGCTCACTCGATGAGCTTCGGTAGTGGCCGTCGCTCAAAGCTACCTAAGGACAAAGATCTGGCTGAGTTTCGTGCTAATACGGGCATGGTATTTCAACAGTTCAATCTCTTCCCTCACATGACTGTATTGCAGAATGTTATGGAGGGGCCTGTGACCGTGAAGAAAACGTCAAAAAGTGCAGCGCGTGAACTGGCCTTGGCGCTTCTTGGTAAGGTCGGCTTAGCCGATCGAGGTGATTATTACCCGGATATGTTGTCGGGGGGGCAGAAACAGCGTGTTGCTATCGCTCGTGCACTAGCGATGGAGCCTTCTGTGATGCTATTCGATGAGGCAACTTCTGCATTAGACCCGGAACTTGTGGGTGAAGTGCTCGGAGTAATGAAGTCATTGGCAAGCGAGGGGATGACTATGATTTTGGTCACCCACGAGATTGCATTTGCTCGCGAAGTTGCTGATAAGGTCGTTTTCATGCGGGATGGTGTTGTTGTAGAGTCCGGGCCACCTTCAGTTGTTATCGATAATCCAAAGTGCGAAGCTACTCGAAGTTTTCTCAGTCATTTTTATGGCAATAGCGTAGTTGCCTGAGCCTAAAGAGTGGCTCCGCGGTGGGTGTCATTGTGGTGCGGTACTGTTCTCTTTCCGCGCCACTAATGATTATTTTACCGAATGTAATTGCACCTATTGTATTAGGAAAGCAGCCAAGCATTACCGGATTCTTGCGTCGGATTTTGAGGCTGAGTCAACGTCTTCTTTTTCAGCTGTCTATAGGTTTGGTACTCGTTTGGCTGAACATGTCTTTTGTAGATGCTGTGGGGTGCATGTATATTGCCACCCAAGAACAGCGCCCAGTCAAGTAAATATCAATCTCAACTGTTTGCATGAGAAGCATTTTGCTTGGTTGTCAGCGCTGAGGTCTAGGTCTTTTAACGGTAGAGATCTAAAGTAAAAAGCTCTTGTGTTTGTCAATGCTATGAAGGTTGGGCCTGGTCTCCAGTCAGTAAGCGGTACGGGGCTAGCCAAGCTCTGAATCGTCTTCTGATCTCCAGGCCGCAACTATGGTGCTTTGCCCGTTAGGGGGGGATAATAAAATCGGGTGGGGATTTTGGTCTTTTGACTGAGTGCCCTGATCTATTTTTCCGTTCTCATTTCCAAGCCTCGCCACACCTGCGCTTGGCAGCTAATACTTGATGTCTATACCTATTCAGTTCTAAAATTATCCTGGGCTTCTAGTGAATAATTTCCTGGCTGAGAGTGCTTTTTGCGTTCACTCAGGATACCTTGGATAAGTGAACAGTAAGGTACAAGCCATGCGTCGTTTTCTTCCGTCTCTGTCCGCGTTGCAAGCCTTTGAAGCCGCAGCTCGCCATCTGAGCTTTACCCGTGCAGCGGAGGATCTTCAGATCACACAGAGCGGGGTCAGTCGCCAAATCTCAAATCTGGAAAAACAGCTCGGTGTGGAGCTTTTCCAGCGTGCGGGGTCTCGCTTGATTCTGACTGACGCGGGTAAGAAGTATCTTCGTGACGTGGACGTCATGCTCAATCAGTTGGAAGAAATGACGATTGACATCGTCAGAGGACGTAAAGCTGACTCGTCGCTGAAGATCGCTGGTAATCCTACCTTCCTTTCTCGCTGGCTAGCACCTCGCTTAAAGGGGTTCGTCAAGAGCGCTCCAGGGGTGCCCATTGAGATATCGCCGGTCTCCACAGATATTGATTTTCAGACGTGTGTAACTGACATCGTTATCATTAGGGGCGCAGGTGCATGGGCAGCGGCGCGGTCTGTTGAGTTATTCCCAGAGGAGTTAGTAGTTGTCGCGTCTCCGGATTTGATTTCTCCGATGCAAAAGCTCAATTTTTTGGATTTTTCGCAAATTCCCACCCTACAGAACTCCACCAGGCCAAGCCTGTGGTTGCAGTGGTTGAGGGCGTCCCGTACAGAGCACAGCGGGTTGATCCAGGGGGTTCGTTTCCCTCAAAGTGACATGCTCATTAATGCAGCAATCAGCGGGCTTGGCCTTGCCGTCGTACCAATTCACTATGTGAGAGACGAACTCGAAAGTGGACGGCTTCATCTGCCGTTCGGAGCGGGTGTGCGATCCAGTGACTCCTATTGGATCGTTTTTCCAGAGCGGAAAATGCACAATCATCATGCATTGATTTTTCGGGACTGGTTAACACATCAGGTGCGAAAAGAGTTCGGTATGCCTCCTGTGATGACCGAATAGCCGGTGCGGGCAAAGCAAAGCGTCGTGGTGTCGTAGCTGAATATTGTGGCTCCGAGAAATTAGCCCAGGAATTCCGTTTCCCTTGTTCAATGGCGCCGTTTAGCGATTTACCCATCTTTTTGCCGTCAGCAGTCGCCAGCAGCGGCATTGTCAGGCCAAACAGTTCCCGTCCGTCGCGACGACGACCCAGCTCTACGCCGTTGAGGATATTGGCCCATTGGTCGGCGCCGCCCAGTTGCACAGTGCAGTCGTGACGTTTGGCCAGCTCGGTGAAGTCATGCGCTTGGAGCAACGTGTAGCCGAACTCCAAGAAAGACAGCGAGTGTTCTCGATCCAGGCGCTGACGCACTGCGTCAAAAGTTAGCAAACGGTTAATCGAGAAGTATCGGCCGACCTCGTTAAGGAATTGCAGGTATCCGATCTGATCCAACCACTTGGCGTTGTCGACGACCTGACCTGCATTTTCTCCCAGTGAAAGGTAGCGTGCGAAGGTGCGTTTGATACCGGCAATAATCGCTGATCAGGAAGTCGCACACGCTGGCAATTTCCTCGGCAGTGGCCGGGCGACGCAATCGCACATCCTGGGTCACGCGTAAGTAAGCAGCGTCCAGGGTGTCACCGTACTCATTGACGAAGGGCTGTATTTCCTCGTCGGCCAAGCCTCGCCGATTCCGGTACCGGCCGCGCCTCAAGGGGGATTTGCTCGCCAGACAGCACACGCGGGTAGCCGGTGCCATCCCATTCTTCGTGATGGCAGTATGCGATTTGCGGCGCCATCTCGGTCAGTTACTCCATAGGACGCAACTGGTGAGGTCAGCCGCCGGCTGAATGACCCGAGCGGTGAGTCCGACAACTTTGGCGAGACATGTCGCCGGGGTTACGACCTGCAGGTCAACCTGCACCCGGACGAGCGCACCGAGGTGTGGATGCCTCCGCCGTACCACGATCGTCGCCGCGTGCTTGTTGAGCTCGACGAAGTCCTGATTCAGCGTCTTGCCATGTTGTGCACTGTATGAATGTGGGCACGCTCTGCAACAAGCTGAGCTCAGCCCATGGCGCAGGAGAAAACGCGAAGGTAGTGCCTGAGCATATCGCTAGGTATGCGATGAACCTGAAGGCCTCAGCTATCGTGTTCCTTCACGATCAGGCCTACTCAGGCAATAGGCCTTGAATGTCCTGCTAGGGTACTGGGGGCATGATCTGTACCCGGATTGGTGCTCCGGTCTAGGTAGGCTCGGGGGCTGGTGGGCAGTGATCACATCGCACAGCCTTGTTGATGTAGGTAAGGATGTCATGATGGAAGTCCCGAATTTTTGCCGGATGGTAGTGCGCTTTGATGCACTCTGCAGGAATGTCTGAGCGCACCACGTAGCTCGGTGACGACGATATGCTCAAAGGGTGCGAAGCTCCCCCCATTCCGACAGGATAATTTTCGCTACATTCAGCTTCTGTGCAGGTGTGATGAGTTCGATCGGGATGCCCACTTCCAGTACGGTCGGAATGCCAATTGTCCGCAGCTGGAGCCTGTAATTCTCGTCGTAACGCCCCCCGGTCAGCTTCGCTGGCAGTGCCAGGGGGGGCGCTGCCGTTGATGATGTAGTGACCAAATTCCCTAACCATCTCGCGGTCATCCACGTACATGGTCGCCGAGCTAAACTTATCGCAAAGTTCGGTTGTGATTTGGCTCGGCTTTCGAGCCCTTAAAATCAGGCGTCGGTACTATCAGTAGGGGGTTTGAGATTTAATAAATGGTGGTAAATAGTTGCGTCGGATCTATTGATTCTACGTGTTTCTTTGAAATATCAGGCGTTAAAGCTATTGTCCTGGGTGGTTATAAGCTCTAGGCCGCTTTTGTAGTCGTCGTCAAAGTCGCTATAGTTACTTTTCTCGATGTGATTGACGTAGGATTCGCATAGGTGTGGAAAAGCGTGTGTGGCAGCATATACTACTGTGAACATAGGGCTCATACCCATCGAGTTGTATCTGCCGATCTTGTTCAGGTGTGCATCGATTTTTGTAGTGTCAATGGAGCTTCCAAGTCTAAAGCCTTCGAGTAAGAAAATCGGTTTGTCCCTGCTATCCCGTACCCAGCCGTCAATCTCGCCAACACCCTTATCGCTACCTGAGCGTCCAATGCGAGATTGATCAAGCATCGTCCAGTTCAGGAAGCTCATGCGTTGGCATACGAGTGATACGAGCCAGTCATTAATAATGTCTTCATCATCCAGCATGATCGTGTTCGTAGATGCGGGTGCTGATTTTTTGCGCTGGAGATTTCCGTTTCGTTTAAGTAACTCCAGACCGATATGCTCCATAATTTCGAATAGACCAGAGGCATTCCTTGATCTCCTGGACTGAACAGGAGAGAGAAGCGCTCGCCATCTTGGGCGATGTAGGATCGAATAGTAAATGTCATGTTGACATTTTATCCGGTGTGCTGTGGTGGAGCAATTGCTGTTTACATTTTCTGTTGACACTTGGCTGAGGATTTTCTCCGATTTAAAGGTTAGAAGAGGAGAAGTAGGCATCATGGTTGACATTAAATCCCCCCAAAGGGTAGTAGCTCCCGACACGGACACGAACAGCCACCGTATTAGCAACAGTTCGAATCGTGTCGGTCACACAATTACAGATATTTTTTGAATGTCGCAACCGTGATCGCCACCATACAACCCAGTAGTGCAGCACACGGCAGCAGCACCCAGATTGGATTCACAGACCAAGGAAGAGAGAGGTAGATCACCCACGGGCTGATCATGAGTGGTAGCAGCGTTCGCTTCGCTCGGTGATAGACAAAGCTGCTTTCTCGGTCCGCTCCGAATCTACGCAGGTCGCGGCGCATCAAGCCGTCGACGCCCCCTGTTACCACAGCAAGCAGGAACAGAGGCATGGCCAGGCTGAGGACGGCGAGGCGCACTACGAAGGTGAAAACGGTGAATAGCGCGGCCAATAGGTAGTCCTGCAGCACAACGTATGCTTGAGCAAACTGACCCTGCACCGACACTTCCTGACTCAGGAGCTTCAGCTGAGTGTCTGATTGCGCCCAGCCAGAGCGGACGACCACCCAATCGCTCAGGTGCTGAAGGACTTTAACGGTGGCTTGCGCGGGTTCCTTCACGAGCAGCGAATTTTTGAAGTGATCGCTGAGCCATACGAGCTCACTGAGCCACATGGCATGGCTGTGGTGCCAGCCCTGCTCGGGCCAGAACCACAGCATGCCCGCAAACTCCAGGACGATGGAGAAGATCAGCGAAGCGAACAGCAGACCGAGCAGCCGCAGACAAAGCTCAAGCGTGCCGAAGATCAGCCCCGGACGTTTTTGCGCAGGAGGTTGGCTGACTGGAGTGGTCGGCATAGGGGGGCTCCGCAGTAATCGCTCGCTTACGGCGCGTGCCTGCGCCTTGGTGGAGGCATCTCGGGATCGAAGTCGGCCGTGGGTGCACCTCCCGCGCTACTCCACCAACTCCCCGGGTTGGGGTTGTACGACTCGCGCATGCGCGCAGCCAGAGTCTGCAGATCCGCAGGCATCGCATCGTCGCTGGCTGGCTTCGGTAGTGGCATGCGGACCTTCCACAGCTGGCCGCCTTCCTGGGACGAGAACATCTGCCCCTTGGGCAAGGCGATGATGTGCGCCGGTTCGATCAGAGGTACCGCAGAGGTGGTGACGCGATCCTGCGAGGACGAGGTGAAGTCGGTATGGGCATCAGGATCGGCGGTGTCCGTCGCCCCGGAGACCAAGGTGCGTGTCTGCACGTTGACCTTGGGCAACTGGTTGGTCAGCAGTTCCGCCGTGGCGGTTTCCCGTACGCGTAGCATCTGCAGGGTGTTGAAGTTGCCAATGACCTGGCCGGCCTTGGCGCGGTTACCGATACGTGCCTCGATGTCGCTCAAGGTCTGGGTATAGGCGGTGACTTGGATACCGGCACCGCCACCCTTGTTGATCAACGGGATGAACTCGTCGCCCATCAACTCGTTGAACTCGTCGGCGTGCAGGTTGATGGGTACCTTGTCCGCTGCGCTGGAGGAGCCAGGCAGACCGTGGTCGATGCCGTGCTTGTAGATGTGGCCGGCAACCGAGACCAGGTCGGCGAACATCGAGTTACCAACCGCAGCGGCCACCTCCGCATCCGACAACGCATCCAGGCCGACGTAGACGATGCCGCGTTTGCGGATGACCTGTAGCCAGTCGAAGATCGGCCGCGGGTCGTCCAGGTCGGAATAGTTCGGGGCCAGCAGCTGCGCGGTCTTGCCGCTGGTGAGCTTTTCCAGCAGTGGCAGCAATGAGGCCACGATCTTGTCGAAGTAGGTGCGGTCATAGCGCACCGCCGAGCGCAGGCCGTCCATGACGGGGTCGAAGATGCGCTTGGCGGTCAGGTACTGCTCGATGGCGACCACGCGCTTTTCCCGGCCAACCATGTGCCGCGGAATGTTCTTCTCGTTCAAGCGGCCTTCGATCTGCACGATCGCTTCCCAGGCCAGCGGATCATGGCGGGCGAAGAAGTGCTGGGCGTACTCGATGAACAGCGCATCGATGTTGACCACATGGCGCTGGATCTGCAGGTAGTCCGGGCGCCGGCCGAGCTCGATCAGCGCCCGGGCAATGATGTTGACGAAACGCCAGGCGAACTCGCGGAAGGCTGCCGAGTTGCCCTCGCCACTTAGCTGGCCGGCAATGCGGGTGGCCACTTCCGAAATCCGCCCGAAGCGGCCGATGGCGTTGTAGCGCGCGGAGATCTCCGGCCAGCCCAGGTGGAACACATAGAACTCGTGCTCACGGCCAGCGCGCCGCGCCTCGACGTACATGCGCTTGAGCAGGTCGGCATCGCCCTTGGGGTCGAAGACGATGACCACTTCCCGGCTCGGGCGGTGGATGTCCTGGGTGATGTACACCTCGGCCAGGCGCGTCTTGCCCACCCGTGTGGTGCCCAGCACCAGGGTATGTCCCACTCGTTCTCCGAGCGGCAGGCTGGCTTCCTGTTCCTTCGGCTCGACGCCGTGCAGTAAAGGCGAGCCTCCCACCGGCGGTAACGGACGCACCGGGTTGAAGGGGCTGTCCCAGGCGGTCAGGCGGGGTAGCAGCGACAGCCCTGGCGGTGCCTTCTCCAGCAGCTGTTCCATCCTTCGCGCCCACTGGTGAGCAGCCGACTGGTTGACATAGTGGGCCAGCGCCGGGTCCTGGGCTTCGAGCAGGCGCTGCGTGTGCAGGCGAGTCCAGCGGAAGCCGCGACCCATGAACAGGCGCTTGCTGCTCACCGGAATCTGCCGGCTGGTCAGCGAGTAGCGCGGCAGGCGGCGGATATTGCGCCGGTAGCGCAGGACGATCCGCGCCTCATTGAGTCGCTTCAGGCCAAACGCGGTGTAGGCCAGCGCCATGCCGGTCCCTATCTCGGGCGACAGGGCCACGGCCCAGGGCGAGTGCAGGCACAGTGCACCGGCGCCGGCGCAGATACCCACGGTGTACAGCTCCACCGCTGGGCGCAGCAGGGATTCCATCGCATGTTCGCCCATGGAGTTCCCTCACTGTTGCAGGCCGGTGGTCGTGATCAGTAGCGGGTAGTGGTCCAGCTCCAACCGCTCTGCGATGTCGTCACCACTGACTGGCCAGATATTCAGCCCAGGCGCTGCCGTCTGGATGCGGCGCAGCGCCTGCGCGTCGTCGACCTCGACTGCCAACCCGTTGGCACCCAAGTCTTGCAGCGCCTGGGCGTGCCGCGACAGCCACTCCAGGGAAGCGGTGTCCTGCCCAACCAGGAACAACGGCGTCATGCCGGGCAGTCTCAACGCCCTAGGCTGCACGGCGCCAGGTGACAGTCGAGCGCTGCGCACCGGCAGCACCCAATTCAGCGTGATTGGTTCGGGTGAGCTGCTGGGTTCAGCGCTCGCGGCAAACGACAGCCAAGGGCAGAGGACCAGGGCGACCAAGCGCAAGCAGCTCACGGCTGCGTCCGTCCGGGTGCCGTCGCGACGGGCTGGACGCGCTGCCAGTGACGGGTGAACTGACGGCGATAGTGCGCCGCAGGAGGACCACCGGCAGGCCGGTGATAGCGGCCAGCGGCGACAACCCAGTCACCGGTGTCGACATAGTGTGAGCGCAAAAGCTCGGCAGTGACAGCGAGGTTGGAGCGGGGATCGAGGGCATCGCAGGCGCTCGGGTAGCGGTCTGGGTGATAACCCAGGTTGGTTTGTCCCAGCCCGACATCAATGCGCTTGGGGGCGTGGCGACTGAGCGCTTCCCTCAGTGCGGCACAGGCCTGGTCGCGTCGGGCAAACCGCAGTGGTGAACCAGCCACATTCAGGGTCCACGGCCAGGGCATTAGCTGCCCGCGTAGCAGCGTGCCACTTTCCTGCAGGGCAATGGCGAACAGCACCGAGGCGGGAATACCGGCGCGCGCGGCCGCTAATTGATACGCCGGCGGCGGCAAAACACCTGCGTGAGCGGCGGTGGCGCCGACCATCGCCAGGGCGAAGATCAGTCGATGCGCTGCCATTTTCCCTCCACCAGCTGATAGCGGGCTGGCAACGGCCGGCTGGCGCCCAGGGCAAACCAGCGGCCGCGGTCATGGTTCAAGGTGATCTGGCCGTTGCTGACCTCGGCGGCGGTGATACCTGCGCCCTGCGCCCATTGGCGCAGCCGCGCGTCGTTACCTTGGCTGCCGACCAGGTACACATCCAGACGCGCACCGGCCTGTAGCCACTGTTGGAGGCTGGTCACGCAGGCGGCGCATTTGTCATCCACGAACAGCGCCGTGCGGCTGCTGCTCGAGGGGCCGGCATCGTCGCTCATCCCTTGCACAGGCTGCAGACCCGGAAACAGCCGCGCCCAGGCAGCGGAGTAGGCTTTCTGGTAGGCCAGTTCGCGCTCGGCACGCCTGGCTTCCAGTCGAACCTGCAGCTCGGCGTAGCGCTGCCGGTCGTGATCCGAGTTGGCCTCGACACCCAGGGTGGTGAGGGGGTCAAGTTGCGGCGACCAGTAATGGCGGGGGCCGGTCTGCAGGCGCTCAAACGTGGCCCATTCGTCATCTGTCAAGCCCCAGGCCTTGGCCTGGTCAGCTGCAGACGCCTGCTGCGCCAGCGGCGACTGCGCACTGAACTGCGCTTGAGCGTCGACACGTTTGGGGACGCTCAAGCCCTGAGCGGCGAACACGTAAGCTGGCAGCAGGATGAGCGCAACAGCGGAAAACCTATGCACGTTCACCTCCTCACGGAATGGGCAGGGTACGATCGCCATAGCCCGCGACGTGGAACACGGCCTGGCCCTCGCGAATCGCCCGCAGTTGCCAGCCGTTCAAGCTGTCGCCGGGCTGGAGCAGGTGCACGGTCGACAATGCGTGGGCGCCGACAGGCAGGACGGCCACGAACCTGATGGTGCCGCGCGTCTCGATACCTTGCAGGGTGAAGGGCGGCTGCGGCGCCTTGGCTTTTGATTTTTCGCTGATGGAGGCAGATGGTGACGCGGCGGTTGTTGCTGGCATTTTAGGGGCGCTCATCAGTTTCTCGACTGCCACTTCTGCCGCGCCGATGCGTTGGTCTAAGGCGGTCAGAGCGGCGCTGCTCGGTCCTGGCGGTACCGCTTGGAGGATCCTGACGGAACCTGCCAGCTCGTCGAGTTGCTGGCCGAGCGTTGCCTGAGCAGTGGTGTGCTGGTGTTGTGCGTCTTTCAGTGCCGCGACTTGTGGTGGAAGCGTGGCGAGCGTGCTGCGCAATTCACCGATATCGCGACGCAATGACGGGCTGGGATCGGCCGGTGCATTGCGTGCGGCGGCCTGCAGCTCAGCCAGCTGCTGGTGCTGGTTGTAGCTTTCGGCAGCGAGGACGGCAGCACCCAGGCACAGGACACCGATCACTAGGGCCTGAAAATGGTGAACCTTCATGGTGCGGTCTCCAATGTCGAAAAGGGTGGTTCGGGCGTAGGCAGGCGCAGGGCGTAACACGCGCTCCGCTCGACCGGATCAATGACCAGCCGCCAGGCGGGGCCGCCGATGACGGTCAAGGCATCCAGCAGCGCGACCGGTCCGAGGTCGTGATGGACGGCCGGCAAAGGGCGGCCGAACAACCGGGCCACGGTAGGGCTGTCGGGACAGAGGGTGTAGCCCGAGTGCTGCAGCAGGTGGCGCAGTGCTTCACCGACCGTCGCGTGCAGCCCGGGGGCGATCTGGACGTTGATCAACTGATACAGCGGTTGGCGCTGCTCCAGCGTTGGCCGGGTGCTGGCCAAGGTGTAGCGGTCCTGTCGGACCCAGGCGGGTACCGGGGACTTTGGCTTGGCCACTGCGGTCGGGGCCGGTGCAGGTGGTGCAGGGGCGGGCGCCGGTGGCGGTGTGCTGCAGCCCAGCAACGTGAGCATCAGTCCGAGCGTGAAAAACGTGGGGATATGCATGACCAGGTCTCGACAAAATATGCCGACACCTTGTCGAAAATCCAGAGCGCGCCCATATAGAAAAATCGAAGTTCGCCGGCCTGATTATGCTGGCGCAACCATGAAAAAGGCGCCCGGAGGGCGCCTTGAGGTCAATCATTCGATGAACATGGGTAACTCGGAAAGCGGCGTTGCATCGGGGTCGAAGGTCAGCAAACGGGTGTCGGCTTCACCGGCCATCAAGAGCAGGCGCACCAGGACCGGTGGCACATGATCTGCGCGCAGACGTGCAGTCACTTCCTCAATGCAGCAATAGCTGCCGCCCGCGGCAATGTTGCTGAGCCAAGGCGTCGAGTACAGCTTGCAGCCCACCGCGTTGTTGCTGCTCAGCACGAAGCATTCAAAGAAGCCCGAGGGTGAACGACACCAGGCGCACACCGGCAGGTACTCGAACTCTTCTGCCGGCAGGTGTGAACTGCTGATCTCCCAACTGCGACTGTAGTGCCCTGTGGCAAACGACAGCTGCTCAATCAAGTGCTGTGCAGCTTCCTCACTGGGAAGATCGCTGACGTGGTGCCGCTTGCCATGATGCAGGCCTGTGACCTGATACAGCACCTGGCTGACGGTACCGTCGGCAGGACATGGCATGCGGACAAACTCGGGCACGTTTTCGCCGTGGGTGATCACCGCGAAGTCATCATCGAACAGGCACGGCTGGAAATTGATGCTGTCATCCGGCAGACCATTCAGCGCGGGGTGAAGGGATCGGTAGCAGGGCGGGCAATCGTCGGCGTAGCTGATCTGCACCACACGTTCGAAGCTCAGGTCCTGAAAGCCGCGGAGGAAGGGATTGCGAAGGGGAGTGGACATGGGGGCGCTCCAAGAATGCGAAGGTCACCCCGTACAGGCAGTGACCCTCCAAGTGGTGGGAATGGTCAGATCCAGCCGTGGTCGGCCAGCGACAGCGGCGTGCCTTCACCCACGATGATGTGGTCCAGCACACGGACCTCAACCAGGGCCAAGGCTTCGATCAGGCGGGTAGTGAGCACCCGATCGGCACCGCTCGGTTCCGAGCAGCCGGAGGGGTGGTTGTGACTGAAGATCACCGCAGCGGCGTTGTGCTCGAGTGCCTTGACGACGACCTGGCGCGGATACACGGAGGCCCCATCGATGCTGCCGGTGAAGAGGATGTCGAAGCTCAGCACGCGGTGGCGTGAGTCCAGGCAGAGCAGGGCAAACACCTCATGGTGATAGGGTGCGAGCTGCAATTTCAGATAGGACGCTGCATCGCACGGTGTGATCAGTTGCTCGCCGCGCTGAAAGTAACGTTGATCCAGCAATTCCAGCGCTTCGGTCAGCAACGCATCCTCGCGGGCACGCTGGGCCAATGCAGGGTCGAGACGCTCGACTCGGTTCTGGGCAGTGTTCATGGGCAATTCCTCGTGGGAGACGGAGCGCCCCCAGGGGGAGAGCCCCAGGCTGGTGAGAGAGTGGTGAGTCACAGACGCGTGAAGCGATGTCGAGCTCCGTGCAGTGGGCCATGGCAGCCCTCGCACGGTCGGGTGGAGAAGACCTCAATACCGGTGCCAGTGCAGGGATCGAAATCAGCACTCAGTGGCAACAAGGTTTGCAGTTCGCTGCGAAGATGGGCGATGCGTTGGTCGACCTCAGCCTCGCTGTAGTAGAGCGACAGTGCACTGAAGTCGTCATACGCGACTGCCTGCAAGCAGTCCTCGCAGAGCCAGAAGCTTTCCATGGCGGCCTCCGACGTGAATGAACCACAGGCGTTCATGAAAACGCCTGTGGTTGCCGGTCAAGCTGCCTTAGGCAGACTGGCGAGCTGCGGTGGATTTGCGTGCAGCGGTCGGGGCAGGCTGACGCTGTTCGGCGTCAGTATCGGCCTCGTCCACTTCCGCTTCCGCTTCTGCCTCAGGGGCAGCAGCAGACTCGGTGCGAGCAGGTGCGCGGTAGCTGAATTGGCCATCGACCTTGATCCATTCGATGAAGATCAACCGGCCTTTGAGGCTCGCGCCGGGTTGCCCTTTGCGCTCGCCTTTCTCGTACATGAACGGATCAACCCAGAGGTCGCCAATGCGAAACGCGATAAGAACCTTGCGTTCCGCGCGGACGTCTTCCAGGTGCTCCCGGATCAGCCGGTCTGCTTCACCGCTGGCGACTTTGCAGTCGAAGCGGGTGTACTCGACGTCGTCAGCGGCACCGTGCAAGGCGGCGATGTCACACGCCATGAACGCTTGCCCACGGCGAACCGGGACTTCGCGCACACGGTTTAGGTAACCGATGCCTTGGGTGTGCAGGTTGAAGTAGGTGGTAGGGGCGTTGTTGCTTGCAGTAGTCATGATTGATCTCCTGGTGAGCAGAAACGCGGACAGCCACCGGCCCTGGCGGCTGGTGAATTCCGCAAGGGGACGTACACAAACATGATCGTTTAGAGGGCGCTCATCACTGCCGGAGGCAGTAACCGTGCGAGCTACCGAACGCGGATCGCACTTGGGGAGAACCACCCAAAACGGGCGTAGCCTTGAAGGTTCTGGCTACCTGGACGCTGTCAACGACAGCGGTGTGCAGCCCATCTATAAAACCCCGGAAAAGGCCCGTCAACTGCAGATTCAGCGCGGTCTAGGCAAGCGGAAGTGGTTGGTACTCAGTGGATTCTCAGCGGCGAAAAAATAGCCCGACGGTCGTCAGGCTATGTGGAGTTGGACCACATTTGACCCGGCAATCGGATACCAGGGTTCGTCGCTAAACCACCGTTACCGATCCGTCTGGATCAACCGACCCTTGTCGTGGCCTGGGTCGGAATCAACTGGCACGCATCCGCGCACAAAAGGTGCCCAGTATTTCGCCGGCGGGCACCGGAGCTGAGCATCGTCGCCGAAGCGGATGACCTGTGCGACCTAGGATAAGTCGTACAGGTCATCCGCCTAAGTGACTTGAAAACGCTGAGAAGCGATCCGAGGACGCTGAGTAGTGTGGCTCCGAACTCTACGAGTCCGACCGAGCTGCCCGGAGCGAATCGGTCTTTGTTCGCCAAGCGGCGAGGGGCCTGATCACTACACCAGCGGTGCCGTCCCGCGTCAAGTCATGCGTCCTTCGAGCGCTTGGACTTGGCCACTGGCTTGGTACCCCTGCAGTCGGGATAACGCGTGCACGACCAGAAGCTGCCGGTGCGGCCCTTGCGCTGGTGCATGGCGCTGCGGCAGACCGGGCAGTGCGGCCCTTTGGCGGGAGGTGGGCGCAGGGTCAGCGAGGCATGTGAGCGGACCAGACGGGTCAACCACTCCGCCTGCTTGGCAAGAAAGGTGTCGACGCTCAATTGGCCCGCTTCGATGCGGTCCAGCGCCTGCTCCCACAGTGCCGTCAGCACCGGGTCGGCCACCTCCGGCGGCACTGCCTCAATCAAGGTGTGGGCTGCGGCCGACGCCGCCAGGCTGCGTTTCTTCTTGATCAGATAACCGTGGTCGATCAGGCCCTGGATGATGGCGGCGCGGGTCGCCTCTGTACCCAGCCCGCAACTGTCCTTGAGCTTCTGCTTGAGCCGCGGGTCTGCTACCTGGTTGGCGATGGTTTTCATCGCCTTGACCAATGTGCCCTCCGTGTAAGCCTTGGGCGGCTGAGTGCGTTGAGCGACGACCGTGGCATCCATCAGTGGCACCACGGCAGATTCACGTAACGTGGGCAAACGCTGGGCCTGTTCGCCGGCCTCGTCGCCGTGGCTTTCGTCGATCACCGCCTTCCAGCCACGGGCCAGGATCTGCTTGCCGCGGGCCAGTAGCGGATCGGTCCCGCTCTGCAGCAGCACCTGCGATTTGAGGTATTCGTGCTCCGGCAGAAACTGCACCAGGTAGCGGGCGCGGATCAGCGCGTAGACCGCCTGTTCGCGCTCGCTGAACTGGGACAGGTCCAGGGAGACGGCAGTGGGGATGATGCCGTGGTGCGCGGTGATCTTGCTGCTGTTCCAGGCGCGAGAAAGGCGGCCGGGGTCGACCTCTTGCAGTATCTTTCCCAAGGATGGGCTGGCGGCGGCCAAGGCGCGAAGGACTCGCGGCACCTCGTCGAGCATGCTTTCGGGCAGGTAGCCGCAGTCGGTGCGCGGGTAGGTCGTGGCCTTGTGGGTTTCGTACAGGGCTTGTGCGGTGGCTAAGGTTTCCTGCGCACCTAGGCCCAGCTTGGCGGAGCAGATCTCCTGCAGGGCGCCCAGGTCGAACGGTAGTGGTGGACCTTCGCGGACGTGCTCGACATCGATGCTCTGAACGCGCGCCGTTGCCTGCTGGTTCAGGCGTCGAGCCGCTTGCTGCGCCGCGGCTTCGTCGATGCAGTGGCCAGCGAGGTCACAGGCTGACTCCGGCGGTTGCCAGCGCGCTTTGAACGTGACGCCATCAACCTCCACTTGAGCATCGACGATCCAGAACGGCTGCGGCACAAAGCTCGCGATCGCCCGGTCGCGCTCCACCACCAGGCGCAGTGTCGGCGTCTGCACGCGCCCCACCGGCAGCAGACCCTCGAAGCCGGCACGGCGGCCGAGGAGGGTGAACAGCCGACTCAGGTTGATGCCCACCAGCCAATCGGCACGGGAGCGGGCCAACGCGCAGTGGTACAGCGGCAATGTCTGCTCACCCGGGCGCAACGCGGCCAAAGCGCGACGAATCGAGGTATCGTCGAGCGCGGACAGCCACAGGCGCGATATCGCCCCCTCGTACTGGCAGCGTTCGAGAATCTCCCGGGCAATCATCTCGCCCTCGCGATCGGCGTCCGTGGCAATGATCACCTCGCTGCAGGTGCGCAGCAGCTGACCGATCACCTTGAGCTGGCTGGCGACCTTGGGTTTGACCACCACTTTCCAGCGCGCGGGGATGATGGGCAGATGTTCGAGCGACCAGCGCTTGTAATCGCCATAGGCTTCCGGCGGTGCGGTTTCCAGCAGATGCCCGACGCACCATGTCACGGTGATGCCTTGCCCCAGTAGGCAGCCGTCGCCGCGACGGTTGGCCTGCAGGACGCGGGCAATGTCCCGGGCTTGGGATGGTTTCTCGCAAATAAACAGGCGCATGGCTTGGCTCTCTCGGTGAGTACCGACAGGGTGGCGGGGTGATTAGGGACTGCTAGCGAAAATACGATGGCGCCGCGCTCATATCGGCGGGCACAGTGCTACTTACGTTGTGCGAGGTGGCTGGCCAGCGTTTGCAGGAACTGCAGGGCAAACTGCTTATCCGCTTCGCTCAGTTCCTTGATGATGGAGGTGATCTGCTGACCTTGATCCTGCGGGCGCGGACTGATGGCCAACAGCAGCTCATCGGCGGGGCAGCCATACAGGTCGGCCAATCGCAGCAGCTTACTGACCGAGAGCTCGACCTCGCCACGTTCCAGACGTGACACGGCTTCACTGGAGATCCCCAGGTGCTCGCCCACCTTCGCCTGGGTCAGATCGCGGGCGCGACGATACTCCGCCAGCTGGCGACCAATGTGATGTGGGCTAGGCTCTTTCACTGGCAATGGGGGCACTCTCCAATTCGACCCATATGGTCGACCAGCCACCCAAAGATATGAACGACCTGAAAGGTTGACTGCCAACCTTAAGAGGCGTATCACCGAAAATGCCTGTAAGACCCGCCCGTCACTACGGAGGCAAGCCCTTGCACGGATCAAACCAGCGTCAGACGGATGCGCTCGCAATCAAGGCCTACGAGTTGTTCATGGCCACCCACCTGGAACCTGACAATGCCGAGGCGCGCGCCACGTTGATCGCCTGGGTTCAGGAAAGCCCGGAGCACTGGCAGGCGTTCCTTGCCCTGGACCAGTACCTGGCAGAGGTGTCGCATGTACTGCACGGCGATGGGGAAGGGAGGCTCCGGCGGAACTGAACAGCGGCCGCTAGCCGTGATTGCCCGCCGCGCAGGGCGTACGAACCCAGTGGTGTCGCGCGGCGGGCGTTCGTTCCACTGAGTACCACCTGATCAATCGGCCTTGCGTGGAGCTTTCTTGCCGCCCCCCTTGCGCCCGGAACCGGCGTTTTCCTGCGCTTTTTCACGCATGGACACCGACGCCAGGCGGTGTGGCAGGATACCGATGCGCCGAGCCTCCACCTTGAAGGTCACCCGCGCGTTGTCCTCGCTGTCCTCCCATTCCTCCTTGACCGTGCGGCCCTCGACCAGGATGCGCATGCCCTTCTGATACAAGGTGCTCCAGTGCTCGGCGTCGCGATGCCACAGCTCGACCGGGGCCCAGTAGCCGCCGCGGTCCTCGTAACCGCCTTCGCGCGGCACCGGGTTGTCGAAGTAGACGTTTAACCGCAGCAAGCGCCGCGGTTCATCCGGGTTGTTGTTGAACTCCTGAAACTCCGGCACGCTGCCGATGTTGCCTTCGCCAACAAACAAAGTACTCATGCTGATTACTCCTCGGTGGGGGAACGGGAAAGGGCGAGCTCTGCGGCCTGGAGCTTGCTGGCACCGGTGATGGCCTGGCGATACAGCGACTGCAGGCTGCTCATCTGCAGGTTCAACACCACGCGGTTGGTCTCCAGTTGGTACAGCGCCTGCCGCAGCTCCGGGTGCAGGTGCGGATGAACCACCGCTGCCTGCCACACCTGCACGCCCATGCGCTGAAAGTCCGGACTGCGCCAGCGCAGAAAATCGGTGCCCGTCGCGCTGTGCTGGATGACCAGTCGCAGGTCCAGCAATACGAACGGCGGTTGCGCCGTGATCGCCAGCATCACCCCCATCAGTTCGGCGACCTGGGTGCGCAGGCGCAGGATCGTGTCGGCAAACTGCTGCAGCTCCCCCTTACCCTTAAAAGGCTTTAAAAGGCCTTTTAGGGAGGCACCTTGTGCGAACTCGCGATAGGCATCCGTCGACAAGCGTCGGGCAATCGCCTCAGCCAAGGTCATGCCTCACCCCCTTCGTCCGAGACATCCGGTAGAGGCGGGGCCTCTGCCTCCAGCGACTCAGGCAACTCAGTTACAGAGCCCGCGCTGGTGCGCACAATCGGAGGCGCGAACTGGGAGCGGCGGGTGCCTTCCAGAATGTCCAGGGGCGGCGTGCCAAATTTCTCGAGGGCTTCACGGGCCCGGGCGTTGTTGGCGGCCATATCACCCCGAGTGACGCCCGCCAGGCGGTAGTTCTGGGCCAGGCCGAGCAGGCTGCGCAGGTGATGGGCGCCGCCATCGATCCAGCTTTCCATGTCGACCCGGCCGATCAGCGCGGTGTGGTGGGCGAGCAGTACACGACGGACCAGGGTGTCGTAATCGGTGAGCAGGTAGACCGCGAGAAAACCGAGCTGACTGCCGATGTACAGCGGTAGGGTCACCGGGTGGATGTTGAGGTTGTCACCGACATCGACCTGGGGGGGCAGGTCGCGCTCCACCTGATTGACCTGTTGGACCAAATTGCGTATCTCGGCCTTGGTCTGCAGCAGCTTTTCCTCCAGCTGCAGCATGAACCAGTCGGCGTACGGGTCATCCTGACTGCTGGCTTGCTTGAGCAGATTGGTGACGGCGATGTAGCCAGGCATGCCGAGGATGGGATGCACGCCCTCGCGTCGGGAGCGACCCTGCCACAGCCGCGCCGCATGATGGGTGTGCAGGGTCAGGGTGATGCTGCTGCGCAGGGACCCAAGGTTGAGCTGGTAGTGATCGGCCATCGCCAGTACCTCGCCGTCGGAATGACGCCGACGATGGGCTGGTTCACGAAGGCCTACGAGCATCAACACGAAGATGATGAGGTCGCATTTTTCCGACAGTGGACGTCTCTGGAAATGATTGCAGAGGCATTAATTCCACCGACGTCCAGCCTACGTCGGCGCACTGACCCCGCGACAGCGTTGCTTGAGTTCCTCGAGACAGGATAGGGCGAGGGGAGAGGCAGTACGCTGGCCGCCACGGCGGGATGGTTCGCTGGGTGGCTGTGGCATGGGTTCGGACTTCGCCGCACGCGAAGGGGTGGGCGCCGAGGTCGACGTTTCAGCGCGGGCGGCCCACAAGGTGAATTCGCCCTGGCAGGCACGCTTGATCAAACCCATCAGGTAGGCGACTGGTTTGCGAATCTCTCCGCGGGCGCAGCGCACCGCCGCTTCGTTGATTACCGCTTGTTGCTGTTCCGGCTCGAGCTGACGCATCGCCTGGGAGGCCATGCGTCGCTCGTTCGGGTTCAGCTGCAAGTCCTCGGGCCATCGCGCTCGACCAAATTCCACCTGCCCCAGTACCGTACTTTTTTTGCCTTTGTCTTTCTGTACTGTACGGCCAGCGTCGGCATTCCGAACGTCAGCCCAAACCGGCGCTTTGTCGCGAGGTTCGGAATCGGTGGGGGCAGCGCCAGAATCCCGAACGAGGTGACGCTCGCCTGGTTCGGAATTCTCCGCATTGCGGCACATCAGCAACAGCGTCTGCTGTTGCACCGGCGGCACTACGGTGACTAGCCGGTCCTTTTCGACCTGGGCCACCTGCGTATCGGCTTGGATTTCTTCAATGACGTGCTGCGTGACATCCCGTACGCCTTTGGTGGCATGGCTAAGGTTCTGTTGCAGCAGTGTCGCGTAGCCGTTGTCGAGTTCGAGCTGCTCGGCCGGGGTCAACGGATCGCCGTGCAGCACGTAGACACAGCCACGCAGGCAGCCCTGAGCATCACGTGAGCGGTCGACCAGGCTGAGCCAGCGTGTAGTGCGCAAGACGTTGAGTGCGCGGGCAATAGTCTCGCGTGAGGCTTGTGTGCCGCAGGGACTGGTGGCCAGATAGGGTTGCAGGTCTTGGTAGCGTGGGGTTCTGACCTTGCGCTCGGTGATGAGCCAGCGCAACACCTGCCAGGTATTGCGCTCCAGGGGTGTTAGTCGGCGATCCATCAGCAGCGCCATCGGCAGCGGATTGTTGTCGCCGTAGTAGATGGTGCGCACCGCTGGCGTCTCATCGGCCTGGGCTAGCTTGGCCTGCGCCGCTTGCCACTCGATCCGCCGACGCAGTGCGTCGTAGCATTGGCGCACCACGTCCTGCCAGTCGACTTCGTAGAAACTCAGCACGGTGCACCTCCGTACAGTTCGACCTGCTGCCAGACCAGGGTGAGGGTGATGTGTTGTTCCTCGGCGAGCATCATCATCGTGTCCAACGGATCGTTGTCGGGGTCCTCTGCTCGAAGCTGGCTCCAACGGTTCCACACTGCGTGCTCCTGCGCCTCGCTAAGCTGGACCGGTCGGCCGCGGTGGGTCTCGATCTTCAGCACGCGGCGGCGCAACGCAGTTTCCGAATGATCCAGGCCAAAGCAGCGGTACATGATGGTGGAGCTCGCCCCCAGCTTGAGCGCCCGGTTGATCAGTCGCTCATTTTGCTCGTCACGTTCGGCCTGGGCGATCAGGCGACGCAATACCGTGGTATCAACCCTTACTTCGACCCAGGCGATCGACGAATGCGCCAGGTGTGAAAGGGTGGTCGGCGGCAGAGACTGCAACACCTCGATGTCCTCATCGGCCAGCCCCAGGGCTTTGCAGCGCTGCAGCCGGCCATGGCGCAGCTCATGCAGCACCTGGTTCAACATGGCATGGTTCAACAGATTGAAGGTCGTGCTCATGAGGCAACTCCTCACGTTAACGAGTGGTCGACAGCGTCAGCTGAATGAGCTGCCGGGCGTGGCGAATCAGTGTGAACAGTTGCTCGAGTTGGGCGTCGGGGAGTCGCTCGAGACCCACCGTGAGCGCAGGTCGCTCGGCACAGGGGAGGTCATAGGCACCAATCAGCAGTTGTCCGAAGAGGGCGGAGGGTAACTGTTGGCGCTCTTTCCAGCTGACGTCTTCCTGCAGCCGTAGCAGCGCTGATAGCAGCAGTTGAATGCCGGTGTGACGGGCACTCATCTGTTCGCGGTGTTCGGGTGCCAGTGTGAAACCCAGGCCATCCGCATGTGGGCTGACCATGGCATGGGCATCGGCATACGCGGCTAGTTCGGAGGCCAGCGTGGCGCAGCGCTTACGCAAAGTGATAAGGTCATCCTCTGCCAAAGTCTGGAGTGGTGCCGAGTCAACCGGTACATGAACAAGTTCAGGTGCGTCTGACTTTTCACCCCGCGGCGGTTCGTCAATCAGTGCCTGGCGGATGTGGGGAAGACGTGGCGTTTGAAACGGGGGTGGGTCGCCGTCACTATCGTCCTTATCAGCGCTGGGAAATTCGGACGCTGGTTTGGGGACCTCTTCCATGAACAATGACTCTGGCGTTGCATCGGGGGGTAGGTCCTGGAGCAGGCGCGGGGCGGTACTCGACTGAAGCGGCGAGGGTTGGTGTTCCTGGTGCAACTCCAGGGCCAGCAGTCGAGGTGTCTGCTTGAGGATCTCCGACATCCTGGCCAGCAGTTCGTCCTGCAACTCGCCCGTATCCAGCTCTGGCTTATCACTGTCATACATCGACAGTACTTCGAGCCAGAGCTGCACGAACTGTAGGGCGTCGCCGAAGTGCTGGTTCCAGATTGATTCCGCCCGCCGTCTCAAGCTGATGAGCCGTGCGATGGTAGGTTTGCCGAGACCGGCGTACAGAATTTGAGGGATTGCAGGGAGCAGGTACTCAAGCGTGTCGAACATGCGGCTGATATGCGATTGGGAAATCGGGTAGCCACCTTGGTTCAGGCGTGAAGAAAGCTCGCGCTGACTCAAGAGCTCATTTGGCCCCTGAAGCATGCCCTGCAATTGCGCAACCGCTAGCGCCCGCTCAATGAAGGTGAGCTGTCCATGCAGATCGCTTTCGGCCAGGTGCCCGAGCAATGTATGCGCCTCGGACTGCCAAGGCCGGAACAGGCAGTGGATGCGGAAAAAACGTTCTTCGCGGGTTTCCTGCCAGAGTTCGCCAAGGATACTCAGGCGCGTATTGCCACCGTTACGGATGATGAAATGCGGTTCGCTAGGGCGGCGTGTGATGGACGGTGGCTGGTCCAGCCCACGTTCGCGGATCGAAGCCTTGATGTCGTCGTAAAGAGGGTTGCGCACCACGCGTGGGTTCAGCTCGTACGGGCGCAGTTGCTCAAGGCTGACCACCATCGGGGTATCAGCGATTGGTACGGACGAAACCTCGCGGCCGGGGTTTTGTGGAAAATGTGCCTGCTGCAGCTGACGCGTAATGTCTTCGGACGTTGGCGGTTTCATTACCCATCCTCCGTTTATCCGTGACGTACGAGGTCGTGCCCAGCAGACTTTTGGTTTGGCACGTGCACTTCCAAGGCCAGAAGATGTTCGGCTCTCTGAGGAAAGAGCTCGACTGCCAGTGCGCGCATCACCTGGGCAGCGCAAGGACTGCGGCTACCAGAAGTTGGCGTGGGTTCCACTCGGTGCACAGGAAGCCCCAGCGAGGCGGCATTTGTGTAGGCCACGCGGTCGGGAATCGTCGTGGTGCAAACGGTGACATGCGGATCCGCTTGAAAGGAAGCTTGCAGGCTCTGCATGATCAAGCGGGTGTCGCGGCGATTGGCATTGACCTGGTTGAGCAGCAGCTTTACTGACGGCAAGGCGACCCCCAGGTAGCGGTAGGGCTCCAATTCTTCGAACAGACCCAGCGTGCCGCGGCGCAGTTCGCGTGCAGCAAGCATTTCCGGTGGTACCGGGCACAGCGCGCAGTCGGTAGCAAGGATCACCATCTCGACCACGACGCTGCGTGCACCTTGGGTATCGATGATCAACACATCGTACTCATCCTCGAATGCGGACAGCAGGTTACGCAGCCGCAGGCGGCCATCGGCTGCGTGTAACTGCAGAGTGCTGATGTGCCCGGCGCGGTCGTTGGATACGATCAAGTCCAGGCGTGGAATGACGGTACTGGAAATCACCAAGTCTGCCGTCGTAAGCCCCTGTGCGATGAGTTCGTAGCTACCCGCTTCACGGGGTTCCCTCAAGCTGTAGTAACTGGACAGGGTGGGCTGGCTGTCCAAATCCAGCAGCAGTACACGAAGGCCGGCATCGGCGAGCAATCCACCCAGGTTAGCGGCGACGGTGGTCTTGCCCGCCCCGCCCTTGGTTGAGATGAGCGAAAGGACGTCCATCATTCAGTTCCCGCTGGACAGCCGGTCTTGAACCCACTGCTCGATTTCCAGCGAATCCCAGCCTACGGCGCGGGTGCCTATGCGTCGACACTGCGGAAACTGGCCGGCCTTCATCAGGTTGTAGATGTGCGAACGTTTGAAGCCGGTTTTCTGCTCCACTTCATCGCGGCGCATGATGTGGCGGTCGGCATTGAGGGGGGAAGGGCAGGTCGGTTGCATGATGTCACTCCTTAGCGCCGGGTGGTGCGTGGTGGGATGTGACAGTCAGTGAAGGCTCACCGAGGCGAAAAAACATTGTCAGGCAATGGCGGGCATTGCCTGACAATGCTGCGTCATGCCCGGAAAGCCTGGGCGAAATGGCGGCGAGCCTCGGCAAATCTCCGATCAAGGGTACTTTTGCTCAGGCCGCTGACTCCCGGGAAACGGCGGGTGATCTCCTCGACCAAGGCTGCCTGGCTTGGATAGATGGACTGCACCTGGCCGCTGTTCGATTTGCCCAACGTGACTTCCAGTACGGCGCCCACGAGCGTGTTATGCATACACTCGGAGGTCTCAGAGGGTATGCCGCAGGCCTCCAACCGTTCTGACAGCTCTCTGTTGGCGCTCACAAGCGTTGCCATTTCTTCGGTAGTGGCTGCGAGCTCTTGGCGCAGCTTTTCAATGGTGCGCTGGGAAGCGTCAATTTCTGCTTCCTGCACCAAGTGAGCGTTCAAGCTGATGCATTCTGAATGATCCAGATTTGGAGGGAACAGGAATGCAGGTCTCTGATCAGGGAAATTACGTAGGAACCAGGCCACTAGGTCAGCACGCCGTACTGAGCAATACTCATGATGCACTTGGTGGTCAGAAGTGATCGGGCGCCCTAAATAAGTCGCGGGGAGCTCGCCACAGATGATCGCATCGCAGATGCACTCAAGGTGTCTTTGCAGCGACGGCCACTGCGGAAAATGCTTTCGTAGGCAACCCGGTTGGGACACGTCGACGCGCAAGATCTCGTCTTGGTAGGCGGCAAGGCCACACCACAAAATTGCGGCATCAATCGGGTGGTAGGAGCTTCTGATTGAAATCATGGCACACAGCCTCCAGCTGCGTTCGTCCTAGAATCGCTGGCGGAGGCGTGCGTACAGGCCCCGTCGAGCGAGCCGGGTTCCAATTTACGGATCCAATGTTGGTGACAACGGTTCCAGTTGATGGTTCCGGTGTAAATACACGATAGCGACGGGTTTTGACGCGATCCCTCCTTGCATCATTACGCTTTGAAAACGCCCCTCCGATACCCAGAGCCATTGCGAGCAGTCTGGGTCATCGTATTCGGGGAGGTTATGTGAGCGTTGTGGAGCGATATGTGGTCTCGAGCATTCCGCCGATCAGCACGTTGTGGATGACTTCAGAGGCCTCGGATGTGATGTTGAGGAATCCAGTGGCGTTTTCAGCTTGTCGTTGAGCGTGGAGAGGTCTGCCACATCACCAGCGGTGGCAGTGTAAGATAGCTGCAATTACTCGAGCGCACTGAGGGCAAATTCGAGCTTGGCTTGTTTCGCCAGATGTCTTTCAAGCTGGAGTGAACGCCGGCAGTGCAGATGGTGGATGATCGCGGTAAAGCGGTATCCACTTGCGGGCCAGGTTCGCGTTAATGCCGTGACGTAAAGCGATGCTGGCAATCGATACGTCGGGCTGTAGGCATTCCTGAGCGACCTGGGCCTTGAACGATTTTGGATAAGAGTTGCGCTGGCGCTTGGTGATCCTTGCGATAAGGGCGATGGTGTCCACGTTTATGTGGCCACCATCGTCCTTAATGCCTGGCTTCGGAAGTTGTGTTCGCCGGCCCCTTACTTTCGGATTGCCACATCTCAATTAGTAGCGATCAAAATAGCCTTGGACGATCCGAAAATCACGGGTTTTGCCCAAGGCAAGCATCAAAAGTATTCGCGCTTTCTGCGGGTTAAGGGAGTTCGCGGTAACGAGCCCAAGAGTCTCATCATCAGCCGAGCCTGTTACGATCCCGTCTCCAGCCCGGCTGGAACGTACAAATAGCACACCATTACGAACAGCCTCTTCAGCCCCCGCGCGAGCCGATGGAGAGAGGCTGCCATTGCCCGTCGCTGCCAAAACAATTCCCTGTGCCCCCGCAGCGATTGCAGCATGGTACAGATGCGCGCAGGCACCTTGGTGGTCATAAATGATATCGACTTGAGGCAAACTTTCGATCGCATCGAGGAAAAATTCGCTTTCCCCTGTATGCGCATGCGTAGGACCACTGTAGAAATGCACGACATTTCCTACGATTTCTCCAAGATAGCCCTGCCCGACAGAACGAAACGCGTCGACGCCGGTAGTGCTCGCCTTGGTCATACTGCGTGCCGAGCCGATTCGGTCATTGAGCATTATAAGGACACCTTTGCCAGAAGCACACGGTGTAGTGACCAGACGAAATGCGTTATACAGATTAAGTGGGCCATCTGCGCTCAATGCGGTTGCGGGCCGCATTGCGCCGACCATGACCACGGGTTTCGTGCTCTTAAGCGTCAAGTTCAGGAAGTAAGCGGTTTCTTCCAGCGTGTCAGTACCGTGGGTAATCACCACTCCATCGACGTCTGGCAATTTCAGCAGTTCGTCGACTCGTTTGGCAATGTGCAACAGTATCAGGTTATCGATCTGGTGGCTTTCAACATTGACCACCTGTTCGCAGCGGATCTTGGCCAAATCATTGACGTTTGGAACAGCAGCCAGTACCTCATCGATTGAGGCGGTCACCTTGTAACCCTGTAGTTCCGTAGCACTTCCCGCTGACGAAGCGATGGTGCCGCCTGTTCCGATCAGAACAATATTCGGCCTGTCGCATAGCGTCGAGGACGTCGACGTAATTGAAACGTTGCTCTGGGGGTTGGAGTTGGTAGTCATCGAAAGCATTACCCTGTTATCGCGAGTTTTAGGTCAATGTTCATAAAGTCCGCAAATGCTTTGACCAGCGGACTGCGTGGCGCGTTATGGCGCAAGATTAGGCTGAAGGGCGTCAACAATTTAACGACATCTGGGCGAATAGCCCGCAAACGCCCGTCTTTGACGAGTTGACTGGCATAATGGCATGGAAGAAAACCGATGAACCTGCCGGTCAGGATCAGCATCGCGACGGCTTCGACCTGCGTGGCAGACGTTGAACTTTCATCGTAGTCAAAGAACTCTCTTTTTGCTGCATGTATGGCATAGCGATGATTGACGAAGCTGTACTTTTTCAACTGTTCCAACTCAATTTCTTCATCCACCTTCTCAAACAATTCATGCCCTACAGCGCAATACAGTGTCGACTTTTCTTCGTACATTTCAAAATAATCAAATTCCTCCCTTCGCTGGTAAACTGGAACGATACCCGAAACAAATCTCCCCTCGACAACGCCCCGCTCCACTTCATCCAACTGCGAAACACTCAATCGCACCCTCACCTTGGGTGCCTCATCGGCCATCGTTCTGATCGCCGCAATCAGCGGAGAGCCTGAATCAAATATCGTGTTATCAATGACACCGATACTCAGGTCCCCAATCAATTCATTTTTCGTGGAACTTATCCTGTCTCGGAAGTTTTCCACCGAATTGAATAAGTCGATGGACGCCTGATAAACCACCTTGCCCTCGTCCGTCAGGCTGAAGCCCTCTCGACCGCGGCTGCACAGGCGCATTCCGATGCGAATTTCAAGGTCCGAAATCTGTTTACTGATTGCCGCGAGGCCCACATTCAGCTCGTTCTGGGCTGCACTAAAGCCCCCGGCTTCTACAACAGCTTTGAAGACTTTCAGCAGTTTGAAATCTTGTCCGCTCAGCGCCATCGGCGCTCTGATTCCTGTCTTTCCGGGCAGGTTTCCGGGCGTGGAAAGTGAGGTTTCCATGATGATTATTTACCTCGTAGTCGGCATACAACAGGCTAGATCACCACAACAAGAAATCAGCCGGCCTAATCATCATGAACACATGCAGCGGCGCATTGCAACAAACTTCACATCAGCCGTTTATTTCACAAGCGACTGATTTAAATAGGTTTTATCCTGCCCTATCGGCCAAAAAACTCTCGCCAAACACGTCTTGCTTCCACAGTAATTCCCAGGTATTTGCGCGCGCTGAATAGTACTTATCCGTATTAATCGCGCCCGTTATATTTCAAAAAGTGAGGAACAATAATAATGACTCAACCTACTGATCGCCTTTGGGGTGCTCGTTTCAAGAGTGGTCCTTCGGAGGCGTTGGCAGCCCTCTCGCGTTGCCCTGAGCGCTACTTCCAGCTCGCCCCATACGACCTGGCAGGCTCTCGAGCACACACCCGCGAACTGCAACGTGCAGGGTTGCTGGACGAGACTGAAACCCAGCGCATGCTCGAAGCGCTCAATACCATCGAAGAAGAATTTCGCGGCGGCCGGCTCAGCCCTTCGCTGGATGACGAAGACGTGCACACCTTCCTCGAGCGCGTGCTAACTGAGCGCCTGGGGCCGCTTGGCGGCAAGATCCGCGCCGGTCGCTCTCGCAATGACCAAGCCTCCAATGATCTGCGGCTGTTCCTGCGTGACCACGCCCGCAAGTTGGCATCGCAGGTGCTGGACCTGCAAGACGCCTTGGTTGAGCAAGCTGAACAGCACGTCGAAACCATCTGCCCTGGCTTTACCCACCTCCAGCAGGCCCAGCCGATTACCTTTGCTCATCAGTTGCTGGCGCACGCTCAAGCCATGCTGCGTGACATCCAGCGCCTGGTCGACTGGGATGCGCGCACTGCGCTGTCGCCCCTGGGAGCAGCGGCCATGGCAGGTTCGGCGATCGCCCGTCAGCCTCAGCATTCCGCCGTTGAGATGGGGTTCACCGCGCCCTGTGAAAACTCCATCGATGCCGTGGCCAGCCGCGACCATGTCGCTGAATTCCTGTTCGTGACCGCTATGCTGGGCATCAACATTTCCCGAGTATCGGAAGAGTTTTGCCTGTGGTCCTCTCGCCAGTTCCGCTGGGTCGACCTGGATGACGCGTATGCCACCGGTAGCTCGATCATGCCGCAGAAGAAGAACCCGGATATCGCCGAGCTGTCCCGCGGCAAGGCTGGCCGTCTGATCGGCAACCTGACTGGGTTGCTCTCTACGCTGAAATCTCTGCCGCTTTCCTACAACCGGGACCTTGCCGAAGACAAGAACGAAGTCCTGGACACTGTCGAAACCCTGAGCCTGGTCCTGCCCGCCATGGCGGGTATGGTCCGCACCATGCGCGTACGCACAGACGAACTGCGCCGCCAGGCGCCGCTGGGCTTCACCTTGGCCACCGAGGTCGCCGACTGGCTGGCGGTACGCGGCGTGCCCTTCAAAGAAGCTCACGAGATCACCGGTGCTCTGGTACGAGCCTGTGAAGAGCAAGACATCGAGTTGTGGGAAGCCAGCCCGAGCATGTTGGCGGACATCGATGGGCGACTGACCCCCGATGTGAAGCAGAGCCTGACTCTGGAGGCTGCCATCGCCGCTCGCAGTGGCTGGGGCGGCACAGCGCCAGAGCGTGTCCGGGAGCAAATCACCCGGCTGAAATCGGCCTTGGAAGGTCAGCGCGAGTGGACGGCCAACTACGCCGGCCCACGCATCTGAGTTTTGCCCAAACGGAGCGCGACCCCAGGGTAGTGCTTTCCAGATCGACCGATTAGCCGCAGCCCTCCAGTGCTGCCTTCGGAGCAACACCATGAGTCAATTACAAGCACAACGTCTTGCCGCCGAGCGCAAGCAACAGGAAAACCAATTCGACATCGCCCATTACGAACACGTGCCACGCCGATACTACGGGCGCATGTTCTTCGCCACATTGCTCGTGGTCCTGTTAATCGGCCTTGGGAATGCCTTCGCCAAAGGTCAGATCGAATGGTCCTATGTCGGCCAGTTCCTGACGTCCAAAGCGATTCTGTTCGGCCTGATGAACACCATTCTGATGTCCCTGCTCGCCATGACGCTGGGGATCATCTTCGGGGTCATCACGGCGATCATGAGAATGTCGCAAAACCCCATTCTGCAGTACGTCGCCCTGGGTTACACCTGGCTGTTCCGCGGCACACCGCTGATTCTGCAGCTTTTACTCTGGTTCAACCTTGCGTTGATCTTCCCGGTCATCAGCATTCCCGGCGTCTTCCAGATCGACACTGTGAGTGTGATGACGCCATTTGTTGCGGCCCTGCTCGGCCTGAGCATCAACCAAGGCGCCTACACCGCCGAAGTGGTGCGCGCCGGCCTGCTCTCCGTCGACACCGGCCAGTATGAGGCTGCGAAGTCCATCGGCATGCCGCGCCTTCAGGCACTCAAACGGATCATTTTGCCGCAGGCCATGCGGATCATCATCCCGCCAGTGGGTAACGAGTTCATCGGCATGGTGAAGATGACCAGTCTGGCCAGTGTCATTCAGTACTCCGAACTGCTGCACAACTCCCAGAACATCTATTTCGCCAACGCGCGCGTAATGGAACTGCTGATCGTCGCGGGTATTTGGTACCTCGCCGTCGTCACTGTCCTGTCGTTTGGTCAGAGCCGCCTGGAACGTCACTTTGCCAAAGGCGCAGGTAAGCGCTCCTAACCGGCCACGCACAGAGAGATATCCCTATGAGAAGCATCGTCAAGGCCGTCGGCCTGAACAAACACTACGGCGATTTCCACGCCCTCAAAGACATCAACCTGGAAATCGAACAAGGTGAAGTGCTCTGTGTCATCGGCCCTTCTGGCTCGGGCAAGAGCAGCTTCTTGCGCTGCATCAACCAGTTGGAAAAAGTCGATAGTGGCGCACTTTGGGTCGATGACGAACTGGTGGGCTACCGCATGGTAGGCCGCAAGCTCTACGAGCTGAACGAGACCCAGATCGCCCGCCAACGCCTGGTTACCGGGATGGTCTTCCAGCGCTTCAACCTGTTTCCGCACCTGACCGTGCTGGAGAACATCATTGAAGGTCCGTGCCAGGTTTTGAAGCGCTCGCCCAAGGAGGCCACAGAGGGTGCCATTGAGTTGCTGGCGCGTGTCGGGCTGGCTGATAAACGCGATCACTACCCGATCCAGCTTTCCGGCGGTCAGCAGCAGCGGGTTGCCATCGCTCGGGCGCTGGCCATGCGGCCAAAGCTGATGTTGTTCGACGAGCCCACCTCCGCACTCGACCCGGAATTGGTCGGTGAGGTGCTCTCGGTCATGCGTGATCTCGCTAAAACGGGGATGACCATGGTTGTTGTAACCCACGAACTGGGTTTCGCCCGCGAGGTTTCCAATCGCGTGGTGTTCATGGATGCCGGCCAAGTCGTGGAGGTCGGAAGCCCAGAAGAGGTGCTGTTAACCCCACAAAATCCACGCACTCAAAACTTCATTTCTGCCGTTCGCGCCTAGGCGCCAATAATAATTCAAGAGAACGTCGTACATGAAAAAGCTGATCCTCTCCTCCGTACTGATGGGCATTGCCGTTTGTGCACAGGCAACCGCAGAACTCCCCGCAGCCATCAAAGCCAAAGGCGAAATCGTTGCAGCGATCAAGCCCAACTATCCGCCGATGGACTTCAGAGACCCGGCCACCAACGAGCTGACCGGTTTCGACTATGACCTGGGCACCGCACTGGCTGAGCGCCTTGGCGTGAAGATAAAGTGGCAGGAAACCTCGTTCGAACAGATGATCAGCGCGCTGACTACAAAACGTGTTGACATCATCCTGTCCGGCATGACCGACACCAAGGAGCGGCAAAAGGCGATCACGTTCGTTGACTACTTCGTCAGTGGACCACAGTTTTACACCCTGCAGAGCCGCACCGACCTCAACGAGACAACCGACTTGTGCGGGAAGAAAGTGGGGACGAGCCGAGCCACAACATGGCCAGACGAGATCGCTGAGTGGAGCAAAGCGAACTGCGAAGCAGCAGGAAAGCCCGCGGTTGTTGTGATGGGATCAGAAGGGAGCGCTGATGCTCGTACTCAACTTCGTCAACGTCGCATAGACGCCGCCATGCAGGGCAGTGAGACCTTGCCCTACATCATGTCCCTGGACAAAAACTCCCTTAAGACCCTGGGCCCTGCCATTTCCACCCAGTTCACCGGGCTCGGCGTGAGCAATGCCAACCCTGAACTGACGAAAGCCGTGGCCGAGGCTTTGCAAAGCATGATCGCCGACGGCAGCTACCACGCCATCCTGAAGAAGTGGGACCTTGAGAAAGGCGCTGTCGAGCGCGTGACTATCAACGGCCAGTAACCAAGAGCCCACCCATGTCCTCTCCGACAACACTTCAGTGGCCCGGCGAAAGCAGGGCCTGCATGGCCCTGGCCTTCGACGTCGACGGTCCGACCGGCGATGCAATGCTCGACGGATCGATCTGGCGCAAGCCCGAATATTTCGGCTTTGGCAGTTACGGGCCCTATCGCGCCCTGCCACGTATCCTCGATCTGCTTGATGCCGTGCGCATACCGGCAACGTTCTTCGTGCCCGCATGGGTGGTGGAGAATTGGCCCAGACAGTGCCAAGCGATTGTCGAAAGGGGACATGAGGTGGCCTACCACGGCTACAGGCACGAATCCTTTTTTGCGCTGGAGCCGCAAGTACAACGCCAAGTGCTGGACAAGTGCCGGGAAGTTTTCTGGAACGTGCTGGGCGTGCGTGCAGAAGGGTTTCGCACCCCTTCCGGCGATTGGCACGCCCAAACCCCAGCAGTGCTCCTGGAGGCCGGCGTGACCTACTCCAGTAGTATGCGCGGCGATGATCGCCCCTATTTGATCAACGTTGCCGGCCACGCTCGCCCGCTGGTGGAAATCCCAGGCCACTGGGAGCTCGACGATTACGCCTCCCTGGCTTACACCAAGCGCCCAGACTTTCCCTGCGGTCTGGACCGGACGGCGAGCTATGAGCTGACCCTCGACAACTGGTGCCGCGAGTTCGACGGTGCCATGGATGAAGGTCTGTGCTTGACCACGCTGTTGCATCCGAAGATCACCGGAAAACCTGGCCGGCTTTTACTGTTGGAGCAGCTTTTCGAACATATGCGCCAACGTCAGGATGTCTGGTTCTCCACCTGCCGCGACGTTGCCCAATGGACGCTCAAGGAGCACGGAAATGACTGAGCTGCCAGTCTGGCCGGCACCCTACCGCTGCGCCGTAGTCGTGACCGTCGACTACAACGATACCCACGGCATTCTCACCCAAGCACCTGCTGTCGCAGGTCGGGACAAAACACTGTCAGTCTGGCGCTACGGCACCACACGTGGTGTGCCACGCCTGCTGCAGACCCTCGCCGATCTGCAGGTTCGTAGCTCTTGGTGCATTCCCGGCATCGTCGCCGAGCAGAACCCTGAGCGGATCGATGCGATTCTCGAAGGCGGGCATGAAATCGCCTGTTGCGGATACCGACATCAGGACTATGACTCGCTCAGCCTCTGCGAGCAGGCGTTCGAACTGGAGCGAGGCTGCAGCGTCTTGGCCAGCCTCTGCGGGCAAAAGCCGCGAGGTTTCCGTGTGCCTGCGGGCAATTGGGCTCCCGGTTTCCCCGAAGCCATGCGCCGCCAAGGAATACGTTGGTCGTCGTCCCTGCGTGGTGATGATCTGCCGTATGCGCACCTGCAGTCGGCGCCCGGCGGCGCGCCGTTAATTGAGTTACCCCTGCATTACGAACTGGAGGACGAGCCCTACTTCGCGTTCAACCTGAGCCCGGCAGTGCCGCCCGCTCAATCGCGCATCGCCTCCTACAGCCACACCCTGAAGAACCTGCAGATGGACTTCGCCGGGTTTCATCGCTATGGCCTCTGCTACGTGCTGCGCCTGCACCCGGAGATCATCGCAACACCGGGCCGCATCGGGCTCCTGCGCGAGTTGCTGGAAGGGATTCAGCAGCTTCCGGACGTCTGGTTCGCCACTGCCGAAGAAGTGGCGCAGTGGTGGGCGCAATCCGGCCCCGCGCTGCCCCTTGACCACCCTGCCGCTGTTTACGCACGCCATTATACGGAGCATCAACTGTGACTGAGCGCCTACAGAAACTGGCCCGTTTTGTAGTCGAGACCCTGTTCGACGATCTACCACCGCCCCTGGTAGAAAAAGCCAAACGCCATATCCTGGACACCTTCGGGGCGACTCTGGCGGGCGCCACCAGTGACATATTCAAGGCCTCCTGCCAGCTTTTCATTCAGCACGAAGCCTCAGGCAGTACCGTGCTCTGGGGCACCCACCACCGCGCCAGCCCACGCAATGCAGCTTTGTTGAATGGTATAGCGGCCCATGCTTTGGAACTGGACGATGCCGGTGGCTGTGATCATTCCGGCGCTGTTGTGTTGCCCGCCGTAATGGCTGCCTTGCAGGCCAGCAACAGGGCTGTCTCCGGCAAAGAGTTACTGGTGGCCGTGGTTATCGGCTATGAAGTCGGCCGACGTGTACTCGAGGCCTGCGGGAGCTACTCCGCACACAATGGTGCCGGTTGGCACTCCACGTCCACCTGCGGCGTTTTTGGTGCCGCAGCGGCTTGCGCGCGGATCTTCGGGTTGGATCAGGCGCAGACGCTCTGCGCACTGGGCATCGCTGGCAGTTTCAGCGGCGGACTGTGGGCGTTCATCCACGATGGCTCGCAAACCAAAAAGCTGCATACCGGCAGAGCAGCAGAAGGCGGTTTGCTGGCGGTCATGCTTGCCGAACAAGGCATCACTGGGCCGGCCTATTTGTTCGACGACGTGTGGGGAGGCTTCCTTAAAACCCTGGCTGGCGACGATGCCGAACCGCAAGCCTTGGACGAAACCCTGGGCAAGGTCTGGAAACTGGGGCGTTGCTCCATCAAACCCCATGCTTCCTGCCGTGGCACCCATGCTGCAATCGATGCTGTGGGTTTGCTCATGGAGCAACTGGAGATCACACCTCACGAGATCACTGAGGTGCGCGTGGAGATGTGCGCGTTCCTCAAAGACATGTGTGGCCATACCCGTATAGAAACGCTGGCCAGCGCACAAATGAGCCTACCGTATGCGCTCGCGGCGAGGCTCACCTATGGCCACGCAGGGCTGGACGCTTACGAAGACAAGTGTCGCGAGCATTCGATGATTAGCCACTGGTTCGAGCGCATCCACCTGAGCGTGAACTCCGCACTGTCCGAAGACGGGGAACCTATCGTCACCCTTCGTACTCATGACGGTCGCGAGGCCAGCCTGTGTGTCGAGCTGGCGCTGGGCGCACCAGGCAACCCCATCAGCGATGTGGCGCTGTTGGACAAATTTTATAGCTTGGCTGTGCGCGTGCTCCCTTTGCCGAAGGCCACGCACTTAGCCAATCTTCTTTTGAGCCTCGAAGACCTGCACACCACCGAGCAGCTTCCTGAATTGCTTTCGGTCGGATAACACCGCGTTGTCTTGCCCCCACCCATGACCGCAAGGACGTGCATGATCTCTGTGACTACTTACCCGCTCGCCATTCGCCGCCTGATGGTGTGCTCGCTGACCATCGTTATCAGCCGCGCCGTCACAAGCCCTCTGCTGGCACTTTTCATCAGCACCCAGCTTGGGCTGAATCAGAATGACGTTGGTCTGCTGGTGGGCATTGCTGCGTTCATTGGTACGTTTCTGGGGCTGTATGGCGGCTACGTAGTGGATCGTTTGGAGAAACGTCGGCTTCTCATCCTGTCGATGCTTTCCGGCGCCATCGGATTCCTGCTGTTGACGTTCGCCAATGACCTGCATGTCGCGGCGCTGGCCTTGATCATCACCGAGTCAGCCTCAGCATTGTTCGTCATTGGCTCCAAGGCCATTCTCAGTGACAACCTGCCTGTGGAGCAGCGAGCGAAGGCCTTTTCCCTGCGTTACACCCTGACCAATATCGGTTATGCCACTGGCCCGATGCTTGGCGTAATCCTGGCTGGCGTTCAGCCGATGGCCCCCTTCTGGACAGCCAGTGCCATCGCCTTTCTCAGCATCTTCCTGATGAAGGGTGTTCCCACCAGCAAGCGTTCAGACGCAGCTGCCACCCTTCAGCCTCCCAGCTTCCTCGCCACGTTAGCCACCCTCAGAGGCGATCGCATCCTGATCCTGTTCACGCTGGGAAGCCTTCTCAATGCGGTGGTTCATGGCCGATTCACCATCTATCTGTCGCAGTATCTGCTGGTTGAATATTCGTCCGACGATGCCATGAGTATTCTCTCTGCGGTGCTGGCTTGTAACGCGATCACGGTGATCGTCTTGCAGTATCAGTTCGGTCGCCTGCTCAAGCGAGAGCACCTGGCATTCTGGATGGGCATCGGCTCGGTGCTTTTCATCAGTGGCCTACTGGGTTTCATGTACGCCGAGAACAGCGTCAGTTGGTGCATTGCAATGTTTGTATTCACGCTGGGTGAAATGATCGTGCTGCCGGGCGAATACCTGTTCATCGACACCATCGCCCCAGAGCATCTTCGTGGCAGCTATTACGGCGCCCAAAACCTCGCGGCCTTGGGTGGCGCTCTCAGCCCGATTCTGTGCGGGTTCTTCCTTACCTACTCTGCACCCACCAGCATGTTCCTTGTGCTAATGGCATTCTCAGCATTAGGCGGTTTGCTCTGCTTCGAGACCGTAAGACGAGGCACGCGCAGACTCAGCGCAGAGGTTGGAGTTGTGCGATGAGTCAGACCACTTTGAAGGCAATTAAATGAACAACAGCCAAGAATTCCAATTTATCAATGGGGCTCCCAAGCGGCTGCTCCTTATCATCGAGCCAACCTCCAGCGAGTTCTGGATTGAAAGCCGTGCCACCGTGAAAATCCTCCTTGAAGGTGCCAATGTGCCGGCCACCTTCGATGTGGAGTACCTGGCCGGCGGTATGGTGTTCTACGCTTCTGAGGGGAGTCGGGTGCGGGTTTTCAAGAATGGTTGCCAGCTTCCCCAAGGCAAGTGCTCTAGACGCATGGCATCGAGACTGACCCGCCAAGGCCAACGATAGAGGCTGACGTAATCAGCTTGTTCATAGCAGGACTGCACTTTAGACCAGCCTACGGAGCGATGCTTAACCCGGCTTAACTAGTGAGAAGAGGAAAACGAAAAGGGGTATTCTTTACAGATTCAAAATGCTGCATTGACGACTATACACTCAAATATATTTTTTAAATGTGCTCGTTGTTATGGCAACTGTGCATCCCAACAAAATTGCGGAGGGAAGCAGTATCCAAACAGGATTGAAAGACGATGGAAAAGAGAGATAGATCATCGATGGGCTGATTATGAGGGGCAATAGGGCTCGCTTCGCTCGGTGGTAGACATAGCTGCTCTCGCGATCGGCGCTGAACTTGCGAAGGTCGCGGCGCATCAAGCCATCGACAGCGCCTGTGATTATGGCGAGCAGGAATAGTGGTGTGGCTAGGGTGAGGATGGTTAGACGCACGACCAAGGTGAAAATGGTGAACAGGGCGGCCAATAGGTAGTCCTGCAGCACGACATAGGCTTGAGCAAACTGACCCTGCACCGACACTTCCTGACTCAGGAGCCTCAGTTGAGTGTCAGAATGCGCCCAGCCAGAGCGGACCACGACCCATTCGTTCAGGTGCTGAAGGACTTTGGCGGTGGCTTGCGCGGGTTCCTTCACGAGCAGCGAATTTTTGAAGTGATCGCTGAGCCATCCCAGCTCAGTGAGCCACATGGCATGACTGTGATGCCAGCCCTGTTCGGGCCAGAACCACAGCATGCCCACGAACTCCAGCACGACGGAGAAGATCAGAGAAGCGAATAGCAGGCCCAGCAAGCTTAGGCACAGCTCGAACGTACCGAAGAGCAACCCCGGGCGCCTTGGTGTCGTTGGTAGGCTAGCGGGAGGAGTAGGCATAGATTTTCCACAGAATTCGGTTGCCGGAGGGGCTCTTATGGTGTGTGGTTACGACCCGGTGGGGGCTTCTCGGGATCAAAGTCCACCGTTGGGGCTCCGCCAGCGCTCGTCCACCAACTGCCTGCACTGTCGTTGTAGGACTCACGCATGCGCGCAGCCAGGGTCTGCAGATCCGCAGGCATCGCATCGTCGCTGGCTGGCTTCGGTAGTGGCATGCGCACCTTCCACAGTTGCCCCCCTTCCTGAAACGAGAACATCTGGTCCTTGGGCAAGGCGATAATGTGCGCAGGTTCGATCAGCGGTACGGCAGTGGTCGTGACCCGATCCTGCGAGGACGAGGTGAAGTCGGTACGGGCATCAGGATCGGCGGTGTCCGTCGCCCCGGAGACCAGGGTGCGGGTCTGCACGTTGACCTTGGGCAACTGGTTGGTCAGCAGTTCAGCCGTCGCGCTTTCCCGCACGCGCAGCATCTGCAGAGTGTTGAGGTTGCCGATGACCTGGCCGGCCTTGGCCCGGCTGCCGATGCGCGCCTCGATATCGCTCAAGGTCTGGGTGTAGGCGGTGACCTGGATACCGGCACCGCCGCCCTTGTTGATCAGTGGGATGAACTCGTCGCCCATTAACTCGTTGAACTCGTCGGCGTGCAGGTTGATCGGTACCTTGTCCGCCGCGCTGGAGGAGCCTGGCAGACCGTGGTCGATGCCGTGCTTGTAGATGTGGCCGGCGACGGAGACCAGGTCGGCGAACATCGAGTTGCCAACGGCCGCCGCCACTTCGGCATCCGATAGCGCGTCCAGGCCGACATAGACAACGCCTCGTTTACGGATGACTTGCAGCCAGTCGAAGATCGGCCGCGGGTCGTCCAGGTCGGAATAGTTTGGCGCCAGCAGTTGTGCGGTCTTGCCGCTGGTGAGTTTTTCCAACAGCGGCAGCAGGGACGCCACGATCTTGTCGAAGTAGGTGCGGTCGTAACGCACGGCCGAACGCAGGCCGTCCATCACTGGATCGAAAATGCGCTTGGCGGTCAGGTACTGCTCGATGGCCACCACGCGCTTTTCCCGGCCAACCATGTGCCGCGGAATGTTCTTCTCGTTCAAGCGGCCTTCTATCTGCACGACGGCTTCCCAGGCCAGCGGATCATGGCGGGCGAAGAAGTGCTGGGCGTATTCAATGAACAGCGCATCGATGTTCACCACATGGCGCTGGATCTGCAGGTAGTCCGGGCGCCGGCCGAGTTCGATCAGCGCCCGGGCGATGATATTGACGAAGCGCCAGGCGAATTCGCGAAAGGCCGCCGAATTGCCCTCGCCACTCAACTGACCGGCGATCCGCGTGGCCACTTCCGAAATGCGACCGAAGCGGCCGATGGCGTTGTAGCGTGCAGAGATTTCCGGCCAGCCCAGGTGGAACACATAGAACTCGTGCTCACGGCCGGCGCGACGGGCCTCGACGTACATGCGCTTGAGCAGGTCGGCATTGCCCTTGGGGTCGAAGACGATGACCACTTCGCGGCTCGGTCGATGGATATCCTGGGTGATATACACCTCGGCCAGGCGCGTCTTGCCCACCCGTGTGGTGCCCAGCACCAGGGTATGTCCGACCCGTTCGCGGAGCGGCAGACTGGCTTCCTGCTCCTTCGGTTCGACGCCGTGCAGCAACGGCGAGCCGCCCACCGGCGGTAATGGACGCACCGGATTGAACGGGCTGTCCCACGCGGTCAGGAGAGGCAGCAGCGACAGCACCGGTGGGGCCTTCTCCAGCAGCTGTTCCATCCGTCGCGCCCATAGGTGGGCAGCCGACTGGTTGATATAGCGGGCCAGCGCCGGGTCCTGAGCCTCGAGCAGGCGCTGCGTGTGCAGGCGGGTCCAGCGAAAGCCACGGCCCATGAACAGCCGCTTGCCGCTCACCGGAATCTGCCGGCTGGTCAGCGAGTAGCGCGGCAGGCGGCGGATATTGCGCCGGTAGCGCAGGACGATCCGCGCTTCGTTGAGCCGCTTCAGGCCGAACGCGGTATAGGCCAGGGCCATGCCAGCCCCTACCTCAGGCGACAGCGCCACGGCCCAGGGCGAATGCAGACACAGGGCACTGGCACCGGCGCAGATACCTACGGTGTACAGCTCCACCGCTGGGCGCAGTAGGGATTCCATCGCATGTTCGCCCATGGAGTGCCCTCACTGTTCCAGACCGGTGGGCGTGATCAGCACCGGGTAGTGCTCCAGCTCCAATCGTTCGGCGATGTCGTCACCACTCACCGGCCAGATTTTGAGCCCAGGTGCTGCCGTCTGGATACGGCGCAGCGCGCGCGCGTCGTCGACCTCGACTGCCAAACCGTTGGCACCTAGCTGTTGTAGCGTCTGGGCGTGCCGCGACAGCCACTCCAGGGAACTGGTGTCCTGGCCTACCAGGAACAGCGGCGTCGAGCCGGGCAGGCTCAACGCCCTAAACTGCACCTGAGCGTCGACATGCTTGGCGACACTCGAGCCCTGGTCGGCGAACACGTAAGTCGGCAACAGGATGAGCGCAACCGCGGAGAACTTATACACGTTCACCTCCTCATGGGATGGGCAGGGTGCGATCGCCGTGGCCCGGGACATGGAACACGGCCTGGCCCTCGCGAATCGCCCGCAGTTGCCAGCCGTTCAAGCTGTCACCGGGCTGGAGCAGGTGCACGGTGGACAGTGCATGGGTGCCGGCAGGCAATGCGGTCACAAACCTGATGGTGCCGCGCGTCTCGATACCCTGCAGGGTGAAGGGCGGCTGCGGCGCCTTGGCTTTTGATTTTTCGCGGATGGGGGCAGATTGGGATGCGGCGTTAGCTTCTGGCACCTTAGGAGCGGTCGACAGCTTCTCGAGTGCCGCTTCTGCCGCACTCATGCGTTGCGCCAGGGCGGTCAGATCGGCGCTGCTCGGTCCTGGCGGTACCGCTTGCAGGATCCTGACGGACGCCGCCAACTCGTCGAGTTGCTGGCCGAGCGTTGCCTGTGCACTGGTGTGCTGGTGCTGGGCGTCTTTCAGGGCCGCGATTTGTGGCGACAGCGTGGACAGCGTGGTGTGCAATTCGCCGATGTCGCGACGCAGTGACGGGCCAGGGTCGTCCGGCGCATTGCGCGCTGCAGTCTGCAGTTCAGCCAGTTGCTGATGCTGGTTGTAGCTTTCAGCCGCGAGGACGGCAGCACTCAGGCACAGCACGCCGATCACCAAGGCCTGAAAATGGTGAACCTTCATGGTGCGGGCTCCAGTGTCGAGAAGGGTGGTTCGGGCGGGGGTAGACGCAGGGCGTAGCACACGCTCCGCTCGACCGGGTCAATGTCCAGGCGCCAGGCGGGGCCGCCAACGATGGTCAAGGCATCCAGCAGCGAGATCGGCCCGAGGTCGTGATGCACGGCCGGCAAGGGGCGGTGGAACAACCGTGCCACGGCAGGGCTGTCGGGACAGAGGGAGTAGCCCGAACGCTGGAGCACGTGGCGCAGTGCTTCCGCGACCGTCGCGTGCAGCGCGGGGGCGATCTGGACGTTGACTAACTGATAATCCCACGACACTGTCGTCCGCGTAGCGCACGACACTGTCGTCCGCGTAGCGCACGACAATCACATCACCGCGAGCGTGGCGCTCGCGCCACTGCCTTGCCCATAAATCCAGCACGTAGTAAAGATAGATATTCGCCAGCAACGACGATATCACTGCGCCTTGGGGCGTACCCTTGGTCGCAGCCACCCTACGGCCATCCTCAATGACACCTGCTTTAAGCCACTTGCAGATATGCCCGAGCAAGCGCCGGTCTGCAATCCGGTACCCTAGAAACATCAGCATCCACTCATGATCGATCTCATCAAAGAACGACGTGATATCCGCATCAAGTATCCAGTTCACCTTTTGGCTGTTCAGCGCGACCGTTAACGCATCCAGCGCATCGTGCTGACTGCGGCCCGGTCGAAACCCATACGAGAACCCAAGAAAGTCTTCCTCATAGATCGCATTCAGAACGGTAACAACCGCCTGCTGTACGATCTTGTCCTCCAAAGAAGCAATACCCAACGGGCGTTGCCTGCCATCGGCTTTGGGAATGTAAAGCCGGAGCCCCTGACGGGTTCTACGGCTAGCGAAAGGTGGATGGTGGCGGAGTTCTGAAGTGCTACCGAACAGCGTATAGACACCTTAATTACTGCAACAGGTTGGCATCAGAAGGGCCATGGCATCGTCCTCAAAGCCGAATCATACGGTGCTTTGGTAGCTGCTCTGTCCCGGCTCCTGACGGCCCTGCGCGCACTCAGGATTCGGTCGATCTCCTTGGCGAGGCCATGTGTATAGACGCTGAAACTGCAAGCGTTCGCAAACGCAAAGCGCTCTCAATCCGCTCCTTGGGTGCGGACGTGCGGTGCTTTGCTTGCTAAAAATGGATAGTGACCACCTCTCTCGAAAACCATACTGATGCTACCGGCAAAGTGACTCAAGCGGTCGCTTATAGCGCTTCAGTAATTTCGTAGAGTGATGATTGTGAACGCAGAGCTTAATAAAAAAACTAGTCAGTATGATTACGTAATAGTTGGTTCAGGATCGGCAGGGGCGGTTGTTTCCTACCGACTAGCGGCTGCAGGTCATAAAGTGTTGGTTCTGGAGGCTGGTGGAAGTGACTGGGGGCCTATTCTCCAGATGCCTTCAGCCCTTCAAGTCTCGATGAGCATTAAGCGATATAACTGGGATTATTCCAGTGTTCCGCAAAAAAATCTTAAAAATCGTGTGCTTTTCTGTCCGCGCGGTAAGGTAATAGGTGGGTCTTCTTCAATTAATGGTATGGTCTATGTGCGTGGGCATGCGCGCGACTTTGACAGTTGGGAAGTGTTAGGCGCCCAAGGTTGGTCTTATCAAAATGTCCTTCCCTATTTCATGAGAATGGAAAAATCTCATGCCGGGGAAAAAGGATGGAGGGGTACAGATGGGCCAATGCATGTAACGAGAGGTACGCTGGAAAACCCTTTGTACAAAGCGTTCATCGATGCAGGAGTGGAAGCTGGATACAATCGAACCCAAGACTATAACGGTTCATGTGGTGAAGGTTTCGGCGCTATGGAGCGCACAGTTTATAATGGTCGTCGTTGGTCTACAGCTAGCGCGTATCTGCGACCAGCTCTTCAGACAGGAAACGTTACCTTAATTAAGCACGCGTTGGTAAATAAAGTTATCATCTCGAAAAAAACTGCTCGAGGTGTCGCTTACTCTAAGGGGGGCGATAGCTTCGAAGTTTTTGCGAATAAAGAAGTTATTCTCTGTGCAGGGTCGATCAATACACCGAAATTACTTGAGCTTTCCGGTATTGGCAGAGCTGATGTATTGCTAAGAAACGGAATTGATCTAGTGCACGAATTGCCTGGCGTCGGAGAAAACATGCAGGATCATCCCGAGGTGATCATGCAATGGCATTGTAAAAAGCCAATCACTCTCAATAAACACAACAATGTTCTATCAAAGGCATTCATTGGCGCTCAATGGCTGCTCACCAAGGAAGGTCTAGGTGCTACGAATCATTTCGAAGCCTGTGCGTTTATTCGAGATAGAGCGGGTATTGAGTATCCTAATTTAGAGTTTCACTTCATGCCGGCTGCCATACAGTATGATGGTACTGCCATTGAGCAGAAACATGGTTTCCAAATTATGGTTGCTTCTGCTCGGCCTCTTTCGAGAGGATCAACTCACATTCAGTCGAGTGATCCCGATGTATCACCAAGCATTGATTATAATTTCTACGATCACCCAGATGATATTGTAGAAATTCGCAATGGTATTAGGCTCGCTAGGGAAGTGATTGGGATGCCGGCTATGAATCAATTTGCTGGAGAAGAGCTTTTGCCGGGAGCCGGTTATGAAACTGACGAGCAGATCGATCAGTTCATCCTCGAGCATACTGGTAGTGCGTATCACCCTTGTGGAACCTGTGTTATGGGCGATCCGGCTAATCCGATGACCGTGGTTGATCCTGAATGCAGGGTAGTAGGGCTAATGAATCTACGTGTCATAGACTCTTCCATTATTCCGCTTGTTCCAATGGGAAATATTAACGCTCCTTCTATCATGATAGGAGAAAAAGGCGCGGATCATGTGTTGGGCATTGCGCCTATCGCCCCGGCAACCCGGCAACCAATATTTGTCGAAAATTGGCAGTCGAAACAACGTTGATACAACAAGAGTGAACTATATGAAAACTGTGCTGAATTACATTAATGGTGCTCAGGTTGAAGGGGGCGGGAAGCTCTTTGATAAATTCTATCCGGCTAGCGGGGAGTTATTGCTCAAGGTTAGTTTCGCAGCAGAGCAGGATTGCGATAACGCTATTGCTGCGGCTAGCGAGGGTTTTAAAAAGTGGGCAGTTACTCCCCCGGGGCAGAGGGCGGCAGTGCTGCGTAAAGCGGCCCAGTTGATGCGTGAGCGATTAGACGTTCTTGCTGAAGTTGAAGTGCTTGATACTGGTAAACCGTTGCGTGAAGCAAGGGCCGATGACGTAGTATCGGCTATCGATTGCTTGGAGTACATGAGCGCGCAAGCGGCAACAGTACATGCCCAGCAGTATGATCTGGGGGAAAATATGGCTTACACGCGACACGAACCGCTTGGTGTATGCGTAGGTATTGGTGCGTGGAACTATCCAATCCAGCTCATAGCCTGGAAGGCGGCGCCGTGCCTGGCAGCAGGAAACTCAATGGTATTTAAGCCATCTGAGATGACGCCGTCTAATGCAGTCTTGTTCGCTGAGATACTGAGCGAAGCTGGTCTACCGCCTGGTGTATTCAATGTCGTACAAGGTGATGGTCAGGTTGGTCGATACCTGGCTGAGCATCCGCAAGTGGCTAAAGTTTCATTCACCGGGTCAGTCGCTAGCGGTCTAAAGGTAGCTGCTAGCACCGCCCAAATGATGAAGAAAACTACTCTGGAGCTTGGTGGGAAGTCACCGCTAATCATTTTTGCTGATGCTGAGATTGATGTTGCAGTGGAGGCGGCCCTGTGTTCAAACTTTTCATCACAAGGTGAAAACTGCTGTAATGGAACACGAGTGTTCGTCCAAGCTTCGATTTATGATGAGTTTTGCGAGAAGGTGGCTAAGGCTACAAAAGCGCTCAAGGTTGGCAATCCTATGGATTTGGAAACCGAGATCGGTTCGCTCATTTCTCCTCAGCATAGGGATTCGGTGTGTTCGTACATTGAGAGTGGTGTTCAGCAGGGCGCAACTTTACTTGTAGGTGGTGGTGTATACGTTGTTGAGGGGCTGGAGGGTGGTAGCTTTGTATTCCCAACAGTGTTCTGTGACTGCACTGACGAGATGGATATCGTCCGAGAGGAAATTTTCGGCCCTGTTATGTCGATCTTGAAATTTGAAACCGAGGAAGAGGTGCTTGCCCGTGCTAATGACACTCTTTTCGGATTGGCTGCTGGGGTATTCACCCAGGATATTAGTCGCGCATTACGTATGACGAAGAACCTTGAGGCCGGTGTTTGCTGGACAAATACGTACAATGTCGTGCCTGCTGAACTCCCTTTCGGTGGGTATAAAAATTCCGGATTAGGAAGGGAGAATGGTGCTTACGCTCTTAAAGAGTATACTCAAGTAAAGAGTGTCTACATTCAAGTGGAGCGGCCATCCTTTCCGTTCAAGTGTGTAAAATAATAGATTTGCATAACAAAGTGTTTCCTTAAAGCTGCCAGTGCTAAAAAGTTTAAAATAATAACGTTATCTAACAGCTCTATATCCGATACATGCGTTCAGGAATGTTATCTAGCTGACGTAGTGCTTCGGTTGCAGGGTTAAAGGTGAAATATAATGGAAACTCAAAACAAGATGGCCGGTTTGCAAGGCAGCCTTGGTGTGATGGGCGTTGTATTGATGGTGCTAGCCCAAGCAGCTCCCTTGACGGTAATGGCTGGTACTGGGCCACTGATGATCGGGTTGGGTAACGGTATCGGTGTTCCGATGACTTCGGTGGTGGTTGGTTGTGCTTTGCTTCTGTTTGCATTTGGATTTGTGGCTATGTCCAAATATATTGAAGGGTCAGGCGCATTCTACGCTTATATTCTCAAGGGAATGGGGCCAGTTACAGGAATTGGCGGCGCAGCCGTTGCTGTAGTTTCATATACATTGGTATTGCTCGCACTTGAAGTGTTCTTATCTATTCTTGTAAAGGATGCAGTCGAGCGCTGGGTGGATGTGAATTTACACTGGAGTATATACACCAGTGCTATCATCCTAGTTATCGGTGTCCTTGGTTACAGAAATATTGAGGCGAGCGCCAAGGTTTTAGGTGTGGCACTGGTGGCGGAGATCGCTATCATAATTGTTGCGGATATTGTTGTTGTTTGGCAGCACGGCTTAGCAGGCCTGGATCCCACTCCTCTACTACCCTCCAGCTTCATGTCTGGTAATCCTGGTATTGGCATCCTCTTCACCGTGCTGTGCTTTGTAGGTTTTGAGGCAACAGTCGTTTACCGAGAAGAGGTCAAAGATCCGAATCGGACGATACCTCTGGCTACCTACTACTCTATCATTATCATTGTCGTGCTTTACTGTGTGTCGTTTTATCTTACTATCATTGGTATTGGTGTTGATGATGTAGTAAAGCAGGCACTAAGTAATACAGAATATATGTATATTGATTTTGTAGGTCATTATATGGGGAAGGTTGCCCAAGATATAGCTAATATCCTGGTGATTACCAGCTTGTTCTCCGCTGCACTGGCAAATCACAATGTGATAGCTCGGTATAAATATGTTTTGGGCCGTTCATCTGTTATTAATCCAAGATTCTCTGACGTACACCATGTTCATGGATCTCCACATCGAGCTTCGTTTACACAAACTCTAACGGCCTTGGCATTGGTTGTCGGTTCGGTTGTATTCAACCTCGACCCTATAAAAGAGGTATATACTTGGGGGTCTGCGGCAGGTACCCTGGGTTACATGCTCATCATTACCCTAACTGCTCTTTCAGTGATTCTGTTCTTCAGGAAGGATTCACGCGCAGTTCCGGTGTGGAACTCCAAAATTGCACCGTACCTCTCTTTGATCTGCCTTGTTGGTTTCCTGTACCTAGCTCTTGTGAATATTTCCGCCCTGACAGGAAGTCAAGGTTGGAATTTTGTAAATATTTCCATAGTTGCGGTGGTGGTAGGCACATTTATGATTGGGTCAACACGCGGTTTGTATCTCAAATGTTTATCGCCGTTGCGGCTGGTTCAGGTGTGTGAGCGGGTTTGAATCTGTGTATTAAACTGGCTAAGAGATTGTTAGGCTGGACTGGTTGCCAGCCTAACTTACCTATGTTTAGGTTGAGTATAAAGATTTTCGAGTTTTGCCTTTAGTGTTTGCGAAGGTAGTTCACCAAATAGCTTTTTGTATTCTCTGGAAAAATGGCTGAGGTGTAGAAAGCCCCAGTTAGTAGCAGCTGTAGTTACCGATTCTCCTGATGACATATTTTTCAGGACTTGATTTAACCGGATTGCTCTCATAAACTCGGCGGCTTTCATACCTACCGTTTGATGAGTTGCGTTTTGAAGCGTTCCACGTGAAATGTGTAATTCATCAATCAGTTGCGATATAGAACGGATCTCATAAGGCTGGGAAATGATTATCGAGTAAGCTCTTTTTATGATTTCCCAGTAATGATTAACGATGTAGCTTTCGATGTGGGGTTTAGTTGAGTTCGTTTGTTTTCGCCATTCATATAGCGAGTCGGTGAATACGTCTATCAAGTTGACCGATGTGGAGGCAAAGTGTGTGTTCGCATCGCTGGACAGATAGAATGAATCTTCGAGTCTTTTCAAGTTTGGTTCGCAGATTGTTGCCAACACCCTAGGTGACGATTCAAGATTTAAAAGCAAATCATTTGTTAAGTGTTTTTCGAGTTCTGATCCCTTACGGATGCTGATCATAAGTGCCTTCATGTTCTCCGCGCTTTTGAATTCGTATCCGCACCGTCCTGATATCAGTACCACGTCCCCTTGGCTTACTGATCTTCCGCAAGTTGCCATCTGCTCATCACATTTGAGTGCAACGACGAGACCGATTGAGTTGTCTGGTATACAGCCCTTCTGGTACGTGGCCTTATTCATTTGCTCAAAGTAAAAATCTGCCTGATCTAACGATAGGTCGATTCCGATACCCTTGAATACGCCACGAGAAATCTGCGCATATTGCTGCTGCCACTGCGATATAACTTGTGCCTGGGAGTGTACATCTCTAGAAAAACGTACTTTATGGTTCTCATCAAGGCCCATCGCTTTCCTCCTGTTTACCATGCTGGGTTGATTGTGCCTAATTCCAAGCAATTTTTATGCCAGCGCCATCCTCCCAGTACGGCTTTGAGCAACTTGGTATCGATTGTCAAATATTTAACGGGAAATCCGATATTCTGACAATTCCGTTATGTGGAAATGGAATAAAAATTTATAGCCTGATTCTGCCGTGTCGAAGCGTTGAGCACATTGTCTCCTAGAATTCTAGCGGTAGGGTCAACATACCATGATGCGATGTTTAGGTGATACTAAATGTAACGGTGCTGTTCAAGATCCAGGTCCATAAATTTTCTATAATATTTAGTTATATTATGCTGTTTCTGGTGCGTGTCATGAGACTTAATTTTGTTAGATGCCCATGGCCCGGTTCGCTGAAAAGGCTTTCCAGTAACGCAAGATGTAGTCCGAGGAGTGGTTTCATCGACTACTATGCTAAGGGCAGAAAATGTTTGATGTGATTGGCGTAGCTGTATGTGAGAACTGATCAGGTCAGGTGCAGTAGTTTTACGGGCATTGCGCCGGAGAGCAGAGGTTGTCTATATTTCTCAAATGACATAAAAATGTGGGGTTGTAGTCTGGGTGGGAATATTTATGAGGGGTTAAATTAAAGACCCCGGCAGGGAGCGAAGAGACACTTCGCTCCCTTTATGTGTTTACAAAGCAGGCGCCCCGAAAGCTACATCCTTTTTCCCATATCTACGGACTCGGATGTTGGCTTGCTCAGCGTGACCGACAAACCCTTCCATGAGGCACAGGCGAGAGCAGTATTCACCGATGAGGGCTGATGCTTCATCAGTGAGGACTCGCTGGTAAGTACAAGTTTTGATGTATTTACCAACCCATAGGCCGCCTGTGTAGCGAGCTGCTTTGTTAGTTGGCAGCGTGTGGTTGGTGCCAATTACCTTGTCGCCATAGGAGACGTTAGTGCGAGCACCCACAAACAGAGCGCCGTAATTCTGCAAGTTCTTAACAAAATAGTCGTCATCTCGAGTCATAATCTGAACGTGCTCAGAGGCGTACTCGTCCGAAAACTTGACCATTTCCTCATAGGACTCACAGAGAATGATTTCACCAAAGTTCTCCCAAGCCTCCGCGGCGATGGCAGAAGTTGGCAGTAACTCCAGAAGGCGTGCGATTTCCCTCAGCGTATCTTCCGCCAACTCGCGGGAAGTCGTCAGCATGACGGCAGGAGAATCTTTACCGTGTTCTGCCTGGCCGAGCAAGTCAGTGGCACAAAGCTCGCCGTCCACGCTGTCATCAGTGATCAGCAGGGTCTCGGTGGGGCCGGCGAAGAGGTCGATGCCCACTCGACCGAAAAGCTGACGCTTGGCTTCAGCCACATAGGCATTACCTGGGCCGACGATGATATCCACCGGATCGATGCTCTGGGTGCCGATAGCCATCGCACCCACGGCCTGGATCCCTCCGAGGCAGTAAATCGAGTCTGCGCCTGCAAGGTATTGAGCTGCCACAATGTAAGGGGCGGGCTTACCTTGGAAGGGAGGGGCTGCCGTGGTGATGTTTTGGACGCCCGCCGACTTAGCCGTGACGATGGACATGTGGGCCGAAGCCAGCAATGGGTATTTGCCGCCTGGAACATAGCAGCCGGCAGCGCTTACTGGGATGTGCTTATGACCCAGGATAACACCTGGAATGGTTTCGATTTCGCAATCCAGCATAGAGGCACGTTGAGCATCAGCGAAGCGACGTACCTGAGCTTGAGCAAACAGAATGTCATCACGCTCACGATCAGTCAGTTTATTCATGCACTCTTGGATTTCCGCAGGTGTCAGGCGGTAGTCAGTGCGATCCCAACCATCGAATTGAGTCGATAGCTCGCGGACGGCGGCATCACCGCGCTTCTCGATGTCCAGGAGAATACGGGAAACGTCCGATTTTACTTTCTCGTTCGAGGCTACTTGCTGCTCCGTAGGGTTCGCTTTTTTTATCCACTCAGCCATCTCATCACCTTTATTGTAGGTATCAGAACCCTAGCGTCTCGCTATGCTCCGACGCGTAGTTCTGTAATAAATAGTTTCAGGCAAAACGCCTTGTTTGTTTACACTGGTTGACCAGACCAAATGTGAGTCAATCGCTTCCGCTAGTTCGTGCGGATGCGGAGATCGACGCTCCCGGCAGAGCGGCTAAGCCTAACGACCAGAAGGCTTAATGCCCTGCCTAGTAAAGAAATTAAGCGTTTATCTGAGTCGCCACAATTTCTCATAAGGACGAAAAGTGACGCACTGTGACGCAGGCTGGATTTGGAGTGGGGAAGCTGGCGGCTGCGAGGTGATGATGAGCCTTAAGAAGCATTTTCTACGTCATATACGGGCAGAATCGATGAAGGAGTTATCACTGTCTAGGTAAGTAATGATTTCCTTGGGGATGGAAGGATCTGTGGGTGAAAGCACTGTTGCTCGCTTTATATGAGTTTTGCGTATTAAGCCTTTGCCCACAAATGCCATTGCGACCTTGGCTGCTACCGGTTGCCGCATCATTGAAGCGGCTATACCGCTGGTAACTCCGAAGATAAATTTTTTTGAGTTGCGGTTCACAGACGCCAGGTTGCTGAATGTCAGTTCATTGCGCTGAATCGTCTCAAAGTCTATAGCGAAAATTCGGCCTGCAACAGGGAAGCACAATCCATGATATTTAAAGTGGTAATCGTTTTTACCTGTGCCATCGGCGCTAGGAAATCGCTCAACATAGTAATGCCTTAGGGATCCCTCCGCTTCGTAAATACAGAAAATCGAGCGAACGATCTGGCCGGTGTAAATTGACGAGTAGTGATAGCGTTCATAGACTCCAATTATACTGCTAGGTGAGGGGGTTGCACTGGCAGTGACTTCGTCGATGAAGCTGATCATTTTGGGCGCTTGGATCAGACTTCGAAATAGATGAAAGTGGCTGCCGTCAATTATGGATCTAAAGTCACCAGGAGATGAAAAAAGAACTTCAGTTGATAAGCCAAAATGATTGGCAATAGCCCTAAGGTTGCTCTTGGAAGGCTCGTGAGTGCCAGCAAGATATTTGTTGAACTGTTGCCGGTTTAGACCAACTTTCCTGCAGAATTCTGTTACAGATCCCGACTTTTCGCACAGTGTTCGTAGGTTGGCGGATAGGTAGTCAGATGAAGCCATGGACAAGACCTCCAGATAGAATTTCCATACAGGTGCGTTATCAAAAAGCCAAGCAACATTTCTACATGTTACCGCGTCAGATCGAAAAGGGTGGGGGTGATTAGACGTATTGTTCTGCGACGCCGAATAGTAATCCTGAGAGAGCAGGTATCATTAAGCCCCCTGACTGGTATTCATTTTCGCACATCCTAGCCCTGGCTCCTTCGCGTTCAACGTGGCTCCAGTGAGCCTCTATGCATTGGCAGGAGGCTTAGATTATCGGGGCGGCTCCATTCTGTCACTCGTTCCCATTCAGATCTCCCAACCGCTAGCTCCGCTTGCCCTGGCGGTGAGATGCGGTCTACGACATCATTTGAATCCAACTGCTCGAAGTTATCAATCGGAGCGGTGTCGTGGCTATAGATCAGCAGCGGGCCAAATGACATCGCTTCTGATACTGGAGCAGCTTACGGACACAACGTGCGCATCCATCTGGGTCAGAGGCGGGCCAGTTCAGGGTAACGACTTGCTCACCGAAAGGCAACTCGACGGACACGGCATCGTAAGTTGGTTGTTTGGCTTTCGCCTTGGTCGGTATTGGGGCTTGCAAAGCTGCAGTAGACTGTTTGAGGAAAAGTGGCATCAATTTGTGAATGACGTCGGCGTTGATGTCATTGCTGGTATCTATCTGGATTTTGTGCTGAAAGCAGCCTTGAGCAGCGATATCGATATTGGGCTCTTCGGTCTTAACGTCGGCCAATTCATTGAGTTCAAGGATTAGGTCATCATTGAGGGAAAGTAGTTGTATACCTCGACCATAAACCACGTTGCCACTATCGGTAAGGATCACTTTTCTAGGATATCGGATAAGTAGCCTGAAACCCAGCTTGTTCTCAAGAAGAGCCACATGCTTGCTGACGGTGGCCTGGGTAATCCCGAGGACTTTCGAGGCGTGAGTAAATCCGCCTTGTCTCACCACCTCTATAAAGCTTCGCAGTGGCCCGAGGTCTGTAATGCCTTGCATAGAGATTTACCCAAATAACGGTTGACGATCAGTACGTTATGAGATGCATGTTCAATTAAAGTCGGAGAGGAGTGTAGACATGCGTTCCCACGATTTCAGAATATGCTCCCGCATGGCGTCAGTAGCGGTCTGAGCGTCGCCATTCACGAGCGCTGAGATGATGAGGTTGTGCTCTTCTCTGGCCTGCTCGGTTACGGATGTGCGGAAACAGAGTCGGAAAACATGCATGTGCGCGTGGAGGCGAGCGAGAGTCTCGGCCATGAGCTCGTTGCCGGCTTGCTGCGCGATCCAAGCATGGAACTCTGCATCATGCTTTGCAAAGTGACCATAGGCGGTGGAGTCATGCTTTTTGGCCGAAATTTCGATGCGATTTGAGAGGTCGCTAAGGTACCGCCGCTGCTCGTCACTCATCCTCTCGCAGGCAAGGGCCACCATATATGGCTCAAGCAGCAGGCGCATTTCATGCATCTCTTCGAAGCGCTTGCGAGCCGGCATGTCGGCGGCGCTGTAGCCTACGTTGTGTGTCTTGACCACCAATCCTTCTGCTTCGAGCCTGATGAGAGCCGCGCGTACCGGGGTCTGCGAGACGCCTAGTTGTCGGGCCAATGCGTCAACTGAAATCTTGCTGCCGGGCAACACCTTCAGTGTGATGAGCTCTGCCAACACCGTCTCGTAGACCTTGTCGCCAAGCGATAAGTGGTTGGTTTCCATGGGAGGCTGACCAGAAAAAAAAGAGAGAGTGGATAACCTAGTCACGTGCTGGTGTTCCAAAAATTCGTTGACAGCATAATACCAAGGCAGTAAGGTAAATCAAATACGATTTCCGATACGATATCATTTTGAGGGGTCATCAGATGCTGACAATAAGCCCAGAAGAAGCCACCGCTACTTGCACCCGAGCGCTGAGCAAGGCCGGTGTTCCTTCGGTTCATGCTGATATTCAGGTTGAATTGCTTCTCGAAGCAGAGCTACGTGGGCGTGCATCGCATGGCTTGCAGCGGCTGCCGCGCGTTATCGAGCGCATTCGAAATGGCGTTTGCAACCCCACTACTAGGGGCGTTGGCACTTGGCGCGGTACTAGTTTGTATGACGTGGACGGTGAGAATGGTCTCGGGCCAGTTGTCGCTTTCTCAGCGCTGAAGGAGATCTCGGAGAAGGCCAAGTCAGCTGGCATTGCTATCGCTAACGTTCGCAACTGCAACCACATTGGGATGCTTGCGCTGTATGCGGAGCGTGTTGCTAAAGAGGGCCAGATTCTGATCGCGCTGACCACAAGCGAGGCTCTCGTCCACCCTTGGGGTGGCCGCAAGGCATTGATCGGTACCAATCCTATCGCAATCGGTGTGCCGGCGTCGCCGGCTCCATTCATTGTGGATATGGCAACCAGCCTAGTCTCGATGGGCCAAGTTCACGATTACGCGAACCGTGGTGAGCAGCTTCAGCATGGTTGGGCGCTCGACGCAAATGGTGACCCAACGCTCAACGCAACTGCTGCCAAAGAGGGGGCCATCGCACCTTTTGGTGAAGCAAAAGGATACGCCTTGGGCCTGGCAATCGAAGTGCTAGTCGCCAGTCTGACTGCGTCTGCACTCGGTACCGAGGTGAAAGGCACACTCGATTCCACTCACCAATGTAACAAAGGCGACGTGTTCATTGTGATCGAGCCGGCTCACGGTGTTGCTCAACATATTAGCAGGTACCTGCAAACGATCCGTGACTGCACGCCTGCAAAGGTGGAACGCCCTGTACTTGTGCCAGGCGATCGCGCGTTGATCGCTCGCAGGAAGAGCCTGGAAAACGGTGTGAAATTACCTGCTTTTGTCTGGAATAACATTCAAGCGCTCGCCCGATAATAATAAGTTAGGAAGGTCAGAGAGATGAACAATGAATTTGGTCTAACTCGTAGTCCCAAAGAAATCGTATTTGGCGATGGTCAGCGCTTTGCATTAGGTGCTATTACCGCGAAGATCGGTAAGCGAGCACTGATTTGTACGGATGAGCGCTTGGCGTCTTCTCCTGTGATGACTGAGCTACTTGAGAACCTGGCGAGCCACGGCGTTGAATGTAGCGTTTTCGGTGGCACCTTGGCGGAGCTTCCATCCGACAGCATTGAGGCCTGTGTCACCGAGTATAAAGATCTTAACCCCGAAGTGGTCATCGGCGTGGGCGGCGGTAGCTGCTTGGACATGGCCAAGCTGGTTGCACTGCTGTTGACTTTCCGAGGAAGTTTGGATGAGTACTATGGCGAGCTGAAAGTTCCAGGCCCGTTGATTCCTGTCATCGCGATGCCGACCACTGCGGGTACCGGTTCCGAAGTCACTCCGGTAGCGGTACTAGCAGACAAGAAGCGCGACCTAAAGGTCGGTATCTCTTCGCCGTATCTGATTCCCCATACCGCAATTTGTGACCCCGAGCTGACAGCCACTTGCCCACCTGGTTTGACCGCAATCTCGGGTGCCGATGCCCTAACGCACGCCATTGAGGCTTTCACAGCAGTGCGTAACCCGGTGAATTCTGATCTATCCCAGTCTCGTGTATTCGTAGGCAAGAACCTGCTTAGCGACCAGTATGCCCTGAGTGCCATTCGCACTGTGTTCTCATACCTACCGCGCGCAGTAGCCAACGGTGCTGACCGTGAAGCTCGCTCGAAGCTAATGGAAGGTTCGCTGTTGGCTGGTATGGCTTTCGGTGTCGCGGGTACCGCCGCTGCACACGCACTTCAGTATCCTGTAGGGGCGCTGACTCAGACTGCGCACGGGTTGGGTGTCGCCGCGCTCCTGCCTTACGTCATGCGCTTCAATGCCGAAGTTGCACCAGAGTCTTACCTTGCTATTGCCAAGGCGTTGGATATCAAAGGTGCTACCGACAAAGAAACGGTAGATCAGCTCGTCGAGATGACTCGTGCGCTATTTGAGACCATCAAGATCCCTCGCACCATAGCTGAGTTGGGTATTAAAGAATCGCAACTCGACTGGATCGCGGAGCAATCGCTGCTGGCCGCTCGTCTCGTCAACAATAACCCGCGCAAGCTCGATTTCCAGTCGATGCGTGAGCTTGTTGGTCAAGCATTCCACGGCCTTTAATTAACATTGATAGGTAAAACAACAATCATGACTTCGCAATGTCTAAACGTCGTTCAACTCCCAACCGACCTGTTCATAGGTGGTCAGTGGATCAACTCCATCTCTCAGGCCCGTATCGAAGTGTTCAATCCTTCGACCCAGCAGATCATTGCGTCAGTAGCTGACGCTTCTCTGGACGATGCACAGGCCGCTGTTGACGCTGCTGCCAAAGCTGCACCGGCCTGGGCTGCCACCCCAGCTCGAGCTCGCAGCGAAATTCTACGTCGCTGCTTCGAGCTGATGACTCGTGACAAGGAAAGACTAGCGACTTTGATCTCTATGGAGAATGGAAAGTCCCTGAACGACGCCCTTGGGGAGGTGACTTACGCTGCCGAGTTCTTCCGTTGGTTTGCTGAAGAAGCTGTTCGTATCGAAGGCGATTTCAGCCGTTCTCCTAGCGGCCTTGCACGCACAATCGTCCAGTATGAACCGATCGGTATCGCCCTGCTGGTGACACCGTGGAATTTCCCTGCTGCCATGGCTACCCGCAAGATCGCTCCTGCACTGGCTGCGGGCTGCACCTGTATCTTGAAACCTGCCACCGATACCCCGCTGACTGCCTACTTGGTTGCTGAGATCCTGGCTGAAGCCGGAGTACCGGACGGCGTAGTTAATGTTATTACCACCCGAGCTTCGGGCAAGGTGTGCTCCCAAATCCTAGATGACGATCGTGTTCGCAAGCTTTCTTTCACTGGCTCGACTGAAGTGGGCCGCGTTCTGCTGCGCAAAGCTGCCGATTCAGTAGTGAACTGCTCCATGGAGCTGGGTGGTAATGCTCCGTTCCTAGTATTCGATGACGCCGACATTGATGTTGCCGTCGAAGGTGCCATGATCGCAAAAATGCGCAACGGCGGCGAAGCCTGCACTGCAGCGAACCGCTTCTACGTACAACGCGGGATTGCCGCTGAATTCTCCAAGCGCTTCGCTGAGCGCATGAGTGCTCTGCGAGTAGATGATGGAGCTAAGGCTGGAACCCAATGTGGCCCGTTGATCAATGCCAGCGCCGTCGAAAAGGTAGCCTCTTTGGTTGATGACGCAGTTTCCAAAGGTGCAGTCGTTCTGACTGGCGGTAACAGCCCAGATCGCGTCGGTTACTTCTACAGCCCGACCGTACTTATCAATGTGCCTGCTAACGCTGACTTGCTGAAAGAAGAGATCTTTGGCCCAGTCGCTCCGATTGTAGTGTTCGATCACGAAGACGAAGCAGTTGATGCTGCCAACGCCACCGAATATGGCCTTGTGGCTTACGTCTTCACCGGCGATATTGCCAGAGGGATGCGCATCTCCGAGCGTCTCGAGAGCGGGATGATCGGTCTGAATCGTGGCATCGTCTCAGACCCTGCAGCTCCATTCGGTGGTGTGAAGCAGAGTGGCTTGGGCCGCGAAGGCGCTCACCACGGCATGCTGGAGTTTATGGAAGCCAAGTACATTTCCGTCAACTGGTGACTCTAATTATCTTAGTTTAATGATGTTTTGGGAGTTGGCTTGCTGAGCTTGTCACAGAAAGCCAGCTTCTTTTTCATTAATAGGACTCCTACAATGAGCGTTTATGAGCGTCTTCGTGAGCTGAACATCAAGCTGCCAGACTCCATCAAGCCAGCAGCCAGTTATGTAATGGCTGTGCAAACTGGATCGAATCTGTATGTGTCCGGTCACATCCCTCGCAGGGATGGTCAGCCTTGGGTAGGTGTCCTCGGGATAAATATTTCCATCGAAGATGCTGGTGCAGCCGCTCGCAGCGTTGCACTCGACCTACTGTCTACACTACATGATCAATTGGGCAGCCTGGATCGCATCAAGCGCATTGTCAAAGCGGTGGTACTTGTGAACTCCGGCCCGGAATTCCAGGAGCAGCACATCGTTGCCAACGGCTTCTCCGAAACCTTAGTGGAGATTTTGGGCGATGTTGGTAAGCATGCACGCTCTGCGTTCGGTGTGGCGCAGTTGCCAATGGGCGTGTGCGTAGAGGTAGAGCTGGTTGTTGAAGTGAAGCCTGTCTAAGTCATCCTGCGGGTTCGGTATCGATAAAGCGGTACTGAACCCTAACGACGACATACCTACTCTATCATTTCGAAGTAGGGTTCCATTCGAGCACGAGATCTGGATATGTGTTCTCTCATCGCTGCCGCTGCCTGTTCAGGGGCGCGGGCGAGAAGGGCGGTCACGATCGCATCATGCTCCTGGATGGCTTCTTCGGTAACGCGCGAATGAAACCTGAGGCGGAACAGGTGCACGTGAGCGTGGAGCCTGCTGAGTGCTTCTTGGGCCATGTGGTTGTTGCCACGCTCCGCGATCCAAGCGTGGAACTGAGCATCGAGTTTGGCGAATTTCCCGTAGGCTAGGCTCAGGTCTTCGCCGGCTGGAATCTTCATGGTGTCAGCGAGCGCACACAGCTCCATCGCATCGCTATCGGAAAGCTGTTGAGCAGCACGGCTTGCCAGGTAAGGCTCCAGCATCTCGCGGATGTCGTAAATTTCCTCGAAACGTTGGCGAGAAGGCATAGATGCTGCGCTGTACCCGATGTTGTGAACTTTTATGACCAGGCCCTCCGCCTCTAAGCGAATCAATGCTGCACGAATCGGGGTCTGGGAAACGTTGAGCTCTCGGGAAAGCGAGTCGATAGAGATCCGGCTACCGGGGCCGATCTTCAGGGTGATCAGTTGAGAGAGCAGGGTCTCATATACCTGCTCCCCAAGCGGAAGGTTGCGAGGGGCATTCTTGGGAGGGGATGACGCATTCACGGGAAATCTCCAGCTGGGTCGTTACATCCTGATAATACATGAGCTGGAGCAAATCGTGCATCGTATCGGATATGGATATTGAAAGGGCCTTTGATATTGGCGAGGTAGGGGCTACGCTTACTTCTGTTCTCACAGCGTTACGCGATGCTTATTCGACCTTCGGAGAGCTGTTCATCACTGTAATGATCGTTGGTGCGCCGTGGGGCTTGCGGCAGGCAGGTCACTTTCGCTATTCAGATAGTCTTTCACGACTGCCGCTGTCGTATCGTACTTCATACACATTCATGCTGCGGAGAGGCGTGGCACCAGGTCTGGCACTGGCTTGATGTCTGCCCGCCACCCCGATGCTGATGAAGCAGCCTTGCATCTGTCCGACAGTTTCCGTTCGACAGCTGTGAACCTAAACCGACCTTTGCCTGGCTGGCCGAGTTTGAAAGTATGGGCGAGGTCGCAGACATGGTAGGCCATGTGGATCCGGCTTAGCATAGTCTTCGTAATCGGGGTTTGTCGGCTGGGTTAAATGAGGCAAATAGTGATTTCGTTTGGTGAGTAATTTTATTTAATGTGCCACATGTTAGGTTTTCTATTGATAAAAGCAGTGGCATTAAATTGTCATCTATTGATTATTCGATATTATGAGGCACCATGAGTGACGTATGGCGTACCCTCAGGCGGCAGGCTGAACAGTTTGCAGGCTGGAATCCAGTTATGCGATGGAACGTGGAAAAACGAGTACTTGAACATGACTGCTTCGAGGCGGCCTTGGGCGCAAATATTAGTTTCAGCATGAGGCATCTGGGCGGCGATAAGCTTCAGGTCTGGCTCACCGCGCTGCTCCGCTCTGAGCCGACGATCTCCCTCCAGTCTGAAGCAGATATTGACCGCTTCGTAAAGGACGACCCTTCTTGTGTCGACTTTTATGTCGCGTTATCTTCATGTGCAGGCTTCCAAGCGTTACAGCTCTATCGTATAAGCCACATGCTTTGGCTTAATGACGAGCACCATAACGCCATGATGTTAAAAAACTGGGGAGCTCAGGTTTGGGGTATCGATATTCATCCCAGCGCACAGATCGGGAAAGGAGTCGTCATCCGTCATGGACAGGGCCTCGTGATCGATGACGGTGTAGTTATTGAAGATAACGTAACCTTATGGAATGCAGTCAGTGTTCTTCGCAGCCCTGTAGGGACCTGTAAAAGTCCAGTTTTGATGCAGGGAGCCACCGTTCATGCGCAGTCGGTGGTATTTGGGGACGTGACTGTCAAGAAGGGTATTATCCTTCCTGAGTGTACCCTGTTCACCGAGTCCGTTGCTGATGTGGTGAGCTAAAGGGATTGTTGCAAGAATTGGCTATTAAGCAGTTTTTCAAAATTCGGATTTTGGTTAAAATCTTTGGTGCCAATTGCTGGCGGTTGATTCGGCCACAGTCCCTCCTACGCTGCAGCAACTCACCCGTCCTATGGCTGGCGAGTACGGAGCGGGTAGTGATGAGCTTTTCTGGGGATTCTCCGCTCAAGTCAGCACAGGCCGCCCCGGCCTGTGCTGAAGTGGCCCTTCACTCAGCCACCCCATGCAAGCCTTGCCCATGAATCAGATGAGCTTCTCCGATTTCTAATACGCCGGTAAGCGCAAACAGGCCCGCCGCGAACGTATCCTGGCAGAGATGGAGCAGTTCGTGCCGTAGAGCGAATCAGTCGCAGTAATACAGCCTCACTATCCACAGGTCGGCGGCGGTTGTAAACCTTATCCATCGGATACGATGCTGCGTACTCACTTGCTGCAGAACTGGCTTTTGCTGAGCGATCCGGCGATCGAGCAGGCGTTGCACGAGACCACCTCCATGCGCCAGTTTGCTCGATGACGCTCAGAGCGCCGTTCCCCGAAGGCACGACTATTTCCTGCACTTCGTGGACAAGCATCGGCTTGGGCAGGGATTCAGGAACTCATTAACAACTATCTGCAAGAAAACGGCCTGTAGTTGCGCCAAGGCACCATTGCGGATCCCATGATCATCCTTGAGCTGGATCGCAGCACGACGCAGTACTTACCAGCACTTGGGAAAACGCAGGGTGCTCTACAAAGCAAAGCGTAAGATCGAAAAGGCCAAGGTGAAGCTGCGTGCAATAGTGTAGCACCCGTTTCGAGTAATGAATCATCCGCTCGGCTATGTAAATACTCGCTTTCGTGGCTTAGCCAAGAGCACGGTACAACTGACGACGCTCTATGCGCTGTCGAAACGTAGGATCTTGCGCCGGCAGTAGTTGAGCCCTAGCAAGAGGTGCGTC